>Ga0172369_10000323_pt1 | contig 71343 bp, 71 predicted proteins | sample LakKiv25m_FD_114539 | JGI IMG/M metagenome (GOLD analysis project Ga0172369, IMG submission 114539) | Freshwater microbial communities from Kabuno Bay, South-Kivu, Congo - kab_022012_11.25m | ecosystem: Environmental > Aquatic > Freshwater > Lake | place: Democratic Republic of the Congo... | reverse complement strand
CTTTTTGGTTGGTTGCACGCCTTCCAGGGAGACTCATCATACCCAACTTCTCAACCACTATTCACGGTCTAACCTTTTCACTCTACTCACTGCCATAGGCAGTGGTTTTACACACTAATAAACTAACAGGATTGGTAGCATATTAGTATTCTGGCTATCCCAACACACGGGAAAAATGGCTACACGCTGTTCCACCCGCCTCGTAAAAAGGTGACATGAAAATAATCCGCTTACTTATCTTCAACGGCGGAGAATTGACGATCCGTGGCAAAGATGGAAAAACGTCCTAGGTCTGGCGGTTGATGATGGACGTAATGACGCAGCGAAATTGCTCAAGGAGGAAATCATGCATCGGTTTCGTTCGATGCGGTTCACAGGTGAATGATCAATAATAATTCAGGAAAAAAACCTAAATGGCAACTTCCTAAGAGTAGAAACGTATATCTACCTTAGGAAGTTTTTTCCAAGGAGACCCCATGAAAACCATCTATAAATTTCTATCTGTTCTATCCCTGCTCGCTCTGTTCACATTGACCTTTGCCACACCCGCGCTGGCCTTCGATGGCCGTGGAGGCGATAAGGTCACCATCAAAGCAGATGAGGTTATTAATGATGACCTGTACGTTACTGCGGGCGAATTCGTGCTTGATGGAACCGTCAAAGGCGACCTGATCGTATTTGGCCAGATCATTACCATAAATGGAACTGTTGAAGGCGATCTGCTCGCTGCGGGGCAAGTTGTCATCATTAACGGCACAGTCACGGATGATGCGCGTATCGCTGGCGCCGCGTTGCAAATAGGCAAAGACGCGGTTATTGGTAGTGATCTTTTGGTCGGGGGCGCAAGCCTTGAAACACAAAAAGGAAGCATCGTGGAAGGCGAACTCGTCTTTGGCAGCGGTCAGGCATTGCTTGACGGCGATGTGACAGGGAATGTTCTCGCAGGCACGGCCGCATTTGAACTCAACGGCTCTTTCGGCGGTAATGTGGAAGCCTATGTGGATGCAACCGAAGGCACAAAAACATCCCCGCCGATGAACATGTACATGGCCAACATTCCAATCTCGATCCCGAACGTACAACCTGGCTTGACAGTTGCCGATAGCGCCAAGATCGCTGGCAATTTGAAATATTCGAGCACTTATGATCTGCCTGTTCCAAGCGGCGTGGTTGGCGGTAAAGTCACTCGGACTGCGCCACAAGTTAACCCTGAAACACAATATGTACCACCCACCGCCGCACAGAAAGTCGGCACTTGGGCGCTTGATATGCTCCGCACTCTGATTACCCTGATTTTTTTCGGTCTTCTACTCGGCTGGCTGTTCCCAGCTTTTATGAAAGCCCTGCCCGAGAAGATCAAATCTCAACCATGGGCCAGCCTCGGCTGGGGCGCGATTGCATGGGCGGCCTTCTTCTTTGGACTGCTCGCGATCGTGCTCGTGATGATCTTCGGCGGTTTGATCTTCGGCTTCCTCACCCTTGGCGGCTTAAGCGGTTCGATCATTTGGCTCGGCATTCTCGCACTCTTCGGTTTCACAATTCTGTTTGTGCTGGTCACTTCCTATCTGACAAAGATCATTGTCGGCGAAATGATGGGCAAGTGGATCCTGAACCGCACCAGCCCCAGTCTCGCGGAACATAAAGTATGGCCAATGGTTATCGGCGTGATCGCGCTCGTCGTCATCATTGATCTATTCCGTTTCCCACTTCTGCCAATTGGTTTCTTTGGCTGGTTGATCAATTTCACTGTCATCCTCTGCGGCCTCGGCGCGTTATGGATTTGGGGACGCGAAGCAATACAGGCACGCAAAGCTGCGTAATTAACAACATACAAAAATAATAGACCGAGGACAACAATCCTCGGTCTATTATTTTGACAATTCTAGTATAATTTTTCCCATGTTAACTCCAGAACAAATCGAAACCAAATTGGATCACATACTATTACAGGTACAAAAACCCGGTCGTTACGTGGGCGGTGAACTCAACAGCATCACCAAAGATTGGAATAAAGCGCATACCAGGGTCGCCTTAGTGTTCCCTGATGTTTATGACATCGGTGTTTCAAATGTCGGATTAAAGATCCTCTACGACCAGATCAATCAGCGGGATGACGCGCTGGCCGAACGCGCTTATGCGCCCTGGCTGGACATGGAAGCCCTCATGCGCGAACATGGGATTCCACTGTACACGCTCGAATCAAAACACCCTCTGGCCTGTTTCGACCTGATTGGTTTCACCCTGCCTTATGAGACTCTCTACACAAATACCCTCAACATTCTCGACCTGGCAGGCATTCCCGTCCGTTCGGCAGATCGCGACGAGACGCATCCCATCATCATCGCCGGTGGACATTCCGCCACCAATCCTGAGCCCATGCATGCCTTCATAGACGCATTCGTGATCGGTGAGGGGGAGGAGGTCATTCAGGATATTATCAACGTCATTCAAAAGAGAAAAGGCACGAAACGCCAGGAGACCTTGCGCGAACTTGCCCAAATTTCAGGCGTATATATTCCCCGATTCTACGAGACCACCTATCTGGAAGATGGAACCGTCGCATCCACCCAGCCGATCATTTCCGAAGCGCCCAAAACGGTAAACAAGCGCATCGTGGCAAAACTGCTCCCCCCGCCGACGAAATTCATCGTGCCGAATATTGACATCATTCACAACCGCGTATCGGTCGAGATTATGCGCGGATGCACGCGCGGGTGTAGATTCTGCCAGGCGGGTATGATCACGCGTCCCGTAAGAGAAAGGACCGTGCAGGAGGTGGTGGAGGCCGCCGACGAGGCCATCCGCGCTACGGGCTTCGAAGAATTAGCTTTGATGTCGCTCTCCTCCTCTGATTACACCTATATCAACGATCTGGTGGATGCGATCAGCAAACGCTTTGAAGGACGCAAACTGACCGTTTCACTTCCATCCCTGCGCATTGAATCTGTTTCCGTGACCTTAATGGAAAAGCTAAAACAACATCGCTCCGGCGGATTCACACTTGCGCCCGAGGCCGCCAGCGAACGGATGCGCCGCATCATCAACAAATTTATTCCAGACGAAGAGATCCTCAACACCACTCGCGATATTTACAGCCGCGGCTGGACGACGATCAAGTTGTATTTCATGATCGGACATCCCAGCGAAACCCTTGAAGATGTGCAGGCGATTGTGGATCTGTGCAGGCGTGTCATCGAGGAGGGACGCAAGGTGGCCGGCTGGAAGGTAAAACTGAATGCAGGCGTAAGCACCTTTGTGCCAAAACCACAGACTCCCTTCCAATGGGTGTCATGCGACACAAGGGAGAATATCCTGGAAAAACAGGCTTTGCTCAAGCGTCAATTGATGAAGGACAAAAACATAAAACTAAGCTGGACAAAACCCGAGGATACCCTGCTGGAAGCCTGGCTTTCGCGCGGCGACCGCAGACTATCGGATGTCATTTACACGGCCTGGAAGAACGGCGCAAAGTTTGACGCCTGGGACGAGGGCCGCCATTACGAGACCTGGATGGCAGCATTCGAGGAGCATGGCATTGACCCTGCCTTCTACACCTACCGCCAGCGCCGCACGGATGAGGTCTTTCCGTGGGAACATATCACTGCCGCAGTCCGCAAGAATTTCCTCTTCCAGGACTTCCGCATGTCTCTCGAGGGTCAGATCCGCGTGGACTGCCGCTTGAACTGCTTTGCCTGCGGCATCCTGCCGACCTTTGCCAACCTGCGCCGTGAAAACCCCGGCGAAGGTTGGAAGTGCCCGGATGTGAAAACTCCCGCACGTAAAATCGATATTGAACTGCCAGTGGTGGGCGATTAATCCCCTTCAGCAAATGGATAAAATCATCCTTCTCGAGCGCTTGCAACAGGAGCGCGATAAATTTGAATTATTGCTTAACAGAGTCGGTTTTGCGCGCCAGTTAACCATGCAGGGCGTCTTGGGCGGTCTGACCATCAAAGACCTGCTGGGGGAGGTTCTCGCACGCGAGCAATTTATCTCGGACCGGCTGACTGAGATCCTGCATGGCGATCTTTATTCACCCTGTACATCCTACACGGCTCTGGAGAACTTTCAAAAGGAATACGGTTATCCGGATTACGAGTCGCCTTTGCTTGAAAAGGAAAAGCCCGATCCCCTGGTCATGTACAAATATAAGAATATTGCATTGGATGAGATCATAGCGCAGGAACTCACCGCCTATTCGAATATCATTTCCGCATTGCAAAAATTGACATACAACCAATGCCTCGACCATGATCTATTCCATCGGATTGCCCAACAAACGTATAAAGCATACCGACGGACCAGCGCGGAAATCATCCGCTGGCTCAAAAGAATGGCAGCGGAATCATAACCGTTATGAGAGTCAGAATCACATTCACAAAACAAGGCGCACTGAGGTACACCGGTCACCTGGACCTGCACCGATTATGGGAGCGCGCCATGCGCCGCGCAGAATTGCCCATCACCTACTCGCAGGGGTTTCATCCCCAGCCGAAGATCAGCCTAGCCGCCGCCCTGCCGTTGGGATTCTCGTCCCGCGGCGAAGTACTGGATGTCCGATTGAATGAAGAAATTCCCATTGAAGTAATTTCAAAGCGATTAAAAGACAGCCTGCCGCCTGACATACGGCTCATTCACATCGAAAGCGTGGAGGAGCGCGCGCCTGCCTTACAAACACAAGTGGTATCAGCGGAGTACGAAATCCATTTGACGGAACCAATCGACGGCGCGGAATTGACGCGCAAGGTCGAGGCCTTGATGCTGTCAAAATCCCTGATCCGCGAAAGACGAAGCAAGGTATATGATATGCGTCCGCTGGTCGAGATGCTCAGCGTGGTTACCGACGCAAACGGTGAAGTCGGGTTGAGAATGACACTCGCGGCGCGGGAGGGCGCCACAGGGCGGCCGGAAGAGATTTTGAACGCGCTTGATATTGCCCCGGAATACACACGCGTTGAAAGAACTCGCTTGATTTTTCAAAAATAAATCGTAAGTAATTGTCCGGCGGGCACCGGATAATTACTTCATCCGGAGAAGAAATAATATGGCGCCGCTTGTATCCTTATTTTTTGGTTTTGTCCCAATGTTTCTGTACGCTGCATTTGTTTACTGGCTGGATCGTTACGAAAAGGAACCCAAAGCCCTGCTGGGCGCGGCTTTTTTCTGGGGTATGCTCATCGCCGCAGGCGGGGCGTTTATCATCAATACTGCCTTTGGCATCGGCATTTATATCTTCACCAATTCAGAAGCTGCCGCTGATTTCGGCACGACATCCCTGGTTGCGCCCGTTGTGGAAGAAATCCTCAAGGGCACGGCGGTTGCACTCGTCTTCCTGATGTTCCGAAAGGAATTTGATTCCATCCTGGATGGCATCATCTACGGCGGCATTGCAGGCCTGGGGTTTGCCGCCACAGAAAACACACTCTATATCTTTCGCAACGGCTATCTTGAAGGCGGTTGGGGAGGATTGTTCACATTGGTCTTCATCCGCGTGCTCGTGGTTGGCTGGATGCATGCCTTCTTCACCGCATTCACTGGAATTGGATTTGCCATTTCCCGTCTAAACAGGAACATGCTGATTAAGATCAGCGCGCCGTTTGCCGGCCTGGGACTCGCAATTACAATTCATGCTTTCCACAACACCTTCGGCGGGTTGATCGGCGGGCTGGAAGGACTTGTGATTGGCCCCCTGATCGACTGGTTCGGCTGGGCCTTGATGTTCGGGTTCATCATCTGGTTGATTATGAACGAGCGCAGCCTTGTCAAGAATCAATTGCTGGAGGAAGTATCCACAGGTTTGATCTCACAAGCGCAATATCAAAAAGCATTATCACCCTGGACCTTGACCACAGCCGGCTTGAGCGGCAGGGCTGCCTCCCGTTTCTATCATGCCTGCGGCAAATTGGCTCATAAAAAAGAACAGTATATGAAACTTGGCGACGAGAGCGGTAACGCAGCGATCATCGACTCGCTCCGCAAGGAACTCGCAAGACTGGCGCCGCTAGTGCGATAACAAATCGCTTCATTCGGGAGCGTAAGGCTGGCGACGGGAGCACTCAAAGTTTGTTGGTGTTGCTCTTTTCCCTCACCCTGAATGTGACGTTTTCTCGCGGCGACAGCTTCCCCCTCTCCCGAAGGGAGAGGGCAGGGTGAGGGCTTTTCGCGGCGTTCCGCCTTTTGGCTGAAATTCATCTACAAATTATTAGCGCACCCCTAGTGAACTCTTTCATCGGATTTTTTACGCCTATGGTAAAATTCCGTTCGTTTGCCCCCGTAGCTCAGTGGACAGAGCGTCAGCCTCCGGAGCTGAAAAGGACAGTTCGAGTCTGTCCGGGGGTACACAACATAGCCGCCATCACAGGCGGCTTGTTGCTTAAATCCGTTTATCTCTTATCACACTACCTAATTCCTGGATACAATAGCTCCTATGCAAGCCAAAATCTTCACCCTTCTCCTTATTTTGATAATCGCAATCACAGGTTGTGATGTGAAACTGGAAGGCCAAAACGCATTAACTGCAACCCCTGGATTTATTACCGCCACTTTGCCGGCTACACCGATGCCACTTCCAACGCAAACGCCGCTCCTGTCCACGCCTGTTCCCACCCTCTCACCCATTGAAGGGACAACCACTACTCAGGTCAATGTGCGGGCTGAAACTTCCACGGCCAGTGAAAATCTGGGTGTGATCGCGCAATTTTCCAAGGTTCAGGTTATTGGGAAGGATGCGAGCGAAACCTGGTATCAGATCGTTTACACGGATTCACTGACAGGCGCCGGCTGGATTCGCACGGAATATGTGCAGGTCAATGCTTCGGCGGAGATCCCTGTGATTGAATCAGGAACAGGTAACGGATCCAGTGCGAGCGGGCTTGTCATCCAGAAAATAAATATTCGCAACGGTCCTGGTACAACCTATGAAACGCTCGGCGTTTTAAATCCAAATGATGTGGTCTTCATAACAGGCAAAGACCCCAGCGGCGCATGGATCCAGATCGAATATACAAATGCGCCCGATGGAAAAGGCTGGGCGGCTTCCAGGTTTTTACAGATTGATCATTCCGATTCCCTGCCGGTCATCGGGGAAGCAGAACAAACGCCTCAAGCGCCAAGCGACATTGCTGTAACACCCACCGTAATAATATTTCCGGCCATGCAAGATGGAGATTCAATGGAAAATCCGTTGGCAAAAGCGACCATTGCGCCGACGAGCGCTCGCGCCTTTCAGGTAAACGGCGATGTTTCGGCGCCTGAAGGAGACAATGAGGACTGGATTGAATTTAATTCAAATAGTCAGGTTGTTGTAATTCAAGTGTTATGTTCAAGCGCTGCTCTTCAAGTGGAGTTATGGAATAACGAAGCAAGCGTGGATGGATTTTTACTGGCCTGCGGAGAAAAGCGCGCTTTGAGCATTACCCCCAAAAACACCTATGTATTGCGTTTATCCAACCCGGTTTCAAACGAATTCCGCTACACAAAGTATACTTTAAGCGTGGAAGTTGTCCCTTGAAAATGGAAGACAATCCTTAGTCTGTGAATAAGGGCAAAGTCATCGAACGGAAAAGCAAGCACATTTGAGTCAGATTGCTGGATTAAGCAGCAGGTTTGAAAAGAAGCGGCGCATCCCTGGTTTGCCGTATTTCGTTTGTGAAGTACTTGTGTTGAATTGCACTAAATTTAAATTTATGATACATTTGTGAACAAATTTCATAAAGGCGAGGTCTTATGAACGCAGAAAAAATACCAGATATCATCATCGGGCGACTTCCTGTTTACCTGCGGGCACTGCAACGCATGGCGGATCATGGCATCAAGACCACCTCCTCGCAGGAACTTGGCGAACATGTGGGTATTTCCGCAGCGCAAATTCGTAAAGATATTTCACAATTTGGGGAATTTGGGAAACAAGGCACAGGCTATTCAATCGCCTACCTGCTTGATAAACTGCGCGAAATCCTAAAAGTAGACCGCATCTGGGATGTAGCCCTGGTCGGCGCTGGCGACATGGGACACGCGCTTGCCAATTATCAGGGTTTTAAAAATCGCGGTTTTCATATTGTGGCGATCTTCGATAATCAACCGGAAAAGATCGGTCAGAAAATAGGGGATTTTGTCGTCCAGGATGCCGATAAATTAGTTGAAAGCATTAAAGCCGCCAATATAAAAGTTGCCATGCTCACTGTCCCTGCCACTGCCGCACAAAGTGTGGCTGACAAACTGGTACAGGCCGGCGTGAGGGCCATTCTCAACTACGCCCCCATCAGCCTGAACGTGCCTAATAACGTGAAAGTGCAGCATATTGACCCGGCTACGCACCTGCAGAGAATGACTTATTACCTATAATCCATAATTCGTAAAACAAAATTCAAAAAGGCATCCTGATTTGGGATGCCTTTTTTGCGTAATCAGCTAATTACCTCTTTACCAAATCTTCATGTTCCCTTTGCAAAGAATCAACAAATATTCTTTACACTTCGCTCATTATAAGTTACGCGCGATAATTTATCCTGACATGGAGAATATGATGAAACTTTTCGGTAAACGGCTCTTCCGCCCTCGCAGTATCTGGATTCGAAAAATTGTACAGTGGTTCTTCCTGCTCTTGATTGCGCTCATCGCCATCAACCACACCCTGGTCGAAAACGGAGGGGGCATCCCCTTCCTATCCACCGCTTCCTTGCATGCTTTGTGCCCCTTTGGGGGTGTGGTGACAATCTACCAGTATGCAACCGTCGGCTCCTTCGTGCAGAAGATTCACGAGTCTGCTTTTATTTTGATGATCATTGGCTTCGTATTGGCTTTCCTGTTCGGACCCGTCTTTTGCGGTTGGGTTTGTCCCCTTGGAACAGTCCAGGAATGGGCCGCAAAACTTGGACACAAAATCTTCAAGCGCAAATACAACCACTTCATCCCAACAAAGCTCGATAAGGCCTTGCGCTACCTGCGTTATCTGGTATTGATTTGGGTGGTCTATGTCACGGCAACCAGCGGCAGGCTCATCTTCGCTGAGTACGATCCCTACTTTGCACTCTTCAACTTCTGGACGAGCGAAGTCGCGCTTGGCAGCCTCATTGTCCTCGGCCTGACCCTGGTGCTTTCCGTCTTTGTCGAACGTCCATGGTGCAAATACGCCTGCCCATATGGCGCAATACTCGGCATCACCAATCTATTTCGCGTTTTCCAGATCAAACGCGCCGCATCCACCTGTAAAGCCGACGGCGCTTGTTCGATTATGTGCCCGATGAATATTCCCGTCGATTCGCTGACAACAGTCCGCGATCACCAGTGCATTGCATGCCTCGAATGCACCTCCGAAGCAATTTGCCCTGTCGCTAAAACCGTCGCCTTCGCAACTGAAGGTGCAAAATGACGCTTACAGCCAAACCCCTCGCCGCGCTCATCTTCATCATCCTGTTTGGAAGCATAGCATTCACTACTGTCATGGGCTGGTGGTCCACTGCAAGCACCAAGGAACCCATTACCTTCAGCGAAGGTAAATTCGCAGGCCAATATAATCCCGCTGATATCCGCGGCTCGTACACATTCGGCGATATTGAAAATTCCTTCGGCGTCCCGGCTAAAGTATTAGCACAAGCCTTCGACATTCAAACCGACAAACCTGCCGCCTTTGCCATTAAAAGCCTCGAGGAAATCTATAGCGGCAGTGAACTCGAAATTGGCACCGCTTCTGTCAGACTATTCGTCGCCTTCTACAACGGCCTGCCGCTTGACCTTGGCACCGACATGTACCTCCCGGAGAGCGCCGCCCTTCTGCTCAAAGAAAAGACTCTCACCCCGGATCAACTCGCTTATCTGGATTCTCACACCATCCCGAACCTCACCGCCTCTTCCATCCCCGCAGCTGCTCTCATTCAAGTGACAGAATCTTCGCCTGAAACAGAATCCACTGACAGACTTATCAAAGGCAAAACCACCTTCCAGGAGGTTCTTGATTGGGGCGTGACACAAGCAACCATCGAGCAAATCATGGACATATCCATGCCCAACCCGCTGACTAAAATTAAAGACTACTGCCTTGAAAAGGGATTAGATTTTGAGATCATCAAGACGGCCCTGCAAGCCGAAGTGGACAAAAATTAAATAAAAATAACAGATGACCCATTAATGGATCACCTGTTATGCACAGCTCTGTTTCTATTCCTAAACCTGAGGTAAATTCCTGCGGATCACATTCAACATGCCAAAGCTTTTGGCGGCGCCTTGCACCACACAAGTCAGTGGGTTGTCCACCAGATAGGCGGGAATCCCCAGTGACTTGGTCAATAATTTATCGACGCCGCGCAATAAAGCGCCGCCGCCGCACAGAGCAACCCCGCGGTCAATAATATCTGAGACCAATTCAGGCGGGGTTTTCTCCAGTACCTTGCGGCCGGTTTCGACGATCTGCTTCAAAGGCTCCTGCAAGGCTTCCACAATTTCGCCCGTGGTCAAAGTGACGGGACGCGGCAGGCCGGTAACCTGGTCCTGCCCTTGCACTTCCATACTATTTTCGATATCCTGAGGAACCGCCGCGCCAATGCGGATCTTAAGCTGTTCAGCGGTCACCTGCCCGATGATCACGCCGTATTTTCGGCGCACATAATTGACAATGGCCTCATCCAAATCCATGCCGCCTGCGCGCAATGTATCTGCGGCAACAATGCCATACATGGCCATCACAGCGGCTTCAGTACACCCTCCACCCAGACAGATGATCATATTTCCAGATGGAGAGTTGATGGGCAGGTCAATGCCAATTGCAGCGGCCAACGGCTGCTGGATCAGGAAGGTTTCGCGACTCCCAGCTTCCATGACTGCTTCATAAACCGCGCGGCGCTCCACACTGGTCACCCCATAAGGCACAGAGACCATCACACGCGGTCGAAAGATGCGCATGGACCCGCTTACCCGTTGTAATAAGTATGCAAGCAGGGTCTCGGTAATTTCATAGTCGGCGATTACGCCGTTCCTGAGCGGACGCGCCACTTCAATATTTTCAGGAACCTTGCCGTACATGTCGCGCGCTTCCTGACCAGCCGCAACCATCTTTTGATCGTCCACTTCGATGGCCACAATGGTCGGCTCTTCCAACAATACCTGGGTACTGTCAGCGAGACGTGTAAACATGGTACCCAGGTCTATACCCAGATCTTTTGAGAATAATGCCACGCGAATCTAATTCTCCGAGGGGGGTATACGCATACCACCCTTGCGGTATCGGCGGACAGCATCCAAACGAAGGTTGGATTTGCGTAAAGCAGCCTCCATTGCCAGATAAACATCTGTATTGACCGGGACGCCTTTGGCCAGCACTTCTTCTGCACGCTTCCGGGCAGCTTCAGCGCGAGCCTCATCGATCTCTTCCACATTCTCCGCCGCATCAGCGAGAACCGTGATGATATCAGGCTGAACTTCAGCAACGCCGCCGGCAACAGTAAACAGCTCTTCCTTGCCGCCTTTGCGGACTTTGATAATCCCATATTTCAGGGTGGTGAGAACAGGCGCGTGTTTGGGAAGGACGCCCATTTCACCTGCCGCACCGGGCAGCACAACAATATCCACATCACCTGTGAATACGGTGCGGTCCTGAGAAACAATTTCACATCGAATGGTCATGATCATTTCCTTACGGATTACGAATTATATTTTTCGTAATCCGTAATTCATAGGATTAAGCCTTGGATAGGTTTTTCGCGCGCTCACGCACGTCTTCGATGGTACCGGCCATCATAAAGGCTTGTTCGGTCAAATCATCACATTTGCCGTCAAGGATCTCACGGAAACCGCGCACGGTATCCTTCAAAGGCACGTACCTGCCGGCGATACCTGTAAAGCGTTCCGCCACGTAGAACGGCTGTGAGAAGAAGCGTTCGATCTTGCGGGCGCGCGACACGATCAGTTTGTCGTCTTCGGAAAGTTCGTCGATACCGAGAATGGCGATGATATCCTGCAAATCCTTATAGCGCTGCAAAATGCGCTGGACTTCGCGCGCTGTCCGGTAATGTTCTTCTCCTACGATGTTGGGATCAAGAATTCGGGAGGTTGAACCGAGCGGATCCACAGCGGGATAAATCCCTTTTTCCACGATGGAGCGTTCGAGGGCAATGGTCGCATCCAAATGCGTAAATGTCGCCACTGGCGCAGGATCGGAGTAGTCATCCGCAGGGACGTACACAGCCTGCATGGATGTGATCGAGCCGGTGCGGGTGGAGGTAATGCGTTCCTGGAGCTCACCCATTTCAGTGGCGAGGGTCGGCTGATAGCCTACCGCAGAGGGCATACGTCCAAGCAGCGCCGACACTTCGGAACCAGACATGGAGAAGCGGAAAATGTTATCGATGAAGAGCAGTACATCCTTGCCTTGATCGCGGAAATATTCGGCCATGGAAAGAGCGGTCAGCGCTACGCGCAAGCGCACGCCGGAAGGTTCGTTCATTTGACCGTACACCATGACGGTATCCTTCATGACGCCCGATTCCAGCATTTCGCGATACAAGCCCGTACCTTCACGAGTACGTTCGCCCACGCCAGCGAAAACGGAATTCCCTTCATGTTCGGTGGCCACGGAACGGATGAGTTCCATGATGATAACGGTCTTTCCAGTTCCCGCACCGCCGAAGATACCCGTCTTGCCGCCTTTGGTGAATGGCGCGATCAAGTCAACCACTTTCACGCCGGTTTCAAAGATTTCAACGCGGGTCGATTGTTCGGAAAAAGTCGGCGCCGGGCGGTGAATGGGATAACGAGTAACGGCATCAACACCGCCTTTCTCGTCAATCGGGTTGCCAAGCACATTGAAGATACGCCCCAGAGTGGATGGTCCTACTGGGACCATGATTGGCGCGCCGGTAGCCAATGCGGGAATACCGCGTTGAAGGCCATCGGTTGAGTCCATGGATACTGTGCGAACCCAGTTGCCGCCCAAATGTTTTTGGACTTCAAGGATCAGCACATCCTGCCCTGGACGTTCGACCTGAATCGCTTCGAACAACCCAGGAATATCGCCCTCAGGGAATTCCACGTCAACCACACCACCTAAAATTTGCACGACACGGCCAGTTGCTTTTGCCATGATTTCCTCCAGTTATTTCGCGGCCAGCGCTTCTGCGCCGCCCACAATGTCTAAGATATCGTTCGTAATGCCTTGCTGACGAACTTTGTTATAAGCCAATTGCAACGCGCTGACCAATTCCTTCGCGTTGTCTGTCGCATTGCGCATCGCGATCATGCGGGCGGCATGTTCGCTGGCTTGCGATTCGAGAATAGCCTGATACACCTGCAATGCAGTAAAACGCGGGATGATTTCATCCAGGATTTCACGCTGGTCCGGTTCGTATTCATACGCTGCAGCAGGGCCATTGGAAGTGGAGGTATGGTCATACTCCTCCACGCGACCTTCCCCGCCAAGTTCAAGCGGAAGAAGTTTCTTTACCGTTGCGATCTGGCGGCCCATGTTGACGAAGTCTGTGTAAATGAGGTAGACCTCGTCCACCTCACCATTTTTGAATGCATCCACAGCCAGGCGTCCAATCGCAGAGACATCCATAAATGTTGGCGCTGCGGGAATATTGCTGAATTCCGCGATCACATCCTTGCGACGGCGGACGAGCAGGTCCCTGCCCTTTCGACCGACAGCAATGTATTTAACGGGAACAGGATTTGGGTCAAAGCGCTGAGCCGTAAAACGGATTACATTGGAATTGTAGGCGCCGGCAAGCCCACGATCACCGGTAATTACCACCACCAATGTATTGTCCACAGATTTATGCTTTGCAAGCAGTGGGTGCAGGCTCTCACGGCCGGGTTGTTCGGCAACGTGCTTCAAAACCTGCCACGCTTTGGTTGCATACGAGCGCGTCGCTGTCACCGCATTGATGGCCTTGCGGACCTTGCTGGCGCTCACTGTTTCCAAGGCGCGCGTGACCTGCGAAATATTTTTTACGCTCTTTATTCGGAGTCGCATTTCACGAGCGGAAGCCATAGGATTAGTCCTCTATTCCTTGATCTGTCTTAGGCTTGCCAGCCCGCGCGAAAGCCATCGAGGGCTTTTGTGAGAGCGACCTTGTTGTCATCGGTAATCGTCTTTTTTGCGAGAATATCTTTTCCGATTTCAGGATGTGAAGACGCCATGTAACGGATGAGATCCGCCTGCCAATCTGCCATCCTGTCAAGCGACACATTGTCGGCATAACCATTCGTGCCCGCAAAAATGACAATGACCTGATCCTCAAGCTCCATGGGTTGATATTGTGGCTGCTTGAGAATTTCCTGCATGCGCTGACCGCGGCTCAACTGCTGCTGTGTGGATTTGTCGAGGTCGGAAGCCATCAAAGCGAACGCCGCCAACTCACGGTAAGCCGCCATGTCGAGGCGCAAGCGACCAGCAACCTGCTTCATCGCTTTGGTCTGTGCATCACCGCCCACGCGGGAAACAGAGATGCCCACGTTCACCGCAGGACGGATACCGGCATTGAAGAGGCTGGATTCAAGATAGATCTGGCCATCTGTAATTGAAATTACGTTCGTGGGGATATAAGCTGATACATCGCTGAGCAAAGTCTCAATGATGGGCAATGCCGTAAGAGAGCCGCCTGTACCCTTTACCTTGATGATCTTGTAATTTTTTTCATCCTTCATCTTCTTGCGGGCTTCCTCCGCTTCATCTTTGGAAACCGGACCCGTGTAAACCTTGCCGTCCACGGCATCGCTTTCAGATGCCATGGCTTCCTTAAAATCATTCTTCACAATGACATACTTGTTTGCCAGGCGGGCCGCGCGTTCCAGCAAACGGGAGTGGAGATAGAACACGTCACCAGGATACGCTTCACGTCCGGGCGGACGGCGCAGGAGCAGGGAAACCTGACGATATGCCCAGGCATGCTTGGAAAGATCGTCATAGATCACCAAAGCATCGCGACCTGTTTCCATGAACTCTTCACCAATGGCGCAAGCTGAATACGGGGCAATATATTGCAGGGCGGCTGATTCATCCGCGGCGGCAACAACTATGATCGTGTTATCCAGGACGCCGGCGCGTTCAAGAATACCAACGGTACGTGCAACTGCGGCTTTCTTCTGACCGATCGCCACATAAATACAGACCAAATCCTTGCCTTTTTGATTGATGATCGCATCAATCGCAATGGCGGTTTTACCCGTCTGGCGGTCGCCAATGATCAACTGACGCTGACCGCGTCCCACAGGGATCATCGAGTCAATCGACTTGATGCCGGTCTGCACAGGAGTATCCACATCCTGACGTTGAACCACACCGGGCGCAATCCGTTCGATCGGGCGGAACCCTGTTGTCGCGATCGGACCCTTGCCATCAATTGGTACACCCAACGCGTTCACCACACGTCCAATCATTGCATCGCCAACGGGCACGGATGCAATGCGTCCGGTGCCGCGCACGGTCATGTCCTGGATGATGCCATCGTACTCGCCCATCACGATCACACCGACGCTATCTTTTTCAAGGTTGAACGCCGTACCCATCACGCCGTTCGAGAACTGCACAAGCTCCTGCGATCTAACATTCGCAAGGCCCTGTACACGGGCAATACCGTCACCCGCTTCAACTACAACGCCGATGTCACTGATGCTGAGCTCAGGTTCATAGCCTTCTATTTGTTTCTGCAAATCACCGGTGATCTGCTTAATCAAGTCTGACATTAGGTAGCCTCCACCAAAATTCGTTTTACGTACAAGAACCCGGATAAGGGGCTTATCCGGGTTTATTGGTTGTTTTCCGCCTGCAAACCTCTCAAATAATGCCTTCGTGAGCAAGGGCACAAGCGAGCCAATAATACCTGAAAGGCTAATGATTGTCTAGTTACAAACATCATTTACCTTAAGAAATCCTGCAATCCCCTCTCACTTAAGCTATGATTACACAGATGAAACGCTGTTCCTTCATCCAAAGGAGAAGAAATGCCCGAACCCATTAAACGTGCGGAAGAAAAAACACCAAAGCACCCTATGAAACGATACTGGAAAATAGCGGTCCTCGCCAATATCAAAGACGACCACCATCCCAAGCCCGATGGAGTTCCCCCCGACGCTTTTGCCGATTTCGACCATATCGAGACCGTGGATTTGCTTCGGGCCGCGCTCGAAATTGATGGCCACACAACTGTCTTTATCCAGGCTGACCGGGACCTGCCCTTCGCCCTGCGGGAGACAAAGCCAGATATTTGCTTCAATATCGCCGAAGGCCTCGGGGGAGACGCGCGCGAAGCGCAAGTGCCCGCTTTGCTTGAAATGCTTGGCATTCCATACACAGGATCGCGCGTATTAACGAATGGAATCTCCCTTGATAAAACCCTTACAAAACGCATCTGGCGGGATCGCCGCCTGCCCGTTGCCCCTTTTCAGGAATTCAATATTGGCGATGAGCCTCTCCGCCCCGAATTGAAATTCCCACTCTTCGTTAAACCAGCTCGCGAAGGCACCGGCATGGGAGTGGATTTGAAAGCCATCGTCAAGAACGAAAATGAACTCCGCGAACGTGCGCAATACATCATCAACGTCTATCACCAACCCGCCCTGGTGGAAACATTTTTGCCAGGCCGTGAATTCACCGTCGGCATATTAGGCCGCGCTGACGCAAAACTTTATTCGCGCCATCCTGAATGGTACGAAAAAGATGGCTTCCACCGCTTCCCCATCCTTGAACTGGACAGCAGCCGTTCCGTCACACCCTGGGTTTACAGCAACGAAGCAAAATCAAAGGATGTCGGCGCAGACGGCGCGCCCGGGTATTTTTGCCCGGCCGAGATTGAACATGATCTTGAAAAGAAATTAAAGTATTTTGCTTTGCGCGCCCATCTGCTGCTTAATGCGCTCGACGTCTCCCGCACAGACATTCGTCTCGATGAGGAAGGCAATCCGCGTTTAATCGAGATCAACACCCTGCCAGGCCTGACACCCGACTATAGCGATTTATGCCTGCAAGCCAAAGCCGAAGGCATTCGTTACGAAGATTTGGTGCTCGATATTTTATATCTCGGTGCAAGCCGCTGGGGAATGCTGGAAGCGCGCGACATCCCAATCGAATCGTCGAAGAAAAAAGGGGTGTGATTACAAGCGCCGTCCCGCAGGGTGATACGTGTCCCCGCGCAGGGATCGCACTGCAAAAGGACGACAAACTGCGGGTACTCGGCCACGTACCGGTAGGTGATCGCCATTTCCGCCGGGAATTATCAAATGGGCAAGAGCCGGCCTGACGCGGTAATTAATGATTGTTTCTTTACCATCGCAGTCCCCTCTCATTTTTTTGCTATTCATCACCGCCGGCTTGCGCGACCACCAATTGGTTGCGACCCTCGTTTTTGGCGCGATACAGGGCAGAATCAGCAGTGGCCAGGAGACTCTCAACCTTTCCGCCGTGTTGCGGGAAACCTGCAATTCCAATAGAAATGGCGATGGTCGGTAACGACTGTCCCTGATACTGCACAGACATGTGCTGGATTTCGTTTTGCAACTGCTCGGCTCGCCGCACAGTATCGCTCAGCGAAGCCTCCGGCAAAATCAGCAGAAATTCTTCGCCGCCATAACGGCAGGAGATATCCTCGCCACGAACATGCTTCTTTAGCAAAGCGCTAAATTCGATCAAAACCGCATCACCGGCCGCGTGGCCGAAGGTGTCGTTGAAGAGTTTGAAGTGGTCAATGTCGAGCATGATCACGCCAACGGTCATTTTACGGCGAGCGGCTCGGTCCAACTCGCGCTTGAATGTTTCTTCCATATAACGCCTGTTGAACAAGCCGGTAAGCGGGTCGCGAATTGCCTGGTACCGCAGAGTTTCCTGTAATCTAAGGTTCGTCAAAGCCAGCGCAATATGTTCAGCCACCGTCTCGGCCAACTCTCGTTTCAACGCGACCATACCATGGGCTGATTGCATCTCCGAAGTCCGCGGAGATTTCGAGCGCCTGAGATGCAGGATGCCCAGTACCTCGCCTTTCGCCAGCATGGGCACGCACAGATAATCCTCCGGCTTGGGATGTCCGAGGTACGGGCAGAGACCTCCGTCTTCTAACGCGTACATCTGTCCCTGGCTCAGCGCCACGCACTTATCCGGCGAGAGCGCCCGCCCGGGCAATCGAGGCGGGGACTCTCCCCATGTAACAGCAGTTTCGAAAATACCAGGCGCTTTATCTATGACGTACAGCGCGCCCGAAACGTTTGGGAACAACTGTTCGGCAAAATTGGCAATGACAGCATAGGCCTCCGCGACCGTGAGACAGATTCGCAACTCATTGCCCATTTCGTTCAGCAGGCGGAAATCATCCCGATGCCAAGCCAGTACCCTCTGCTCGGCATTCGCCACTTCGGTTGCGCTCTGCGACTTCTGGAACCGCCAGAACAATAATGCGATCGCGGCGGACGAAAAAGCCACCACGAAAACGGAACCAAGATCGCCCAACTGTTCCACCCGTTCCTTCTTTGCATCATAGGTGGCGCCGGACTCAGCCAGTGCCTGGATAAGATCGTTGAAATCTGAATCCACTTGCCCCTCGTCAAAGAGCCGGGCCTGGTCGATATCTCCTTGCGCGATCATCCTGAACTCTTCAGTGAGAGCGGAATCATAAGCCGCATAGGCCTGGCGAACCAGGCGTAGATTTTCGCTGTTTGGATCAAGCTGCTCCAATTCCCTCATTGACCGCTCCATCTCATCACGGGTGTTGTGAATATCCTCAACGACCTCCGATGAGATTTGTCCCTCACCGATGGATTGCCATTCCAATGCAGACAGTTGATAGGCAAGCTCTTGGAGGTGCAAGATCAAAATTTCAGCGTGCTCACTTTCCTCAATATTGCGGCGAAGCGCACTATTGGCACCGACTGCTGCCAGCGCGATGACGAACACGAGTATCAAAACCAGCAGTCCGGGGATCCGGCGTTTGCTTTTTGGAGAGGAAATGGTTTCAGGCGTGATCATTTGCTTCTTAAGTAGTGACCGTTATATATTCCAATCTTTTCATTCTTCGCTGGGGTGCGCCCACCTAAAGGTTAATTCACCGGCCGCAGTGATTACAAGGCGCGTAACGCATCATAGCATAAAATCTTGCACAACGCGCTCTCACAAAAGCTGAAGGAATTCGCTGCGAAGACCGGGTATTGGATATTCTCTATATCAGCGCAAGTCGCTGGGGAATGTTGGAACCGCGCGAATATGTGCCAGAAACTTCAAACTAAAAGTAAAGGCAAGTCATGGAAAAACCATGACCCGCCTTATATGTTTAATCGTCGTGCTCGCGGCCGTCCGCGTGACATTCCATGCAATTCTCAAAATTCGAAATGCCTTCTTCCAAATGTTTCGAGCGGATTTCTGATTCATTATGTTCATGACATCCATAGCAGGTATAGCTTGTAAAACCTGCGGGATGGCAGGTAGCACAAGAAACAACCCCGCTCTCACCATGATCCAAGGGGAATGTATGTTTCCCATTGAATGAAGCAGGTGACCAAGCATTAGTACTGTGGCAGGCAACGCAATCTATGCCAAATTGACCTGCGTGTGAAGTTGGCTCAGCATGGCAGGAAATACAAATTGAAGAAGTACCGGCAAACTGTCCATTGATATGACAATTCTCGCAGACTACCGCAACATGCGCGCCCGTTAGCGGGAAGTTACCGCGGTTGTGGTCAAACGTTGCGTCATCCCAATTATTCGGAGTATGACAAGCCGAGCAATCCGTACCGAATTGACCATTGTGTTCATCATCTTGTTGATGACAGGAATAGCAGTCTGTTGACGTGCCTGCAAAAACATCATTCTTATGACAGTCTTCGCAAGCAACTTCATTATGTTCGCCCTCCAATTTGAAGACAGCTAAATTATGGTCGAACTTTGCTGGTTCCCAACCATCGGGTGAGTGACACACAGCGCAATCCTGTCCAAACTTTCCTGCATGTTCATCATCTTGCTGATGGCAAGAGAAACAATCCTGCGGCACTGACTGTAAATCTGCGATGGTGCACGCATTGAGATGGCATTTTGTGCAAGCTACATCCGCGTGCCTACCATTCATCTGAAAGGTAAAATCAGAATGAGTAAAATCACTGCCAAATCTATCCACGCCATCATGGCAGGCAAGACAACCTGTCCCGAAAGCCAGGCCGTGTGTCTGAGTGAAGGCAACATCCAATTGACGGTGGCAACTGTCGCAGGTGTCTGGCGTAAATGTTGTTATATCCTGTTGATGACAATCTTTACAAGTAAACGCTTCCTTCTTAACGGTTAGCTCGTGTCCCTTCAATGAAAATCCCAGTGCCTCATGCGGAAAGGTGTTATTTCCCAAATCCGTCAAAGGGGCAGATGCGCCACGATGTTCCTGGTGACAGTCGCGGCAGGCAAGCGTGCGACTCTTTTGGGTAATCACGCCATGTAACTTTGCCACATCAAACATTTGCGCCGCAATATCGGTATGGCAGACAATACAACGATCAGCCATCTTTTCAGTTTCCCACGGCGCAGGATGACATACTTTGCATTCAGTGATCTGCGCATGTGAATTTACCCCGCCATAAACATCATCCCCCTGAGCGTTCAAAGCGCCCGCCGAAAACATCTGACTGCCGCTAGTAAACAAAAATCCCACGATGGTAAAAAAGGTGATGAGTGCGGCTATGATTCCAGTGCTTGTAAAACAACCAAGTCTTTTGCTATGCATTTTGCCATCCTATTTTATTTTAGAAGCGTGGCGTAATAAATCGCCCCACCAATGTGGATAAAGGCAGAGACGAACAGCGCCATGCCAATAGGAATATGGATCGTATGCCAGAGTGCCATCAATTGACGCGCCTGCCTGAGCGCGGCTTCTGAAACCGAACCTCCAATTTCCAACCCATCCAATGTGCGTGGTATACGCGTGAAAATATAACGTCCAATGATTCCACTAATAACGATGATGATGGTTAAGAGCGTGGTGGCACCCGCTAGTCCATTGAATTTCCAGGATGTATGAAGCAGAACCATGTATGGACCCACCAAACCCATAAAGATGTGGAATTGAAGCCAGGAAGACATCCTGCCCCAACTCGCGTTACGAGTGCGCTTACGCAGGCTGTAAAGCGTTTCGGTTAACAGCATAAAAATAAATCCGATGATACCGAGTGAATGACCAAACAACTCACCTGCCGCCGGAATTCCGCGTGTCAGGTAAACAACCCCGCTATACAAGATCGTAATTAAGATTCCCGCTACAACTGCCCACCAAAGTTCTTTGTTTCCACGAAGCATGGCGCCCTCTCCTCTTATTTATTCGTAGGTCAGGCTTGCAGCCTGACGTTTTTAATAACTCACCTTACGCAGTATCATTCTGAGCGGAGCGACACTCCCTGACACTGCTCGCCAGGGCAAGTATGCACCGCCCTGCGTTCCCTGGCCCCCCCGCCAGGGCAGGTATGGTGCAGTGCCAGGTGAAAATCTCTAAAATAATAGTAGAGACCCTTCGCTCCGCTCAGGGAATCATGTTTAGGTGCGTAAGGCCACTTAATAACATAGACTTTGGCAGGCTGGAAACTTGCCCTACAAAGCCGCTTTCTTTCTCCACACCACCCAAAAATCTGCGATCAAATCAGCGATTGGCGCATCAGGTGCCATCAATTTCTCACGAATAGGTGCAATATCTGCTCCGCCTGCAATCATTTTTTGTAATGGCAAGGATAGCATTTGATCACCCATCAGCAACGCACCAATTAATTTTTTTTCACCGATCAGCAAACGTACGTGATTAATGTCAAACCCACCTTGCGCCACAATCGCATCAGGCAGCTCACGCCAGGTTTCACTGTCACCGCGCGCAATGCCAATCACATCTTCATCACGGCCATGACCCACCGCACCGATAATGGTTATCGTCAAGCCAGCCAAACGTGTCACATTAAACGGTGGTGACTTTAAGTAAGCCGTCTTATGCCCAGCCATATTCAAACCCGCCACACGACCTTTATCGCGCGCTGGATTCCAAAGACTATCCAACACGGATCGCCCTGAAAGCGGATCATAAGCCTGTGCCACATCACCCGCTGCAAAAATATCCGGGTCATTGGTTTGCAAATGCTCATCCACTAAAATTCCGCGATCCAATTTCAAGTCAATATTCTGCACAAGTTCAAGGCATGGACGAATACCAATTGCACAAGCTACCATATTGCACTTGATTGTCCGTCCATCTTCCAGGCGAATTCCTGAAACACGATTTTTCTTTCCAATGATCTCTTTTAATTCAGCGTGATAGTGCAACTCCACCCCTTCCGCCAGTAACCGGCCCTCGATCACTTTTGATTCGTGTTGATCAAGCACATTGCTCCAATAACGGTCACCACGCAAAAGATAATGAACATTTACGCCGCGCGCAAGCAAACCCTCTGCCAGCTCAAGCGCCGTAACACCCCCACCAACGACTACAGCGGTCCTGCTACTCTTCGTCAATTTGAGAATATTCTTGGCGTCGGTCAAATGATCCAATTTCACTACGCCATCCAGTTTTGCCCCTGGAATGTCCAATGGTAAAGCGCGCGAGCCGACAGCGATCAACAACTTATCATATGCGAGCCGCGATTTCACATCCATCTCCAATGCATGTTCCGAACGCAAAATCCGCGTCACACGTCCTTTGAGATGTTTGAAATTTAATTTATTGTAATCATCCTGTGTGCGCGGATAAAGTGCCTTATCATGAAGCTCGCCTGTCAGGTAATAAGCAAGCCCGGGGCGGGAATAATATCCAAATGGATCGTCGCTGATCATGATGATCTCCCCTGCTTTATCTACAGAACGAATCGCTTCCATTGCGGCATAGCCGGCCACTCCCGCTCCAATAATTACATATTTCATTCACCCCTCCGCTCGAACAGATCCGTCTGGGTAAAACGCAATACCCCACGCGGACAGCGCGCCACGCACTCACCGCATGTCAGGCACTCGCTATTTTTCACAGCCTCATCGCGCCAAACATGTGCGCGAACATCAATCCCAATTGGACAATTGTATGTACAAATGCCGCACTGCACACAACGCGCAGAATCAGGCACTACGTGCCTGAATACAACGCAGTACGTCGAGTGGCATCGCTCTTGAATATATTTAATAATGACACAGCACAGATACACCTTCCATTTCGCAGTCGTCAAAGCAACATAATTGTTACTGACGAAGAATTATTATAGATTACTCAAATCAACACATGTAGTAACAAAAGTCACAAATGTCCTTTACAATCCCAAGGCAACAAAAAACAGAGTTGCCAGTAGGCAACTCTGTTTGGTCGCAAAACTTCAGCCGTCAGGCCCTGTTTTACGAGAGCGGGACCACATTGGCAGCTTGCAGGCCTTTGGGGCCGTCTTCCACAGAAAACTCAACTTTCTGTTCGGCTTCCAACTTGCGGTAGCCCTCGCTCTGAATGGCGGTAAAGTGAACGAACACATCTTCACCATCATCGCGGCCAATAAAGCCGTAGCCTTTGGTCGCATTGAACCACTTGACGGTTCCAACAAAACGCTCAGACATCTTTTATTACTCCTGCTGAGAAAAATTTATACCCGTCCACCTTTACGCTTTCAAAGGCGATCCGGGTACACTGCCCGCAAGATTATCACGCCTAAAACCGCATGTCAAGATTCTAATTTCTTCTGTTTAATTTCTTCATCGTGGATGCATATCTCGATGTCAGATGAAACCACCATGGCGACCACTTCACCCTAAACTTTGCCTGACGAATAACCTTGCGCATCTCATCCGGACCTTCGAATGGGTCCAGCAACAGAAGCGACCTGCCCACCTCAAAAGCGGTGTGCGCATCCGAGCCCACTGTACCAGCCAGGTTGTACTTCTCCGCAAACTTCCGCGCCCGGCGATTGAATCGCGGCAACAGGCAGCGCGAGTTATACACTTCTATTGCATCGATAAACGGGACAATTTCAAGCAGGTCCTTCTCCTTCCAACCACCCGCGCGCATTTCATCAAACGGATGAGAGACGCTGATAAAAGCCCCTTGCTCCTTCAAGAGAGAAATTGTTCTTTCCGGCGTAAGACAGGGCGGAACCTCCTCCTTTACAAACGCCGCAAGAATCTCTCCTCGGCTGGTCATTATCTCCTCGCCGACAATGACCAGCTCCGGGTCCAGAAGCTGGGCCGCCCGCGCGCCGGCGATCGAGTTGTGGTCAGTGATTACCAGGCGGTCAATCCCCTTGCGGCGCGACATCGCAACCAAATCCGCTGGGCGCGCGAGGGAGTCTTTGGAGGCATGGGTATGACAGTGGAATTCTAAAAATACCTGCATTTAAGTGGGGACATCGGTAATCGTCAAGCGCATAAAAAGTAATCCGGCGGATGAATTCAAATATCTTTTCTAACATTATATCCATGTTTCAGGGATATACCTATCGTGGAAAGCCGAGCAAGGTCAAGCTCCCGTTTGATCTATTAAAAGGAAGTAGAAAAAATAACAGGCATCGGAATGTATGAATTGGCTTTAGGAATTTGAATATACGCCTTGTTATGGGTTTTTACAGGATTTTGGTATGGTTCTATTCATCCAAAAAATCCTCCTCGGGGCATGAATTTACCGGTAGGAAGGGCTTACACTCATGAGGAAAAGCCCCAAATCTCGCGGAAAACATGAAAAACAGCCCAAAATTGAATTTAGATGCGATTGTCCTGAGTTGTCATTTCAGGTATAATATTGTAATATTTAGCATAATCGGCACGAAAAGTTCCTTATGATAATTTGAATGATGGAAAACAAATGGATCAATCTACTCAGGAAAAATTAAAGACATCTCGTTCCTTTCCACTTTTTCAAACGCAGGAAAAAGAGGTTTCGGATTCAAGTCGGGAAATATTGCTGGAGCCCATATATCCCGAATCCTACAATTTAAGCTATACCTGCCTGTTAATTCCCAGATTTCCAGCCCACCAGCTTAAAGGAGACCTGGCGGAATATCTACACCAATGGCTGCAACAGATCTCCATATCCTTCGGCTGGCGATTGGAATTTGTTACCGTGCTTCCAGATTACTTCCAATGGGCGATTTGCGTTCCCCCCTCTACCCCCCAAAGTTATTTTATGCAGCAAATTCGTTCCCATACATCGGAATTGATCCTTTCCAATTTTGGTCACCTTAGAAAAGAAAATCTGTCCGATGATTTTTGGGCGACCGGCTATTTGTCCGTATTAGGAACAAGACCTCACCCGGAAGATATGATCAGTCAATATATTCGCCTCACCCGTCATCAACAAGGGTTAATCACTTTATAATCCTCAGGAAATCCGCATAAGATGCAATACGATATGCAATACACCATCCAGGACCCCATATATGTCCTGGATAATCATAAAAAGAGTGATCGCGCCGCTTTAACTTTAGAAAGAGCGAGCGAAATGCTGCGATGTGTATTTGAGATTCTCTGGGATAAGCCTTATGGTTTAACTGCCGTGGAGGTTATCTCTCTCATACCCAAGGTTATGCAGCTCACCGAATATGAATTGGAGTATTCCCGCAAATCCAGCACTCCCAGATATGAGAAGATCGTCCGAATCACGACAATCCCCCTTGCCTATACAGGCTGGTTGCTAAAAAATGACAAGGGCCGCTGGTATATCACCGAGGCAGGATACCAGGCCTGCAAACAATTTACCAATGTACAGGAATTTTATCAGGAAGCGATTCGCTTGTATAACAAGCACAAACGGCTCGCGCCTGAAAGTATCATGGCATTGGAAATGGCGCAGGAATCGGCCTGGATACAAATCGAAAAGCACCTTCTCCATTTGAAAAAAACCGAACTGCAAATGATGGCCGGTGAACTCCTGCGCGCAATGGGTTACTTCCCATCCTGGATGGCGCCGCCGGAGAAGCAGCGCGGTCAAATCAATCTGATTGCATATACTGATCCCATTGGCGCAAAAGGCCAGAGGATCCTGACTCAAATCATACAGAAGGGTCAATCTGTCACCCTGGAAGGTGTTAACGGTTTTCTATCCATCCTTGGACCCAATGACTTTGGCATGATTATCTCGATGAGTGGTTTTACCACTCAAGCTATTCAGGAACTGGGCGCGGATAATTTTGAGAGGGTCACCGCACTTGACGCAAATTCGTTTTTTGAACTTTGGAAAAAATATTACGCTGAATTAAGCCAGGAGATTCGCAGCTTATTACCTTTAAAAGTCGTTCATTTTTTGTCGCAATTCGATTAGAGATATAAAAATGATGAACAAAAAACCGGCAGACAACGCAAAAAAAAAAATTCCGTACAGCAAATCATTAAAGGTTGGGATCGAAAATCTTAGCGACGAAATCCAACTTGCTCTTCAATGGAACAGGCCCAGTATTTTATTTGCAATTCACAGTTCAAAAGCGGGGCTAATAAAATCCAAACAAGCCTTGGAAAAGGAAATCTTGCATCTCAACAAAAAAGTTAAACGTCTTGAAGTAGACGATAATTTAATCCGAGCGTTAAGAGCGACGACGGATCGTGGCAACATTGTGTTTTTTATCTCGGGCTTTGAAGACACAAACGATAATTCGAAGGACTCGGTTTACAGGTTATTGAATATGCAGCGTGAGTTTTTTGTAGAGAATCTCATCCGTGCCGTCTTTTGGCTTACCAAGGAAGAAGCAGGAAAATTACCGCATGTGGCTCCGGATTTTTGGGCTTTCCGGCACCGGGTGGTGGAATTCGCGCCGACGCGCGATCCAAAATGAATTCTCTTATCTATGCAAAGATGGTACCTTGTGCAACAGTTAAAAATACAAAGGTTCTCCCTGCAATAATATGGAAAACTAAATCCACCGAGAGAAGAAATCAGGATTGTAAAATCGATATCACCAGAGCAGACCCCAATTCAAAAAGCCGGCACAATTACCCCGCAAGGAAATAAAGATGCCGCACTTTTGCTCCTACTGTTGTTGATTGAAAAAGGGAAGATCACGATACAGAATAATCATCGCAATCCGTTTCTTCAAATCATATCAACACCGCCAAGCCTTACGATATTGTAAAAACAATGCAACTGCAATCCTTGATTTTATTCTCTATCATTATCACCCTCGCCTTCGGGGTAGTATTGCTTTTAATAAAAAGGACGCCCGGGTCGTCCGGCATAGGCGCTCTTGTCATCACGGTCATTATTTGGCTGATCGCATATCTTTATTACAGGCATTGGGGCACCCCGGTTTCCCTGAAAGTATTGAGAGCCGTTCACTATTTTTGTATGGCTTCCGCTGCAACTTCAATACTCTACTTCTCCCTCTCCTATGCCAATCGCACCCGCAGATTAAATAATTCGATAATCATATTTTTTTTTCTAATCCCCGTTGTCATTCAGATCTTGTTCTGGGTGGAACCATTGAGGAAAGTGTTCTTTGCTCCGGGAAATGAAGTTGGGGAACAAATCAACCTGATTTATATCTTGTTTATTCTCTCCGGAAGCATCGTGCTGCTTGCAGATACATTCCTGCACAAACCTCGTATACACTTCCTTCGTGCGGGCACCATAATTCTCGGCGCCTTTTTCCCTTTGTTTGGCAATTTGTCCACAATTTTCGTCCGCAATTTTGAGACCGACCTATTAATATTGATTTCTTCCTACTGCCTCGCAATCATCGGTCTTATGTACGGCAAATTCAACAGTGCATTAATCGAGACCACACCGATCACCCGGGAAATTGTTGTTGAAGATATGGATGATGGCTGGATGGTCATAGATAATCACGATAACATCATCGACCTGAATTCATCAGCGGAAAAAATGGTGGGTTTAACGCGTGAAAAAATGTATGGACAGCCAGTAACTCAAATCTTGACCGAATGGCCCAAGATCTCAAAATCATCCGAGGGCATTCAAGAGATGGAAATGCGCCGCAGTGTTAAATCGCAGACTGGCTGGCGTTACCTGAATATTCGAATATCTCAATTAAGAGACAGGAAAAACGAGAAGTTCGGCCATTTGATCGTCTGGCGCGATATTACCGGGAGAAAACTTGCAGACGAAGCCCGCCAGAAGGCGCGGGATGAATTATTTGTGCTCTTAAATGCAATCTCCAGCACCGCCAACCGCTCCATCAATATGGAGGAGTTTTTATCCGAGGCAAGCTATCAGATACTATATTCCTTCCACAGCCAGGCAGTTGCTGTTTTTTTAACCGAGGAACAGGAGGCCGGCAAACAAAGGCTTTCCCTCAAAACTCATTTTGGGTTGGAGCCGGAGTACCTGAAAGAATTAAACAGTACTGCAACCGCTTCAAACCTTTATGATTGGTTGACGCATAATGATGAAAACCGTCCTTTGACAGTTGACAACTTTACCGATGCGACTGACCTTCCACTTAATCTAAAAAACATCGGCGCTGTGTTTGCCGTCCTAATACCCTTAATCACTTACAACCAGCATGAAAACAGCATTCTTGGCTGCTTGTTTCTCAGCAGAAATGAAAACATACCCTTCAGTCAGGATGAAATAATCCGCCTGACGACAAGCGCGAACCAGATCGCCACTTTGATTGACAGCAATCGCCGGAGGCAATTGGCAATTGCCCTATCTGAACGACAGCGCCTGCTCCGCGACCTGCACGACTCGGTAAGTCAAAAATTGTACGGCTTGGTTGCGTTGACCGAAGCAGCCCAGGCTGGCATCGAGGCAGGCTCCGAAATTGCCCCCTTACAGGTCTTAACTCGCATAGGAGAAAATGCCCGGCAGGCCGTCAAGGAAATGCGCCTATTCCTTTACGAAATGCAGCCAGTAGACCTGAAAGACGGCCTTGTATCCTCCCTACACTATCGCCTTGCAGCGGTTGAAGGAAGAGCGGACATCAGGGCAAGGCTGCTTTCAGATGAAAATATTCTGCTTTCAAAGGAAAATGAAATTGCGCTTTATTACATTGCACAGGAGGCGCTAAATAATATATTAAGGCATGCCCACGCCAAAAATGTGGTTGTAAACATAAAACAAACCCGTCAACATGTTATACTTGAAATTAAAGATGACGGCCAAGGATTTGATGTAAAAAAATTAGATGATGCCGGCATGGGATTACGCAACATGAAAGAGCGTGCTCTGCTAATCAAAGGAAAAATCAAGATTTCATCCACCATTGGTGCAGGAACAAAAATCACTGTAACTGTGAGTAAAAATAGTTAAACCCATGAAAGCAATCCGCATACTCGTAGCCGACGATGAAAGTGTAGTGCGCGAAGGGGTGGTCGCCATTCTATCATTTCAACCTGATATAAAAGTTGTGGCTGAAGCAGATGATGGCATCAAAGCTGTGGAACTCGCGCGCCAACACAAACCCGACATTGTGCTGCTCGATATGCAAATGCCCAGGCTGGACGGCCTGGAGGCCATTCCAAAATTAAAGGAAGCATCGCCAAAATCGCATATTTTGGTGCTTACCAGTTTCGCAGACAGCGACCGCGTTTATCAAAGCATTAAAGCCGGCGCGCTGGGTTTTTTACTGAAAGATGCCACCCGCACCCAGTTGTTACAAGCCATTCGGGATGTCGCCAATGGGCAACCATCCATTCAGCCTGGCATTGCCATGAAAGTAATAAACGAAATCGATCATCCCGCTGAAATCATGTATACCGCAGACCCCTTAACTCCCCGGGAACTTGACACCTTAAGACTGATCGCGCGAGGCATGAGCAATCAGGAAATCGCTCTTGACATGGTCGTACATGAAAGAACAGTGGCAAAGTATGTAAGCGGAATCTTGGATAAACTCCACCTGGCAAACCGGACGCAAGCTGCCCTGTACGCAATTCGTGAGGGTCTGGTCAAGCCCACCCAGTAATCATAAATAATATTCGTTTACCCACCCGCGCCTTGCCGGCGCGGGTGTTTTTTATTTAATGTCACCACGAAAGGGCACATTCGTTCACCTGCTATGCGAAAATTTGTATGGTCATTTACACCCATTCCCGCCTCTCAAATCGTGCATCTTTCGGCTGTGAGAAACTCCTGTTTTGTGCATTATGAAATAAGGGTCAACTTCTTATAATGAACACATAAATTAAACAACTTGGACCTGAACAGATTACAGGAGATTTAAATTGTTCCTTGGACATTACTCAACTCAGTTGAAAAACTCAAACCAACTCCAGCTCCCGCTGGAGTTGAGAGAACACATCTCAGGTGGCATCTATCTTACACGAGGATTTGACCAAAACTTGTTAATCTTCAAGGCAGATACGTTTAAGGAGATATACGCACAAATTTCTTCATTAAATATCGCAGACCCGCTTGCCAGATTGCTCATGCGAATGTTCCTGGGAACAGCAAGTTATATTGAAATGGACGATAACAAGACTATTCCCATACCGCCCAGCCTAATGGACTACGCAGAACTCGAGAGCCGCGTGGTCATCATTGGGCAGGGTGAATATCTGGAAATTTGGTCGCCCAGCCAGTGGGACCAGCAGGAAACTCAAATTCAAGATGCCCAAGCGAACGCGCAACGATTCTCATCGTTCACAATCGCCGCACGTTGACAATCATACTCATAACCGCATAAACAGGTGCTCAAATGAACAAAATCCGCATACTCGTAGTAGATGACCAAAATGTTGTCCGTGAAGGAATGGTCGCCATTCTCTCGCTGCAAAATGACATGGAAGTAGTCGGCGAAGCAGTAAATGGGATTGAAGCCGTACAGTTTGCCCGCAGAACAAAACCGGATGTAATTCTTCTGGATATGGTCATGCCCCTGCAAGACGGTCTTGCCACCATTCCAAAGCTGAAAGAAATCTCGCCAAACTTTCGAATTCTGGTCCTTTCCAGTTTCGCAGAAAGCAACCGCGTTTACCAGGCCATCAAGACCGGCGCCCTGGGTTACATGCTAAAAGACACGCCCCGTGCAGAACTTTTACAAGCCGTTCGTGAAGTAGCCAGAGGTCAGGCATCTCTTCATCCATCCATCGCATTACAGGTAATTCAAGATTTCGAGCGCCCGATGACAAGTCATAGCATTTCCTTCAATGAGCATCTCACCCGCCGCGAGATGGAAACCCTGCGTCTGATCGCACGCGGTTTGAGCAATCAGGAAATTGCATGCACCCTCGTCGTGAACGAGAGGACCATTGCCAAATATGTAAGCAGCGTCCTCAATAAACTCCATCTCGCCAACCGCACACAAGCCGCGTTGTACGCCATCCGTGAAGGAATATCCACAGTAATGACCTAGACGAAGACTCGCAAATGGTTTTTCGACCTGGGCAGAATTGACCACTTGGTCAGCATAAGTATGGTCAATAGTTTTCCACCAAAGACCCATCGTTCTAGGCTACTGGATAAAGAGCAGGATTTGTAAAATAAATTCAATATTTGATCAGAGGACCAATGAAAAGTTTTGAATATCTTAAGGCAAAAGATTTAGACAGGGCATGGTTGAATTTTGAATTGGACCTGCCACTTAAACCCGTATTAAATGGAAAACCCAACCCTTTCTATATCAACCGCCCCGGAAATCCGATCAATGAGTTGATCGATGCCCTGTTGGCTCCCTTTTACCGGCCTCCCAAGTTCTTTTTCTCCGGCCATCGTGGATGTGGAAAATCTACAGAGTTGCTGCATTTGCTCAGCAACCAGGAAATTCAAAAAAAATACTGGCCAATCAATTTCAGCATCCGAGAGGAGACTGACATTATCGACCTGGATTTCCGCGACGTGTTACTCGCCATTGGCAGCCGTCTATTTCGTGAATATCGCAAAAAAGGCGGAGTGCTTCCCGATCAATTACTCAAGGAATTGAATGGCTGGAAAGGAAAAGTGGAAAAGCAGATCTCCACCATCCTGGATGGTCGTGTATCAGAATACGAACTTGGCGCTTCCATTGATACATTCTTTGTCAATGCCGGCCTCAAAATGAAATTGGAACCAGCCACTCGTGTGGAGTTGAGACAGGTCGTTGAAACAGATATCACCGGTTTGATCGCCATCATCAACCATATTGCTGCTGCAATTTACCATCAGGAAAAACGAATCCCTTTGATCCTGATTGACGATATGGACAAACCAGACCTGAATCGCGCACGCGCTATTTTTCATGACCGCCGCGAGATCATGATGCAACCAAACTGCGCCATCGTTTACACGGTATCGAGCGCGCTTTTTTACAGCAAGGAATTTGATGCAATTCGCGACCAGGCGCTCTTCCTGCCCAACATCAACCTGAGAACTGCTATCGATACTGACCAACCTTTGCTGGAGGGCTATCGCACCCTGGAAAAATTTGTCGGGGTGAGAATGAACTCTTCGTTGATTCATCCAACGGCCCTGGAAGAAGCGATCACTTACAGCGGCGGCGTCTTCCGTGAACTGGCCCGCATTATCCGCACCGCGATTGGACACGCAAGACGGCGAAAAGCCGCACAACTGGAGATAGACGATATTGAATGGGCTGTCATCGAAATCCGAAATGAATACAGACGGATCCTGGACAAGGAAGATTTGAAATTCCTGAAAAAAGTGCAGGACAGCAGAAAACTCGAATTCAGCGATCGACTGCGGACTCTCCTGCAAGTACTTGCTCTGCTTGAATACCGCGATGATCGGGAAAATTGGTGTGATGTACACCCGGTCTTAAGGAAAATTCTATGACCAATCCTGGCATAATTCAGCATTCACAAATGGATACATTTGATGAGCGAATCGGGATAGCCGTTCAGGAACTCGAACTTGCCATCCAATGGGATCGTCCAGCTGCCCTTCTGGTTGCCTGCAACTCGGAGCCTATTCGCATGGATGCTGAAACTGCCCTTGAAAATTATCTAACTGAACAAGGGCAAGAGATCGTCCATATACAAATGGACGAAATGTCAGGTCTTAATCTAATTAACTACCTGCAGGACTTTCCCTCTGCAGCCAATCACACTTTCTTTATCAGTGGAGTAAACGCTGAACAGGGAAAAATTCTCTCAATCCTTGGGCGCCATCAGGACATATTAATCAATAAGAATATCCGGGCGGTCTTCTGGTTGACCCAAAAGACTCTATTCGAATTGGCGGGCTTTGCACCGGATTTCTGGGGTTATCGCCAGCGCGTTATTGATTTATTGGACTTTCCCAATCCAGATCATATCCTCCAGACTGTTATCGATTCTGCGTGGCAGGACACAGGTGAATATACCGGCCAGTGTGAAGATACAGAGAAAATAATCAATTTGCACGAGGCTTTCCTAACCGAATTGCCGGAAAATGCGGAATCGATACCCACTCGAGCCAATCTACTGCTCACGCTTGGAATTCTAAACTGGCGAAAAGGTAATTTTGAAAAAGCCGATGACCTTTTACAGGATGCCATCAAAATTGCTGTCAATCTTGAAAATAATTGGTTTGAAGCGGAATGTTTCAATGCCATCGCCCTCGTTAAATTTAGCCAGGGCAAACATGACGAGGCCATCGATTCCTACAAACAGGCCATTGCCATCGCACCGGAACAGATTTTTGTCTGGAACAACCTCGGCAACCTGTGTATGAAGATCATGCGGAATGATGAGGCCATGCTTGCCTTCCAAAAGGCATTGCAGCACAACCCAAAGGATCCCGTCGCTTGGAACGGTCTCGGCACAGTGTATTACCAAATCGGTTATCTCGACGATTCCATTACTGCCTACCGCAAGGCGATAGAATACGCGCCTGCCTTTGCCGATTCATGGACAGGCCTGGGCGATGCCTGCGCAAGTATCGGGCGTGACAAAGACGCCATCAGTGCCTATCAAAAAGCGATCAAGCTGGACAAACATCTCGCCACACCCTGGCTGCACCTCGCAGAGATTTATTGCAAAGGGGGGCGCAATAAAGATGCAATCAAAACATATCAACGCGCCTTGCTGGTTGACCCCAATAACCATCAAATGTGGAATGCGCTTGGTTTAATTTTCATGAAGGTCAATTCTTTTAAAGAGGCCGAACGGGCTTTCTTAAAAGCCGTCGACCTGGACCCCGGTTATGGCTGGGCATATTGCAATCTGGCTCTCGTCTACGGAAGCCAGGATAAATATCAGGAAGCGATCGAAGCCTGTCAGAAAAGTGTAGAAGTTTTCACAGAAAACAATGACAAGGTTATTGCACTCGATCGCCTTGCGAATTTCTACCGCGCCATCAACGATTACGACAAGGCCATGCAGGCGTTCCAAATGGCGGATAATCTCAAAAGCCATGTCAATACAAATCGCGAAATTACCGTTTCAGATTCAGCCAAGTCTGATCAAGGTCAATTATCAGAATCAACCATGGAAGTTTCCATCTCCACGGAGTCAGAGGCAAAATCTCAGCCTGAAGAAACAACATCTTTAGAAGAAATTAAACAAGAAAAGCAAGATATGCCTGCAAGGAAACAACAAATGGAGGAGATCCCCATGACAACCAAAAAAATACTGCACCCAGCGCATGAGTTTGCTCCTGTGACAAATCTTTCAGAGGATCAACTCGCCGCTAACCCAATTGAAAGCGAAGATGAGATCACAGAAATTAAGAACCCAGAAGTCTGGAATGAAAAAGGAAATATCCACTTTCAGCAAGGGGATTACGACAAAGCCATTGCTGCCTACAACAAGGCTATCGAACTCGATCTTTCATTTGGATGGCCATACAGTAATTTAGCCCTTACCTATCTTACCCTGGGCAAATTTGCAGAAGCCATTCTTCTATACCAAAAAAGCGCCGACCTGCTTCAAAAGCAGGAAGAACAAGCCGCTTCATGGAACAGTATAGGCAATATCTATCGACATCTGAACGATTATCAGGGCGCCTTAACCGCTTATCAAAAAGCAGATGACCTCGACCCGCAAAACGCAGGCAAGCGTGAAAAAATGGACGCGGCTGTTTCCGGTCCAAACTCAAGCAACGCACAGGTTTGGATTGAGTTGGGCAACCTCTTTTTCAAATCGGCATCCTACAGCGAGGCAGTGAACGCATATACCAATGCCGTAAAAATTGATCCCTCTTCGGGCTGGGCACAAAGCAACCTCGCCATGTCCCTTGTTTATCAAGGTAAATACAAGGAAGCGATCCCTGTCTACTTGAAGAGCATAGAGCTGTTCACGGATGACAAGGACAAGGCTGCATCTTGGAACCGGCTTGGCAATGTATATCGAAAGTTGAACGATGAAAGCAGCGCCATGAAAGCCTATCAAACTGCCGTCATATTATCCGATGAGAAAACAGATTTGCTCACCCGCACCCGCTTCTCCCTATTGAGCAATTGTTACACGAGCTGACCGCTCTTGTTAAAAAAACTGGAGGTAAAAATGTCTGAATATGAATATTGGAAAGACCTAGGCAACATCTTTGACGCGGTCGCCAATTACCAGAAAAAGAACGCGGAATTCAATGACCGTTTTATCAACCCCTGGATTCGGCTGGGAAATATCTTCGAGAACCAGGGTCACAATGAGCAGGCCATCCAGACCTATCATCAGGCTATAGACACTGATCCCAACACAGTGCAGAACTGGATCGACCTGGGCAATGCCCAGTTTAAAAACGGAGATTATCTTGAGGCAGTCAGTTCCTTTAAAAAAGCAACCGACATGGACCCGAAGGCCGGATTGCCATTAAGCAACCTGGCTCTCACCCTGGCTACACAGGGTAAATACGAGGAGGCCATCCCGCTCTATATCGCAAGTATTGAGTTGCTCTCCGACGACAAGGAAAAAGCAATGGTTTGGAATCGAATAGGTAATGCATATCGTAAACTCAATAAATATGAGGATGCATTTATCTCTTTCCAAAAGGCTGATGAGTTGGATAGCGAGAATACGGGTTTCCGCGATAGTCTGGATGAAAACCCAATCGACGCCTCCGTCGTTGTTCCTGAAGAGATTCCTGATGAAAAGAGCGCAGAGCAGCCAGTGGAAATCAAGGAAAAACCTGCTGATGATGAAACGCAGACCAAACAAGTTAATGTGGAAGCACCCACGATTCAAAATCAAACAGGATTGAAGGAAAACTCCACTGAGAACGCTTCCCCACGTATTCCATCCTGGTTAAAAATCAATGGAAGCGTGCGGTTCAAGAAAGAAGCGATCCACACTGGTCAGAAAGTTTCTATCAGCGAAGATGCGGAGATCGAAAGTGGTCAGGCAGCCACAACCAACGAAGCGGCCATGTCAGTGGAAACAGATCCTGAGTCCATCCCTGAGCAGATGAGTGCCAACCCGGTTGTAAATGAGGATAATGCCGCGGAAACTGCAGGCGAGCCAAAGGTCAAGAATGAAGCGAACATGTGGGTAGAAAAAGTATTCGCACAGGAAGATTCAGTGCTTGTAACGGAATCCGCCACACCTGAGGAAGATTTTGGCGAACTTGCCTACGAAGAATATTTAAAGGATATTATCGAGCCTTCAACTATTTTTTCCGATCCCATGGATGAAATTCGTGGGAAGGCCCCTCAAACCAAAGTGAGCGCCAACGGTGAAGTACATATTGCCATGGACTCAAAAAATGCGCATGTGTGGAATGAATTGGGCAATGTCTATATCAAATCCAATTCCTACGATGACGCAATTGCGGCCTATAGCAAGGCCATTGAACTGGACCGCCACTTTGCCTGGCCTTATAGCAACCTTGCATTGGCATATGTACAAAAAGGACGTTTGGCGGAAGCGATCTTGTTATATCAGCGTGGTATAGAGTTGTTCACTTCAGACAAGGACAAGGCTGTGACGTGGAACCGACTCGGCAACGTGTATCGCCGAATGAACGATTACGACAATGCCATCTTATCCTATCAAACCGCGGATGAACTTGATCCTGTAAATAACACCCTTTCCCTCCGTTCGAGTTTCGGTTTGCTGGGAAACATGGTCGCCGAACAGAAACCTGCGGTCATTGCATAAGAAGGAGAGAGTAACCATGAACAACTACGAATTATGGAATGAATTAGGCAACTTATATTTTATGCAGGGAGCATATGAACCCGCGATCCATGCTTATTTACGTTCCATCGAACTGGAGACCCGCTTTGGCAGGTCGTATAGCAACCTGGCCATGGCATTTGTTCAGGTAGGAAGGTATGCTGAAGCAATTAATTTATATCGCCGCAGCATTCCATTATTGGCAAACGAAAAAGAGAAAGCCATCACCTGGAACAAACTTGGCATTCTATATCGCCAGGTAAAAGATTATAGTCATGCGCTCGAAGCCTATCAACAGGCGGACTTTTTGGATCCACAGCATGAAGGGGACAGATTCTCCGAGGCTGTACTTGGCAGCAAAATGCCGCTCACCGTCTCCAAACCCGAGGTTGATCTTGAAGCGCTCGTTTCAGCAGAGCAGGTCCTAGACGATTCTGAAAAAAGGGGTCTCCATGAAATCAATGCAGAGTTGGGATTTGCGGAGGAAGACTCCAATATTTCCTGGTTTGGCAGCAAGTTTTTACCAGCTGATCCCGAACAGCACTTTCCGCAGGAAGCGGTTCGCGAATCCATGGCAGGCCTTCACAGCAAATGGAAACCAGCCATGGCAGAAGAGATGGAAATTATCGAAACGCCAGCCCCCGTTAATAAAGAGGCGGAAATAGCTGCTTTGGAATACTCGGACATCATTGTCCCAATCGACCTGGAGATTATCCCACAGAGTGAATTGGATCATCATGACTTAAAAGATGAAACACTCAACGAAGAAATCGACACAAAATTGATCGAGGCGATCGAAGAGAATGAGCTCGCGCAAGATGAAGTCCCATTCGAGCACAGTAGAATTACAGAATCCGCCGGCGGCGCTACTTTAAGCGAAGATGAAACAAAGCCGACAATGCATTCACCAGTGGAAGATCCTTTGAAGGAGCAATCCGAAACGGAGTCGGATCCTCTCGAGGTTGATATTGAACAGTGCAAGCTTGCTGCTCAAAAAAATTCAAGAAACTATGCAGTCTGGGAGGTGCTGGGAGATGCCTACAAAGCGGCAGGCAGGTATAAGGACGCCATCTCAGCATATCAAACTGCAATCTCTGTAAACTCCATCAAACCCTCCAGTTACTACCGCTTAGGATTGGTCTATGCCGTGGAAAGAATGGGAACAGAAGCAGTCGCGACTTTTCAGAAGGTCCTGGAATTGGATCCAGACCATGCACAGGCACACGCTTCATTAGCCAGTCAATATCTAAGAATGGGCCAGGAAGAACTTGCCCAATCCCATATTGAAAAAGCCTTGAACACACATTTGGAAGATGAAACTGAATATAACCGTGCCTGTCTCGAAGCCATCTGTGGAAACAACGACCGGGCGCTTGAATTACTTGAAATTGCCCTCCAATCCAAGCAGACCTATATTGATTGGGCTCACAACGATCCTGATCTTGATCCTCTGCGCAGCGATCATCGTTTTCAGGACCTGCTCTCCACCTATGCAACATAGCGTATGATGATATTGGCGATCCGCCCAAACCTTGGAAAAATTTATAATAACTAGTCTGAAGGATTGGGAAGCCACATCAGATCAAGTCGATAAGCGGAGTCTAGTATTAGACTCCGCTTATCGATGCACCCAACATTAAAGCACGTCATCAGGCTTAAATGATTTTCCATCAACAGTTACTTGAGAGAGATTATAAATTCAGGGAATTTCCCAATTCATACGGCTTGCACAAAACAGCAGATGAAATGTAAAAAAATGCCTTTCCGGATGGGCAAAAATGAGTATGCCAATCGGGAAGTTGTTTAGCTACCAGGGTACGGCCCTGGCGGCTATCATTACAGCATAGAAAAAAATACCAAGGAGCACAAGGAGCAATCACATGGCCAAATTATGGGAGTTATTAGACCAGGCATATTATTTCATCGGCACAAACCATTACGCTGATGCCAAAAATATCCTTGATCAGATTTTGCACACCGATCCCCAAAATGTAGACGCATGGGATGCGTATATCCGCATTTGCACCACCCAAAGTGACCTGGAAGTTTTACGAAATTATATTGATAATATTTGGAGTACCCGAGTACGCGATCAGGATTATCTGCATGCCAAACAGCGTTTTGTCCTTCGGCGGCTGGATGAGAAAATAAACAGTCTCTAATTTCCCGATCATAATCACGACTGGAGCGGCTTCCATGCCAATTTCATCACATTTACTAGAAAGAGCATATCAACTTATCAAAGCCAGGCAGTACGAAAATGCCGAGCTTGTTCTTGACGCTGTCGTGAGAGTCGACCCCAAAAATGTGGAGGCATGGAAAACTTATTTACAAATCCACAGGGATGTCAACGATCTATATTGGCTCAAGGAACGAATATTAAAAACAAAAGATCTAAGTGATACGGATAAAAAATACATACTCGATTATCAGAATTACCTTATTCAGCAATGGGCGGAAACCAAAGTATATACCGTGGCTGAAAAATACGAGAACGCCCTGCCGTCCGATAATTATGACAGCGAACAGGATGAACCTGTAACGCTTGAACTAATAGATATTTATAATTATCCTGAACAAAAAATCGAGAAGATCCGCACAAGAAAACCAAGACGAAGATATTCATCCGTGATTTCAGCCGCCAGCGGGTATGCCGTCATCTTGTTTGCCTTGTTCTTGCTGGGCATCCGCCTGCTCGCCATGCAACCTCTATTGGGATACGCCTTATTGGGGGTATTTATATTCGGCGGCATACTCTGGCTGCAAAATTACAGCATCCAGATGCCCGTGACATTTACAGGTGCCGCACGCACATTTTCGCTCGAAAATAAACATGAAATAAGCATTGTTGACAGGTCACAGGGCAAGCTTGAAGAAGGTAAGCAAAACCGTGAAAAAACTAAAAAAGTGAAAAAGTGAATTTTGTATCAACCCTTGAAATTAAAATATATTAGATCGGACCATCGCACAAATTTCCAATGGCGGTTTGTCCGATTCTGCTTTAGAATCATCCCAGGATGAAAAAAACCTTTAACAGCATCAGGTCATTTTTAAACACTCCTGTGGGAGTGGTCATAATTACAACGGTAATTTGGCATGTCATACTGTGGGGTTTGAAGATTCCATTTAATTACTATGTCAGTATCGCCGTATTTTTCATTGACATCGGCATCGCGTTCTACCTGCTTGACCGCCTGGTTTATTTCTTTTCCCAATTTGTCCTGCCCATTCAAGATCCAAGAGACAGGCAGGAAATTTATTCACAGGTAAAGACCTCCAACTCGGGCGATCGCGGGCCGACGCTCTTTATCAAGAACGGAAGGGTGATCGAACACGAGGGTGAGGCAAACAAACGCGGTCCCGGCGTGATCGTCCTGGATACTGCCAGCGCCCTCGTTTTACGGACGGACACTGAAATTATCAGCACGGTGGGACCCGGGATCAGATTCACGAGGGAGGGTGAGTATATTGCCGGGAGCGTGGATCTTCGGACACAATGGCAGTTCATTGGACCGTTTGCGAGCGAACTGCCTTTCTTAAATCCAACGCCGGCCTCACCTCCAAAGAGTTATAACGAGTTACAAAACCGCCGTCAACAAACCAGCGGACTGACCCGCGACGGCTTTGAAGTCTCCCCGACCATCAGTATCAAATTCAGCATCAAGCGCCCGGTGGGGGCCAAACCAACTGTAAACGGCGTAACCTCCCAATATGGGTTTGACCCGACATCGGTCCTCAATGCGGTCACCCGCGAAGTGGTAAGACTCGGCACCGCAGAGAACAGCAAGACCCGCATGGATTGGAACAAACTGCCCGCGCATCTGGTGGTGAACATATGGCGCGAATATATCCGCAAATTTAAACTCGAAGACTTGTTCACCACCGGAGAAGTCAGCGGACTGCAAACCATTGAGGATATGATCAACAAACGCGTGAGACAGAAACATGTGGTGCCGCTGGACGACACAGGCGAACCAAAACCAATCCCAAAAAACAAATGGCCTGAAAGCCTGGAATATAATCAACTCCACGCCCGCGGGCTTGAGATCATGGAAGTACGCATCCACAACGTTCTGTTTGACCCGACCATTGAAGAACAGATCATCCAGCAATGGAGCGCGGAATGGATGAAAATCGCCAAACAGGAAGAAAAATTCCTGAATGAAAAAGAGGCATTGATCGAAACGGCAGCCCGCGATGAGGCCGGCAAAAAATTTGCACAGATAGTATCTGGGAAATTCGAGGGCAAGGTCACCATGCCGCAACAAAACCTGTTCAAAACGCTTCAGCTTTTAATCCAGCCGCTTAAGGAATTCATTCTCGAGGAGAGCAACGCCAACAGCGCCATGGAAAAGGAATTGAGGAAATTGGATGAGATCTGGAAATGGCTTTTGGATCATAGTGCCGAAAGCGCATCGAAACAGGAAGGGGGCGGGGAATGAAAAGAAACAGGCAACGTGATGAGATCGCATCCCTGCTCTTTGGCTTGACGGATAAGAACGTTCAACTCCGAAGCAGGTGGCGGGGCATTGCCGGTCTGGCCGTTTGGTTGTTATTAAGTGGCTTGACCATGATTCTGTATGTCTTTAGCGTCAAGGAACAGGTCCATCTCGCAATCGTGATCGGCTTGAGTTTCCTGAAATATATTCCTTTGCTTGTCGTTATTTACAGCCTGGCCAGGAAAATGGCGGCTCAATACCTCGATGATATTTATGAACTGCATGATGAAGCCCTCGCATCCGGTTTTCTCGAAGATCTCACTTTCGGCAAAGGGCGTGAACACATCACAATCAACGAAGGCCGGATCTCCGAAAAGGATGAAAGGTCCCCCATCATCCTGATCGGCGGGCCTGGCACGATACAAGTCAACCTGGACAGCGTGGCATTGCTCGAAAAAGTGAACGGCGAACCGGAAGTCATATACCCTAGAAGCAAATCGTGGAAACTCGACAGGTTCGAACGCATCCGCGAAATTGGCAAACATGATCAGGTCGGCAAACGTGAATATGCCATTATTAATCTGCGTGACCAGTTTATCACCGGGCTCTCATTAAAATCACGCACAAAAGACGGCATTCCCCTGGAAGCGCACGGGATCAAGGTGATATTTAGCATCCTGCGCAGACAGGATACGGGTGGCGACCGCGACAAAAATAATGCCTATCTATTCGATGAGAGCGCCGTACGGGCCCTTGTCTACAACCAGATGATTATCACACCCGAACCTTCCGCCCCGTCCGGAATCAACTTCCCGTGGGATACGACCATTGTGCCGCTCATCATTTCGGAATTGGAAAAACTGATCACATCACGCACGTTAAGTGAAATCATCGCCAGCATCAGTCAAAAGGAAATGGACCAGGTCTCGACCAATGAACACACGATTGCCCAGATGCGCGTGGAAATGACCGGCGCACACAAAAGAACGAACGCCGGGCAGGATTCCAGCCCGCCCAACTTTGAATCGCGTTCCAAGATCACCGCCCAATTTTTCGACAGCCCATTCAGGGAGAAGGCCGCAAAACTTGGCATCGCGATTGAATGGATAGATATCGGAACATGGCAGCTTCCCTCCAGCCTGATCCTTGATAAACATAAGGAGGCCTGGAATCAAGCGCGCGAAAATGAAAACAAGCGCAGCGCCTTGGCGCGCTCAAGGAAACAATTCGAATTGGCTGAAATCATCAAGTTAATAAACAACGTCGTTATTTCTAATTACGATAAATCGACTGCATCACATCCTTCCTCGTACTGGGAGGAGGAGGTTGCAAACAGGGAAGGCTTGACTGAGCAGGATGGATTGGTCAGACACAGGCCGGAATTAATAAACCAAATCCACAGCGAGGATCACGACAAAACAGAATTCAGCAGCTCCTTATCTTCAAGACCTGAATTCAAAAACCAGCTGGCGCAACAGGAAATTAATAAAAAGGCGGACACCGTCGCCCTGGAGATATTAAAGGCTTTTCGTAAGGAACTCCTTGCAGCAAAAATGCTGATCGAAAATGAAAATAATTTATCGAACGATAATGATGAGGACCTGATAAAAATAGATAAAGCATTACATGATGTCTCGCATCTTACCTATCATTTTCCGACCAACTGATAATGAATCATCCAAACCTTCAACTCTCCCCCGAAACGTCACGCGCGCTTAATATGGGTGCGCCGATTGTCGCCCTTGAATCCACCGTCATCACACACGGACTGCCCCATCCACAAAACCTGGAACTCGCACGGGAAATGGAAAAACAAGTGCGCGATAACGGCGCGACTCCCGCCACCGTTGCAATCCTGGATGGAAAGATCCGCATCGGTCTCTCGGACGATGAACTGGTTCGGCTTTCTAATTCAGACTCCACACTGAAAGTGAGCCACCGCGATCTGGCCACCGCCATCGTCAAAAAAGTGAACGGCGGCACCACCGTCGCAGGCACAATGTTCGCCGCAAACATGGCGGGCATCAAGGTCTTTGCCACCGGCGGCATCGGCGGCGTACACAAGGAATCATCCTTTGATATTTCAACGGATTTGCGTTCACTGGCAGAGATACCCATGATCGTGGTGTGCGCCGGCGCAAAAGCGATTTTGGACCTGCCCGCCACGCTCGAATATCTTGAAACCCTGGGCGTACCGGTCATCGGCTACAAAACGGACGAATTCCCCGCTTTTTACTCCCGCGAAAGCGGACTAGGCGTGAGCGTGCGGCTGGATTCCCCAAAAGAAATTGCGGATTTCGCCAAAGCGCATTGGGACCTGGGAATGAAAAGCGGAGTGCTCGTTACGAATCCCATTCCAGCAGCGGAGGCAATTCCGGGCTCCAGGATGGAACCGGTCATTGCTAAAGCGTCCGCTGAGGCCATCAAACAGGGAATCCACGGACAGGCCTTGACTCCGTTTTTACTGGCCCGCATCAGTGAATTGACAAAGGGAAAATCGCTCAAGGCCAATCTTGCCCTGTTGTTGAACAACGCGCGCCTTGCCGCGAAGATTGCGAGAGAGGTGAATGTCAAAAGGAAGGAATGGGCAATTTAACGCCCTCGCAATGACATAAAGAGGTGATATGAAAAACGAATTCACGCTTACAGCGACCTTCCACACAAGTGCGGAACAAATCTACAAAGCATGGCTCTCCACGCAGGGACACTCCCTGATGACAGGCAGCCCAGCAAAAATAGATGGCCGCGCAGGCGGAGACTTCACCGCATGGGACGGCTATATTGGGGGAACATTCTTGGATTTGGAGGAAAATAAAAGAATCGTGCAAGCCTGGCGCACAGGGGAATTCCCACAAGAAGTAGAAGACTCGCACGTCCAAGTTTTATTGGAAGAAAGCGGCGGAAAAACAAAAGTCTCACTCACCCACACCAACATCCCCGCAGGTCAGGCGCAGGGTTATGAACAAGGCTGGCATGACTTTTACTTCAAGCCGATGAAAGAGTATTTTGGGTAGTCATGAACAAGTATGTCACCCTCCCGAAGGACATCGGGACGATGTGAACGCAGCGAAGGGTCTCTACCGCCTAAAATAAGGGACTCTTCGGTCCCAACAGCCCCTGCACCAACTCATCCGGTACCTGCACAGCGACCAATTCGCCGCGTACGGTGATAACTCCATTCACAACAATCCATTCTTCGATCACAACTTTACGCCCTTTTACTTCCTTCACTTTCCCACGCACCTCCAGCATGGGACCCAGCGGTGTGGGCTTGAGATAATCCACATGCAAGGAAGCAGTCAGGTAACGCAAGGGCGGTTCGGTATCCATGGCGCGGTTTTCAGCGCGATACCCTGCGGCGGCGGCGGTACCTGTGCCGTGACAATCGATCAACGAAGCCAGCAAGCCGCCATAGACATAGCCGGGGATGGCAGTATGATACGGCCTGGGTTGAAATCGGCAAACGGATTCCTCGCCCTCCCAATAGCTCTTGATCTGATGACCCAGGTCGTTCAGGCTTCCACAGCCGTAACAATGTGCCATGTGATCGGGATAGTAATCCTGAAATGCTTTTTCGCTCATGATGTTCACCTTTGAAAGAGATTTTTTTTTGGTGTCACCCTGAGCGACAGCGAAGGGTCTCGGAGATAATCATCGAGATGCTTCGCTAAAGAGCGGCTCAGCATGACACTACTTCTGGAATTATGGAGTCGAAGTTGGCGTGCCGGTTGCAGTCGGCGTTGCAAGATCGCCAAGCACCACAAAACGCCCGACCACCTTCCATTCATAGCCCATGAAGATTTGCACTTCATACTGACCGGGCTGCCAGCCGCCGATGGGACTGGAACATTCCGAATAACCGCCAATGCCGCCGGTGCCGCCATCCCAGGGCTTGGTTTCGTAACATACCAATTGGGCGTTGCGGTACCAAAGCGCGCTCCATTGCACACCGGGGATGGTATTGTTGTAATCGAAACCGCCATACATCGTTTTGATGGGAAGTTCAAAAACGGTCTTCGGATCCACCGGATTCACGCCGTCAAATTTGGTTGAAAATTGAATGGCGGTAAAGACCGCCTCTGGATTCGGCGTAACGGGTCCTTCAAACAAGACTTCGATGGCCAGGGGCAGGAAGGGAGTGAGCGTTAATGTGGGCGTATCGGAAACGGATGGGGTCAAGGTAAGGGTCGGCGGGACCGTGATCGTCAGGGTCATCGTGATGGTTGGGGTTGGCGTGATGGTTGGAGTCAGGGTTGGCGTGGGGGAGGGCGGAAAATATTCATAGATCATCGGCTCGCCGTAGAATGGAAGCCAGTAGGCAAATCCCACCAGGAGCAAGGCAAGGAAAAACAATCTCCAGGCCGTGATATTATGCCGTTTCCGCAAACTATAGAACGATAATTTGCGCGCGGTCTGCATGGTTTTGACGGCGGCCCGGATCGAAAAATACGCGGCCACCACAGCCAATAAAGCCAGAGCTATCACGCCTGCGCGAATATCCATCATGCGATTATAGCATGTGCAGGTGACTGTCCCTTTTTTGCATTATTGTGTACACTTACCCTATGGATAAAGAAATCGTGCTCCTCAAACTGGGCGGATCGCTGATTACAGACAAGGATATTCCCTACACCCCAAGGCTCGACAAACTAAAGGAACTGGCGCAGGAAATCAAAACGGTTCTGGACTCAAACCCAGATCTGCTCCTGATCCTCGGGCATGGCTCCGGCTCGTTCGGACATGTGGCCGCGAAAAAGTACGGCACGCGCGAAGGCGTGCGGACCCGCGAAGAATGGCAGGGATTCGCCGAAGTCCGTTTTCAGGCGGCAGAGCTGAACCGCCATGTGATGGAATCTTTGTTAAAGGCCGGCCTGCCGGCGATCTCATTTCCGCCATCTGCTTCGATGGTTTCAAAGGATCGCAAGGTCATCCATCACAACGTATTGGCGATACGCAAGGCATTGGAGGTACAGCTACTGCCCGTCGTTTACGGCGACGTGGCATTCGACGAGCAGCGCGGAGGCACGATCCTTTCGACCGAGGATGTCTTTACATTTCTCGTCGAGCAGTTCTCCCCCACACGGATATTGCTGGCTGGAATCGAAGCCGGCGTGTGGGAGGATTTCCCAGCGAAGACCAAGCTGATAAAACAGATCCAACTGTCAGATTATGAAAAGAGGCGGGCCGGCATCAGCGGTTCGGCAAGTGCGGACGTCACCGGCGGGATGAAGGCCAAGGTGGAGGAGATGCTTGCATTAATCCAAAGAACGAACGGGCTGACGGCGCAAATCTTCTCGGCTGAGAAAAGCGGAATTTTGGAGCGCGCCTTACGAGGGGAGAATCCTGGCACACTTTTAACCGCTTGATATGACAAAAATATGACGAAAAACTCTTGCTTTTTTTATCGTTTATACGATAATAGAGTAAGTAAAAAATTATATATAATCTCAAGGAGAGACAATGGCAACCAAAACAAGGTCTACAAAGAAAATCTCAAAAGCGCAATCGAAGGCGAAGGCAAAAGCAAGGAAAATAACAGCCAATAAGATAACTGCGAAGAAAAAAGTTGTGGCAGCCTCATCCCGGAAAGGGAAAAAGGCTGTGATCACATCGCCCCCGAAAGGAAAGAAAGCTGCGCCTGCCAGGGCAAAAGTGACCTTCAAACCGACGAAACTAAAACTCGTCCGCCCAGTACCTTCTGATATTGACATCGCGCAATCTTCAAAAATCAAGCCTGTTATGCAGATCGCCGCTGAACTAGGCATCCGCGAAAATGAACTTGAGTTGTACGGGCCGTATAAAGCCAAAGTAAAACTTGAGATCCTGGAACGCCTAAAGAATCGCCCGAACGGAAAATATATTGATGTGACCGCCATCACCCCCACGCCGCTTGGTGAAGGGAAAAGCACCACGATGGTGGGGTTGAGTCAAGCATTGGGTGCGCATTTGGGCAAGCGGGTCTTCACGTGCATCCGCCAGCCTTCGCAAGGCCCAACCTTCGGAATCAAGGGCGGCGCGGCAGGCGGCGGATATTCACAAGTGATCCCCATGGAAGATTTCAATCTGCATTTGACAGGTGACATTCATGCTATCACTGCGGCGCATAATCTCACCGCCGCCGCGTTGGATACGCGCGTAATGCACGAAAAAATACAGGATGACGAGAAGTTGTTCAATGCGCTTTGCCCTGTGGGTAAGACAGGCAATCGCAAATTCTCACCCACCATGCTGCGCCGATTAAAGAAACTCGGCATCAACAAAACCGATCCCAACGATTTGACGCCCGATGAACGCTCGCTTTTTGCGCGGCTTGACATTGACGAGTCCACCATCACCTGGCGCCGTGTTGTGGATATTAATGACCGTATGCTGCGCGAAATACAAGTCGGCCTGGGCAAGGATGAAGCAGGATTCGAACATCGCTCTGGCTATGACATCAGCGTCGCTTCCGAGATCATGGCGGTGCTGGCTCTCACCACAGACCTTGAAGATATGCGTGAACGTTTTGGAAGAATGGTCGTTGCCACCAACAAACGCGGCGAAGCCGTAACTGCCGAAGACCTCGGCGTGGCTGGCGCAGTGACTGTTTTGATGAAGGATGCCATCAAGCCAAACCTGATGCAAACTCTTGAGGGCACGCCCGCCTTCGTTCATGCTGGACCGTTCGCCAATATCGCGCACGGGAACAGTTCCATCATCGCCGATAGGATCGCGCTCAAACTTGTAGATTACGTCGTTACTGAATCTGGATTTGGCGCAGACGTCGGCATGGAAAAATTCTTTAATATCAAATGCCGCTATTCTGGCTTGATCCCACAGGTGGTCGTATTGGTTGCAACTGTGCGTGCGCTTAAGATGCACGGCGGAGGCCCGAAAGTTGTGGCTGGCAAACCGCTTGCCTCAGAATACACAGATGAGAATTTGGATTTGCTCCGCGCGGGTCTCCCGAACCTCGAACGTCACATTCAGAATGCGCTTAAGTTCGGTGTGAATGTTGTCGTAGCCGTGAATTCCTTTGCGACAGATACTCCCACCGAAGTGGAACTCATCCGCGAAGCCGCGCTCAAGATGGGTGCGATAGATGCGGTCGTCTCCACTCACTGGGCGGATGGCGGCTCGGGCGCAAAGAAATTAGCTGAGGCTGTTGTGAAAGCCGCAGAGATGCCCACCGACTTCAAGTTCCTGTATCCTTTGGAAAAACCCATCAAAGATAAGATCGAAACGATTGCACGCGAGATCTATCGCGCCGACGGCGTGGATTACTCCCCCGAAGCCGAGGAACAGATCGCGCGCTACACTCGTCTCGGGTTCGATAAACTGCCGATATGCATGGCGAAGACCCACCTTTCGTTCACAACCGACGCGTCGAAGAAGGGCGCTCCTACTGGCTTCCGCATTGCTGTGCGTGAGATCCGCGCGAGCGTTGGCGCAGGCTTCCTGTATCCGATCCTTGGCGATATGAGGACGATGCCTGGCCTGCCCACTCGCCCCGTCTTCTATGATGTCGACCTGGACCTGGAAACCGGCAAAGTGGTCGGATTGTTCTAAGATACAAATAAAGTCACTGCTTGGCCCCAATACCTGCATTTGCATGCGGGTGTCGGGGCTCACAACCCTCACGCGGACGTGGTGCATCATTAATCGGCCCTCCGCAGACAAAATAAAACGAGTAGCAAGTTCTCTGCGGCTACTCGTTTTGACTATAAATCTTCTGGCTTCAAACCTGTCACCTTGGCAATACGTGCCAACATTTTAGGATCGATTTCTTCGTTATCGTGAAATGCAAAGACTACATCGGCCCAGCCTGTGCGTTCTAAAATTTTATGCGAGCCTGTCTGTCTTTTGACACGCCAGCCGATTTTTTCAAGCGCAGGTAACAAACGCTTTGCTTTTACACTTTTCCAGTCACTCATGCCAGCGAGAACGAGAACATCAACGCGGGAATGGCTTCCCCGTTATCCAGCCGATCTGCAACCACACGCAAAGCCAATGCCTGCGCATGAGCTACTGCATCATCAGGGTCTTTTCCATAGACCATCACACCTGGCAATTCCTTGACCTCTGCCAGCCAGCGACCGTCTTCTTCCTGTTCATATTCGACAGTAAAAGTCATGTGAGCCTGCCTTTCTTTATTGGATTATAACCTTGTATGGACATTCCCCACATTCTCACGCCTCCCCAACGTTTGGGACACTATGCAGCCCCTCCCCGGCAAGCCTGAAGCCCCGCCAGGGCTAGAGCGCGAGAGCGGTTTACCATCCTTCAGCCATGAGCCCGCTGATTTATAGGCGGGCGGACTTGAGGAGACCCCCTAACGGGGGCAGATGGGACGGGGGCGGTTGGTGAGCCTGTCGAACCATGAGGTCGATTACAACAACCAATAACACTGGGCTGAATGTCCCAGTGTTATTGGTTTACTCAATTCCTTTTACCCATTTCACCTTGAAAGGTTTCAATGTATTGGCTAAACGCGCATCTGCTGTCCATAAATCGACCTCCATCCATTCTGCCAGAGCAAGGTAATGAGCATCATATGTGGCAGGCAGGTTGAAGCGCATGGCGATTTCACGCGCCTTCAAATGCAGGTTCTTCTCATTGACCAGGGTGATCGGCAGGTCAAGCGACAGCTCCAGGGTTTCCCGAATGGTTTCTGCCGAAAGCATCTGGTTTCTTTGCTGTTGGTAAAGCGCGTTTGTTACTTCATAAAACAACAAGGACGGTGCAACCAGACTCACCTCGTCTGAAATCCATGATTGCCATAAACTTTGAACGGATTCATTTTCAGGCTGCAACACATATCTGAGAATGAGGCTTGCATCAACGCAGACGGTTGTTGATTTGCTCATCGCGTTCTTCTCTCCCCTGGCGGATTAATTCAGCAGGGTCTGGCAGGCTTTTTCCTGCCAGCTCAACACGGATTTTTTTATGCAAGGCTTCAATTCTCTTTTGCACATCGGCATGCACCTTGGCCGCGATTAACTGGTCGTATGCCTTCTTGGAAAGGATAACGACTTCCGCTTTGCCGCTTCGTTCCACGATGACGGGAGCGACCTTCGCCTGTTTCATCACATCCCCAAAGTTGATGCGGGCTTTTGTGGCGCTGATTGTCTTAAGCATGGGCACCTCTCGATTGATTAATCGATTAATCAATCAGAAATATACTCCCAAACGGACTGGACGTCAATTTGACTTGCAAGGCGCCCCTTCGCGAAGGGGACGGGGGGGTTGGTGAGTCTGTCGAATCATGAGGTCTTTCCCCTCCCCTCACGCGGACATGACTCACCATTAATCAGCCCTCGCGAATATTTGCAACTCTGCCTCTCGTTCGGGGTGAACCCCTTACTCAGCACATGGAAGCACTTCGTGCTAATTGCGCCAGTCCACGCCAGTGGACTTTCACGAACTGAGGCAGGGATTTATCCCGCCGATTCCCCCTCACGCGGACATGACTCATCATTAATCAACCCCTCGCACGATTGAGTTCATTCCCGTTCGGTGATTAAGGAAGATTAGTTAAAAACGTCTTTGATCTTTTTATAAATTAAGCGAATAACCCCAGTAATTACTCCAAAAACGATTCCCAATATCCACAACGCAATTTCATATTCATCAGGCAGAAAGAGCGATGTTTTTATATTGAGAAAATCAACAACAAATTCAATAAGTCACTCATTTGCATCCTTTTCCGCATCTGTTAAAAGAAGTATCGAAGTAGCGGTCAAATTCAGAAGATATCTAGCCATATATTGTGGCACTTCACTTGGCTCTGATCCTTGCCCATGACCAGACAGCTTGTTTCTGACAGTTGGGACACCGCTTTCTAAGCTTGCTCTCAATGAAGAAAATTGTGCTTGGAAGAAATCAGGGATTAAACCATTCTGAAAGCAAATATCTAAAAGAGTTTTAGCCGTATCATTACTTTTATATTTCCATTCTCTTTTTTCGCAAATAATCTTCATCACACTTTCAAAAGATTTTAGGCATTCATTAAGACATTCTTTGTATTGTTTATGACGATAATGTTCATGTGCCTTCAAAAATTCTTCGTTAGCTCCAGAATACATCTTGTCACTCAAAACATCCAATGTTGGCTTGATAGCTTCGGAGTGAAGGAATTTAGAATCAATTCGTATTACTTCTCCAGCCTCAAATTGAAATCCGATGCCATGTTCAAGAAATCTTTCGTTTAATTCTGATATAGCATCGTCGGGTTCGATTTTCACTTCCGCGTATCGTCTATATTCGAATTCGGTTGCAACATTTTTTACTAATCGATAAGATATTTCGATCACATCCAAGGCTCTTTCAGTATCTTCACATTTTAGAAAGAAATTAAAAACCGCAGTTTGAAAATCACTATGTCGTGCTTCGCCAGAAAGATAGAATACTCCATATTCGCGACACAAGACATCGTGTATTACTTTATATACTTCTTCCATTTTGCTCAGACTACCATGCGATTCACCCAAAGCATCTTTTAATATATGAATAACTTGGACTCTGAATTCTTCTGGCAAATCAGTGTATTGATAAACGTCTGGAACCTCACCCCGTTTTTGTTTTTGGCGTTTTGAAAACAAATTCAAAATAGGCATATATTATCCTTTCTAGGCTAAAATCCCAACTCCTTCAAATTCTGCACCTCGCTCTTCTTTCCTCCCCCTCCGAGCAGTTCCTTCCAAAACGTTTCATCATACCTTCTTGACCTCACAGGCAGCGGCATACTTGCTTCACTCCAAATACTTGTCTGCGAACTCGCGCGGCTTCAAGACTTGAATCCCCTGATATCCCGAGACTTTCAATAAATGCTTGTCTCCGCTGACGATAACCTTGCTTCCGCTTGTCAGCGCGCAGGCAAAAAACTTATCATCGTCAGGGTCTTCACAAATAGGCTCTTTCAAAACCGCAGATTCGTAAATCTTTGCATGTTCAAGTACGAAATTCAAAAATGGCTTCAAGTCAATGGCAGGATGTTCCTCTCCCAGAATCTCTCCCACCCGCCGATATTCATCCAGTATTTCCTGAGATACGACCAGTTCAAATTCGCCCGATTGCCATGCTTTGAGGATTTGATAGGGAGGTCCACTGAAGAACACTCCAGAGACGAACACATTGGTGTCCATCACAACTTTCAGATCCAAAACAACTTTCATTTACGCTCTCGCGCTTTGGCTACGGCAGATTCAATATCCTTCCGCTTCAACCCTGCCTCCTTTGCCTGCTTGCGTGCCTGCTTGATGAGCGTGTCAAACTCGCCCAGGTCTGGCGGGGCAATTGCCTTCAGGATGATGACATCCGCATCGCCTATAACGACAAACTGAACGCCTTCTACCAGTTTGAGGCGTTTGCGAATTGTTTCAGGGATGACGACCTGTCCCTTTGATGACATGCGGGTGGTGGCTAATGTGTCCATAATCTATCCTTTCTTACCAGTAAGATTATAACACGATATCCTAAAACCCCAACTCCTTCAAATTCGCCATCTCGCTCTTCTTTCCTCCCCCTCCCAACAGCTCCTTCCAAAACGCCTCGTCATACCTGCGCGATCCCCTGCGGGCAGGCAGCGGCATCGGCAGGCCCCAGCCCTGGAGCAGAACCTCCTCTTTCGGCTGCAGACGCGCCAGCATGCCGTCAGATAGGGAAATATCATGATTTCTCATTAGAACATTTGTACATAATTTTAACCACAAATGAACTAAAATACAAGCGAATCAATTGGGAACTTTTTATAACCCGCAGCGTCTTGAAAGAGACAAAACGCTAAAAAGGAGATCATAATATGCGTACCAAATATTTTGCTTTTGTAATCCTGGCTTTGGCTCTCGTGCTGAGCGCCTGCGGCCCCGCCAACATCAGCCAGGCGGCCCCCGAAAATCTTCGCACCCTGAATGTGAACGGCATGGGACAAACCTACCTGACCCCGGATATTGCCTATATCAATATCGGCGTGAACACCCAGGGTCCGAGCGCTTCCGAGGCAGTCACGCTGAACAAGGAGCAATCCAACGCGGTAATCGAGGCCATCAAGGCTGCCGGCGTGGATGCAAAGGATATCCACACCACCAATTTCAGCATCTGGTCGAACCCGCAGTATGATGATAGCGGACAAATCTCCGGCACGACCTATGTGGTGGATAACACCGTCAACGTCGCCATGCGCGACCTCGACAAACTCGGCGACCTGCTTGACTCCGCAATTGAGGCCGGCGCGAATAGCATCTACAGCATTCAATTCGACGTAGCCGATAAAACCGAAGCCACAAAGGAAGCCCGCGCGAGCGCAGTGGAAGATGCAAAGTTGCAGGCCCAGGAATTGGCAGATGCCGCCGGTGTCTTACTCGGCGATATTCAAACCATCTCCTTCTATGACAGCACACCGGGTACCTATTTCGAGGGCAAAGGCGGTGGCGGTGGTGTAGACACTGCGAATGCGACAGTACCAATCCAGCCCGGACAATTGGTGATTTCTGTGACCGTCAACGTCACATATACGATCAAATAACCGCTTCATTACTGACCGTAAACCTGCTCCTGTTTCGAGGGGCAGGTTTTTTTCACTCCATCTGCCTCCTCCAAATGCGCCTGAAGTTGCATTTGGAGGAGGTGTCGCATAAGTTGCGAAGGGGCGGGGTTATAATCACGCCATCATTCCGGCAGGATACAATTCTGCCCTATAGGAGTCGCTTTATGCTAAGAGTTGGATATATCGGTTTGGGGTTAATGGGCAAGTCGATTGCGCGGAATATTCTCAAAGCAGGGTTCCCCCTGGTTGTGCATAATCGTTCCCGTGCCGCAGTGGATGAACTGGTTGCGGAAGGCGCAGCCTCCGCAAATTCGCCAAGGGAGGTCGCCGGGCAAGTGGATGTGGTCTTCACCAATCTGCCCGATTCACCCGACGTGGAAAAGGTGGTGCTGGGCGAAAACGGAATCATAGCAGGCGCACATAAAGGACTGATCATGGTGGATAACTCCACCATCAAACCGGCTTCCGCGCGTTTGATCGCAAAGAAGTTGAAAGAAATAGGCGTATTCTCTCTCGATGCACCCGTCTCAGGCGGCGACATTGGCGCAAGGAATGCCACCCTCACCATCATGGTCGGCGGCGAGGCGGAAGCGTTGGAAAAGGTCATGCCTATATTTCAGGCCATGGGCAAGACCATCACACACGTCGGTGATGTGGGTGCTGGACAGGTTGCAAAAGCCGCCAATCAGATCATGGTCGCCGCGCAGATGGTGGCCATGGGCGAGCTGCTTGTTTTTTCCAGGAAGGCGGGCGTTGACCCCCGCAAGGTCGTCGCTGCCATCAAAGCCGGCGCCGCGCAGTGCTGGTCATTGGATGTCAAACCGCCGCGCTTGTTCGACGGCAATCGCAGCCCCGGCTTCAAGGCGCACATGCAGTTGAAGGATATGAAAATCGTTTTGGATACCGCCAAAGAATTTGATATTCCCATTTCAGGTACAATTGAAAATACAAAATTATTCCAACAAATGATCGACCTCGGCATGGGCGAATTGGATAACTCCGCCGTGGTGGGTGTGATCGAAAAACTCGCGGGCGTGGAGATCGTTTGAACGTTGGAAAGTTGGAAGGCTGAAAATTGAAGGTTACAACCTGTAAACCTGCAACCTTCAACCTGCGACCTGCAAACATGTTTTTAGAAATCAACCAACCCGTTCCCGATTTTGAGCTGCCCGATATTCACGGCCAACTGCATCGCCTCAGCCATTATCGCGGCAAGGTTGTCATCGTCAATTTTTGGTCCTGCAAATGTCCGCATTCGGAGCGCACAGACAAGGTCATTATTCCCATGTTCGGGCAGTGGCAGGAAGATGCGGCGATGTTGTCCATCGCTTCGAATCGAGGCGAGAATATTCAGGATGCAAAAAAAGCCGCTGAGGCGCGCCGCCTGCAGACGGTCTTGTTGGATGCGGACTGTCAGGTGGCAGATTTATTTGAAGCGCAGACTACTCCGCATGTCTTTGTGATCGACCGCGAAGGTATCCTGCGTTATCGCGGCTCTGTGGACGATGTCACTTTTCGGCAGCGCATCCCCACCCGCTTCTTCCTGAATCTGGCAGTTGAGTCGCTGCTCGAAGGGCATTTTCCAGAGTTGACGGAATCGCCCGCCTACGGCTGTACGATTATTCGTGAAATTTGATAGAATAAAACTGTGATTGAACTTAAAGAACGCAACGATTTTTTAAACCAGATCCATCTCTTCAATGGTTTGCAGGATGCTGAGTTGACGGATATTTCGGTTAAGCTGGTAGAGCGCATTTACCCGGCAGAGACCGTCATCTTTGAGCGCGATGCAAAACCTGACGGATTTTATTTAATCTATAAAGGGAAAGTCAGGGTGGTCCAACCACGTGAACGAGGCGACGATTTTCTGACCTGGCTCGATTCGGGAGATTATTTCGGTGAAGAGGCTTTACTTGAAAAGCGCAGCCATCCAGCCACGGTAATCACAGCGGATGAAACCATCGTTCTTTTTCTCCCCCGCGAGGAATTCGAAAACCTGCTTAATAAGTATGAAAAATTAAGACCCAATTTTCTGGTATCTATCAAAAGCCGTAATTTGGCGCGCAGCCTCGTGTTCAAATGGCTGGACCCCAACGAGGTAATTTATTTCATAGCTCGCAGGCATAAGATCAGATTGTATCAGGCCCTGGTCGCTCCGTTCTTTTCCCTGGCTTTACCCATTGCACTTATTGGATGGTCGTTCCTCTCCGGGGCAAACTCGCCCGTCGCAATTGGGGCATTCCTTTTAGTCTGCATCCTTTTATGGGCGCTCTGGCTGGCGATTGACTGGGGCAACGACTATTATATTGTCACCAACCAGCGCGTGGTCTCGGTGGAGCGTGTGATCGGCATCTACGACAGCCGCCAGGAAGTGCCGCTCGCAACCATCCTTTCGGTCAATGTGGAGACGGATATCATCGGCCGCACATTGGACTACGGCAACGTGGCGGTGCGTACCTTCGTCGGGAATATAAAATTCGATTATGTAGACCACCCCGATCAGGCGGCGGATATGATCCGCGAACATTGGGAGCGCACAAAGGCGGAAGGCACACAGGCCCAAAAAGACGCGATGAAGAACGCCATCCGCGCACAATTGGGGCTGACGGTGAGGCAAAAACCGCAGGAAGAACAGCCTCCCATCCCTGTATCGGAAGACAAGGAAGTCCAGGAAAAGGGACTGATACGCATTGTGCTGGCCAACCTGTTTAAACTGCGCATGGAAGAGGGCGGTACGGTCACTTATCACAAACATTGGTTCGTACTATTGAAGCAGATGGGACGTCCCTTGTTATTCCTGTTGGGTCTGGCCGTACTGATGGTCATACGCATTTGGAGTCTGTATAACAATCCCAACCAGGCCATTTTCGAAAAATTGGGAAACGGCGGTTTCCGCCCGGATACGATCCTCGTCACAATTCCACTTCTCATGCTGCCCTTCATCGGCTGGATGGTCTGGGAATATGTCGACTGGAAGAACGATATCTACCAGATTACACTCGATGAAATTGTGGACCTTGATAAAACTCCGTTCGGCACGGAGGAACGCCGCTCCGCACAGATCGAAAACATCCTAAGCACTGAATATAAGCGCGTGGGACTTATGGGATATTTATTGAATTTTGGCACCGTGTCCATCGTGGTGGGCGGCTCAATGCTCGAGTTTCGGGATGTGCTGGATCCCGCCGCTGTGCAGGCAGATATCAACCGCCGCCGCATGGCGCACATTGCCAGGCAAAGCGAAGACGCTACCAACACGGAACGGGAACGCATGGCCGCCTGGCTGGCGGCATACCATCAGAATCTTGAAGAGTTCGAAGCTCCCCTAATCGCCGTCGAAGGTGATGAAATGAATAGGGCAGGCTATGCGGGTCGAATTATGGATGACGATGAGCTTGATGACCAAATAGACGACATGGACTTTTAGGAGTCCATCCTGCAAAACGGTTTTAAATAAAAAGAGGATAAAAACAAGTATGACATTAAGACAAATTGTGAACTTGCCCGATCCCATCCTGCGGCGCAAGGCAAAACCAATAGCTAAATTCGATAAAGACCTGCACATATTAATAGATGACATGATCGAGACCATGCGCGAGGCGCCGGGCGTTGGACTTGCCGCGCCCCAGATCAATATCTCGCAACAACTGGCTGTGGTCGAATACGTGGAAAATGAAGATGAAGAATCCGAAGAGGAAGAGGCTGAATCGGCAAAGCCCAAGAAACTTTACGTGTTGATCAACCCTGAAATCATTAGAAGTTCGGAAGAAAAAGTACTGGGCGTGGAAGGCTGCCTGTCGATTCCCGGTTTATTGGGAGAAGTGGAACGGCATGAATCCGTTCAAGTCAAAGCGCTCAACCGCCACGGCAAGCCTGTCAAACTCAAAGTGGATGGCTGGACGGCGCGCATTTTCCAGCATGAGATCGACCACTTGAACGGGGTGTTGTTCACGGACCGCGCCACAAGCGTGTGGACTCCGCGTGAAGGCGAAGATGTGGATTTGGATTAACTCCGTGCAAGATCAAATCCGCCGCCTGACGAGGGAAGACCTGCCCCGCCTGCGAGAATTTTGGACCAGGCAATGGGGCGCCGAGATCATCATCGCGCACGGTGAAGTCATTCAATATGGGCAGGTGGAAGGCTTTATTCACGCGGATTGGGATGGATTGATCACATTCATGGTTCGCGACAAAGAATGTGAAATAACATCACTCGACAGTATACGCAAAGGCAAAGGGATCGGTACGGCTCTGGTCAATAAGGTAATTGAAGAAGCAAAAGAACAAAAATGTGAACGGATTTTTCTTGTCACTACGAATGACAATTTGAACGCCCTCGGTTTTTATCAGCGCCGCGGATTTGAACTGGCCGCCCTTCATCGCGGTGCTGTGAATGAATCCAGAAAACTTAAACCATCGATTTCATTGATCGGTGAGAATAAGATTCCATTGCGCGATGAAATCGAATTGGAAATGAATCTTTAGGTAGCGCCGGAGTGCGTCGCACCCTCTCAACCTGCAACCGTTGACTTTCGACCTTTGACCTTCGACTTCTAAACGTTACACATGTACTTAAAACATCTCTCCCTCACCAATTTTCGCAGTCTCACCCGCCTGGATGCAGAATTTCCACGGCGGGCTGTTTTACTTGTAGGGAGTAACGCGCAAGGCAAGACCAGCGTACTCGAAGCCGTTTATTTTCTCGCGGCATTTACTTCTTTTCAAACACATGCAGATCGGCAGATCGTCAATTTCCATGAGGCGAAAAATCCACTGGCAGTGACGCGGCTCGTGGCAGATTATCAACGCGGAAAAACGAGGCATCGGCTTGAAGCGCGGCTGATCCTCGAACCAACGGGCATCAATGGTCAACGCCTGCGCAGGGAAATTCTACTGGACGGGGTCAAGCGGCATGCCAACGATGTCATCGGCCATTTCAACGCCGTCATCTTTGTACCGCAAATGTCGCAGATCATCGAAGGCGGACCCGATGAACGCCGTCGTTATCTCAACCTCGCGCTCGCACAGGCTGTCCCCTCTTATGCGCGCGTGCTGGGCGAATATAATCATGCGCTTACACAACGCAATGCGCTTCTCAAAGCGTTGAACGAACGTTCGGGGGATGCAAACCAGCTTCAAGTCTGGGATGAAGCCCTGGTGCGACTCGGCGCGCAGATTGTCATGTGGCGCATCCAGGCTGTTCAGGAGATCGAACGCTTCGCTTCACGCATTCATCACGAACTGACTCGCGGAACCGAAATCCTGCGTCTCGCCTATCAGCCTGCCTACGATCCGCTCCCCAAGCCTGAGCTGCAATTGGGATTGAAACTGGATACGCCGATTGACCGCTCCGGTTTGGAATTGGATGAAATCCAAAAAGGGTTTTTAGCGCGATTGAAAATCTTGCAAAGGGAAGAGATCGCGCGCGGCGTGACGACGATCGGTCCGCACCGCGATGACCTGCGCTTCATCATCAACAAGGCGGATGTCAGCGATTACGGCTCGCGCGGACAGCTGCGCACAACTCTGCTCGCGCTCAAGCTCGCCGAAGTCGAATGGATGAAGGAACGCACTGGCGAATGGCCTGTTATTTTGCTCGACGAAGTCATGGCGGAATTGGACGTGCATCGCCGCGCTGATCTATTGAAATATGTAAACCAGGAACAGCAGGTCTTATTCACCATAACCGATTCGAATTTATTCACACCGGAATTTGTGGAAGGCGCTGAAATTTGGGATGTTAAAGACGGTGTAGTCCAGCCAAGATAACGTTGGTGTAAAATTGGTAAATGTCGGATATACTAAAGTACGCTGTCCTCGTGATCGGTTCCCTGAATGCGGACCTGGTTGTCCATGCGCCGCGCTTTCCAGGACCCGGTGAAACCATCAGCGGCGGGGATTTGCAAATCATCCCGGGCGGCAAGGGCGCCAATCAAGCCGTCGCCGCGGCAAGGCAGGGCGCAAGCGTGGCCATGCTGGGACGGGCGGGAAAGGATGGTTTTGGTTCGTTTCTATTAGACAGCTTGAAATCGGCTCAAGTGGATACAACCCATGTAATTGCCGACGAATCCGCAACAGGGACGGCGATCATCATCGTGGATGCAGGCGGGCAAAACAGCATTGTGCTCTCAGCAGGCGCCAATGGGAAAGTGTCAGCGCGGGATATAGATGCGCTCAAACTCGAAGCAAAGATTTTACTTTTACAACTTGAAATTCCCTTGGAGACCGTCCTTCACGCTGCAAAATGGGGCAGGCAAAAAGGCATGACTGTCATCCTGAATCCCGCTCCCGCGCGCGAACTGCCTGAAGAACTGCTTACCCATGCAGACTACCTGCTTCCCAATGAAACAGAACTCAACCTATTAACCGGTGTTCCCGTAACAGATGCCGCCTCCGCCGAGCGGGCTGCAAAAGTTTTGCTGAAGCGCGGCGTAAAGAATGTGATCGTGACGCTCGGTGAAAAAGGCGCATTGGTTGTAACCGGCAAACAAGCGATACAAGTAGATGCCTTCAAAGTGGAGGTTGTGGATACCACCGCCGCAGGCGATGCTTTCATCGGTGGGTTCGCCTCTGCGCTTCTGAATCATAAGCCCCTTGAAGATGCTGTCCGCTATGGTTGCGCCTGTGGCGCGCTGGCTGCAACGAAATCAGGCGCTCAGCCCTCACTGCCGACAAAAGAGGAAGTGGAAAAATTTATTGCGAAATGCGAAAAATCATGAACCCCAAACGAATCATCATCGATACCGACCCCGGCGTGGACGACGCGCTCACCTTCCTGCTGGCGCTCGCTTCGCCCGAGATCGAACTCGAAGCCTTAACCACGGTGCAAGGCAATGTGACCGTGGAAAAAGCCACGCGTAATGCGCTGTCGGTGTTGGAGCTCGCAAATGCAAGTCATATTCCCGTGGCGCAGGGATGCGCTCATCCACTGGTCAAACAGCCGCACGAATCAGGGGAAACTGTGCATGGTACAAGTGGGGTTGGCAGGTCCAATTTACCTGAACCGGAATCCAAACCCCTTGAGCAGCATGCCGTTGATTTCCTAATTGAAAAAATCATGGCGGAGCCAAACCAGATCAGCCTGTTTCCCATCGGCCCATTAACCAATGTCGCGCTTGCCATTCGCAAGGAACCTCGCATTGCCCAGAACCTGAAGGAACTCGTCATCATGGGCGGCGCAATTCGGCAGGGCGGCAATATCACACCGCTGGCCGAGTTCAACATCCACGAAGACCCGCACGCCGCGCATATCGTGTTCCATTCGGGAATCCCGATCACATTGATTCCATTGGATGTGACTTACAAATGCCTGCTTACCTCGGCAGACATCGATCGATTGAACAAAATCAACTCACCCATCGCAGGATTTATCCGCGATGCAACGGGGGTCTATATGGATTTCTATAAACAATACGAAGATTTTGATGGCTGTGCCATGCATGATCCGCTTACGCTGGCAACAGTCATTGCGCCAGAATTGTTGAGCTTTGAAGAGCATTATGTGGATGTGGATATTTCAGGCGGCATATCCATGGGAAATACGTTTGCCGATTTTATGAGAGTCTCCAGGAAACCTGCGAACATAAAAATTGCGCTGGATGTACGCGGGCGCGATTTTGTCGAATTATTTATCGAGAGGATGGAAAACCTGTGCAGGTCGGGTTTATAGCACGCCTGTCATGGTGTCGGGCTGCAGGCCTGACTTACAAATTATGAAGCCAAAACATATCATCTTTGACACTGACCCAGGGATTGACGACTCCCTTGCCATCCTGCTCGCTCTTGCCTCGCCGGAGCTTGTTCTTGATGGAATTAGTGTTGTGCACGGAAATTCATCCAGCGAGCAAGGAACGATCAACGCGCTTTCGATATTGGAACTCGCCGGGGCAGGCCATATCCCCGTTTACAAAGGCTGTGACTTGCCGCTCGTGCAACCGTCCCTGCTGGCGCCCGAAACGCACGGAGATTCAGGCTTGGGCTACGCAAAATTGTCAGCGCCGCAGGGCAAGCCCCGGGCCGGGCATGGAAGCGATTTTTTGATCGAGCAGATCATGTCGAAACCCGGCGAAATCACATTGGTGGCAATCGGCCCGCTGACGAATGTCGCCATGGCAATTCGGCAGGAACCGCGCATCGTGGAAAATGTCAAAGAGGTGTTTATCATGGGCGGCGCGTTGCGGCACGAGGGCAATACCACACCGCTGGCCGAATTCAATACTTATGTGGACCCGCACGCCGCGCATATTGTGTTCCATTCGGGCATGCCGATCACGCTCACGCCTTTGGATGTGACCTATCAATGTATTTTGACGAAGCAGGATGTGGAGCGATTATTGAAAATCGATTCGCCGATCACGAAATTCATTGCGGATGCGACCCGCTTTTACATGGAGTATCATGATGAATACCAAAGTATCGAAGGTTGTGTAATTAACGACCCGATGACACTGGCGCTGACCTTCATGCCCGAGATCTGCGACTATCAAGAGTTATATGTGGATGTGGATATTTCAGGCGGCGTGTCGATGGGCAAGACCTTTGCAGATTTTTATAACTACGATAAAAAGCCCGCGAATATGAAAGTAGCGCTGGGTGTACGCCCGCGTGTTTTCATGGAATTGTTTTTGGAACGGATGGAAAAACTGGCACGATCCCTTTCGTGACCTTTGAAAATAAAAAGTGTTATCTAAAGTGAAGCAATCCAACCCATATTTTTTCGGAGGCTAAAATGCTAGAGAAAATCAAGAATAATTTCAATACTCAGACGTGGGTGCTCATCCCCATCGCCATCGGCATCAACATTGCCATGGGACAAATCGTCGTCCTGCTCAAACTGCCTGTATATCTTGATTCGATTGGCACGGTTTTGGTTGCAGTCCTTTGCGGACCCTGGGCCGGCGCGCTGACCGGCGCACTGAGCAATATCGTCTGGGGCATTGCAATCGACCCGAATGCATTGCCGTGGTGGCCTGTGGCGTTCTTCATCGGTTACATGGCTGGACGGATGGCCCAGTGGGGTTTCTTCAAGTCCTGGTGGAAAGTTGTTGTGACTGGTTTTGTGGTAGCCATCACTGCCGCAGTCGTTTCAACCCCCATCGCTGTTTATCTTTACGGCGGCATCACAGCCAGCGGCTCTTCCTTCATCACCGCATACCTGCTCCAAACCGGACAGGGCGTCGTGCAAGCCGTATTAAGCACCGGCTTCCTGGTTGAACCTGTGGACAAGATTACCACTGCCATGCTCGCTTTCGCGATCATCCTCGGATTGCCCAAGCGTACTGTCGGCGGGTATCCAAAACCAGAGCAAGTGGAAGTCGAAGGCGGCGCCAGCAAGAATCAATTGTACATCGCGATTGGCGTGGTCCTCCTGCTTATTTTGTTCGCGGCATTCATGCTTCGCAACATCCTGGGTGGATAAATAAAACATGCCAAAGTCGGGAGACCTCGGATTTCATCCCGCTTAATAAAAGAGGTCAGGTCAAAAGCCTGATCTCTTTTTTGTCGTTTATAATCTGCCCCATGCATGAAAGACTTTCTTTTTACATCAAGCGCGATAGCGTGATCCATCGTCTCAACCCGCTCACAAAGTTAACGCTGGTGCTTACGCTGATCCTGCTGTCCTTTTTCAATCCCTGGTATTGGACGCCGCACCTGCTGGTGCTTCTCGCCATTACGCCATTGAGTTTTGTGGGCAAAGTGGGAGCGGAATATTTCAAAACCGCTTTGCGTTTGATCCTCCCTGCGGCAAGTTTCCTTTTTTTGATGCAGGCGTTCTTTCAGCCTGTTGGTGTGGATGTCATCTTCAAATTCTATTTTCTGGACGTGACACGGGAAAGTTTAATGTTCGCCTTCAGCAATGCCATGCGCGTCTTTGTGATGGTCTCTGCATTCACACTCTTCCTGCTCACCACCCATCCCAGCGAATTGATGTCCGACCTTACGCGGCGCGGGTTACCCGGTCAATTTTCCTATGTCATCATTTCCACGCTTCAAATACTGCCCCAGATCCAGGCCAAGGCGCAGACGATCATCTCCGCGCAACGCTCGCGCGGGTTGGATACGGAAGGCGGCTTTTTCAAAAGAGCAGGCTCACTGGTTCCGCTTGTGGGACCGTTGGTTTTGGGTTCGCTCGTTGAAGTGGAGGAACGCGCCATCGCCATCGAAGCGCGCGGCTTCACTTCGAAGAGTCAAAAGACATCCCTGCATGAAATTCCAGATACGGGTTTTGATCAGGCGCTGCGCTGGTCGCTTGTCATCCTTGTCATCATCTCCATCACACTAAAATTATGGCTTTCATAAATCTGCAAAACGTCACCTATAAATATCCGCTCATAAAAACGCCCGTCCTGCAAGACATCAATTTGCAGATCGACGAAGGTGAGTTTGTCGCGGTCATCGGTCCCAACGGCGCGGGCAAGTCCACTTTGTGTTATACACTCGCAGGATTTGTGCCACATTTTTTCAAAGGTGAAATCAGCGGCAGCGTGGAAGTGGCCGGCATGGAATCAAGCAAGTCCACGCTGGATGAGTGGATATTGAATGTCGGCCTGGCCTTTCAAAATCCATTTAACCAGATCAGCGGCGCGAAGTACACCGTCTTTGAAGAGATCGCTTTTGGATTGGAAAACATCGGCACCCCGCGCGAGGAGATCAAATCACGTGTGCAGGAGGCCTTGAAGCTGACGGGAATCCTCGACCTGGCAGACCGCTCGCCTTATTCATTATCCGGGGGACAGCAGCAACGCGTCGCACTGACCTCGATCCTGGTCATGCAACCCAGGCTGCTCGTGCTCGACGAGCCGACCTCGCAGATGGACCCCATCGGCACACGTGAAGTCTTCGGCGTGATCCGCAAGATGGCGGAAGGCGGCATGACGGTGGTCATGGTGGAACACAAAGTGGAATGGATCGCACAATTCGCAGACCGCGTCATCGCCTTGAAAGATGGAAGCATCTTTCTGGAAGGCAAACCTCACGAGGTATTAACTTCCGATGCACTGGCTGAAAATGGATTCGGCATTTCGCGCTACACCTCCACTGCGAGGCAGGCGAAGAAACAAGGCTTATGGAAAAAGGATAGATTACCTGTGACATTGGATGAGGCTGTAGAAGGCTTTGCCCTCACCCTGCCCTCTCCCGAGGGGAGAGGGCAAAGCCGATAATGAAAATTGAAATCAAGGACCTTCGTTTTACCTATCCCACAGGGCTTGAAGCCTTGCGTGGCGTTTCGCTATCCCTTGAAACAGGCGAGCAGGTTGCCATCGTCGGTCAAAATGGTGCGGGGAAGACGACCCTCGTCAGGCATTTCAACGGATTGTTGAAACCAACTTCAGGCTCTGTTTCGATCGGGGATTGGGATGTGACAAAATACGCGGTGGCTAAACTTGCGTCGCGCGTCGGCTATGTCTTTCAAAACCCCGATGAACAATTGTTTTCAAGAGATGTGATCACCGAGGTCACATTTGGTCCGCATAATCTTGGATACCCCAGGGAGAAAGTGGATGAGTTGGTCGAGCGAGCGTTATCGCTCACAGAATTAAACGATAAAACCGAGACCAATCCCTACGACCTCTCCCCCACCTGGCGCAAGATGGTCGCGCTGGCATCCGTCATTGCGATGGATACACCCATAGTGATCCTTGACGAGCCCACCACGGGACAGGACGCCGTCAACGTGGCGCGCATTGCGCATGTCATCGCCGAGCTGCGCCAGGAGGGAAAAACCGTCATCACGATCACGCATGATATTGATTTCTGCGCAGAGAATTTCGAGCGCGTGATCGCGCTTGCCCAGGGAAAGGTTTTATTGGACGGCCCTGCGGCTGAAGTGCTGGGTCAGGAAGAAATCCTCGCACAGACTTACGTTGATCCGCCTCAATTGACCCGTTTGGGGAAAAGACTGGGATTTAAAGAAATAGTTAGAAACCAGGAAGAATTTTTGAACGTCATTGCGAGAAGCGGACGATAGTCGAAACAATTTCCATATTTACCAGGAGAGGGCTTACGGCGGACAAATACCGCCCTCGCAATGATGTGATTATTTTTTATACACAACTAATTCTTCGTACCCCGAATCATTTTCCATTAATTCCCGCCTGTAAACCACATCCTCAAACTCAGCGATAACCATCTCGGCTGTGGTGTAAATCTTGCATCCGCTGACGAGATGTCCGCCAATGGTCACACCGTCACCGTCCGAGATGGCAACATGCAAGTGTGAACCGTGAATCGAGACCGTCCCTGTCATCGAAACGATCTCAAAATGACCATCGTACTGGTTGTAGGTTTCGCGGTTTGCAAGGCGTAATGTCGCATGGGTCAAACTTCCCACCGCGCTGAGTACACAGCCCGCTTCGATTTTTTTATCGGCGATAAAAGATTCGATGGAGTCGAATAAATCCTGCGCGGGTTTGAGACGAAAAGTATGTGTTTTCATTCTTCACACCCATATCTTCAATTCAAAAGTTTGATCTACCAAAGCGGGAAATTGGTGAGCGACGTGAACCAATCCACCAAGGGCGGATATATCTGTAAGCCGACCAGGCCAACGATCATCCCCAGGACTGCGCCTGCCACGACGTCTGAAAGATAATGTACGCCCATCGCAACGCGCGCAAGCGACACCAGCGGCGCCCAAACCCAAAGAGCAGCAGCCAGCCAGGGCGGGGCAAGAGCCGAGGCAATGACGGCGAGGAGAAAGGCGCGGGCGGCATGTCCAGAGGGAAAGGAGTGCGGATCCGTATTTCGATAAATTCCTCCCCATTCCCCGGCCGGTCTTTCCCTGCGAACCATAAACTTGATGGCAAGCACCACGCCTGCCAGACCCAGGATGCCAAAGAACTCAACCACTGCCCACTGTTTCCAGGCCAAGTTGCTAAAGAACCAAAGGAGTATCAGAGCTGCCGCCCAAAACCACGAGTCGCCGGAGTGCGCGAAGAAGACGGAAACATTACGCAAAAAACCCGGCTTTTCAGCCACACGCAATTGACTGGAGAGTCGGGCATCGAGCTCAAGAATGGAGCGAAGACTCATTTTTTCTTTGCCTTCGCCCTGGCTTTTATTTTGGGAGCGGTGGTTTTTTTAACGGGCTTCGCTTTTATACTTTTCTTTTTGGAGACGGGTTTCTTCACCGCCGCAACTGCCTTATGGTGTCGATGCGCAAAATCTTCACGCATCAATTCCAATTGGTGCGGCTTATCCACATCCATGCACGGTTCGGCCTGCGACCAAACGATGGCACGCCCCTTGATGCCGATCCTTTTTGAAGCGCGCTCCACCAACTTTGGCAATGTGAACTGACGGGTGAACAATTGAAAGAGTGTATCCCAGCCAATTACCGCCGCCTGGCGCAAGGGACTCTTGCGGTTGCCGATCAATTCCTCCCATAAATCAAGATGGTCGGTCGCCATGCTGACATGGATGACATTAATATCCGAACCGCATAAATCCATATCCTTTAATTTTGTATATGTGCGCTTGGAGGTTGGGAAACGAGCCTCCATCACTTCACGCGGACAAACGCCGTAATACAAATCATCCCTGGTTTGCATGGCCGTTTTCACCAGCCAATCGACCATGTCACTTTTGAGAGCGGGGATGTCGGATGAAACAACCAGGACATATTCGGTCTTCTTGTTCAACTCAATGGATTTATTCACACCCGCAACCACATTGGCAAGCATGCGCCCCTGATTGGAGATGTAATGCAAAGGCTTTTTGCAGGTCAACTCGCTTTTTGGGGAAAGCCCAACGAGGATGACCTTGTCCACTTTTTTGGCGTCACCCAGCGCATTCAAAACCCATTGCACCATGGGCTTGCCTGCAATATCGATCAGGGCTTTGGAGTCGCCTTTGGAATACGTGTATAAAGGGTCACCGGGCTGCGGAATTCCGCCAGCTATAATTATGGCATCCATAAAAAAAAACTCCTTGAGATATGAAAAATTAAATATCAAGTATCGTCGATTGGTTTTTATTTTATTGGGATGGATCCGTCTCCGGGTGCAAATCCTGTAGCTGGGGTTCGAAACCAAGCTTATCGAGCATTTCATTGAGCTCATCCCAACTCAGGGCGCGTCCCTTACCCGAAATCGCAACGAGTGCGGCTTCCATCATATTGGTGCCAAAGGAACGCCCGTCCATGACAGGCGTGGTGGTGACGAGGTATTTAATGCCGCACTTTCTAAAGAATTCAACATCCTCCGGGGTAGTGGTATTCGTGACGACCACTTTTCCCTGCATGTTGAACGGCATATGGCGTTTGATATAAAGACAATCGCCCGCAATGACCGTTGCCCATTCATACCATTTCTCGAATTTTGGTTTGTGCTCATCCTGCTTTTCACCCGTGGGATACAGCCATTCAAACGGGAAACGGGTCACAATGGGAATAAGAATGGCGGCCAATGTCTTGAGGCCCTTCATGGTTCGCACAGGAATGGGGACATCCAGCGCGAACATCAGATCACAAAAAACAGTTTCGTAGCCCGCTTCAGCAAAGGATTTGGAAAGACCCCAGCGGTCCACGCCGACGGTGACCATCACTTTGCGTCCGCGCTGATTAATATAATCGCCGATTTTTTTATCGAGAAAGGCTGGCGCTCTGTTCTCAAGCGTATTCTTTAGTCCACCGCCATCCACCACGGGTGTCTTTTTGATGTAACGGACGAGTTTTTGAACAGAATGAAAAGGATAAAATTTGCCTTCAACAATGGCCCCCAAGTCTGCCCCGCCGACGCCGAAGGCGTCCACCGTACCGTCCAATTCCTTGTATTTTATTGCGGCGGCTTCCATATCGCCATCCGTACCAATCCGTTCAATGCGAACCTTTTCGCCAAGCAATGTAACTTCCACCGCCTTATTCCGTTTGGACGAGCCTATACTAATACTGACTGCACGTTTCATGAAGAATCCTCCTCAGGATGAGATGGTGCCATTTATATCACGAAACAAGATTCGGATTTGGTCGAAAGGGTGGGCGTCATACTGATTGGAACCACCCTGATTTGCAGGGTCTACAATTCTGCCCAATGGCATTAGTACGGTTTAATAAGCAGTTCTTCCAACACTTTCTTGGAAGAATCGTCAATGACCTTATGCTGACTGCCGCCGTGCGAATCCATGGTGACCACGACAGGAAAATCCTTGACTTCGATCACCCACATGGCTTCGGGAGTGCCAAATTCCATTTTGAAGACACCATGCACCTTGGTCACGGTTTGCGCGATAAATGAAGCTGCGCCGCCAATGGCGTGGAAATACACAGCGGGCGTTTCTTCACAGCCTTTCAGTGTCTTGGCGCCCATCCCACCTTTGCCAATCACGCCTTTGATATTGAAATGTTTCAACACATCCGCCTGATATGGCTCTTCACGAATGGATGTGGTGGGGCCCGCCGCCACAAACTTATAATCTTTTGTATCGAGTCCCGCCACCACCGGTCCGCAATGATAGATCACGGAGCCGTTTAACAACTTTTTTAATTCTTCGTACACCTGTAAATCATCACCTTGGGGTTGACGGGTCTTTTTGATAAAGGTTTCGATCATCCATTTGTGTGCGGCGTCGCGCCCGGTGACCATCATGCCGGAGAGCGCAACAGAATCGCCAACCTTCAAATCGCGGATGGCTTCATCACCAATTGGGGTAGTCAGCTGTTTCATTCTTCTCTCCTTGCGGTTTACGAAATACGTATTTCGTAAACCGCAATAACCTTAATCGTAAATTATTTCCTCGCCCTTCACCGTCATTTTGCGGCGGCGATACGCCCAGCACATATATGAAACTGAGACAAAGTATGAAGCGGGCAAACGGCTCAAGCCGACGATCTTCGTATCCAAAACGGTTGTTTTCCCGCCAAAGCCCATCGGGCCAATTCCCATTTCATTGGCTTCACGGGTCAGGCGTTCTTCCAACTCGGCGATCTTCGGGTCTTCGTTGCGTGTGCCCATTTCGCTGAACAACACTTCCTTGGATTTAATATATGACGAACCACGATCTCCGCCGATGGATACGCCCAAAATACCGGGCGCACACCCCTGCCCCTGGGCTTTTTGAACCGCATCCAAAACGACTTTTCGCACGCCAGCCAGGTCGCGCCCTGCACCGACGGAATTATCAGGCAGAGAATACTGGCGACCGACATTCTCACATCCGCCACCCTTGAGCATTAACTCAATTGTGAGATCGTCGCCGTCCACTTCTTCAAAATGAATATAAGGAAAGTCATCGCCGCCGAGGTTGTTGCCTGTATTTTTATCGTAAATGGCATCTACAGCATTCGGTCGCATATAGGACCGTTTGGTTGCTTCCACCATCGCAGCGCGGATCTGCTCTTTGAGTTTTCTCGTGGACCATCCTACAGGATAATGCACATAAAAGATCGGCGTACCTGTATCCTGACAGATAGGCGTGGAATTGGCGCGCGAAAGTTCAATATTCTTGAAAATAGTCTCCAACGCGCCGCGTGCGGCAGAGCCCGGTTCTTCTTTTTCAATGGATTCGCGCAAACGCTTCTCCACATCGGGAGGCAGGGAGCTGGATGTTCTCCGAATGAGTTCCAGAATTTCGTTGGTAAAATCTCGCATGGGTTCCTCCAATACAGACATTTATCATACCCTCGAAAACGGAAAAATGCCATTCAAAAATAATCCGCGATTATTATTTCGCCCTCATTGCATATGGATTGATCGCGCGGAAGCGGTGTTTATATTCTTCAGCGCCGCGCACTTGATCCCTTCGAGAGTGAATTTCCCTTTATTAAGCAAACGCGATGCTGACGAGCGCGGATGAATAGCGGAATAGAAGGATCTTCCACAGATTTTCCCTCAAAACCAGGCAAAACCTGCGCAATCTGTGGATAGGTGAATCATCCAAAAAGCCGATTCGCATAGCGAGTGAAATCAGTGTAGAATCAAGGCATATCAGCTCCTCCTTGACATGAAAGGAATTTAGTTATGAATCTGCGTTGTATCTATTGCCAGACCCCGTTCACAATCAGCCGCTCTGAAATGCTGGGTGCGATTATCAACATGAACGAAAAACATCAGAACCACTACGATGCACATTGCCCGCGATGCCGTCGTGCCAATTCCATCTCGCGCCAGAGAATGGAACTTTTCTTCCCAAATTGGCGTGAAGCCGCCAAGCAGCGAGCCACTGCGCCTGTCGCGCCACCGCCCACGTCCGCCTCTGCCTCACTCAAGGCAGAATCCCCGCCCATGAAGAAGACGGAAACCAGCAAGACCACCGCCAAGAAAACCCCCGCGGCGAAATCGAAGAAACCCGCTGTTGCTGCTTCGTCCCCAAAGGGGAAAAAGCCTGCCGCCAAGAAAACCGCTTCTGCCAAACCAATAGCTAAAAAGGCTCCTGCAAAGAGCAAAAAGACGAAGTAAACTACCACCGCCATAGGCGGTGGCTTTAGAGCGATGCGCCTGGAAGGCGCGCTCTTTCAGGTTAGTTTCTTAATCGAATAACTTTCCTTGCACTGCCTCGACTTGCTTCTCTTGTTT
>Ga0172369_10000322_pt1 | contig 71475 bp, 66 predicted proteins | sample LakKiv25m_FD_114539 | JGI IMG/M metagenome (GOLD analysis project Ga0172369, IMG submission 114539) | Freshwater microbial communities from Kabuno Bay, South-Kivu, Congo - kab_022012_11.25m | ecosystem: Environmental > Aquatic > Freshwater > Lake | place: Democratic Republic of the Congo... | reverse complement strand
GATATAATTGGGATGAAGAAAATACCGGTCGAACAAAGAAGTCCAGGGGAACTAAACACAAAAAATTTTGGTGCAGTACTAAAATCGATACAAAAAGATTTTAGCGGTATAGCAAAGATTGTCATCGGATTGGGCGGAACTGCAACCAACGATCTCGGTCTTGGTTTGGCTTCGGTATTTGGGGTGCAGATGAGTGTCGGAGCCACTTTATTTAATGAAATCCATCCGCAAGAATATCAGAATATTACAAGTTTTGTGTTGCCGTCTAAACAAGTATCTCCCAAAATTGAAATTATCTCCGATGTAAGTGTACCGCTAACAGGAAAATTTGGAACATCTAAAATGTTCGCTTCACAAAAGGGTGCAACAGATGAAATGATTGCGAAATTGGAAAAGGGAGTTACACATGTTCTCTCATTGCTAAAAGGCGAGGCGAATCTTGACTATCGAAATTTGAATTATGGTGCCGGAGGAGGACTATTAGTCGGCTTCTCTCTCATCTTTGAAAATATTGCGGTAAAGTACGCTGATGAATTTCTCAGCTCAGATTTAAATTTAGAGAATGAAGTTAAATCCGCGGATTACATCATCACCGGGGAGGGGAGTTTTGACACACAAAGTTTGCAGAAGAAAGCTACCGGAGTGCTGCTTCGCCTTGCCGAGAAATATGAAAAAATTGTTTTTCTCATTTCCGGGCAGAGTCTTGGGACGATTCAAAAACACAGTTTCGCGAATGTTCAATTTTATTCATTGGAAGAACTTGCCGGCTCAAAAAAAGACGCGATTTTGAACTATAAAGCGAACATTAATTCCGTTTGCAAAGAAATAACCGCGCACGTTTTATCCCACTCTTAATTTTATTAAATTTGAAATAACAAACTTTTGGTCTCATCCTATTTAACGGAGCACAATGAAAGAATATCTTGATCTTGTTCAATTAGTAATGAACGAAGGCGTCAGAAAAAAATCGAGAACCGGCGTTGATACCCTCTCCTATTTTTCGGCATTCTATAAAGTTGATTTAACCAAAGGATTTCCTCTGCTCACCACAAAAAAGATGGAATGGAAATCGATGATTCGAGAACTTCTTTGGTACCTTTCCGGTGAAAATCATATAAGAAATTTGAGAAAGCATACCAAAATATGGGACGCATGGGCAGATGAAGACGGAAATCTTGAGACCGCCTACGGTTATTATTGGAGACATTTCCCGAGCGCTCAAAAAGATAAAAACGGACACTGGCATGTCCGCGAAGTTGACCAGATAAAATATGTGCTCGATGAAATTAAAAATAAACCATACAGCCGTAGACTTTTAGTAACGGCATGGGAACCGGGTAACGCTACCACAAGTAAACTTCCTCCGTGTCATTATACTTTTGCGTTTAATGTTGTAGGTGATACTTTAAATTGTCATCTCACGCAACGATCAGGCGATATAGCGTTGGGTATTCCCTTTAACTTGGCGGCGTACTCATTACTAACACACATTATCGCAAACGAGACAAATTTGAAAGTCGGACAGTTTGCGCACACCATTATTGATGCACATATTTATGTAGCCGATAAAGGAACAGAGATGGAAAAGTATGATCATTTGGAAGGGTTGAAAGAGCAGCTTAAACGTGAACCGCTCGCTTTACCGAAGATAACAATTGCTAAGAAACCAATTGATGAACTTGTGTTTGAGGATTTTGAAATTACCGGGTATGAGAGCCATCCTAAAATTAAGTTCGAGGTAGCTGTTTGAGAGTGATCATTATTTCAGCTATTTCAAAAAATGGAATCATCGGAACAGCCGACGGTAAAATGCCGTGGCATGTAAAAGAAGAGTTTATTCATTTTAAAAACACCACACTTGGATTTCCCATTATTATGGGACGCAAAACATTTGAATCTTTGGAAGCCCCGCTTAAGGGGAGATTGAACATTGTAATTACCCGTTCGAACAATTTGAAAGGTTTTGGTGAGGGGATTAAAATTCGAAACAGCATTTCTGGTGCAATAGATTTATGTAAAAATGAAAACAATGAAAAAGCGTTCATCATTGGTGGGCGCGAAATTTATGAGCAGGCAATTACACTTGCCGATGAAATGATTTTATCCTTCATGAAGTTTGATGCAAAGGGGACAATATTTTTCCCAAAATATGATAAACATGATTGGTTGCAAGTTTCGGAAAATGAACACGAACAATTCACGGTTGTACATTTTGTAAGAAAAGGAAAGACCGGCTAATGGCTAAGATTTCTATTCTACCGGAGAATTTAGCAAATAAGATAGCGGCCGGCGAAGTTGTTCAACGTCCGGAATCTGTTGTGAAGGAATTAATGGAAAACGCGATAGACGCCGGCTCCTCACTCATCGAAGTGTTTATCAAAAAAGCGGGGAAGTCGTTAATCCAGGTTATGGATAACGGTGAAGGAATGTACGAAGAAGATGCACTTCTTTCCATTCAGAAACATGCAACAAGTAAGATAGCGTCGTTAGATGATTTGGAGGCTATCAAAACACTTGGATTTAGAGGTGAAGCGCTAAGCGCAATAGCTGCCGTTAGTCAACTTGAAATTAAAACCGAAACTTTCGACAGTGAACTCGGAACGCTCCTTCGTGCGGAGGATGCGGAAATTTCAAGTGAGAAAGGTTCCTTTGCTAAAGGGACTTCGGTTTCTGTTAAAAATCTTTTTTTCAATACTCCTGCAAGACGCAATTTTCTAAAGACGGACACAACCGAACTGAAGCACATCATCTCGACATTTACAAAATTGGCGTTGAGTAATCCTTCAAAAGCTTTCAAGTTATTTATTGATGATGCATTAACGTTTGATTTTCAATCCGGTTCCTTAGCGGAGAGGGTACAGCAAGTCTTTGGAGAAGAAATCGCCGATGCGCTCATTCCCGTACATGAGCACACAGAGTATATTTCAATCAAAGGATTTATCGGAAAGCCGAGTCTCTTGAAAAAGAGCAAAGGCGAGCAGTACCTTTTTCTCAATAACAGATATGTGCAGAGCAAACAAATCAACCATGCGGTCTTTACCGGATATGAAAATGTTCTCGAGAAAGGGGACTATCCGTTTTTCATTCTCTTCCTCGATATTGATTATAAAAGAGTTGATGTTAATGTCCATCCCTCAAAATTAGAAGTTCGATTTGATGATGAAAAGGATATTTATACTTTCGTGCTTGCTGTCGTGAGAAAAAGTTTAGCTTCGTACGATTTAGTCCCTTCTCTTACTTTTCAAAGCGAAAACTTTCTGCCCGGTGAAACAAAATTGAGAATCAATCCTTCACAAAAAATTGAACAGAATGATTTTAGCGACCGACCGTCAATCACGAAAACCGATTACAATCCGAAAGTGTATTCAGACAAAGAAATTGATTTACTTTTTGGGAGTATTCGTGGAAATACTTCTCTGCCAAGCGCAGATAAAATTGAAATGCCTTTCGATGTACCAAATGCTGATGCGGAACGCAAACCAACTGTAATAAAGCGGGATGCCGAAGATGATGGTAATGCTACGTTCATCATTCAACTGCATAACAAATATATTCTTTCCCAAATCAAAACCGGTTTGATGATTATTGATCAGCATGTAGCGCATGAACGCATTCTGTACGAAAAAGCCTTGCAGTTATTCGAAGCTAATTTGCCATTCAGTCAGCAGTTGATTTTTTCCAAAACAATTGAAGTTGATCCGGCGACATATTCGTTGATAAAGGAGTTGTACCCGCATCTTTCGAATCTTGGATTTACATTAAAGTTTTTTAGCAAAAACACAATTGTGATTGAGGGAATTCCCCAAGAAGTAAAACAAGGTACCGAAGAAAAAATACTTTTTGAAATATTGGAAGAATATCATCTGAACGAACAAGAAAAGAAAATCACAGACGCAAAAGATAATGTTGCAAAGTCATATTCTTGTAGAACCGCAATTAAAGCGGGCGACAAACTATCCGAAAAAGAAATGCGTTTGTTGATTGATCAATTGTTTGCCACGTCCATGCCGTACGTTTGCCCTCACGGCAGACCAATAGTGGTAAAAATATCGCTTGATGAATTTGATAGAAGATTCGGAAGAACTTAATAAAAAGAGGATACCATGCCAGTAACCGAAGCATACAAAAAACTTCGAGAAGAGTACAACCAAAAAGTTGAAAGCTCATCTGCAAATGGTTCAGTATATACAACGTTGAGCGGGTAGCCGGTCAACGCCCTTTATGGTCCGGACGATATACAGAACCAAGATTATTTAAAGGATCAAAATTTCCCGGGAGCTTTTCCCTATACCAGAGGAATTCACGCCTCCGGCTATCGTGGTAAAGTCTGGACAATGCGGCAGTTTGCGGGATTCGGATCGCCGGAAGACACTAACCAGCGATTTCATTATCTCTTGAAAAATGGGCAAACAGGTTTGTCTGTCGCGTTTGATCTTCCAACGCTTATGGGATGGGATGCGGATGCGGAATTATCGGAAGGTGAAGTTGGAATTTGCGGTGTTTCCATTTCATCTCTCAAAGATATGGAAACTCTTTTTAAAGGAATACCCTTAGACAAAGTCTCCACCTCAATGACCATCAATTCGCCTGCTGCAATGGTTTTTGCATTTTATCTTGCCGTTGCAAAAAAGCAAGGTGTTCCATTTTCAAAACTCCGCGGTACCTTGCAAAATGATATTCTAAAAGAGTACATCGCGCAAAAAGAATTTATTTATCCTCCGACTCCTTCCATGCGCATAATTGTTGACATGATTGAATATTGTAAGAATGAAGTCCCACAATGGAATCCGGTTTCGGTGAGTGGCTATCATATTAGAGAAGCGGGTTCAACTGCGGTGCAAGAGTTGGCGTACACTTTGGCGGATGGTTTTGCGTACATTGAAGCGTGCATAAAAAGGGGAATGGATGTAGATGAATTTGCTCCCCGGATATCGTTCTTCTTTAATGCGCATCTCGATTTTTTCGAAGAGATTGCAAAATATCGCGCAGCAAGAAGAATTTATGCTAAAAGAATGAAAGAAAAATACGGTGCAAAAAATCCAAGGTCTTGGTGGCTCAGATTTCATTCCCAGACAGCAGGATGCTCGTTAACAGCGCAACAGCCGGAAAATAATATAGTGAGAACAGCTTTTCAAGCGATGTCTGCGGTACTTGGGGGGACACAGTCATTACACACCAATTCCATGGATGAAACGCTCGCTTTACCGAGTGAAAAGGCTGTAATGATTGCGTTAAGAACCCAGCAACTCATCGCTTATGAAACAGGTGTAGCCAATACTGTAGATCCGTTGGGAGGGAGCTACTTTGTAGAAGCTCTCACTGACAGGATGGAAGAAGGTGCGAACAAAATCTTTGATGAAGTCGATCGTTTAGGCGGGGTAATTCAGGCTATTGAAGCTGGATATTTTCAAAAGAATATTGCCGATGCAGCATACCGCTATCAAAAAGAAGTTGAGCGGAAGGAAAAATTCATTGTCGGCGTGAATAAGTTTGTTGAGAGTGATGAAAAGGTTGATATCCCGATTCTCACCATTTCTCCAGAAGTTGAAAAACGGCAAAGAGAGGAACTGCAAGCACTTCGGTCTTCACGTAAACAAAAAGAAGTTGATTCTGTATTGGAAGAGATAAGCAGTGCGGCAAAAGAGAATCGTAATTTAATGCCTGTATTCTTGGATGCGGCAGAGAAGTACGTAACTCTTGGTGAAATGACAGGCGAATTAAGAAAGGTGTTCGGAATTTACCATGAGACGGCAGTTTTTTAAATGAAGGCCTATTTCAAGCTGATTAGAATTCCCCAGTGGATAAAAAACTTTTTTGTTTTTATTCCACTCGTATATTCCAGAAACTTATTTCATCCGGAATACTTGGGAAAATCATTGCTCGCGTTTTTCGTTTTCTGTTTCCTCTCAAGCGCAATGTACGTCATTAACGATATATCAGATGCAGAAGCGGACAAACATCATCCGGTTAAGAAATATCGGCCTATAGCATCCGGACAAATAAAAACAACTCAAGCGCTTGGTGTTGCCATTTTTCTCTTCATACTCTCTGTTTTACTTTCATTGGCAACAACTCCATCATTCCAAATATTCGCAGTTATTTTTGTTCTGGTAAATACGTGGTACACCCTCAAATTAAAACATGTCGTTTTGCTCGATATTTTTAGTATAGCGGCGGGATTTATGATTAGAGTAACTGCCGGAGCTTTGGTCTTATCTGTAGAAATATCAAGCTGGTTAATTCTCACAACGATGTTTGTTTCGCTGTTCCTTGCTGTGATGAAACGGCGGTCGGAGATATTTATTGCGGGTGAAGAGCAGATTTCCACTCGAAAGGTTTTGGAATATTACTCCACAAATTTTATTGATCAACTTGCGACTATTGCGGCCGCCGGAGTTATCATCAGCTACGCGCTGTACACCGTTTCTCAAAGAACAATCTCCGTTTTTCGCACGGAAAATCTTATTTATACCACTCCTTTCGTAGTATTCGGAATCTTCCGGTACATTTTTTTAGTCATTAATCATAACAAAGGGGAGAATACAACGGAAGTGATGCTCACCGATATTCCAATGATTGCAAACATTCTTCTCTATGGATTGACCACGGTTATTATAGTTTATAAATTGGTGTAAATGGATTCAACTACAGTTATATTGTTGATTGCACTCCTTGCAAGCGCTTTTTTTTCATCAACGGAAATAGCGTTTGTTATTTCAAACAAAATTAAGCTTGAAATACTGGCACGAAAGAAAAATGTGGCGGCACAACAGCTTCACTATTACATAAAAGCTCCGGAGAAATTTTACACCACAATCCTAATTTGGAATAATGTTGCCGCGATAACGTTTGCTTCTGTTTCAGCAATTGTCTTAAAAGAGGCATACCATCTGCACGACATCCAAATACTTTTAATTTCCACACTCGTTCTTCTGTTATTAGGTGAATTAATCCCGAAATACTTCGCGCAGGAATTTGCCGATACTTTTATATTATTTGCCGCAATTCCAATCAGATTTGTTACGTTTCTTTCGCATCCGTTGGTTTCCTTTATTTCTTCAATCTCCAAGCTTTTTGAAAAATCTCAAATGTTGAATGAAGCTTCGGTTCGAAGCCTTATAACCAAGGACGATGTTGAGGCTTTACTTGCTGAAAGTTATGCTGAGGGGAAAGTCGACCACAAAGAATCAAATTTGATTAAGCGGGTATTGGATTTGCGTGAGCAACGCATTTATGAGGCAATGCGCCCGAGAACCGAAATAATCGGCGTAGAAATATCGGCTACGATTGAGGAAGTGATCCAAATTTTTATTGAATCTTCATTTTCAAAACTTCCGGTGTATGATGAGAATATTGACAATCTCAAAGGGTTCGTCCTTGCCCACGATGTTTTCTCATCACCTTCGAGCGTACAAGAAATTATGAGAGACCTCCATTTCATTCCAGAAACAAAAAGAACGGCCGATGTATTGGAAGAATTTCTTTCGAAACGAGTTTCCATTGCAGCGGTTGTTGATGAGTTTGGGGGGACTTCCGGTATTGTAACCATGGAAGATATTATTGAAGAACTCTTCGGTGAAATAAAAGACGAGTATGATGTAGAAGAAAATATCTGCAAAAAATTAAATGAAAAAGAATATCTGATAAGCGGAAAAGTTGAAATAGATTTTGTAAACGAAAAATTCGATCTAAAATTACCTTTGGGCGACTATGTTACCGTAAGCGGATTGATTACCTCAAGAGGAGGCAAGATTCCCACACAAGGAGAAATAATCGGTTTCGATCAGTATGATATTATGATACTCCGCGCTACCTTGGTAAAAGTTGATCTGGTTAAAATTACTAAGAAAGCTGTGGAACAAATGGGAACTATTTAAATCTAATATTGTTCTAATAAGAAATTAAATAAAGGATAAAATATGTCTATTAGTGTTGGTTCAGTTGCTCCCGATTTTACATTAAAAAATACAAATGCAGAAAACGTTACCCTTAGCTCATACAGGGGAAAAAATGTTGTTCTTCTCTTTTTCCCGTTTGCGAACACCGGTGTCTGTACAAAAGAAATGTGCTCAATGAGAGATAACATGGGAAAATATTCCGAGTTGAATGCTGAAGTGCTTGGTGTAAGCGTTGATAGCCCCTTCAGTTTGAAACTTTGGAAAGAACACAATAATATAAACTTCCAATTGCTAAGCGATTTTAATAAAGAAGTATGTCAATCGTACGGTGCTTTTTACGAGGTTTTTGGTGCCGGCAAATTCGATTATAAAGGCGTTGCCAAACGTTCTGCTTTTGTAATTGATGGCGGCGGTGTAGTGAAATATGCGGAGGTATTAGAAAATGCCGGCGACGAGCCGAATTATTCAGCAATTCAGGAAGCGCTTAAGTAATAAAGGAATTGTTATGATTCAAGAAGGGAAAAAAGCCCCAAACTTTACTCTGGTTGATCAAGAAGAGAAAAGTCATTCACTGAAGGATTATTTGGGAAAGAAAGTAGTGCTTTACTTCTACCCAAAAGATAACACTCCGGGCTGCACAAAAGAGGCGTGCAATTTTCGGGATGAATATTCTGAATTCAAAAAAAAGAATATTGTCATTCTCGGTGTTAGTGCCGATTCGGTGAAATCCCATAAAAACTTCAGCTCAAAATATGAACTTCCTTTTCCACTGCTTAGTGACGAGAATAAGGAAATGATTGAAGCGTACGGTGTTTGGAAAGAAAAAAGCATGTACGGGAAAAAGTATATGGGAATTGAGCGCACTACAGTCGTCATTGATGAATCCGGAGTTGTGAAAAAGATTTTCAGTAAAGTGAAAGTCGAAGGACATAATGAAGAAGTATGGGAAGCTTTAAAATAAAATGATGTATGTGACTCGGCGGGAAGTGTTTAGTGCTTCGCACAGATTATATAATGATGCATTATCCGAAGGTGAAAATGTTCAGTTATATGATAAATGCGCTAACCAATTTGGCCATGGACACAATTTTGTTCTTGAAGTAGTTGTGCGTGGTACCATTGATCCCGTCTCGGGTTATGTAATCGATTTGAAGATTCTTAAAAAAATTCTTCAAGAAAATGTTATTCAGAAAGTTGACCATCGGCACTTGAATTATGAAGTTGATTTCCTTAAAGGAATCGTCCCGACTTCTGAAAATATTTGCCTTGGTATTTGGAATCAATTAAAGGATAAGCTCCCAGCAGGAAGTCTTTATTCTGTAAAACTGTATGAAACCGAAAACAACTATGTTGAGTACAGAGGAGAATGATATGGAACTAAATAAAATTGAAACACTGGTTAAGCAGCTTTTGGAAGGAGTTGGCGAAGACCCAAAGCGTGAAGGATTGGTCAGTACACCGAAACGTGTCGCTAAAGCTTATGAGTTTTTAACATCGGGGTATCATCAAGACATTGAAGAAGTGCTGAATAAAGCTATCTTTAATGAAAAGTACGATGAAATGGTGCTGGTGAAAAATATTGATTTCTACAGCTTGTGTGAACATCATTTGCTTCCCTTTTATGGGAAAGTGCATATCGCATATGTTCCCAAGGGAAAAATTGTTGGATTAAGCAAAATACCAAGAATAGTTGAAGTGTTTGCCCGCAGATTTCAAGTCCAAGAGAGAATGACACAACAAATTGCCGATACTTTGGATAAGTATCTTTCGCCAAAAGGTGTTGCCGTAGTTTCTGAAGCATATCACATGTGTATGATGATGCGCGGTGTTGAAAAACAAAATTCGTCGGCTACATCAAGCGCTATGCACGGCTTGTTCAAAGATGATGCACGAACAAGAACTGAATTTCTTGACTTGATCAGAATGAATAAAATCTAATGTCCGGACAGGAGAAGATTTGGATTACCGGTGCAAGTTCCGGAATTGGCCGCGCACTGGCAATTTCTTTTGCGAATAATGGTTATAAAGTTTTTGCAACGGCAAGAAATTCAAAGAAACTTGATGAGCTTAACGGCAACATTTTCAAGAAAGAAAATGTTAGCCTCCATTCCGTTGATATTACTTCTTATCATGCAATCGATTTATTTGCGTCTTCATACCTCAAAAAAGAGGGACTCAATTGTCTTATTAATAACGCCGGTATTACTTCCTTCAAAAAAACCGAGGATAATTCTTTAGAAGAAGTCGATGCAATTATTCAAACGAATTTACTCGGAGCTATTTACGTTACAAAAGCCATTTTGCCAATTATGCTTGAGCAGGGAAGTGGTACAATAATTAATATACTTTCGGTGGTTACCGAGAAAATATTTTTACAAAGTAGTTTATATTCCGCGTCGAAGGCTGGTTTAAAAGCATTTGCATCGGTCCTTCGGGAAGAAGTGCGAGGCCGAAATATCCGTGTCATCAATATTTATCCCGGAGCAACAGCAACAAATATCTGGCCTGAAAAGAGCAGAGAAAAATTCGGTTATAGAATGATGAAACCTGAAACCATCGCTGATATCGTTCTTTCACACTACAAACAGTCTCAGAATGTAGTTGTAGAAGAGATAGTCTTACGGCCGTTAGAAGGGGATTTATAAAAAAAACCTTGAAGCGAACTCCAAGGTTTTTTACATAGAGGTTATTTACTGAGGGTTAAAATTTCGGTCCCATTCCAGGCCCATCACAATTAGAGCAGCCTCGGTGGCCTCGTCCCGGTCTCTGCATTTTACCTTTCGGTCCAACCATGGGACGTTTGTTCCAGATTTCTTTTTGATTTTGGTCAAGAAGTTCGTAGACATCCATTTGATGATTTGCTCTTGCAGATTCAATTACATCTCGTTGCTTTTGAATTTTATCTTCCAACGCTAAAAATGATTTTCTATCATAATTCCCTTTTGATACCATTTCTTTCTTCTCAAGATGAAGTTTTTCCATGGTGGCACGTAAATCAACCATTTTCTTTTGGTGTTCCGTACGAAGTTCATCGATCTTCTTTTCTTGGTCAGGGGTGAGGTTCAACTTTTCGTGCATCAAGCGTGGGGCATCATGCATAAGGCGTTGTGGACGAGGTTGTGCGATTGCAACAGTAGCCGCAAGTACTACCAAAAGGGGCAAGTGATAAATCTTAAGTGATTTCATTAAAGTATTCCTTATATTTTTAGTGATTTTTTTTTCTTTCAGACCTTTGACAAAAAAAATATTTCGCCGGTTTAAATGAAGCGAAACACAGCGGTACGTGCCTTTTCTACTTAATGTGCATTAAACCTTTTTAAAGTAGCTAATGTCTAAAAATATAAATTGAAAGAATGCTGCAAGAACTTCCCGATTATGACTTAGTCCAGAACTTTCTTAAGGGAGACGAACTCTCCTTCAATGAAATGGTGAGAAGGTATCAGGCAAAGATTTACTGGCATGCCAGAAGAATGACGGGAAATCATTTCGATGCAGATGAAGTAGTGCAAGAAGTATTGGAAGTTCTGTATACAAAACTGCGTGGATTTAATTTCCAATCATCACTGTATACCTGGATTTATCGTGTTACCATTACGCGAAGTTTAAACTTCATTAAACGGCAAAAATTAAAAAGATTGATTTCGTTCGATTCACCCGAAAATAACCAACTTGCTACGGATGATGATATCGTAAAAAATATTGAGGATAAAGAAAAACTGAAAAAATTGGATAGCATATTGCAGACGCTTCCCCAAAAACAAAGGGAAGTTTTTATCCTTAGACATTTTGAAGAAATGAGTTACGAAGAAATATCTCAAATAACGGGAAAAAGTATCGGTGGATTGAAAGCGAATTATTTTCACGCTTTCGAGAAAGTTTCTAAATTGATAGGTAAAGAAAATGGATAAGAAAATATTTGATTTCTTTGATTCCGAAGGAAAGAAGAATGGATTTGGCGGAAGTGAATCGGAGCAAACTCACCTTCGTGAGTTAGAAAGTGTTTCTGAATCATTGAAGCAGCTTTCTCACTATAAAGTTGATGAAAAATATTTTGCTACAATCCTTCCTAAGTTTAGAGAACACCAAGCCGGAAAGACGCAGCATTTTCTTTTGCCGAAAGTCGCTATGAGTTCATCGTTTGCCGTTGTTATTGTGCTCATGTTAATGCTAGGATGGCAAAAAATGAATATCGATTACACAAACCAACTCCAGATAAACACCGATATCAGCTCCGCGAATGTGGGAATCTTGAGACAAGAATCGTACATAGCACCCGCAGACGAGTACTCGGATTCAATTCTTAATAATGACAAAATTCAAACATCGTTGGATAAAACAATTTATTCTACGTTAGCCGTCGGTACTATTTCAAATAGTGATTATGGAATGTTAAAATCAGATACCGACGTGGACCAAGTACTCTCAAAGTTAGACGATAGTGAACTGGAAACGCTCTACGCACAACTTGAACAAACAAAAATATTATAGGTGATAGCATGAAAAAATCTTATTTCCTCATAATTGTTCTTACTGCACTTATGGCCACAGCAATGCTGGCACAGCATAGGGGAGACCGACGGAAAAATTTTCGTGAGAAAATAGATCAATTAGAAAAGATTAAACTAATAGAAGAACTCAATCTTACTGATGAAGCGGCAGTAAAGTTTTTTACTAAAAGAAGTGAATTCCGAGAAAAAGGCAAACTGCTAAACGATAAAATAGACAGTCTCTCAACTATGATAAGAGATAAAGCTGCGGCCAATGACGGCCAAACGTCAACGAATGAATGGAAAAAAATTATTGACGAATATCTCTACACCGAAAAACAATTGCAGAAGAATAAAATGGATTTTTTTACCTCACTGCAATCGATGTTAAGCCCCCAGCAAATGGCTGAATTCCTGGCATTTGAGAGAAGATTTCGAGAAGAAGTTCAAGATTTGATTTTGAAGGGAAGACCTCGTCCGGAGCGTGAATAATTTTGATTAAATTTTTGCATAATTGCCGCTTTAGCTGTAATTTTGTACACTTCTTTTGCGGAAGTGGTGAAATTGGTATACACGCTACTTTGAGGGGGTAGTGCCCGTTCGGGCGTAGGGGTTCAAGTCCCCTCTTCCGCACTCTTATCCTTTCTTTAGGAATTCAAAAAAAGAAAAAATAGGAAAAATTCTTCAAACAACTTGAGGAATTTTTCTCTTTTAATAAGAGAGCAATTCACAATTATAATTCTTTGGTATAAGTTTCTTACGTAGGAAATCGTTGTTTCTCTTATTCAGAAAACATATATTTTAGCTCAAAATAAAATACTTTTATGAGTTGATGCGTCCAACACAAGCCATTATAAATCTTACCAATCTTAAGGCTAACTACCTTTCTATCCGAAAAAAAACAAAAACAAAAGTGTTGGCAGTGGTAAAAGCCGATGCTTACGGACATGGGGTATTCGAGATAGTTGCCGCATTAAATTCACTAACGCGTAAACCGGAATATTTCGGGGTGGCAATTGCGGAAGAGGGAATACAACTTAGGAAGTTAAAAATAAAACAACCAATTCTTCTTTTTGAATCCCCTTCAAAGCATAATATCAATGCCATCCTCCAAAATAAGTTAACACCTTCACTATTTTCTCTTTCCGATTTGAAATTTCTTGAAAGCTCGGTCAAAATATTTACTAAAAAAAATGGTTTAAAGAGCGACGTGAAAGTAAAGGTACATATAAAGATCAATACAGGAATGGGAAGAGTTGGCATCCATTACTCTGAGGCCGTTCCCTTGATAAAAAAAGTTGTGGATAGTAAGTATTTGCATCTTGACGGCATTTATTCTCATTTTGCTACTTCTGATGAAAAAGATAAAAGGTATGCGAATTTGCAGTTGAAAAGATTCAATGGAATTCTTGAGATTTTACAAAAGGAAAATATTCCTCCAGGTATAATTCACATGGCAAATAGCGGCGCAATTCTTTCGATGCGGGATGCTTATTTTGATATGGTCAGACCCGGGATATCTCTTTACGGATATACTCCATCATTAGAAGTTACAAAAACAATTCCCTTAAAACCGGTGCTGGAACTGGTCTCGGAAGTCTCAACATGCACTTGGTTTGACAAAGGAGAATCAGTAAGTTATGGAAGGCTTTATTCTTTAAAGAAAAGAGCACAAATTGTGTCGGTCCCGGTTGGTTACGCGGATGGAATAAATAGAAATTTATCAAACAAAATGTCCGCAATCATCAATGGTAAAGTCTACCCGCAAGTTGGACGTGTTACTATGGATCGCATTATGTTCAATGTTGGATCCGATAATATTAAAGTAGGTGATAAGGTGATTTTGCTTGGTTCTCAAAAAAACAATAAAATAGATGCATGGGATTGGAGTAAAAAACTGAATACAATTCCTTATGAAATAACCTGCAATATTTCAAAGAGAGTTCCACGCGTTTATAAATAGTATGGACCTTCATAAACAATATATCGCACAGTGTATAAGTGTTGCCGCAAATAATCTTCGGTTAAGCAGCGAGAAAATCGAAGTCGTCGGACTGCTAAAAGAAACCGTTGCCACGTGTGATGACCTTGAGTCAATCATTTTGGGGATGAAAAAATTAACTCAGCTTTCTAAACTTGCCATTAAGCTGCACGAAATATTTAATTATCTAAAGCAAAATAAAATTGATTTTTTACGCCTTTCCGATAAATTTAAAGAGCATGCTCAACTGTTGGTAAAAGATCTGAACGTGGTTCTGGAATCGTTAACTCCAAATTCATATAAAGATATCGCTCAGAAGTTGAAGGAATTTCATTCATCACCAACTTCAACTGGGGAAGTGGTTGATAAATCACTTACTATTGATTTTACCGGACGAAGCTCCATCAAAGCAGATAAAAGAAAAACTGATATCTTAAAAGAAAAACTGATACTTGACGACGACCCTAATGATGAGAATATTTTCTTCCAAAATTTTGAAGCTACAATTCTAAAACCTGTAAAGGAAATTGAACAAGTTTTGAAAAATTTAGGAAACGATTCCATCAAATCTACAGAGTTGCGGGTCTTTGAATCGGTTATGCGGGTTAACGCGTCACTTTCCGAAAAGTTTGGAACGGATATTACAACCGAAATGCACAGAACATTGGCAAAAGCGTTTCGTATGCTTCAATTGAAAGAAATATCACCGGATAAAGAGATGATAGAGGCAATGAGAGCTTGTCTAATTGTGATAGTAGCTTTGGTAAAAAATAAAGAAGTTGACATCACGTATTATCTAAATAAAGCAGAAGATTTCGCTAAGAAGTTACAATCACTTAAAATGAGGACAACCTGATGAACATTTATGCGGTAATTATGGCCGGTGGCGTTGGATCACGATTTTGGCCGCGAAGCAGGGAAAAGTTTCCAAAACAATTGCTTACCATCTTCGGTGAGCGAACAATGATTCAAAACACGGTTGACCGCTTAGAAGGATTTGTTCCTCATAAAAATGTTTTTGTAGTGACGAACAAAATGCAAAAAGACGAAATTGCAAAACAACTGCCTATGATTCCGCCTCAAAATATTCTTGAAGAACCTTTCGGACGCAACACTGCCGCGGCAATCGGACTTGCTTCTGTGCTTATAAACCGCATAGATCAAGAAGCTGTTATTGTTGTTTTGCCGGCTGACCATATTATTCGTGAAAGAGATATTTTTCAGGCGACTCTTACGAATGCAGCTTTACACGCGAATGAAGAAAAAGGTCTTGTAACAATTGGAATTCCACCTACAAGGCCTGAAACCGGATACGGATATATTCAGATTGAAGAAACAGAATTTTCGAAAGATATTCATAAAGTTTTAACATTTGCGGAAAAACCAAATTATGAAACCGCACTTAATTTTGTTAAAAGCGGAGACTTTCTTTGGAACAGCGGAATGTTTGTCTGGAGAGCCGACACGATTCTTAATGAAATAGCACTTCACATGCCGGAACTATCAAAAGCGCTTGATGCGATATCTCTTGCTGCAGGAACATTGTCGTTTGATCAGACTCTCCTTGATGAATACGGAAAGTTACGCAGCGTATCCATCGATTACGGGATTATGGAAAAATCGAATAAAGTCTTTTTAACAAAAGGAAAATTTACATGGAGCGACGTTGGAAGCTGGGAGGAAGTTCATCAACTTTCAGAAAAAGATAAAAATGAAAATGCATGCGTCGGGAGCGTCTATACGGATAAAACGGTCGATTCTTATATCTATTCTCCAAAGAAGTTTACCGCCGTTGTTGGACTCGATAATGTCATCATCATAAATACCGATGATGCTTTGCTCGTCTGTAAACGAGACCATGCTCAAGAGGTAAAAAAAGTTGTTGATTATATCAAATTGAACAAATTGAACGATTACCTATAAATGAAACGCGTCTTTACAGAAGCCGATATTGTTGCGAATTACAAAAGTAAGGGAAGTGTCCTTTCAATGAAGAAAGGTGACATCTTAACTCCTTCAGCTAAAGACAAAATGAAGGAACTTAAGATGACGGTGGTACTGCAACAGAATGATGAAGAAGCATTCCCTGTACCTCAAGGAGATTCTTCATTTATAAGTTCAAAAGGAAAAGTTGTCATCGGTGGCGATCATACCGGATTTTCTGTAAAAAATAACCTAATAAAAGTATTAACCGAGAAAGGCTTTCCGGTGCAAGACGTAGGGACATTTAACGAATCCTCTTGCGATTACCCCGATTTCGCTTTCGCGGTTGCTAAAAAAGTTCATTCGGGTGAAGCAGAATTTGGAATTCTTGTTGACGCAACCGGAATACCTTCCGCAATCACCGCAAACAAACTTACCGGAATCCGCGCCGCCACTTGCTATAATGAGTTCTCCGCACGAAGCGCTCGAGAACACAATAATGCAAATATTTTGGTACTCGGCGCTAAATCACTCGGCGATGAAACAATGAAGAGTATTTTAGAGGTGTGGCTGCAAACCAAATATGGCGGAGGCCGGCATCAAAAAAGACTGGATAAAATTTCAGAAATCGAAAAAATGCATCTGTAAACTGGAGCTTGAATGAAAAAGGTTTTTAAGATTTTTCTTACTGTTTTTTTAGTTTTACAATCGTTCACTTGGGGACAAGCATTTAAAGTTGCGAAAGAATACACTGTTCAATTACCAGAACCGGGAGAACATCTTTTCCCAAGATTTTCCGAAAATGATTCCATTCTCTTTTTCACAAAAGACAACTTTAAAGGTATTGAATCCTACAACCTTTACTCAAAAGCATTTACCATAATCACTCCTGAGCAGGGTGCGGGATACGACTATCAGTTCGCCGAAAACGGAAGCAAAATATTTTACAGAACGAATAATTTTATAAACGGAAGAAAATATTCGGATATCAAAGCAATCGACCTTAAAACAAATTCTATTGACTTAATCGAAAACGGAAAAAGAAATTTATCTACTCCAAAAGTACTTTCCAGCGGTGACTGCATTTACAAAATAGAAAATGATGTAACTGTTAAAAAAATATATCAACAACAGCCATTTCGAGTAGCAAAGACAGAACGGGATACGGTTCTCTTTTTTGAAGATGGCCATTTAATTTTATTACTTGACGGAGAGCGAAAAATATTCAACCTTCTTGGAAACGGCAGTTATCTTTGGGCATCGTTTTCACCTGATAAAAAGAAGATCGTATTTACGTTTATGGGGAAGGGAACGTTTGTAACGGATCTGGAAGGAAATGTACTTGCTGATCTCGGGTACGCGAACGCGCCTAAATGGTCTCCGGATGGCAAATGGCTTGCGTATATGGTGGATAAAGATAACGGACAAACGCTTTTATCCTCAGATATCTTTTTAACTTCTGCGGATGGTTCGAAGAAAATTCAACTCACAGATACGAAAGACATTCATGAGCAATACCCCGAGTGGGCTCCTTCTATGAACAGTATCGTATGTCATTCCGAAGATGGTAAAATTGTTTTCCTTGAACTTGAAAGGAATAAATAGATGCGACGAGTTTTATTCCTTTTTCTCGTTTTGGTATTGTCGGAATTTGCGATAGGGCAAGATTTAACAGGTATTAAAATTTATGTAAATCCCGGACATGGTGGTTTTGATTCTAACGATAGAAATATTCCGGAGACCGGCTTTTGGGAATCGGTTTCAAATCTCGATAAAGGCTTAGCACTTAGGACAATTCTTCAAGAATTAAATGCGACTGTCTACATGTCCCGCGTTACAAACACCTCAGCAGATGATTTAGCGCTTTCAACGATTGTTGCCGACTGTAATGCTCACAATGTTGATTATTTCCACGCTATTCATAGTAATGGGTATAACGGACAATCAAATTACACGTTGCTTTTATTTCAAGGTTTTGACAATGGACCCACTTACCCAGCGGCAAAGACAATGGGGGGATATGTCCTTGATGAAATTTACAAAGCGAACAGAACCACTGCTAAATATCTCCGAGGAGACTTTGATTTTTACGGAACGGGTCAGCCTTACCTTGGTGTATTTAAAAATCTAAATGTACCCGGAACATTATCGGAAGGGGAATTCCATGATTACATTCCGGAGTCATGGCGTTTAATGAATCTTTCTTATAAGAAACATGAAGCTTGGGCAATAGCCAGAGGATTTCTAAAATATTTTGCGAAACCGGGATTTTCAACCGGAATAGCTGCCGGACTTGTGCGAGATGCGAATAAAACGGTTTCTTATTTTGCTCTTACTTCAAAGAGCGATAACAAACTTCCCATCAATAATGTTAAAATAACTTTGGAACCCGGCGGGTTGGTTTATCATGGAGATGATATGAATAATGGATTTTATCTCTTTGATAGTTTGGCACCCGGCAATTACAAAGTTTATTTTGAAGCTCCGGGGTATTACAAAGATTCCTCTTCCATCTCCATAGCTGCAAATTCTACATCTTTTGCGGATAAGTTCTTGCAATTTGATACAACCGCCGTCGCTTCAGTGATTGGATTTTCTCCATCTTCATCAATTGAACCTGTGAAGACAACAACTCCGGTTGTTATCAATTTTGATTTACCGATGGATAGCGAATCCACAAATACAGCGTTCAGTATTGCTCCGGAGGTTAGTGGTACTATCGCATGGAGTAACGGCAACAAGCAGTTGACGTTCAAACCGGATTATGCATATACCAAGGCAACCGAATACACCGTTACCTTAGCAAAAACAGCAAAAACAATTTGGAATATTCCGTTAGCAGGTGATTTGGTTTTCAAATTCACCACGACTAATCGCGATAGGTACAAACTTGAATCGACGTACCCTCAACTTGATTCTAAAATATCTGTTCCGTTACCTCAATTTAGATTGCAATTTGATGCCCCCATTTGGACCGGATCGCTTGCCGGGCAAATTAATCTTTATGACGCAACCTGGACACGATTAACCGCGGTTAACGTAAAAATATTTTCTGAAAACAATAAAGGATATATTTTCTTCGAGACAAAAAATCCGTTAACAAACGGAGAATATATTTTATCGCTTGGCGGAAAAATTGCAGACACGGATTCAATTCCGATGGTGGATTCCGTCGATATTCATTTTACAGTTGATGCAATACTTCCAACTCAAGTAACTCTAGTTGATGATTTTGAAGCAGCCGGCGGTTGGCAGTCTCCTAAAGCAAGTCAATATTCTGTTGGAATCGATACAACACTAAGCCAATTTTTAGTTACCACCGAAAAGAAAGCTTACGGCACAAAAAGCGGTAAACTAAGCTATACTTTTGTAAATAATTCAGATGGAGAATGCGTTGTTGAAAATAATCTCAAACCGGATGCGAAAAGTTCCTTCGTTGGTGTTTGGGTGTTTGGAGATTTAAGCAACAACATAGTAAAACTTTGGTTTGAAGATAATAGCGGATTTAATTTTTCTGCATATTATGATTCATTGAATTGGGCCGGTTGGAAATTTCTTACAGTTGATAGCTCGTTTCTGAGCGGACAAGTACCATCTAAGATTTACGCTCTTAGTGTTGAGCAAAATGGAAAAGGTGCAAAAAACGGCATCATCTATTTTGACAACATTCAAACGTTTACAGTAACCGATGTTGACGAACAATCCGTATTACATCCTTCACGCTTTGTGTTAGCGCAAAATTTTCCGAACCCATTCAACCCGGAAACAGCAATAAGATTTTCCATCCCGGAAGGGAATACTTCTTTCGTTTCCTTAAAAATTTATGATGTTCTTGGAAGGGAAGTGGCTACACTAATAAACGAATGGAAAAACCCTGGCAATTATAGCGTAAACTGGGATGCCTCAGCGGTAAACAGTGGAGTGTACTTTTATCAGCTTCATTCCGGGAATAAGACTTTAACGAAGAAGATGCTTTTATTAAAATAATTATGGGGTGCGGAAGAAGTTCGTTATTTCATTTTGAGGGAAGATTTTTTCTCTTTAAATTTGGAATGTTCTTAATCGCTCTCTTGCCTTGTGGGCAGACAGTTCGGCGTTATCCGTCCGTTAAGCTCAAAATTACTGATTCAATCTACTTAAATAGGAAGTCCCTTGTTTCTTGAGAACGCAACAGTTAAGTCTGTTACTCAAATTGGAACAAATATTTATCTTTTAAATTTGATATCCGAGAATATTGCATCGCAAGCAAAACCCGGACAATTTGTAAATATTAAAGTCTCAAACTCGAATTTTCCACTCCTTAGACGTCCATTCAGTATTTGCAATATTCAAGGTAATATCTTTACCGTAATGTTTGTTACTATTGGAAGCGGAACCTCTTCATTGCAATCAAAATGCGAAGGGGATAGCTTGGATGTTATGGGACCGTTGGGAAATGGTTTTAGCATTGACGGTGAGTATGAAGAAGCTGTTATCCTTGCCGGTGGTATTGGAGCTGCACCGTTCCCGTTTTTAATTAGTGAGTTAAAAGCTAAAGGAAAGAGTATTTCTTGTTTTACCGGTGCTCGTACAAAAACTGATGTTATTGACTACATGATGCCAAATGTTTTTTCCGCCTCGGATGATGGAAGTTTAGGCTTTCATGGAAATGTTGTGGAGTTGTTCGATTCAAAATTGCATTTATTTGAAAAAAAGAAAATTAAAGTTTTTGCCTGCGGTCCGAATGCCATGTTAAAATCACTGCAACAGTATTGTTTAGAAAAAAGTATTGATGGAGAAATATCTACCGAATCTTCTATGGCTTGTGGTTTTGGACTTTGCCAGGGATGTCCCATTGAATCAAGAAAAGATTCGACAAAATATGATTTGATTTGTAAAGATGGTCCGGTTTTTAATATGAAAGACGTTACGCTTCCATGAGTAGTGTTGATTTATCCGTAAATGTCGGTCCCTTAAAGCTAAAAAACCCGATATTGCTTGCATCGGGAACGGTTGGTTACGGGAATGAGATTGCTGAATTTATCGATTTGAATAAAATTGGTGGAATTGTAACCAAGTCGTTGAGTCTAAAACCTCGGAAAGGAAATCCGCCACAACGTGTTGTTGAAACTCCTTCAGGAATGCTCAATGCAATTGGGCTTGCAAATGTGGGAGTTGAAGAATTCTTAAAATCAAAAATTCCTTTCCTTAAAAAATTTGATACAACCATCATTTGTAATATTGCCGCAAGCACTATTGAAGAATATGTAGAGTGTACCAAAATTCTTAATTCGGAAAACACAATTGCAGCTTTTGAAATTAACGTTTCGTGTCCCAACGTAAAAGAAGGGGGACTGGAATTTGGGAATAATCTTCATGCAGTTTCTAGAATAACCGAAGAAGTTAAAAAAGTTACAAGTAAACCAGTGTTTATAAAGCTATCCCCGAATGTTTCCCGAATCTCCGAATTTGCCTTGGCTGCAAAAAATGCTGGTGCTGACGGAGTTTCCGCTATTAACACGCTTGTTGGAACGGCTTTTGACATTAACACGCGGAAACCAAAAATTAAAAATGTTACAGGCGGACTTTCGGGCCCGGCTATAAAACCGGTAGCACTGGCAAAAGTCCTTGAGATAAAAAGAAATGTTGATATTCCGATTATTGGCATCGGAGGAATTTTTACTTGGCAGGACGCGATTGAATTTATGATTGCCGGTGCTTCTGCTTTTCAATTAGGAACCGTGAATTTCGTTCATCCTACAGCCGCTGAAAAAATGGTTTCAGAGTTAAGCGATTTTTGTGAGAAAACGAAAATAGATTCAATACATAAACTAACCGGATCATTTATTCTATCATGAACATTGAACAGACATTAGAAAAATTATATGCACTTCAGATTTTCGGAATGAAGTTTGGGTTAGAAAATATCACAAAGTTTCTCGCTCATATGGGAAATCCGCAAAAGAGTCTAAAATGCTTCCACATCGCGGGTTCAAATGGAAAGGGAAGTACCGCCTCATTTATTGCGAGTATTTTACAAACTGCCGGAAAGAAAACCGGACTGTACACTTCACCGCATTTTATAAAATTCAATGAAAGAATTAGAATAAACGGTGAAGAAATTGATGATAATTTTATCGCTTCTTTTTATTCAAAACATGAACATTATATAACGGAAAATAAACTCACTTTTTTTGAAGTTACCACTGCATTGGCTTTCTCCTATTTCAACGAGAAAAAAGTGGATTATACGGTTATTGAAACTGGATTAGGCGGAAGATTAGATGCAACCAACGTTCTCAGTCCTCTTGCAGTTGTATTAACATCAATCAGTTTGGAGCACACGCAATATTTAGGGAATTCAATTGAGCAAATCACCGCAGAAAAAGCAGCCATTATAAAACCAAAAACAAAAGTATTCCTTGGAATTCTTCCGGTTGAAGCCGACGAAATTATTCAGCAAAAGTGTGAAGAAGTTGGAAGCGAAGTATATGAACTTGAAGATTATATTATTAAGCGCGATACCTACTTGGAATTATACACGGAAGAGTTGGATATCGATCGGCTTGACTCGCCGCTGCACGGCTACTATCAAAAATATAATGCTGCTCTTGCAACTTTAGTCGTGAACAAAACCATCGATATTGATGATCCACGTATTTATGAATTGGGTTTAAAGAATGTTGAGAAAAATACCAAACTACAGGGAAGATACGAGATTGTCTCCGAAAATCCACGCATCATCATGGATTCGGCTCATAATCCCGACGGGATAAAAAGCTTCCTTTCTGAGTTTACAAAGGAAAAACCGAAGTATAAAAAAACGCATCTTTTGTTCGCGGTAATGAAAGATAAAGAAATCAAAAAGATGCTCGAACAATTGAGACCTTCGTTTGAAATTCTGCACGTCACTGATTTACCCTTTGATCGTGCTGAAAAGAAGGAGACTTTATCGGAAATAGGAAGAGAATTCCAATTTCAAGTTGAAGAAGTCTCAAATCCGACAGAATTTTTTCTTTCGTTTCAAGAGAAAAAGAATTCTGACGAGTGTTTAGTGCTGCTCGGCAGCATGTATCTTTTGGGTGAAGTAAAAAAAGGATTACAGAAAAAAGTGCTTGACAAAGTGTAAAAAGAAGTGCAATTTTCAATTGGCTTCTTTTACCATTCGAAAAACACGTGAAATCACAACTTAGCTATTAAAAATTCCATACTATTAGAAAAAACTTTAAGGGTCAGATTATGCCAATGGATATTTCCGAACTAAAATCCAAAAAAATTGTTGAATTAAATGATATTGCGAAGGAGCTTGGTGTACAAGGGTACAGCGATCTTAGAAAGCAAGAACTTATCTTTAAGATTCTTGAAGCGCAAACCGGAAAGGATGGATTGACATTCTCCAAAGGTGTGCTTGAAGTGCTTCCGGACGGCTACGGCTTTCTCCGCTCATCTGATTACAACTATCTTCCGTCACCGGATGATATTTATGTTTCGCCATCGCAAATTAAAAAATTCATGTTACGTACTGGTGATTTTGTCAGCGGCCAAGTTCGCCCTCCGAAAGAAGGAGAACGATTTTTCGCTCTGTTAAGAGTTGAGGCGGTGAATGGATTAAGCCCGGATGGTATCCGAGATAGAACTTTGTTCGACAACTTAATTCCGGTTTATCCAACTAAAAAATTAGTTCTTGAATCGGCACCGGGAGAATATTCAATGAGAATATTGGACCTCCTCGCTCCAATTGGAAAAGGGCAGAGAGGATTAATTGTATCGCCGCCTAAATCCGGAAAGACAATCTTACTGCAAAAAATAGCGAACTCAATTACCCGTAACCACCCAGAAGTAAAATTAATCATCCTTTTGATTGACGAACGTCCTGAAGAAGTTACCGATATGGAACGAAGCGTGAAAGCTGAAGTTATAAGTTCAACGTTTGATGAGCCGGCTGATCGACATATTCAAGTTGCAGATATGGTTATTGAAAAAGCTAAACGTTTAGTTGAAGCCGGTGAGGATGTTGTTATTTTACTTGATAGTATCACCCGGTTAGCGAGAGCCAATAATATAGTTGTTCCGCACTCCGGCAGAATTCTTTCCGGTGGTGTTGACTCCAACGCGCTTCATAAACCAAAAAGATTTTTTGGCGCTGCAAGAAACACTGAAGACGGAGGAAGCTTAACCATTATTGCAACCGCTCTTATTGACACGGGAAGCAGAATGGACGATGTTATCTTTGAAGAATTCAAAGGAACGGGTAATATGGAAGTTGTGCTGAATCGTGATTTGAGCGATAGAAGAATCTTCCCGGCTATTGATGTTAACCGCTCAGGAACCAGAAGAGAAGATTTGCTTATTAAAGATGATGATTTAAGCCGTATCTGGATTCTCAGAAAAATCTTGAGTGATTTTAATCCGGTAGAAGCAATGGAATTTGTTACCGATAAAATGAAGGGAACAAAAACTAACAAAGAATTTTTATTAAATATGAACAGCTAACGCTTTCATACCATTAATTCTTACATACAATACCATTTAAACTGGTTGCCATGAAAAAGTTGACACTGTTTCTTGTTGCTCTCTTCGCACTTTCAGCGTTGTGTCAAAAAAGGAAAATAGAACCTTCTTTACTTTTTGAGTATTACTGCACAGAAACAAATAACGGCGGTGTGCTGGATTTTTGTTGCCGTCAACCATACGACAGAATCTCCTTCCTAAAGCAAAACGATGAGTATGTAGCCAAAGTGTCTATCTCGCTCGAATTAAAAGATTCGGTTACCAATGAAATAATTCGAAGCGGGGAAATGCGAACAATTACAGTTAATGCATTCGATGAAACGTTAAACAGAAATAACGCGATGCAAAGTCTACTTGAACTGCAGTTAAAGCATAAAACATATTTAGCTACCATCACGCTCACCGATCTCCAAAACAACAAAGATATCGCATCGCAAAAAATTAGAGTGAACTTTAACAATCTGAAACCGGAGTTCTTTCTTATAAAAGAAACAAACGATAAATTCTATCTTGTTAATGAAAGAAAAACTATTCCGTTTACTTCTTCAAACTATTCTTTACTAGTGCATTCAGCTGCTGTCTCACCCCAAAGTGAAATGAAAATCTCGTGCATTTCTCAAACTGATACGCTTCAGTTTTCATCTACATCAATTGCCGGTGATGATTTTTCTTTTAAACAAGATTCAATGGGAATAGTACTTCAACCAAACAAAAAAGAAGGGAATTATTTTCTTTTTAAAAATATTTCACAGTCGTTGCCTGAAGGCAGGTATGTTGTAAAAAGTAATGACACAGAAGTAGCCGCGTTTGAAGTACGATGGTGGGACAAACCTTTTTCACTGCAAAACCCGGTATCCGCATTAAAAGCGCTTTCGATTATTGAATCGAAAACCGTCGTAGATTCTCTTAAAGATAATTTTGGGAAAAACTGGTATTCGATTCTCTTTTCTTATTGGCAAAAACATGATCCTACACCAAGTACAAAATTCAACGAGTTGTTGTCCGAATTCTACCAAAGAGCTGATTACGTGCTTAGACATTATTCTAACTTTTCAAACATTGATGGGCTTTCTACCGATAGAGGGAAAGTTTTTGTAAAACTTGGTGCGCCAACCAAAATTGATCAAAGAGCGGCTGAAAACGGAAAAATGCTCGAAATATGGTTCTACAAAGAGCTTAATAAAACCTTTCTTTTTAAAGATGTTACCGGAAACGGGAATTTCATTTTGGTGAAGGAATAATGAATCTCTTTTTTACTTGTGGAGATTATAACGGTATAGGACCTGAAGTTGCGGTTAAAACTCTTTCGGCTTTTCAAAAACAAAAACAGCATAAGCTCTATATTAGTATTCCACAAAATGTCTTTGAAGAAGTAAGAACATTAACCAAAAAGAAATTTCCGGTAGAATATATTGCTGATGTTTCAAAAGCAAATTCTGATAAGCGAATCGTTTCTGTGCTCCTTCTTCCTAAGGGAAAAATAGTTTTGGGGAAAACGACAAAACAGTCCGGTATGACAGCATTTTCATCAATTCAAAAAGCCTTTGATGCGGTACAACGTGGATTTGCCGATTGTATAATCACAGCGCCTATTTCTAAAGAAGCTTTTCATAAAGCCGGGATAAAATATCCCGGTCACACCGAATTATTTGCCGACTGGACCAACGCGAAAGATCACTTGATGTTTTTTCACTCGGCAAAAATGCGTGCGGCGTTGTTAACAATCCATGTGCCTATTGCGTCGGTATCGGACATGCTTTCCGAGAAGTTGATAACATCGAAATTACGAATCGTTCAAGATTCATTGAAAAAGGATTTCGGGGTTCCGTCACCCAACATTGCTGTGCTCGGATTAAATCCTCACGCTGGAGAATCTGGACTTTTGGGAAGGGAAGAAAAGGATGTTTTTGCATCAGTGATGAAAAAGTTTGGTAAAAGTGTTTCCGGGCCATTTCCCGCAGATGCTTTTTTTGGAAATCATTCCTACAAAAAATATGATGCACTTGTTGGTGCTTACCATGACCAGGTTTTAATTCCCTTTAAAATGTTAAGCTTTGAAGATGGTGTGAATTTTACTGCGGGGCTTCCGATAGTTCGCACCTCACCAGATCACGGAACCGCGTTTGATATAGCCGGAAAAGGCATTGCAAATCCATTAAGTATGATCGCCGCAGCTAATCTTGCCGTTATAATTTGTTCAAATCGAAAACGATATGCAAAAAAAAATTAAAGCTAATTACACATCATTGGCTTCTTTTTATGGAACTTTGATGAAAAGTGTAGATTATGTCTCGTGGGCAAGTTATATCAAGCAAATAATTTCATCTTATCATCTTCATCACTCTACCTTATTGGAAGTTGGCGGTGGAAATGGAAAACTTGCATCGGCATCGAGGATTAAATACAAAAGATACATTCTAACGGAATACTCGCAACCATTTCTGGCTTCAAGTACCTTTCAGGGTGAAAAAGTCTGCTGCGATATGAAAGAGCTTCCTTTTAAAGCGAAATTCGATTTAATTATTGCTGCTTTCGATACAGTAAATTATCTTCGCTCGCAAAAAGAATTTTCCAATTTCTTACATGAGGCGTTTTCAGCTCTTCAGCCGCATGGAGCACTTCTTTTTGATGTTAGTCTTGAACGAAATAGCATGTCTCATACTTTGCCAAAAATAAAGACATACAAACATTTAAATAAAAGTGTTGAACATGTCAGCGAGTATTTAGTTAAATTAAAAACTCACGTAAACACCTTTACCTTCAGTGAAAATGGCAACATGATTTCAAAGGAAGTCCATAAACAAAAGATATTTGCATTCGATACCATTCTGAAACTGATAGATAAAAATAATTTTTATATTGCCGACTGTTTGGAGGCGTTTGGATTCAAAAAGGGAAGCCTAAATTCAAAGCGGGTGCAGTTTATCTTGAAAAAGGACGTTCGTCATGCTTGAATTTGAAAAAGTTTATTTTGCCTATTCTGCAGATGAAATACTAAAATCGCTTTCATTTAAAATGGATCATGGCGAATTTGTTTTTCTTACCGGGAAAAGCGGTTCGGGGAAAAGTACGTTACTGCAAATGATTTATTTCAATATATTGCCGGATGACGGAAGAGTTACGTTTGAGTCATTTTCATCTGATATTCTAAAAGCATCGCAACTACCATTGATCAGACGGAAGATGGGAATTATTTTTCAAGATTTTAAGCTCATTGATGACCGGACTATTTATGAAAATTTAGCTTTTGTGCTTGAAACAGTAAACACTCCACAAAAAAAAATTAGAAAAAGGATTGTTGACGTTTTGAGTGAAGTTGGACTTTCTCATAAAATAAAAAGTTTTCCCAAAGAATTATCCGGTGGAGAGAAACAACGAATTGCAATTGCTAGAGCGATTATCAATGAACCGGTTATGATTTTGGCTGATGAGCCGACCGGAAATCTTGATCCTTCAACTTCATTGGAAATTCTTGATTTGCTTAAGAAAATTAATAATAGAGGGACCGCAATTCTTCTTGCAACGCATAACTACGAACTGATTAAAAAAACATCCGCACGGGTGCTGCAGTTAGAAGGAGGCGCGATAAAGGAACTGAAATCTAATTAGAAGGAATTAATTCCGGGAAGATTGATTTCAAACCGGAAATAATTTGTTTACTTACCATTTCAATCGGTTGCAACCCATCAATTTCAACAAGTTTTCTTTCCGAGCTATAAAAATCTTTTACCGGTCGTGTTGAAGATTTAAACACTTCAAGCCGCGTTCTAATCACTTCCTCATCATCATCTTTTCTGTGATAAAAACTGTTTTCACTACCGCACACGGGACATTTTATTAATGTATCAATCTCTGCCAAAGAAAAAATTGTTCCGCACACTTTACAAGCTCGCCGTGTAGTTAAGCGTTTTACAATTTCATCATCATTAGCTTCAATCGAAATTAAGGCGTAATCGTTGATAGACAGTTTTTTAAAAAGATTATTAAGGGCTTCTGCTTGATTTGTTGTTCGAGGATAACCATCGAGGATAAAACCGTTTTTACAACGTTTCTGGAATAAAGTTTCTTTTATGATCCCTATCATTATTTCATCAGGGACAAGCTTTCCCTCATTCATTATTTTTTTCGCCTCCAAACCAAGTGGGGAGCCGGCACGAGCAGCTTCACGAAGAATATCACCCGTGGAGATATGAGGAATAGAAAATTTTTGGCTGAGTATTTTGGCTTGTGTCCCTTTTCCGACACCAGGTGCTCCAAAAAGAATCAGATGCATTGAATCTCCAATTAGTTATGACAAAATTATCATTATAAATTTTCTTTTGCAAAGAGGTTAATCTGAAGAAGAACGGTATGGAGATTATTGGGGATAATCAAAATATTTCTTGATTTACCTTGAATTTCCTCTTTAATGATAATTTACTTAATTTATTTACAGCGTTCTGACACACAACAAAACTATTACCTTAATAGATGAAGATTAACTTTCTTTTTATCGCCATGGTCTTTTTGCAGAGTCTGGGTTTCACTCAGAATTTGTTAGTTACGTTAACACATCTCTCACTTGAACAAGGACTCTCCCAATCAAACGTCCGATGTATCCTTCAAGATAGGAATGGTTTCTTGTGGATTGGTACTCAAGACGGATTAAATCGCTATGACGGATATACTTTCCGCGTATTTAGAAACAATCCGGATGACGCAAACACAATTTCAGCGAATATGATTACTTGTCTACTTGAAGATAGAGCGGGTTTTCTTTGGATTGGAACACTTGATGGACTGAATAAATTTGATGAGCGAACCGGAAAATTTACCCGGTATTCGACGAGAGGAAAGGATGAATCGGATCTCAAAGCTAAATCTGTTTTATCTCTGGCAGAGGATGGTGATGGAAATATCTGGATTGGAACACACCTTGGCGGATTAAGTAAATTGAATCCGCATAACGGAAAAATTACAATGTATATCAATAAGCCTAATGATAAAAACAGCCTGAGCAGTAATAATATAATGGCTGTTACTGTCGATAGATTAAACCGTGTGTGGGTAGGAACATTCGGCACAGGAATAAATTGTCTCGATGAAAAAAAGGGTACAATCATCCGATTCAACCATAATCCGAAAGATACAAAATCACTATGCAGTGATTTTGTAAACACGCTTCTTCAAGATGAACATGGGAATATTTTTATCGGTACCGCAGCGGGTTTATGTTTTCTAAATATTTCTTCAAATAATATTTCTGAAATAACTCCAAAATCCGTCAACGGAAAATATCTTCAAAGTGCTAATATCCAATCAACGTGCTGCGATAAAAAGAATAATCTATGGATAGGAACGGAAACATCGGGCATACTATTCTACAATAAAGAAACGGGATATGTTGAAAAATTTAGAAGCGAAGAATATGGATACCTCGGACTGAAGGAAAATAATATTACAAGTCTTTTTGTAGACGACAACGACATCGTTTGGGCGGAAACGCATTCGGCAGGAATGGTGAAACTAAAGAGAGCAAAAGCTAATTTTAAAAATATTTTTGAAGGAACCACTCAAGCTACCGGTTTGACCGACAGTAATATTTGGCCGATTTTTGAAGATTCAAAGAAGAATGTTTGGGTTGGAACGAATAATGGTTTGAATGTTTTAGATTCGACGAACCGAATTATTAAAAAATTCTTGCAGTCAGAAGCTGATTTGAACTCAATCTCGAACAACCGGATCTGGAGTATCGCAGAGGATAAAAACGGCGACGTTTGGGTCGGAACACAGAACGGTTTAAACCGTATTCGTCTTGTGGAAAAAAAAGTTACCAGATTTCAATATGCACCGGGGGAAAGAGTATCCCTTTCAATTTAATAAAGTTTGTCTACCCCGATATCAATGGTATTCTTTGGTTAGGGACATGGGAAACGGAATGATTCGTTTTGACCTTAGCACACAAAACGCTAAAGTTTATCTTCATGATTTAAAGGATAAAAAGTCAATCAGTGATGATGTAGTTTTCAGTATAATGGAGGATAGTAAACATCTCCTTTGGATTTGTACTTCAAATGGACTTAATAAATTTGAGAAAAAGAGTGAGAGTTTACTTCCTATGTCCACTCGGCTTCTGACCATGAAGGAATAAGAGCAAATGCGGTTTATTTTGTGCTTGAGGATTCAGACGATAACTATTGGATTGCGTCGCACGGCGGAGGACTTATCAAATTTAATAGCGCTTCTGAGACGTTTAAAAGTCTAACCGAAGCAGACGGTTTACCGAACGATGTGGTCTATGGAATTTTGCGCGATGATAATAACAATTTATGGTTAAGTACAAATAGAGGAATCTCAAAATATTCACCGGTGGATAATATATTTAAAAACTATAACACGCGAGACGGTCTGCCAAATAATGAGTTTAATGCGGGGGGTTTTTGCAAAACAGCATCGGGCAAATTTTATTTCGGCACCATTGACGGTTTAACCTTCTTTTATCCGGACAGTCTTTCGGAAAATAAATACATTCCTAAAATTGCTGAAACCGATTTCAAAATATTTGATAAGAGTCTGCCGTATTTTAATTGTTTCACGGACGGCGAAACGATTCACCTCACACACAGTGACAACTACTTTTCGTTCGAATTTTCTGCGATGGATTTTACCGAACCAGCTAATAATCAATATGCGTACATGCTTCAAGGGTTTGATAAACATTGGATTTACTCAGGAACCAGACACTATGCCGCCTACACGCAACTCGACGCGGGGAATTATGTCTTTTCTCTCAGAGCTTCAAATAATAACGGAGTTTGGAATAAAAAAGGAATTAATATTGCAGTTATTATTACTCCACCCATTTGGCAGACCTGGTGGTTCAGAACGCTTGCCGTATTGTCAATTCTTCTCATTATCATTTACATTATTAAAATGAAAATGGACCAATTAAAAAAGCAGACGAAGCTCCAACAGAATTTTTCTAAACAACTTATAGAATTTCAAGAAGCTGAAAAGAAAAGGATTGCCTCGGAATTGCATGACGGCATTGGTCAAAGTTTGTTGATTATAACAAACCGGGCGCAAATCGGTTTGATGGGGGAGAATCCGCAAAAAATGAAACAACAATTAACCACTATTGATGAAACTGCCGCCGAATCACTGAATGAAATATGAAACATCGCCCATCATCTGCACCCGAATTTATTGGAACAAGTGGGATTAACCCAAACACTCCGTTCGATGATACAAAAGGTTTGTGATTCTTCAACGGTTTCTTTTGCGGTTTCTATAGATGAGATTGACAATCTTTTTCACATTGAAAATGAGTTGAACATCTACCGGATTATTCAAGAAAGTATTACGAACATTACAAAACACGCAAACGCTAAGCGGGGAATGATTGCTATCGAAAAAATGGATTCGTCCATAAAAATTACAGTTCAAGATGATGGTAAAGGCATTTCCGGACAAAAAATTAAAAACGCGTTTTCTTCATCCGACGGATTTGGATTACGAAACATGAAAGAAAGAGTTAGATACATGAACGGCATTCTTTCCATAAATTCTGAGGTTAACAAAGGAACAACAATTACAATCATTATTCCCATACAAGAAAATGGAAAACAAACTTAAACTTCTTATTGCCGATGACCATCCAATTTTTAGAAAAGGGTTGGTTGAACTCATTTCAGAGTCCCCTGAATATTTAGTCTGCGGTGAAGCTGAAAATGGGAAAGCCGCATTGGAAATAATGCGAACGAACAATCCACAGATAGCAATTCTTGATATTAATATGCCGGTACTCAACGGGTTTGACGTTGCGAAGAGCGCAAAAAATGAAGGACTTTCAACACAAATTATTTTTCTTACAATGCACAACGAAGAAGAGCTATTTAACAAAGCTATGGATTTAGGGGTAAGGGGATACATTCTCAAAGAATGCGCCGTCAAGGATATTCTCGATTGTATTCACCACGTTGTCGAAGGGAAGTACTACATCAGCCCCGTAATTTCCGACTATTTGGTAAAACGAAGTGTTCGTTACAGAGCGGCACAGCTCAGAAATCGGCAATTGATAAATTGACTCCGATGGAAAAACAAATTCTTAACCTTATTGCCGACAACAAAACAAGCAAAGAAATAGCTGACAAATATTTCATCAGCACTCGTACCGTTGATAATCACCGGATGAATATTTGCAATAAACTCGCCATTCATGGAAGTAACGCATTGTTGAAATTCGCTTTAGAGAATAAACAACTTCTCCATTAAGCAAAACATCCTTTCGCCAATACATTCGCTTTACAATTTCAAAAGTACCATCTGAAGTATGAATTTATTGAGGAAGAGTGAACGATTCTTCCTTTTATTCAAATACGAAAATCACATCTAAGTAGACCTACTCATATAAAATGAGTAATCCTCTCTATTTTTTTCACCCGCTTGATTAAGCATGTTTGACCTCGCAAATAGGAGCATACATGACAGTCTTACTTGTAGACGACCACAAAGGAATAAGAGAACTTGAAAAATCAATGTTTGCATCATTGTTCGATACATTTTATGAATCGGCCTCAGGAGAAGAAGCGGTATCCATCTTTAATAAACATAAACCCGACTGGGTTTTGATGGATTACAAAATGAAAGGGATGACGGGTCTTGAGGCCTGCAAAAAAATTAAATTGGACAATATGAAGGCGAAGGTAATTATGGTTACCCAATTTGAAGATGTTCACTTGAAAAAAAAGCTTTCGATGCCGGAATTGTCGCTTTTGTTTCGAAAGCAAAATTAGCAACGATTAAAAATATTATTTTAACTTATAAGGAGAACTAAGATGAAAAATTCATTTCGAGCTCAAGGTATTTATTTCAGGCAGTTTTTAAAAATACTTACTTTCTTTGCTTTGATTCCGTTGCTTTCCTATGCCCAGACAAGTCCTGATTATCTTTTTTCGGATGATAACGGTTCAGGGTGGAATTGGACAACCGGAACCCAAGGAACAGCTGCTCTCGGCAGCTCATTCAAATGGCAGTTTCAAGCAACTGCCAGCACTAACCAATATTTGAAATTCGGGGAAACAAGTTCAAGTGCCGATGGATCCGGTTTTTGGATGAACAATAGTGCTCCAAACCTTCAATACACAGGAAACGGGTCGGTTTGGTATGGTTATTATTATGGAAATCTCAATACCAATGGAGCCTTTTATTTCCCGATTGTTTCGGGAAATTATTATGTTATTAAAAGTATGAAAGACCCATCAAATTCAAATGTTGACTTTTCAATTCAGGAAGTATCGGCAACCCCAATCTCCATTAATAGTGTAACAGATAATTTTCAAGCAGCCGGTTCTAGCATGGATATTTATATTACACTTAGCGGAAGTAAATCGGCTCAGGAAAGAATCTTTGTGAAGTACACTACAGATAACTGGGCAACATCGTCAATAACAGCGGAAGCTACAGGCAGTGGAACTGATTACGTGGCAACAATTCCCGGGGCCGGTGTACCAGCAACTTCTAACAATCAATAGTATGTATTTACAACTACCGTTGCTGCACCATCCGCATCTGAAGCAGATTTGGTGGCGATAACTTATAACAACAATAATGGAAATTATTTCCAAATATTTTCAAAATTTATTGTAATCCAAGTGAATAGCTGGGAGACCACAGGCAAAGGACCCGTGATGTGGTCATACGACAATGCTCATCCCTCGGTTAAAACGTGTAGAGATTACGTTTGCGGGAGTGTTACTGGAACTGCTGTCTGGGCTTACGTACGTACGGAATTTAATGTAATTGGTGGTATAAATAATTCAGACTGCGGCTGCGGAACTGCTACTGGAAGCGGAACATTGACAACAACTTCGGCAATCCAAGAACAGACAAATCTTGTGAATACAACTGCCGGAATTACTTTTTATCTGGGCAATGGATACTTGAGCGGATTTGTTAGTGCTTGTCCCGATTCCGATAACCGGGTCTACACTGGAAACGATGGCTACATCAAGATTGGAGGAGTAAGTAAATTAGTTTTTAATTCTTACCGAACCGTGATGAGTGTAAATTATACTACTGGCGCCATTACCTCAATCGGTTGGGCAAAAATTAATGCTGCCGCAAGCGATCCACTATGGGTAAAAGAATTTGATCCGTTCAGCACCGGGCAAGTAGTATTCGATGCAGTTTCTTCCAGTCCTGTGGTGCAACAATGCTATGGCGCTTACGATATTACGATAAAAATCAAACCTTCTCAGTACGTTTATAATCAATCAGCAGGGAGCGTATTGTCAGAAGGAAATTCCATTAATGAAACTGTGAATTTGTCTGCTTCGGAAGTTAGCTACAATTTTACTGCCGCCTCCTATGGTGGTGTAGAGGGTAACGGTGTTTTTGCAAATCAAATAATGACGACTCCGGCAGGTTCTTTGCCCGTCGGTATAGATGCTGTGAGCAATTTGTATTGGAGTCTTTCTACTGCGCTTGACACTTTTACATGTAGTCTCACTTTCGATTTATCTCATGTAACCGGTATTAGCAATACCGCCAACTTACGGATACTCAAAAGGGAGGATAGCTATCATCCGTGGATAACCTGGGGAAGTTACACGCTTGTAGATGGAACTCATCTTAGAGCTGATAATGTTACCACACTCAGTGAATGGGCGATTGGTTCTACAGGCGGCAATGCTCTTCCGGTTGAATTAGTTTTATTTACGGCGGTGAGAGAAAAATCAGCTATCATACTGAAATGGAATACTGCGACCGAGCTAAACAGTTTCTCGTTCGAAATAGAAAGAAATATAAAAGATTGTGGATGCGAGTGGGAAAAAATTGGTAGTGTGCCGGCAAACGGAAATTCAAATTCCTACAAAAACTATGAATTCAAAGACGTGTTGACGAAATATGGAAGTTATATCTATCGCTTAAAAATGATGGATAACGATGGCAGATTTGATTACAGTAAAGAAGTCAATGTTGATGCTTCTTCTACACTTGATTATACACTTTCGCAGAATTACCCAAATCCTTTTAATCCCATTACAAAAATTGAGTACACTCTTCCGGTGGCAGGTAAAGTTATTATAAAAGTATATAATGCTAATGGAGAAGAAGTTGCCGACATCCTTAATGAAGATGTTTCTGCCGGATATTATCAAATAGAATTTGATGCAAGTTCATTAGCAAGCGGAGTTTATTTTGATAGAATATCTGCAAGTAATTTCGTACAGATAAAGAAAATGTTACTTATTAAATAAGGTGAGGCAAAAATGGATTATAACAGAAGTAGCAGTTGGGTGTTAAACGACGGTGATTATCTAAACCATGACTTAGATTATGAACTTGGACATAAATTAATTAAGAGACGGAAAATTAGACGAAATATAATTTATATACTTGGGTTCGGTTCGTTCACTTTCACCTTGATGCTCATCGTTTTGCACGCAGTAGCTAATATTCGATATTGATGACAAAAAAAGGGACTTGTTTTCACAAGTCCCTTTAGAAAGAATAGTTAACTCTACTTATTTTTTTAATATCGCTGTTACTTTTTCAGCAGCATCTTTTAAAGTAGTAGCAACTTCAAAGTTTAAACCGGAATCGCGCAATAAAACTCCGGCTTCTTCAGCATTCGTTCCTTCGAGCCGGACAACAATCGGGATTGTTACATTTACCGATTTTGTCGCGTCGATTACTCCCGCTGCTACACGGTCACAACGGACGATACCACCAAAGATGTTAATTAAAATTGCTTTCACATTCGGGTCGGAAAGAATGATCTTGAAACCGTTCGCAACGGTTTCTTTGTTCGCTCCGCCGCCGACATCTAAAAAGTTTGCCGGTTCTCCTCCGGCAAGTTTAATAATATCCATCGTTCCCATTGCAAGTCCTGCACCGTTAACCATACAGCCGACATTCCCATCAAGTTTGATGTAGTTCAAATTATATTTTGAGGCTTCAATTTCAAGGGGATCTTCTTCGCCTAAATCTCTAAAAGCAAGAATTTCCGGATGACGAAAGAGCGCGTTATCGTCGATATTCATTTTTGCGTCAAGCGCAACTATACGGTTATCGTTGGTTAAAACTAACGGATTAATTTCAACGAGCGAAGCATCAGTCTGTTCATACGCTTGATAAAGCTGTTTAATGAACTTCTGAAATGTTTTAAAACTATCTCCGGTCAGTCCTAACGCAAAAGCTAATTGTCTTGCCTGGAACGGTTGCAAACCAACGGCCGGGTCAACCCATATTTTAATAATTTTTTCCGGTGTTTCGGCGGCGACTTTTTCAATTTCAACGCCACCTTCCGTAGAGGCCATAATTACGTTTTGCGATACAGTCCTATCGAGAAGAATTCCGAGATAGTATTCTTTTACGTAGTCTAACCCTTCAGCAATAAAAAGTGTTTTTACAATTTTACCTTCAGCGCCGGTTTGATGTGTAACCAAAAGGTTTCCGAGAATTTTTTCAGCATACTCTCTTGCTTTTTCAACCGACGTAGTAAATTTTACGCCTCCCTCAAGAATAAGTTCATCTCTATTTTCCGGGTTATAGACTTTCCCTTTGCCTCTTCCACCGGCATGAATTTGTGATTTTACAACGTACTGATTTATTCCTTGGCTTTTCAGCTGTTGGATTGCTTTCTCAAATTCGTCGAGATGCTTAATAGCGAATCCATCTTGCACAGGAACAGAGAATTTTTTTAATAGCTCTTTTGCTTGATACTCATGAATTTTCATTGTTACGTAATTTCCTTTAGATAATTAACCGTTAATGCTTTATTTAATTTTTTCACTTATTAATTTTGCTTGCATGAAAAGAAGAAGGTAATCTCTTCCACCGGCTTTTGAATCGGTTCCGGACATGTTGAATCCGCCAAATGGATGACCTCCGACCATCGCGCCGGTACATTTCCGATTGAAATAGAGATTTCCAATTAATAATTCTTTCTCTGCTTTTTCAATCTTTTTTCTGTTTGTTGTGTAAACCGCGCCGGTTAGTCCGTATTTTGTATTATTGGCAATTTTCAAAGATTCATCAAATGATTTTGACTTGATGACCGCAAGGACCGGTCCAAATATTTCTTCTTGCGAGAGACGGGCATTTGGTTGGATATCGACAAAAACCGTCGGTTTTATATAGTAGCCGTTGCCATCAGCTTTTACTCCACCGCTGAGAAGTTTCCCTTCCGATTTTCCAATTTCGATATAGGATAAAATGCTTTTTTCAGCTGCTGAATTAGAAACAGGACCCATTCTGAAATTCAGCTCTGCGGGGCCTACTTGAATTTTTTCTACTTCAATTTTTAACTTTTTAACAAATTCACCATAAACAGCTTTATCTACAACCGCTCTTGAGCAGGCTGAACACTTTTGTCCTTGAAATCCGAATGCTGAAGCAACCACACCTTGAACAGCCGAATCTATATTCGTTTCGCTGTCAACTACAATGGTATCTTTACCTCCCATTTCAGCAACAACACGTTTCAACCAAATCTGTTCCGGTTGAACTTGGGCTGCCAACTCGTTGATATGAATACCAACTTCCATTGAACCGGTGAAAGAGACAAAGCGTGTTTTGGGGTGACTTACCAAAGTGTCACCAACTTCGCCTCCGGAGCCCGGAAGGAAATTTAACACACCTTTCGGAAGTCCGGCTTCTTCCATTATTTCAAAAAAGATTTTTCCCATAAGCGGAGTGTCGCTTGACGGTTTTAATACCACGGTGTTCCCGCTAACGATGGCGGCGGAAGACATACCAACCAAAATTGCAAATGGGAAATTCCATGGTGGTATTACCACACCAACACCAAGAGGGATATAAACTAATTTATTTTTTTCACCTGCAATTGGTGTTATGGGCTGCTTTTCAGAGTAGCGAAGCATTTCCCGACCGTAAAACTCAAGAAAATCAATTGCTTCGGCTGTATCGGCATCAGCCTCTCCGAAATTTTTTCCTATCTCAAGCACCATAGCGGCATTGATTTCAAATCTTCTTCTTCGCGCGATTGCTGCCGCTTTGAAAAGATAAGTGGCTCGTTCCTCCGCCGGTGTATACTTCCATGAGTTGAACACTTTATGGGCACTATCAACAGCTTGAATTGCTAATTCTTTCGTTCCTTTATAAAAGGTGGCAACTACTTCATCTTTATTTGAAGGATTGTAAGAATTAAAAGTTTTGTCTGTTTTAATTTTTTTACCGTTAACAACAAGTTCATAGGTCTTGCCTAATTTTTTACGCAAATTCTTGATTGCGGTTTGCTGTTTTGATAAATAATTTTGGTTTGAAAAGTCTAAGATTGGTTCATTCTTAAATGGTTTAACTCGCATTAAAATCTCCTGGTAAAAATAAATATTCAATGATAAAAATTACGTTTTTTGGAGGTGATAACCAATTATTGGGTATTGTTTCAAAGTCCCTCTTAAGAAGAAAGTTTAAATGTAAAATCGGATTTGAATTAACAAGAAATTTTAATAGATTTACTTCAACTCATAACCATTCTCTGAAGAGAGCATTCAGTCGCGTATGGATTTAATTGACTTAAGATATTTTATTAAAAAAATTGATGAAAAATCAATTGAGAAGTTTTTCGAGACCGGTGAATTAGACGATTCCGGCAAAAAAGCACTTACCTTTTTTCTCCGTTATCTGATGCGGCAGAAAAAAATTATTGCCAACCTGCAAAACGAAACTATCGAGACAATCGAGCATACCTATAAGGAAGTCTGGGAAAAGTCCGCAGACGGCATGCGGATTATTGACGAAAACGGGATGGTAATTCATTGCAATAACGCATACGCCCATTTTGTTGAATTGCCAAAAACTTCTATTGAAAGTGAATTGTTCATGAGAGTGTATCAGGAGAGTAGAGCAGAAGAAATGCTTTCAACTTTGAAGCACAGCTTTGAGAATAATTCGTTTAAGGTAAAGGAAGAAACTGAATTAACCCTTTGGAACGGAAAAGTAAAATCATTTGAAATTTCCAATTCGCTTCTCCAAACGCTTGATAATAAAAAATGGCTGTTAACAATTTTCAGAGATATTTCAGAGCGAAAAGAACAAGAACTTCAATTAAAGAAAAAAGAAATTCTCCTTCAGGGAATTGCACAAGCAACAGAAAAACTTCTTACGGGCGATAACTTTGAAGTATCCCTTACAAAAGTATTGGCAATGCTCTGCAAAGGGGGAGAGGTGGACCGCGGCTATATTTTCGAGAATATGTTGGAAGAAGAATCTCAAACATTTATGATGAAAGAAGTTTATGAGTGGGCTGACGAAGGAGTTGAAAAACAACTTTTAACCTACCGGACAAACTTTGTGGCGTACTCACGATTTAAATCCATAGATTTTTACAACCGACTTTCAAAAGGTGAAATACTCTATATTGATATAGACCAGTTAAACGAAGAACAAAAAAATGTTTTTCTCGATAAAACAATTAAATCGATTTTTGTGGCTCCCATTTTTGTACGTAACCGTTTCTGGGGTTTTATCGGATTTGACGCATGTAAAAAGAAACGTATTCTTACCGTTGATGATCAGTTCCTTCTCAAAACAGTTGCCGCAAGTATTTCAGGCGCTATTCAGCAAAAAATTGCAAAAGAAGAAATGTTGAAAAAGAATGAGGAACTTGATCAAGCACTTGTGCAAGCGAACGCAGCCGCGAAGGCAAAAAGTGAATTTCTGGCATTGATGAGTCATGAAATTAGGACTCCGCTGAATGCAATTATAGGGATGACCGGATTGCTGATGGATTCTCATTTACCGAAAGAAGAAAAGGATTACGCCGAAACAATCCGAATGAGCGGCGAACAACTACTTGTGGTTATTAATGATATTTTAGACTTTTCAAAAATAGAATCCGGAAAATTTGAATTAGAATCACAGCCATTTGATTTACGTGACTGCATTGAGGATACGTTCGATCTCTTTGCTGCAAAAGCAGCTGAAAAAAATATCGATCTCATTTATTTTATTAATGACGGCGTTCCGAACAGCATTTGGGGGGATATTACACGCGTTCGCCAAATTCTGACGAATCTTGTAGGAAACGCTCTGAAGTTTACGCAGGTTGGTGAAATTTTTGTTGAAGTGAAAACAACAAAACTGGATGGAGAGAACTACGAAATTCACTTTGCGGTAAAAGATACCGGAATCGGAATACCGAAGGATAAAATTGTAAAATTATTCCAACCGTTCAGTCAAGTGGATTCATCAACAACACGGCTTTACGGCGGAACGGGGCTCGGACTGGTTATTAGCAAACGTATCGCCGAAATGATGGGAGGTTCTATGAGTGTTGAGAGCGTTGAAGGAAAGGGATCAACGTTCAATTTTTGGATTACAACAACTCCTGCAAAATCACTCACAAAAATTTATTCTAAAGATTTTGAGAAACATCTCAAAGGGAAGAAAGTGCTTGTTGTGGACGACAACTACAACAACAGGCGCATCATGAATCTTCAGTTGCAGAGCTGGGGACTTGTGGTTAAAACAATTGAATATCCGATGGATGCATTGAAACTGCTTGAGCAACACCAGCAATTTGACTTAGCCATTCTCGACTACCAAATGCCGCAGATGGATGGAATTACACTTACTCGTGCAATCCGTCATATTGAAAAAAATAAAACTCTCCCCATCATGATTCTTACTTCGTTAGGCAGAAAAGAAGATGATGAAACGCTGCAAGAATTAAATATTGCTAAATATCTTCATAAGCCAACGAAACAAACGGTTCTGTATGAGGCAATTCTTTCGGTCTTCGGTCTTCTTCAGTTTCTTGAAGTTAAAAAAGAAAAATCACATTCTCTTGATGCAAAACTTGGTGAAAAGTATCCCTTAAAAATACTCCTCGCAGAAGATAACATTGTTAATCAGAAAGTTGCTGCAAAAATATTTGAAAAGCTCGGTTACCGGGTTGATATAGTAGGTAATGGTCTCGAAGTACTTGAATCGATCACCAACATTCGATACGATCTTATTTTTATGGATGTTCACATGCCTGAGATGGATGGATTGGAAGCTTCAAGAGAAATTAATAAAGCATATTCCTCGGATGTCCGTCCAAAAATAATTGCTATGACAGCAAACGCTATGCAGGGTGATAAAGAAGAATGTCTTGCCGCGGGAATGGACGATTACATTAGCAAACCTGTTCGTGTTGAAGCTTTGGAAGAAATTCTCGAACGTTGGGGAACTCAAATTATTTCCAGGAAGAATTCACTTCGCTCTATAATGGAGCAAGACAAGATTGCCTCGCAATACATTGACGAGAGTAAAATCTCATTTTTGTGTGATTTACAATCTGAAGAAGATTTGAAATTTTTTGTTGAAATTCTTGATATTTACTTAACTGACACTCCCAAACTTATCGAAAGTATTCTTTCTTCGATTAAAAATAAAAACGTAGATGATTTGGTATTCTATGCCCACAAACTTAAAGGGGGAAGTGTAACCTTGAGTCTTGACAAAATTGCCGAAATTGCTTTTGAACTCGAAAGGCTTGGAAAAGAAAAATCTTTTAAAGGAACCGACGAACTAGCTGAAAATTTGGAAAAGGTTTTTCTTTTTACGGTAAATGACCTTCAACAATTAAAAGAAAAGTATTTGAAAATATTCAGCATGGCTTAACCCATCCCGGTTAGTTTTTTGGGGTAACTGTCCACATCTTATCGTCAAATAAAGTAAAAAAATCCGTACTTTTGCAGAGAATATTTTAGAATGATAAAGCAAGGATGAAAATACCTTTAATTGTAATTGTAGGCCGCCCAAATGTTGGTAAATCAACATTGTATAACCGTTTAACCGGAGTGAAAGAAGCAATAGTTGATGACGCGAGCGGTGTAACTCGAGACAGAAATTACGGTGATGTTGAATGGAATAACAAACGATTCAATCTTATTGATACCGGCGGGTATGTCCCAAATTCACCAGATTTATTTGAAACAGCGATTCGAGAGCAAGTGGAAACAGCTATTGATGAAGCAGATGTTATTCTTTTTGTTGTCAATTCGCGAGATGGAATTCTTCCGGTTGACTCAACAATAGCGGGCATGCTTCGCCAGGCAAATAAAAAATGTTTCCTCCTTGTTAATAAAATTGATTCGCACAATCAGGATAACCTTGTTCATGAATTTTATGAATTGGGCTTAGGTCAACCTTATCCCGTCTCTGCTTTAGGCGGAAGAGGAACCGGTGATATGCTTGATGAAATTACGGCTGATTTTCCGGAGTTTGTTGAGGGCGACGAAGACAAACGATTAAAAATATCGATCGTTGGAAAACCTAATGTAGGCAAGTCTTCATTAACAAACGCACTCCTCGGATTTAACCGGAGCATCGTTACCGATATACCGGGAACCACAAGAGATAGCATTAACTCAACGCTAAAATATTATGGGGAAGAAATTCTTCTTATCGATACAGCGGGTCTTCGAAAGAAAAGCAAAATTGCTGAAAGCATTGAATATTTTTCTTCGATTAGAACCCTTAAAGCAATTGCCGAATGCGACGTGGCGATTGTACTGATAGATGCAACGTCTGGAATAGGAAATCAAGACCAGAAAATTATTGAAGAAGCGGTGCGAAGAAGAAAGGGATTGATTATCGCTTTTAATAAATGGGATTTACTTGAAAAAGAAACCAACACTGCCCGCAAAGTTGAACTTGAAGCAAGAACCCAACTCGGAACATTAGAGTATGTCCCTATAGTTTTTATATCAGCGTTAACGAAGCAAAGAATATTTAAATTGATCGATATGGCAAAAGAAATTGAAGCGGAACGAAAGAAAAGAATTCCCACCGACGAATTAAATAATACTTTATTGGAAGAAATTAAAAATACTCCGCCTCCTACCACAAACACCGGGAAAGAAGTAAAGATAAAATTCATTAATCAGGTTGGCTCAGCGTATCCGGTTTTTCTCTTCTTTACCAATTATCCAAAACATGTAACGGAGGCATACAAACGTTTTATTGAAAAATTGATTAGAAAACATTTCGGTTTTCATGGTGTGCCGTTTACGTTAAGCTTCAAAGAAAAATGAAACGTGAGAAGTTAACAATCGTTGTCGTAGGGGGAAATGCTGCAGGAGCAGCCGCCGCGGCGAAGGCTAAACGCGTAAATCCGGCAAACGATGTTTTGCTTTTTGAACAAAGCAATTTTATTTCAACCGGAACTTGTGAGCTTCCATACGTCCTTTCCGGGGAAATAGTTGATATAAAAGAAATAGTTTTTTTTAATGCGGTTACCTTTGAAAAAGAAAAGCAAGTGCAAGTATTCGTTAATTATAAGGTTACCGAAATTCTTCCACGACTTAATAAAATAACGGTGTTCTCGATTACGGAAAAGAAGTCATACGAAATTGCATATGATAAACTTATTCTTGCGACCGGTTCAAAAGCAAAAAGATTTCCCCAGTTTTCAAGTTCGATTATCAATGTAGCATCTCTAAAAAATGTTGATGACGCGGTGAAAATCAAATCGTGGATATCCGCTTCAATCCACAAAAGCGTTGTCGTGATTGGTTCCGGCTTTATTGGCTTGGAAACAACGGAAGCTCTACGAAGTATCGGTTTTAATGTTTATTTAATCGACATTTCAGACTTACCACTTCCTGTAGCAGATAAGGAAATTCAGCAGAAAATTTTCTCTCTTTTAGATTCACATGGAATTGCTTTTCTCAAAACATATGAAATTGAATTTCTCAGGAAAGGGGATAAGATCACTGATATTAAGATTGGTGAAAAAGTTGTCCCGATAGCTTTTGTTGTAACCGCAATCGGATTTTCGCCAAATACGGTATTGGCTGAAAAAGCGAAATTGGAGATAGGACGTAACGGAGGAATAAAAGTGAATTCAAAACTTCAAACTTCACACCAAAACATTTATGCGTGCGGTGATTGTATTGAGGTTAAGAATTTTCAAACTCATTCAGATGAGTATCTTCCGTTAGCAACACTTGCTCAATATCAGGGACACATTGCAGGCGAGAACGTCTCAGGAGGAAATTTACACTCGCTTCCGGTTGTAAAAAACATTTCCGTAAAAGTTTTTGAAAAGTTTGTTTCAATAGTGGGACTCTCCGAATCAGAAATAATACAAAGAGGAATAGCTTATAACAAAGTTGATGCTGAAATTCCAAATCTTGTTAACGTGATGAAAGAAAGTTCAACTGTTTATGGAAAAATATTGTTCGATAAAAGCACAAACTCTATCCTGGGGGCATCATTTGTAGGTGAGAATGAAGTTTCCGGGTATGCGGACTTAATGTCAACGTACATACAAAACTCTATTCCGGTTACACAGCTCGCACTAACTAATTACAATTATACACCGCCGTTATCTCCCTTCATCAATATTTTATCACTTCTCGGGAGAAAGGCAACCCAAACGAAGAAAAAATCATGAAAAATATTAAACATAATTTTTATTTAACTGAACATCCGTTGGTAAAACAGGACATCACAACACTCCGTGATAAACACACAAATCCGGAAGTCTTTAGAGCTGCAGTGAAAAGAATATCAATTATTCTTGCCGTTGAAATAAGCAAAAGGTATAGTCTAATAAAAACTTCTGTTGAATCGCCGCTTCAAAAGACAACCGGTTTCAAACTGAAACAGGATGTTGTTCTCGTGCCTGTTTTACGCGCGGGACTTGGTATGGTTAATGGTTTTTTAGAGGTTATGCCGGATGCTAAAGTGGGACATATTGGTCTTCAGCGAGATGAAAAAACTCTAGAACCAGTTGAATATTATTATAAAACTCCGAAGGACATAACAAACTCAAGAGTCATTTTGCTTGATCCGATGCTTGCTACAGGCGGTTCGTCATCAAACGCACTGAAGTATTTGAAAAAACGAGGTGTTAAAAACTGCGTGTTTGCATGTTTAGTTGCCGCACCGGAAGGAGTAAAGAAAATTGAAAAAGATCACCCCGATATTCACATTTACTGTGCAGCGCTAGATAAAAAATTGAATAACCGTGGATACATTTTACCCGGGTTGGGAGATGCTGGAGACCGAACGTTTGGCACTCTTTAAAATATTTCTTTTAAATATTCTTTTCGCTTCGCTGATTTTTGCAGAAAGCTATCCTGATAAGCAGGTTGATTCACTTTTAAAATCGGGGATCAAATGCATTATGGATCAAAACTATGATCAAGCGGAGAAAACGTTTCTTACGCTTGACCAAAATTATCCTTCATTGCCGCTTGGGAAGCTCTATCTTGCTGCAAACCTGATTTCAAAATCCGGTGATTTTTCTTCACCCCTTGAAAGCGACAAAATTGATTTTTATTTAAGGAGTGCTACTGTAACCTGTTCCAAACTCAAAGACAAAAATTCAATTTGGACAAGCTATTTTTGGGGACTAGTAAAAGGATATTCAGCCTATTTTGAATTTCAGCAAGGGAAGTGGTTTTCCTCTTTTACGGACGCTATCAATGCAGTAAATTATTTTGAGAATTGTCTTAAAATTGATCCGAAATTCAACGACGCGCAGATAGCCATTGGGACCTACAAGTACTGGAAGAGTGTGAAAGCCGGTTGGATTCCGTTTTTTACCGATGAAACGGATGAAGGTTTAAAGTATCTTGAAGAAGGAATCGAGAAGGAAAGTTACAACTATCCCGCAGGTGTGGTGTCGCTCTTATGGATTTATATTAACCAAAAGCAGACCGGCAAGGCTATTCAACTTGGAGAAGAATCGTTGAGAAAATATCCCAAGTGCCGAAATTTTAAAATGATTTTAGCCCGTGCGTATGAAGATAATGATTTAAACAAAGCTATTACACTTTACAACGACTTACTGCATTCGTATGAAGTTGACAACGCACCTAATCGAGTGAATGAAGTAATTATTAAACACAAAATGGCGCAAGATTTTGAGCGGCTAAAGAATTATCAGCGTGCGTTAAACCTTTGTGACGATATTCTTTTTAAAAAAAAATATACTGTTTATGAAAAGAAATTGTTAGACGACAGATTAGAGAGAGTTATCGCACTACGCAAAAAAATGAATACTCTAATAAAAGATAGCAAGTGATGAATATTCCTCCCGATAACGTAACGGCAATGTTTGAAGAGTTGATAAGCAACTGTAGGCAGAATTTGTCTTCGGTGAATAGCGAGCTTATTAAAAAGTCATTCGACTTTGCGGTTGTCGCGCATGAAAACGATACGAGAGCATCGAATGAACCGTATTTTACTCATCCTTATGCGGTTGCTAATATCCTTGCAACAGAAATTCCATTCGACGACATTTCCGTTTCTTGCGCTCTTCTTCACGATATCGTTGAAGATAATATGGATTATTCCATTGATACCATCAAAAAGAATTTTGGCGACGAAATTGCGCTGATTGTTGACGGCTTAACTAAAATTCAACAGTTGTTCCAAGGGGCAGACATTAACCAAGCGGAAAATTATCGGAAACTGTTAATGTCGGTATCGAAAGATATCAGGGTGATTGTTGTAAAGTTTGCCGATCGGCTCCATAATATGCGAACCATTGACTTCCTTAACCCGGAGAAAAGAAAACGTATTGCGAAAGAAACCCTTGAGATATACGCACCGTTAGCGCACAGGTTCGGACTTGGAAAACTAAAATGGGAATTAGAAGATTTAGCTTTTAAAGAGTTGAATAAACAAGCTTACAAGGACATCAAAAAAAAAATCAGCAATAAACGTCCGGAGCGGGAAAAGTATATTGAAAAGTTTTCCGTCCCCATCGTGCAAAAATTAAAAGAATACAAATTCAAATTTGAAATTAGCGGAAGACCAAAACATCTCTACAGCATTTACAGAAAGATGGTGAAGCGGAATAAACCGTTTGAGGAAATTTACGATCTCTTTGCAGTGAGAATAATTCTTGAAACCGATGATATTAATCAATGTTATACTGCGTTTGGAATTATCAATCAAATATTTATTCCCGTACCTGATCGATTCAAAGATTATATAGCCATTCCAAAGACAAACAATTACCAATCAATTCATACCACTGTAGTTGGACCGGAAGGGGAGTTGGTCGAGGTTCAGATAAGAACAAGAAAAATGCACGACATTGCTGAGAAAGGTGTTGCCGCACATTGGAGGTATAAAGAAGGAAATCAGACCATCGATCAAACTATGAATAGTTATGTCTCTTGGATAAGAGAGATAATTGAGTCGAGTGGGATTGATGATGTTAGAAAAAATATTGTGGAGAATTTCAAATTAAATCTCTACTCAGACGAGATATATGTTTTTACACCGAACGGTGATTTAAGACGACTGCCGCTTAACAGCACACCGGTCGATTTTGCGTTTGATATCCATACAAAAATTGGTTTCCACTGCATTGGCGCAAAAGTTAATAAGAAGATTGTGCCCCTTGATACTCAACTTCACAGCGGAGATCAAGTTGAGATTATTATTTCAAAGAATCAGCATCCAAATCGAAACTGGTTAAAGTTTGTCGTTACTCATAAAGCTAAAACGGAAGTGAGAAAATGGCTAAATAAAGAAGATGACGACTTAGCAAAAACCGGAAAAGAATTGTGGGAGAAAAAAGTTAAGAAACTTAAACTCTCCTTTACTCAACAGGATGTCGCCAAAATTTATTCTAATTTGAAATACGACAACGCAAAGTTAATGTTTAAGGATATTGCTCTCGGTAAACTGAATTTGGATGAATTATTAAGTTCAGATTCTACCCAATCAAAAGAGGAAGAAAAGAAACCCGTTCTCCCTAATCTTGAGTTTGAAAATTTTGCGCAATATGCTCGTTCTACCGGTGGCTCATTAGTTGTTGACGGGCAGACCGCCAACATGCTGTTTTCATATTCTAAGTGCTGCAATCCTATTCCGGGTGATCAAGTTGTTGGATTTGTTACCAAAGGAGAGGGAATAAAATTACACAGGAAAAATTGCAAAAGTCTTCTTCAACTATCAGAAAAAGAATCGGAAAAGATTATTTCAGTAGAATGGCCTGCGTTAGAAAATTCAACCTTCATAGTCGGACTTTCACTCAAAGGAGAAGATACTCCCGGATTGTTAAGCGAAATAGCACATCAGGTGGTTACCTATCAGAACACAAATATCAAGTCGATAAATATCGATACAAAGAATTCGAAATTTGAAGGAACCGTGACACTTTATGTCAATAATTTGGAGCATCTCTCGCGCGTTATTGATAGATTGAAAAAAATTAAAGGCGTTTACACCGTCTCCCGACTGGAAAATTATGTCCAGTGATCAAAACAGTTTAAAACTTTCACGTATTCTTGCAATAGATTACGGGAAGAGACGAATTGGATTGGCGCTCTGTGATCCGATGAAAACTTTTGCGTATCCTTTTACCACGCTTCTCAATAAAGAAAATATTATTGACGAACTAAAAAAAATTGTTGTGGAGCAAGAAGTTGATAAAGTCATACTTGGAATGCCTGTCAGGAGCGAAGGGAAAACATCCATTATGACCGAACCGATTTTGGCTTTCAAAAAAGAACTTGAACAAAAAATACTTTTACCGGTTATTCTTGTTGATGAAAGTTTCTCTTCATCGATTGCGCAGGAAAGAATTCTTGCCTCGGTTCCTAAAAAATCGAAAAGAAAAGAGAAGGGACTTGTGGATAGAAACGCGGCGGCTGTAATTCTCCAGGAATACCTCGACGAAGGGGAGCAATGAAAAATATTTTTTTCTGATTGACATTAATAGTAATTACGTTTATTTTTTGAATAACAAAAACATCAAATATGGAGCATATCTATGTCGCTTGACGCACTTGGAATGATTGAAACCAAAGGGTTGGTTGGAGCAATAGAAGCCGCCGATGCAATGGTAAAAGCTGCAAAAGTTGAACTTCTTGGTAAAGAAACCATAGGTGGCGGTTACGTTACAGTAATGGTTAGAGGCGATGTCGGAGCAGTAAAAGCTGCTACAGATGCCGGTGCGGCGGCAGCCCAGAGAGTTGGAGAGCTTGTTTCCGTTCACGTAATTCCACGACCTCATACAGAAGTCGAAACGATTCTCCCAAAACGAGCAAAATAATTTATTATGCCTCAAGCTCTTGGGTTAGTTGAAACAAAGGGTTTGGTTGGAGCAATTGTGGCAGCCGATGCAATGTTAAAGGCTGCCAATGTTAACCTGATCGGTAAAGAGAAAGTCACACCTGCTTTAATCACCATAAAAATTATCGGCGAAACCGCTGCGGTAAAATCCGCTATTGAAGCGGGCAGCGCTGCCGCAAGTCGGGTTGGTCAACTTATCTCTACTCATCTTATTCCAAATCCCGATAATCAAATTTCCTCAATTATAGTGGAAATGCCTTCTGAAAAAACCTCTCCACAAAAAAAAGTACCTTTAAAAAGCAAAGAAACAGAATTTTCAGATGCTTTAAAGGATTCAACTAAAGTGGAGAAACCAGAAGTCGCCTCAGATGTTCCGGTTATAAAAAGAAAAAGTGCTCCCACGAGATCTCCTCAGAATGAGGCTGCTCATAAACCATCTGCACCTCTTTTTGAAGTAGAAGAGAAAAAAAACAGTAAATTCGAAAGTTCGGTTGAACGCTTGAAAGCCGAAGCGCTCAAAGACTTAAAAGGCGAATCTGAAGCTTCAGAATCAAACGTGGAAATTCCGGTTAATGATGAAAAAGAAAATGCTCCGGCAACCTCAGATGTCTCCACCGGAGAACTTGATTCGATGAACGTTCATCAATTGAGAAAATTAGCGAGAGGGGTTGAAGGTTTTCCCATTCAAGGGAGAGAAATTTCTAAAGCCAACCGAAACACTCTCTTGAATTATTTCAAATCGATAAATAAATAAACTTCTTCTAAGTTTTAATTTTTTTCGTTTATATTTGCACTATGAAGAAGAAACTTCCTTTAATCATTATTTCCTTTTTATTTGCGGTAATTATCTGGATTTCGGTCGTGCTGGGAAATTCTTTTATTTATAAGATAAAAGTACCACTGAAACCAACACTCAGCGATTATGAATATGCTATTAAGGGAGCTTTGCCAAGCGATATCTATTTGAATGTAAACGCGCAAGGGTGGAAACTTCTTTCAATTATGCTTTCAAAAGATTTGGTTTTCCGGTGTGAACTTCCATCCAAAGAAAACTCATTTAAATATCAATTGTCGAGTGCGGTTGCCGAAAATCAGTGGCTTGGCGCGGATGTAAAAATACTGGACCTCACCCCCTCTGTTTTGCAAGTTGATCTTGATAAAAAAACAACGAAAAGAGTGAAAGTGGTTGCGGGCACTGATCTTCAATTTAAAAAAGGATATGGGCTGGCAAGAAATATTGAATTATATCCCGATTCTGTCACTCTTATTGGTGCAAAAGCAACGTTGAGTAAAATATCTGAAGTCCCGACCGATAAATTGGAACTTACCGATTTATCTGGATCATTCATCGAAAGAGTCGGGATAAATGTTCCTAACGAAATTGATACTGATCCTACGAGTGTTAAAGTTTATGGAGATGTTCAAAAAATTGTTGACCGAGAGATTCAGTATTTACCAATCACCTTAAAGAATGCCCCAAAAGATAAAACAGTTCTTTTCCTACCCGAAAAAGTTTCGGTTTCGGTAACTGGTGGAATTAATTATCTTGGGAAAATTACGGCGGAAGATTTCAGCGTATTCATTGATTACAACGATATTCTTTCCGATACACTTGGATCGGTTTCACCAACGGTGGTACCGCCTAAATATGTCCGCTTAAGTTACCTCGATCCGGAACGCATTAAATACATAATTAAGAAATATTAAAGATGTTTATTTCATTTGAAGGAATAGATTTCTGTGGTAAATCTACCCAGATAAAATTACTACAGCAGTACCTTGAACAACAAGGAGAAAATGTTGTCCTTTTGCGCGAACCAGGCGGTACGGAAATTTCGGAAAAAATAAGAGATATTCTTTTAGACAAAAAAAATCTTCATTTGTGTACTGAAAGTGAGATCCTCCTTTTTTCTGCTTCAAGAGCACAGTTGGTTCGTGAGGTAATTAACCCTTCGCTTCAAAAAGGGTTTTATGTTTTGTCAGATCGTTTCCATGATTCAACAACGGCGTACCAGGGATTTGGACGAGGCATTTCATTAGAAATTGTTGAACGAGTAAATAGCTTGGCGATCGGTTCAACTATTCCACAAATCACTTTTTTTATTGATATCCCGACGGAAGAAGCGAAGCGTAGAAAGCAGCAGATAGCCTCGCTTGAACTTGACAGAATTGAGATATCAAAAATTGATTTTTACGAAAGAGTCCGAAAAGGTTATTTTTACTTAGCCGAAAAAGAAAAGAGAATAAAAATAATTAATGGACTTAAGCAGATTGATGAAATTCATAAAGAAATTATTGCGATAGTTCAAAACGAAGTTTTTGCATAGACGAAAAAGAAATTATTGTAGAAAAGGTTGAAAAGTTCAAGTATGATGAAAAATAAATTATTAAAAAAAGGATTAATCACCGTAATCGCAAGTATCGCGTTAATCACGATCCTTGGTTTTACCTTTGTTGATAAAGATATTTACTTTGATATAGCAAAAAATATAGATGTATTTACAAGAGTTTACAAAGAAATATCTTTTAATTACGTTGATAAAATAAATACAGAGAAATTTCTCCGGGCCGGAATAAAAGGGATGCTTTCAACTCTTGATCCGTACACCAATTTTATAGACGAAAACAACCAAAATGATTTTGAGGTTTTGACGAATGGGAAGTATGGCGGAATCGGTGTTTCGATTGGAGTAAAAGATAATCAAGTTATTATCTTTGAACTTATGGAAGGTTACGCGGCTCAGCGGCAAGGATTAAGAGTTGGCGATATTATTCTTGATGTCAATGGGAAAAAAGTCTCAGCAGATAAGTTTGAGGAAATTTCTTCATTGGTAAAGGGAGAACCCGGCACTTTTCTTGAATTAAAAATCTTCCGAGATACAGAAAAAGATACATTAAAATTCAATTTGGTGAGGGAAGAAATAATCGTTAAGAATCTTGTGTATTATAGCTTCTTACCGGGGGAAGGAAACATCGCCTATTTTAAGCTGAATAGCTTTGGAAGATCGGCGGCTGATGAATTAAAAAAAGCCATTCTCGAACTTCAAAAACAAAAACCGATTAATTCGGTGGTTCTGGATTTACGCGGCAATCCCGGCGGATTGCTTGATGTTGCCGTGGACATCGTTAGTAAATTTGTTCCTAAAGGTGATCTTATAGTTTCAACAAGAGGAAGAGATTCATCTTCTGTGAAGAACTATTATTCGCAGCAAGAACCATTACTTCCAAATGCAAATCTCCTTTTGCTCATTAACGAAGGAAGCGCATCTGCTTCTGAAATTGTTGCCGGTGCAATTCAAGATCACGATAGGGGCATACTCGTCGGGACAAAGTCATTCGGGAAAGGATTAGTACAAACGATTACTCCGTTATCCTATAATACAACATTAAAAATCACTTCGGCAAAATATTTTACACCAAGCGGAAGATGTATTCAAAAAATTGATTATGGTAAAAAGAACGACGTTATTGCCGAATACGATACATTAATTGAGTCGTCATTTTCAACCGATAAGCATCGACGCGTACTCAGTTCCGGAGGCATTACGCCTGATAGTCTCATCGAAGATGAAACAATAAGTAGTTTTGTCCAGGATTTACTTGCGAAAGGGTATGTATTTAAATTCTGCAATAAGTACTATGATGCTCACTCAAGTGAACCTTACGAAAACTTGAAAGAAGAAAAACTTGTCTCTGAGTTTGAAGAATATTTGAAAGACGAAAAGTATTCATATAAATCGGACATCGATAAAAAATTCTCCGAAATTATGAGCATGGCTGAATCAAATAAAAATTATTCATCATTAAAACCAAGATTATCCCAGCTTCAAAAAGATTTTAACGTTGCCATTTCTGATCTTATTTCGACAAACAAAAATGATATCTTTGATATTCTCAAAGAAGAGTTGGGCTCCCGTTATGAAGGAATGGTCGGTCGCGTAAAATCATCATTAGAAACCGATAAGCAGTTTCAAGAAGGTTTGAAGCTGTTAATGAATAAAAAGTATTACAATTCCGTATTGCACAAAGGAGCGTAATCGATTGAAACAAATTCTTTTTCTTCGTGACCCGGCATTCTCCAAATGTCCCAATTGCAAAAATGTGAATTCACTCCACCGTTCTCGAGCACGGGATACAAAAGAAAAATTTATTAAAGCAACCGGGTTGTATAAAATCTACCGGTGCAAATCCTGCGGATGGCGCGGATATCTTACGACAATAACCATTACTATAAAAAATATTAAAATGCTCCTTTGGTATATAGCGATAGCGATTGTTTCGGGACTCATAATTCGAGAAATTCTTAAACGATTTATGCCATAACTTGATGAATTCGTCAACTTTAGCGAAGATTAAAAATATTTTCGGTGGAGACTCTGTCTTGACCTCTGCCGAAGATAAAATTAGCTATTCGTACGACGGTACTCCTCTGCTTTATCAACTACCGGAAGCAGTCATTTTCCCCAAAGACATTGCCCAGATTTCATCATTACTCAAACTCGCAAATGAGGAAAAGTTTTCCGTTGTTCCTCGTGGTGCGGGAACCGGGTTAAGCGGCGGTTCTATTCCTACTGAAAATTCTGTAGTCGTTGTTATGACGAAGTGGAACAACATTCTTGAAATTGACCAGGCAAATTTAACAGCTTCTGTTGAACCCGGTGTTGTAACCGGATTATTTCAAAAAGAAGTAGAGAAATTAGGATTGTTTTACCCACCTGACCCTGGAAGCATGAGCGTTTGCACCTTGGGAGGAAATGTTGCAGAGAATGCAGGTGGTCTTCGCGGTTTAAAATACGGAGTTACAAAAAATTATGTTCTTGGAGTGGAAATGCTGCTTCCTTCAGGAGAATTTTTGAAAATTGGCGGCAAAAATGTAAAAGATGTTGCCGGGTACAATTTGAGAGATGTCGTTATAGGAAGTGAGGGAACCCTTGGGATTTTTACTAAAATCCTCCTACGATTAGTTCCGTTGCCAACAAAATCAAAAACAATTACAGCAAATTTTGATAAAATCCTTAACAGCGGAAAAGCAGTTTCGGAATTAATTGCCTCACGAATCACTCCAAGCATGATTGAATTTCTTGATAAAACGACAATCACTTGTGTAGAGGATTATACAAAGATCGGTTTAGACGGCTCGGCAGAAGCAATGCTTCTTCTGGAGGTTGATGGAAGAGGAAGTATTGTGGATGAGGACGCCGAAGTAGTTGTATCAATCCTCAAAAAAAATAACGCCCGGAATATTCAAATCGCTGAAAAAATGAATGATGCACTGAGGTTGAAATCTGCTAGACGAGCTGCCTTTAGCGCACTTGCAAGAAGAAAACCTACTACGATTCTTGAGGATGCTACCGTTCCGAGAAGTGAACTCCCCGTGATGATTGAAAAAGTAAAAGAAGCTTCTTCGGCATACAATGTTTTAATTGGAAATTTTGGCCACGCAGGGGATGGCAATCTTCATCCTACTTGTCTTACCGATGAACGAGATGTAAAAGAAATTACCAACGCTCATCGCGCTTTTGATTTTATTTTCAATGAAGCGATTAAACTTGGTGGAACGATAACCGGTGAACATGGTACCGGACTGGCAAAAAAACAATTTCTTGAAAATGCTGTGGGCAAAGAGGGAATCGAATTTATGAAAAAAATAAAATCGGTTGTTGATCCTATGAACATTTTAAATCCTGGAAAAATACTTTCTATTTCTCCGCGATGTGAAGGGGCATTACCACAGAAAAGAGAATCGATACCCGATTTCAATTCACAGCAACATTCGCACTAAAAATGATTTCCTCAGAAGAATCCAATCTTTTAAAAAAATATCTGCCTAACGATGATGTCCTAACTCAGTGCATGCATTGTGGTATGTGCTTGGCAGTTTGCCCAACCTATGAACTTACGAAACTAGAGCGGTCATCACCGAGAGGAAGAATTCGGTTGATTAAATCAATCGCTGAGGGGACACTCCCAATTTCTTCAATCTTTGTGGATGAAATGAATTTCTGTCTCGATTGTCAAGCATGCGAGACTGCTTGTCCGGCAGGAGTTAAATATGGCAAGATGGTTGAAAGCGCACGAGCGGTAGTAAGCCAAACAAGTTTTGGAAAAACATTTTCCGGGATGATTAAAAAAGTTCTGCTAAATAAGGTTGTAGCTGACCACCGTAAGTTGAAATTGGCTGCGAAAGTATTCTCATTCTACCAAAGATCGTTTGTCAGAAGATTTCTCGTTTTCATTCTTTCTTTATCAAAAAGATTTGCACGATTGAAAGAAATCGAAAGTTTAACTCCTGAAATTTCTTCATTTTTTTCGAGTGAAATGCTTGCGGAACGGGAATCCCATCCAAAAGCAAAATATAAAGTTGCGTTTTTAACCGGATGCATCATGGATGTCGCTTTTGCTGAGATTAACAAAGATACTGTGGATGTATTGAAAGAAGTAGGATGCGAAATAATAACTCCGCAAAATCAAGCATGTTGTGGTTCTCTCCACGCTCATATCGGTGAAATGGAAAGGGGATTATCGCTCGCAAAAAAAAATATTGATGTATTTTCATCTTACACCTACGACTTTTTAGTTTCAAATTCTGCCGGCTGCGGCGCGTTTATGAAAGAATACGGAGACTTTTTTGAACACGACCCCGAATATGCGGAAAAAGCGAAAATATTTTCCTCAAAAGTGAAAGATATTTCAGAGTTTTTAGCCGGAATTGATTTTGAGCAGAAACTCCATCCGATTAATGAGCTGGTAACATACCACGATGCGTGCCATTTATGTCATTCTCAAAAGGTTACCGAACAACCGCGGAATGTTTTGGCTAAAATACCGGAAATTGAGTTGAAAGCATTGGATGAATCAACCTGGTGCTGTGGTAGCGCCGGCATCTATAATGTTGTGCGGCACGATGATGCCGAAAAAATTCTCGAGCGGAAATTGGACAATCTCGAAAAAACAGGCGCCAAAATTGTTGTTACCGGCAATCCTGGCTGTATCGGGCAGTTGAAGTATGGAATAAAAAAGCGGGGAATGGAGATGAAGGTCATGCATACTGTTTCGCTTGTAAAAAAATCCATGTTGGATAATAAATAACAGAAAAATCTGGCGAAAAATTTTTGTTTTGCTCTCATTTTTTTTAAATTTGAATCCACCGATTTTGATTATCGTTAAGTCAGAATCAGTTTACCGAAATACCAAACATTCAAAGAAAAAAGCAAGCTTGTATTTAAGAATTTTTCACTTTTCAAAGGAATCAGATGTCTAAGCAGTTTTTAGATTATCTATTAAGAATCAGATTGCCTTTAATACTGTTTGTCGCTGCCGCATCATTCAGCATTACCTACTTTCTATCCAGGGCGGAGAGAGACGGAGTTGGATATTCTCCCGACCAGCCAATAAAATTTTCTCATCTGCTTCATGCCGGAACAATGAAAATTGACTGCCAGTATTGTCATACTTCTGTGGAAACATCACGGCATGCGAGTATACCAGCAGCATCGATTTGTATGAATTGCCACTCAATTGCGCGGAAAGATCGGCCTGAAATCATAAAACTTACCAAATTTTATAAAACAAACACCCCAATCCCTTGGAAAAGAATTCACAAGGTACCTGACTATGCCTACTTTAATCACAGTGTGCATGTTAATAGAGGTATCCAGTGTATTTCTTGCCATGGAGACGTTGCGCAAATGGAAAAAGTTGGACAAATGAATCCGTTTGTAATGAAAGCATGTCTGAATTGCCACAGAAACGCGCAAGCACAACTTCCATATTTAAAACAAGTGAAAAACGGTCCCGACAATTGCTGGGCTTGTCACAGATAGCAAGAACGGATACAAGCATGAAAATGAGTAGAAAAAAATTCGTTGTATCGCTCGGAGCCGCAGTAGCCGCCGGAGCAATGATACTTTCAAACCCAATTAAATTATTTGCAACAAAAAAAGCCGTGTCAAGAAAAATTTCGGTAAAAGAAAATCCGGATGCGGTAAAGAGAAATTCAACAGGTGCTTTACATGGCTGATAGTACGAATCCGCAGAATGAACCTCAGGATGTAAATTATTGGAGAAGCTTCGAGGAGTTATACAAGGATCAAAAAACTCTTGAAGCTAAAAAACACGAATTCGCCGAAGGGGTAACGGATGATTTCGATATTGATAAAAATCTCTCAGGTCTTTCAAGAAGAAAATTTATCGCTTTACTAAGCGCTTCGGCCGCATTGGCGGGCGCCGGTTGTTCCGATTACCGGGATAAGGGAGAAATAATTCCCTACAATCTTAAACCTGAAGAAGTTACCCTCGGCAGACCTAACTACTATGCCTCAACCTGTAACGGCTGCGTACAAAACTGCGGAACGCTGATTAAAACGAGAGAGGGAAGACCGATAAAAATTCAAGGAAATGATGAACATCCGGTGAACAAAGGAAAAATTTGTGCAAAAGGTGAAGCTTCAATTCTTAATCTTTACGACCCGTCAAGACTTCAATTCCCTTTAGTAAATCAAGGCGGATTTTTTAATAAAGCCACATGGGAAGATGTTGATCAAGCAGTTCAAAAAGCACTTTCGTCTAATGGCGAAGCGGCAATTGTAAGTCACCGCATAAATTCTCCAACACTGAAACGCTTGCTGGACGAATTTGTTGTAAAGTATCCATCGGCCAAGGTTTACGTTTACGATGTTTTTACAAATGAAATTAAAAACAGCGCATGGAAAAAATGTTATGGAGGTGAATCATTTCCGTTACTTAAATGGAATGAAGCTAATATTATTCTTGCGTTAGAAGGTGATTTCCTTGGTGTTGACGGAAATGTCATCGAGCAGATGAAACAATTCTCCGATCGTAAAGACGTGGCGAATCCAAAAGCAATTAACAGATTATATAGTGCCGAAGGTTCACTCTCGATTACCGGAATAAATGCAGATTATCGCTTAAGAGTGAGACCCGATAAGCAATACCAATTCGTTATGTCCCTTTTATCTGAATTAGTTAACAAGAAAAATCTCGGACATTCTCTTATCGATGCATCGGTAAAAAACGTCCTCTCATCTTTTTCACTAAGTAAATTTGCTTCAGAAAATTCACTTGATGGTAAGGTTCTTAATTATTTGGTAAATGATTTGCATGCAAACCGCGGAAGAGCATTAGTGTTTGCGGGCAGAGCGCTTGATGAACAAACGCAAATTGCGGTAAATTTCTTAAATGAAGTTCTTGGAAATTCCGCTCTCTACAAGTCCGAGTCTGCTGATTTATCTCAAACCACTTACAGCAGCAGCAGCGACATAGCCGAATTGGTAACTAGGATGAAAAATGGTGCAGTAAAAACCGCCATTCATTTGGATTGTAATCCCGTTTATCACTTCCCTCAATACTTAAATTATGAAAAAGCGCTTAAAAAAGTTTCCTTATCGGTAACGTTAACCGAGTTTGAAAATGAAACTTCATTTAATTCTTCGATGGTTCTTCCTATTCATCATATGTTGGAATCATGGGGAGACTATAATATTAGAACCGGTGTTTATAGTTTACAACAGCCGGTTATTTCACCGATTTATGGAACGCGCCAAAAAGAGGCAATACTTTTAAATTGGATTACGAACAATCCAAAATCATATTCCGAAAAAATTTATTTAGATTATCTCAAAAAGAATTGGCAAGAAAATATTTATCCAAAGGTATCTTCTCCATTTTCGTTTGATAAATTCTGGGTTGGCGCGCTTCACGATGGAATAATCACAACAAAAGAAAAAGCCAACACTCAATTTTCTTTCTCGTCTACCTCACTTTCTGCTCTCTTTTTACGTCAGAACGACAACAAAGGGTTTACCATCTCAGTATCGGAGAGCATTCGTTTAGGCGATGGAAGATATGCGAACAACGGTTGGCTACAAGAAATTCCTCATCCGGTTACAAAAGTAACCTGGGATAATTACGCGGCTATCTCCGAAGACACCGGTAAAAAACTTGGCATAAAAAATAACGATCTTATCAAAGTTCAAAAAGATGAAGTTACGTTAATTTTACCTGCTTTGTTTCAACCTGCAACTGCAGAAAATCATATTTCAATTGAAACGGGATTTGGAAGAAAAAACAGTGGTGTAATTCCGGAAGAAGCCGGATTTAACGTTCAACCGCTTGTTGGTATGAAGCAAAATACCTTTTCACCTTGGATTGTTACAAATGTTACAGTTACAAAAGCAGATGGACATTATAAAATAGTTTCAACCCAGGATCATCAAAATTTTGATGACGCTTTAACAAAAGATGCTTATCTGAAAAGAGGCATTGTTCCAACCGGAACGGTTAGCGAGTATTTGAAAAATCCGAAATTCCTCCATGAAGGAAAAGAGGAAAAACTTCCCAATATGTACGATGATTTCCCGTACAATAATGTAAAATGGGGCATGTCGATTGACATGAACAAATGCATCGGATGCGGAAATTGTATTGCTTCTTGTAATGTTGAAAATAACATTCCTGTTGTTGGGAAAGAGCAAGTGGATATTGGCAGAGAGATGATGTGGCTTCGTTTGGATCGGTATTACTCTGGAAGTCCTGAAAATCCAACCGTGGTTGTTCAACCAATGTTATGCCAGCATTGCGACCAAGCCCCGTGCGAAAATGTTTGTCCGGTTGCCGCAACGCAACATAGCCCTGATGGTCTCAACCAAATGGTATATAACCGCTGTGTTGGTACAAGATATTGTTCTAACAACTGTCCGTTTAAAGTTAGAAGATTTAACTTCTTAAACTTTAGAGACGGATTCAAAAAAGGATTTTACGAACAAGAATCTGTTTCTTTAATGCATAATCCGGAAGTTACCGTTCGTTCCCGCGGTGTTATGGAAAAATGTTCTTTCTGTATACAAAGGATTATGGACGCTCGACAAGAAGCAATCAGACAGAATGTTCCGTTGAAGGGAAGTGATGTTAAAACCGCTTGTCAGGTTGCATGCGGAACTGATGCTATCAAATTCGGAAATATTAATGATAAGACCGAAGAATTTTATAAATATAGGAATCACGATCTTGGCTATTATGTGCTTGAAGAACTGAACGTGAAACCAAACGTAACTTATTTAGCTAAACTTAGAAATACCCATTCGGAGGAAGTATAGTGAATATCGATTACTCCCAAGAACTTCCCGTTGTTGAAGGCAGACTGACACTCGCCGATATTGATCGGTTGATTGCTAAGCCGCTTGATGAAAAACCCGACCGTAAATTTTTTATGGCGCTTTCCGTTACCTTAACACTTTTATTTATTGGTGTAATTAGTGTAACATTACTCTTTATGGATGGTACAGGCGTTTGGGGATTAAATCAACCTGTTGGCTGGGCTTTTGATATTACGAACTTCGTATTCTGGGTTGGTATTGGACACGCGGGAACCTTAATTTCAGCTGTACTTTATTTACTGAGACAAAAATGGCGGACAGGTATAGCGCGTTTTGCAGAAGCTATGACAATCTTTGCCGTTATATGTGCCGGCATCTTTCCAGTAATTCACACCGGACGTCCTTGGTTAGCCGGATATTTATTGCCGTATCCAAATCAACATGGCTTATGGGTGAATTTCACGTCACCACTCGTATGGGACGTATTCGCCGTTTCAACATATTTTACCGTTTCACTGGTTTTCTGGTATGTTGGATTAATTCCGGATTTTGGTGTCTTGCGAGACAGAGCTTCCTCAAAAATTAAGAAAACGATTTATTCGATTTTTAGTCTTGGTTGGAGAAATTCACACCGTAATTGGCAGCATTATGAAAAAGCGTATATGCTTTTAGCCGGATTTGCTACACCGTTAGTATTATCCGTACACACAATTGTTAGTTTTGATTTTGCTGTTTCAATTATTCCCGGTTGGCACACAACAATTTTTCCGCCATACTTTGTTGCGGGCGCTATCTTTAGCGGCTTCGCGATGGTTGTAACCGTGCTTATTTTTGTCCGTAAGGTATTTGACTTAGAAGAAATTATCACTCTCAATCATCTCGAGAAAATGAATAAAATCATTCTCGCAACCGGTTCGATGGTTGGCTATGCGTACGGAATGGAATTTTTCATCGCGTGGTATAGCGGAAATCCATTTGAACAATTTGTGTTTATTAACAGAGCGTTTGGTCCCTATGCTTGGGCTTACTGGATAATGGTTAGCTGTAACGTATTTATCCCCCAGTTGTTCTGGATTAAGAAAATCCGCAGAACTATTCCCTCAATGCTTGTCATTGTCATTCTCGTGAATGTCGGAATGTGGTTTGAGCGTTTTGTAATAACGGTAACAAGTTTGCACAGAGATTTTCTTCCGTCAAGTTGGGGATACTTCAAGCCAACGCTTGTTGATCTTGGAGTTTTAACCGGAAGTTTTGGATTATTTTTTACGTTAGTTCTTCTATTTACAAAAACACTTCCTGTAGTAGCTATGTCTGAAATAAAAGCAGTTGCCGATGGCGCGCAACCTTCTCATCACGGAGGTAACCACTAATGAAAGATAAAAAATTATTCGGATTAGCTGCGCTATTCTCCACGCCGGATGAGCTTGTTCATGCGGTTGAAAAAGTAAGGGAAGCCGGATACGAGAAGTACGATGTTCATACACCATATCCAATTCATGGTATGGATAACACAATGAATTTGAAGCCCTCCAAACTTGGTTATATTACCTTAAGTTTTGGACTTTCGGGTGCTGCGTTCGCGCTGTTGTTTATGTACTGGGCAATGTCTAAAGATTATCCGATGATCATCGGCGGGAAACCATTTTTCGCGCTTCCGGCATTCATCCCAATCACTTTTGAAGTGACTGTTCTTTTTGCAACCTTGGCAACGGTGATAGGAATGCTCACGTTCTTTTTCAAATTCCCTTCAAACAATCATCCTTTACATGATACTCCTTACATGAAAGCTGTTTCCGGAGATAAATACGGGATTTGCATCGAAGCGGATGATAAAGCATTCGGTTTAGAAAAAATCAAATCGCTTTTCAAGGAATTGCATAGCACTGATGTGTCTGAAATTTACTTTCCGGTACTTGAACCTGTAAATCTTTTTGATGGCAAATTTTTAGCTTTACTTGTTGTGGTCGCGCTTCTCACTTCAGGCGTTACTTATCTTTCTTTAAATAAGTTGCTGTATGTTAGTCCTTTCACCTGGATGATGACACAAGATAAAGATAACGTCCAAACCAAAAGTACCTTCTTTGCGGATGGTTTCGGAATGCGCAGACCTGTTGAAGGAACTGTTGCACGTGGGTTTATTCCGTATGAATATAAAGGGTTAATAGCCCCGATAGTACCTTTGTCAAATCCTCTGCTTCCTACTACCGCCGTTCTTAACCAAGGAAAGAAAAGATTTTTAACGTATTGTTCGCCGTGTCACGGTAATTTTGGAGAAGGAGACAGCCGTTTACGGGGGCAATTTCCAAATCCGCCGAGTCTTCATTCTGAAAAAGTTCGTGGTTGGGCTGACGGAAATATTTATCATGTCATTTCAATCGGACAAAATGTAATGCCTTCGTACGCATCGCAAATTTCGCGGGACGATAGGTGGGCAATAATTCATTATATCCGTGCGTTACAGAAAGCAAAAAATGCTTCTCCAACCGAGATAAGCGAAGCTAAAAAGGAGAATAGTGCAAATGTCGCAAAATGATTTAATTTACCAGAAAAAAGAATTACCTGAAAATCTGAAGCGGCTCGGTTTTATTCTTGTTGGTGTCGGACTTGTATTGGGAATTGCCGGATATTTCTTCGACTCGCAAAGAGCTTTATATAATTACCTGTTGGCTTATGTTTTTGTGTTGAGTATCGCGGTAGGATCGCTTTTTATCGTCGCACTTGAGTATTTAGCCGGTGCTGAATGGAGTACACCCTTAAGAAGAATTCCGGAATTCTTAGCTTCTTTTATTCCGGTACTGCTTGTTCTTGTTATTCCTTTGCTGTTAAATGTACAAAGTGTTTTTGAGTGGACCAGAAAAGATGTTTTATCGCATGATAAAATTCTTTCCGGGAAATCTCCTTACCTAAATACTACCTTTTTCATGATTAGAACGGTACTAAGTATTGGCATCTGGTCACTTTTCTACTTTTTATTTGTGAAAAATTCTCGCAAACAGGATAGTACGAAAGATCAGTCGCTAACCAAGAAGAACATAAACTACTCGGCCGTTTTTATGCCGGTATTTGCTATCACCGTTACCATTTCGGGAATCGATTGGCTGATGAGTCTTTCTCCTCATTGGTTTTCAACAATTTTTGGAGTATACTTTTTCGCCGGTTCTTTTGTGGCAGCGTTAGCCGCAGTTACTCTTGCTGTTGTTCTTCTTAAAGAAAAAGGATTTCTTCATCCCCGGTTAAACAATGAGCATCTTTTTAGTCTTGGCGCGTTGATGTTTACATTCATAAATTTTTGGGCATATATTGCATTTTCTCAATTTATGTTGATTTGGTATGCAAATCTTCCCGAAGAAACATTTTGGTTTATTCAGAGGTGGGGAGGAATGTGGTCGGTAATTTCCATCGCATTAATTTTTGTTCATTTCGTTATTCCTTACGCCGTACTCCTCACACAACCGGCTAAAATGGATCCGAAGAGACTTAAATTTATTTCAGTCTGGATTTTAGCGGCGCACGTCCTTGATTTATACTGGATAATCTTACCGCAAGTGAATTCCGCAAAAGCTGGCGCATTAACTATATTTTTTGAATTCGGCTTTTTGATTGCCGCCATTGGCGGTATGCTTATTGTCTTTTATCTCAATGGTAAAAAACAAAACCTTGTTCCAATTGGTGATCCTAAACTTGAAAAGGGACTTAATTTTAGATTATAATTTTGAATTAACATTATGGCAAAATTTACATTTTCTTTTTCCGAACTGCTTGCTAATCCTATAAAAATTATGGCTGCTATCTATCCATATTTTCTTGTTGTCATTATTGGAATGGGATTCTTTTACATCGACCATACCAATGCAATTGTGCAAAATACTGTTCCACCAAAGTTAGCGGATTCAGTGCAAGAAGTCACTGACCTTCCGATTGCAGATGAGAAAATAGCCTCGGCAGTTGATATGAAATTATTTTCGGAACCAACGCCTGAGCTTATCGCAAAAGGGAAAGAATTGTTTCAATCAACATGTTCTTCTTGTCATGGAGCGGAAGGAAAAGGAGATGGAGCCGCGGGTGTGGCGCTAAATCCAAAACCAAGAAATTTTCACGCTGCTGACGGATGGAAGAATGGTAGAAAAGTAACAGAGATTTACAACACTGTTCAAAAAGGGATAGCTGCTTCAGGTATGCCAGGCTTTGATTATTTGCCTCCCACAGACCGGCTTGCCATTATTCAATTTATCAGGACATGGATGACGGATCCTCCAAAAGATTCTCCGGTTGATATTTCTGCTCTTGATGGGCAATACGGATTATCTGCCGGAACAAAAGTTCCCGGAACAGTTCCCATTGCAAATGCCGAAGTATTTTATCAGAAAGCTAATGGAAATAAAATTACGGTTGTAAATGCTGCGTTAAGCAAAATAGCCGTAGCACAAGAGACCAATTCATCCGCGAAATTGTTTTTTGATATTACTACAAACCAAAAGAAAGCGTTGATTACGTTAGCGAATTCTTCAGAGTGGACGAAAGGTGAAAAAGAGTTTATTGCTGTAGTTGCCGATAATCTGAATGAAAATGGTTTTTCCGGAAAAATATTCTCATTAAGTAGCGATGAAATAGCAAATTTAATTTTTTACTTAAAAGGCGTAACAGTTTAAAATGAAGAAACAACTTCAAGTGAGTTTTTCCCTATTACTGAGAAATATTCTTTTCTTGACTTTCTTTTTTAGTATAGTCAACGCAGCATTTGCCGGTGATCAAAGCAGTAAAAACGTTCAACCGGGCATAACAGAAAAACTGGGATCAATTATCTCTTTAGACACCCAACTAAATGATGAGAACAATAGTCCGGTTACCTTAAAGCAGCTCATTGATAAGCCCACGATCGTGTTGTTCGTGTATTATGAATGTCCGAGTTTGTGTAACCCGCTTATGGTGGAAGTGGCATCACAAATCGATAGAATCGATCTAACTCCAGGAAAAGATTACAAGTTAGTTTGCATTTCCATTGATGATGCAGAAACGGCCGCAAACGCCGCGAGAAAAAAGAAAAATATTTTGGAAGCAATGCAGAAGGAAGTCCCTCATTCAGCCTGGAGATTTTTAACCGGTAGCAAAGAGAATGTAAGTAAAGTAGCTGCCTCTGCAGGATTTTTTTATAAAAAAGAAGGAACTCTCATTACTCACGCTTCAGCACTGATTGTTGTTTCTCCGCAAGGAAAGATAACCCGCTATTTAATGGGAACCACTTCTTTGCCATTCGATATTAAAATGGCAGTACTTGAAGCCTCAGAAGGAAAAGTTACCCCGACAATAGCAAAAATTTTGAAATTTTGTTTTAATTATGATCCGCAGGGAAGAAAATACGTTCTTAACATCACGCGAATTGCCGGCGGAGGCATCCTTCTTCTCGCAATTATTTTCGTGATAGTCTTATCAGTAAAACCAAGAAAAACCGCAAAGAGTTAAAAAGGTTGGAATACATGCAACATAATGGCCATTCAGTCAGCTATTTAGAATACAAAGGGAAACACACAGGATTGCTCGGGTGGATTTTATCCACTGATCATAAGCGGATTGGTTTACTGTATTTGATGGCGGCATTATCTTTTTTTGCCGTTGGTGTAACGTTCGGTTTTCTTATGAGACTTGAATTAATTGCTCCCGGAAGAACGATAATGGATGCGCAAACCTATAATTCATTATTTACACTTCACGGTATAATAATGATTTTCTTATTTGTTATTCCCGGTATACCGGCGGTTTTTGGAAATTTCTTTCTTCCGATAATGATTGGGGCTAAAGATGTTGCTTTCCCAAGATTAAATTTACTTTCTTGGTGGCTTTATATCGGCGGTGCTCTTCTGGCTCTTCTCTCTGTGTTTTTACCCGGCGGACCAGCTGATACCGGATGGACATTTTACATTCCCTACAGCGTAAGAACCGGAACGAATGTTATGCCGGCATTGCTCGCGGCATTTATTCTTGGTTTTTCTTCCATCTTAACCGGACTTAATTTCATTGTAACTATTCATCGTTTGCGCGCTCCGGGAATGTCATTTTTTAAGATGCCGCTTTTCGTTTGGTCACTGTACGCAACTGCTTGGGTACAGATTTTAGCAACACCAATTATTGGAATCACGCTCTTGTTAGTAACCTTCGAAAGATTATTTGGAGTGGGAATTTTTGATCCGGCACTCGGCGGTGATCCTGTATTGTACCAACATCTGTTTTGGATATACTCCCACCCAGCGGTTTATATTATGATTCTTCCCGCCATGGGAGTTATAACGGAAATTATTCCAGTCTTCTCTCACCGAACAATTTTTGGGTATAAATTCATCGCCTTTTCAAGTTTGGCTATTGCGCTATTCGGTTCAATGGTTTGGGCACATCATATGTTTACTGTTGGGATGAGCGAAACCGCTCAACTTATTTTTTCATTGCTGACTTTTCTTGTTGCCATTCCAAGCGCGATAAAAGTCTTCAACTGGATTTCAACGATGTACAAAGGTTCAATCTCCACAGATGCACCGATGTTGTATGCTTTAGGTTTTATTTTCTTATTCTCGATTGGTGGATTTACCGGACTTATTCAAGGTGCGCTTTCGGTTAACATGCAAATCCACGATACCTCATTTATTGTCGCTCACTTTCATTACGTTATGTTTGGCGGAACGGGTTTTGGAATCTTTGCGGCGCTTCATTATTGGTTTCCTAAAATCACCGCCAAAATGTACAACATGAGGATGGCAAAAGTTGGGTTCTGGGTACTGTTTGTTGGATTTAACACTCTCTATTTCCCGATGTTCGTTATGGGTTGGTTGGGAATGCCGAGAAGATATTACGATTATTTACCCCAATTTCATCCGTATCATTTTATTTCAACAGTTGGGTCATGGATACTCATTACCGGACTGCTCATTATGTTTGCGAATTTTCTGAAAGCGTTGAAAAGCAAAACTACATTTACTGAAAAGAATCCTTGGGGCGGAGAAACTCTTGAGTGGACCATCCAAAACACTCCTCCGCTTGAAAACTTTGAAGTGATTCCAACAGTAACCGCGGCACCGTATGAATACAAAGACAACGAAGAAGTTTTATCCTAATCAGCTATGTTTATGAAGGAGAAAAATTGAGTACACTTGCAGAACACACAGTTCCACATGTTCATCGAGACGACGTCGGCTCTCGATTGGGAATGTGGTTGTTTTTATTTACCGAATTGATACTCTTCGGAGGTATGTTTCTTGTCTATGCTGTTTATCGTTATACCAATCAGCAAGAATTTCATGTAGCTGCAAAGGAGTTGAATACTTCTCTCGGAACATTGAATACGCTTGTTCTTCTCACAAGCAGTTTAACAATCGTGCTGGCTATAGTTGCTATCAGAAAAGGGAATAAACGCCTATCTGTATTTCTGCAGATTATAACTCTCATTCTTGCACTTGGATTTTTGATTAACAAATATTTTGAATGGAACATCAAAATTCACCACGGACTTTTCCCGGGCTCGGAAATTTTGTTAGGAAAAGGAAGCGGAGAAATTATCTTCTTCGGTTTATATTATGTCATGACCGGTTTGCACGCTCTCCACGTGATGGTTGGTTTTGTATTGATTGAAATAATGACCGGATATACAATCAAAGGGAAGATTAACTCAACCAATTATGTCAGATTGGAAGCAGCGGGACTCTATTGGCACTTGGTTGATATCATTTGGATTTTCTTATTCCCCTTATTCTATCTTATTACTTGAGGAAAAAAGTTTTATGAGCGAACATTACACTGACGCATCGTTAGAACATAAGCCGACTTACGGAATTTATATTCTTGTTTGGCTGGTTTTAATGATACTTACCGGAGTTACCGTAGCCGTTGCCGGAATTAATCTTGGAAATATTACGGTTGCCACTGCTTTAACGATAGCTATTATTAAATCATACTTAGTGCTGACCTTTTTTATGCACTTAAAGTCGGAATCAGCTACGTTCAGAATTTTCGTCGGTGTCGCTCTCTTGTTTCTGCTTATTTCAATCGCGTTACTCTTTACCGATTATAGTTTTTTATAAGGTGAGCTATGAATTTTGGTACTAACCATATAGATTTAGTGAACGGAGCCTTTTGGTTCATCGTAAGTATTTCTGCAGTTCTTCTTGTGATAATTTCCTTTCTGATGATTTTTTTCGTCTTTAAATTCAACAGGAAAAAGGGAAAGAAAGCTGTGAACATCCACGGAAATACCACATTGGAAATCGTTTGGACAGTTATTCCCGTGATTTTGGTAATGGCAATGTTTTGGTATGGTTGGATTGGTTATAGAGATTTGAAGAATCCACCAAAAGACTCTTTGCAAATTAAAGTTACCGCACAAATGTGGAAATGGGGTTTTGAATATCCCAATGGTGTAAAAACCGATTCATTGTACGTTCCGGTAAATAAACCTGTTGCAGTTACCCTTCATTCACTTGATGTGAATCATGCCTTTTTTATTCCGGCTTTTCGATTTAAGAGAGACGTCTTGCCAAACAGAGTTAATTCTATCTGGTTTCAACCGGAACATATCGGCCAATACGATATTGAGTGCGCAGAGTACTGCGGACTGAATCACTCCGCCATGTATTCAAAGGTCATCGTTCTTTCTAAAGAAGATTATGCCAACTGGATGAACAAAGAATTTGCCAAAATGAATGCACCAACTCAAATAAAAACTGATTCATTGAAGACCAAATAATTGCAAGCCAAAATTTCTATATTATTAGAGCTCATCAAAGTCCGAATTACCGGATTTGTGATGATTACAACTGTTTTTGGATATCTCTGTGCCACAAAAGTTGTAGGTTGGGAAATAGTTTGGGCTTCCTTAGGAATATTTTTCCTCGCTGCAGGATCGTCTGCGCTAAATCATTTGCAGGAAGCCGAATACGATTCACTTATGGAAAGAACCAAGCAACGGCCAATTCCATCGGGCAAAATTTCTAAACGGAATGTTTTTGTTTTAATTCTTTTACTCTCAATTATTGGTTCAGTATTATTATTTGTCGCTCAAGGCATTGTAACGCTAATCCTCGGGCTTTTGGCATTAGTTTGGTACAACGGAATATATACTCCGTTAAAAAGGAAATCATCTATCGCGGTAATCCCGGGTTCGGTAATAGGAGCAATTCCCCCGGTAGTCGGTTGGGTTACAGGAGGTGGGAATGTTTTTGCACCGCAATCTCTTAGCATGGCATTCTTTTTCTTTATCTGGCAGATCCCGCACTTTTGGCTGCTTCTCCTTGCGTTTGGTAAGGAATATGAAACGGCCGGTTATCCGACTTTAAAAAAATATTTCAATCAATCACAGCTTGCACGAATCACTTATTTGTGGATTTGTCTAACTGGTGCAGCCGGACTGTTAATGCCGTTAATAACTTTAACAAGTAACTTCCTTTTCTGGTTTGTTTTAATTGGTATGGTTGGTTTATTGATCGTTCGCTCAGCTATTTTGCTTAAAGAAAATATCGATGCGCTCTCGCTTAGAAAAGTTTTTATTGAAATTAACCTTTTTGTTGCAGCGTTAATTCTCTTTATTTCCATTGAAAGAATAATTCTCTTGTAAAGGTAGGATACATGGATTTTTTAGATAAATTAGTTCTCCCTCAGTCACTTGATCATAGTGCATTATTGCATTATTTAGCAACACTAATTTTGTTTCTCTTTGTACCGTTTCTAAGTATCGTGCTTGGTGGTTCCATACTCTCGTTATACTACAAGAGCAAAGGGAAGAGAGATGAGAAAAGCGCAAAATTTTCTGAAGAAATTATTAAATCAGCTACTTTTACTAAAGGCGCCGGAGTTGGACTTGGAATTCTTCCCTTATTAGCTCTTATCCTGGTGTACGCACAGATTCTTCATAATTTAAAACTTGTGACACTTTCCTTTTTTGTTGTAGCCCTTGTACTTATTACCATCGGATTGATTTTCATTTATACGTACCGATATTCCTCAACTTTCAGTTCGTTTTTTACATCGGTTTCAAAAGAAAAACTCTCCGGCTACGAAGAACTGCAAAGTAATATCTCTAAAATTTACGGGAAGTCGGGAAGATGGGGAGTCATTTTTCTTCTTATTGGTACTTACTTTTTCGTTGGAGGTTTGAACCTCGCCTCAAATCCGACCGATTGGGATGCGTCAGGCGTCTTATATCTTCTTAGCTCATTTACCACACTTATTAAATGGCTTCACTTTTTAAGTATTTCTCTAACCTTATCCGGAGCTTTTGTTCTCTTTATATACTTCTTCTGGGAAGGGGGAAAGAAAATTGATGATGAGGAATACGGGGAATTTGTAAAGAAATCCGGTTTAACTGTAACGCTTCTTTTTGCGCTGTTTCAACCGATATTTTTATTGTTAAACATTAATTTTCTTGCACCGGTTGCGCTTTCAACGTCTGTTTTTCTTTATGCGTTTCTTTCACTTCTTCTACTTTTTTGGGTTTTCCATTTGTTGTACGGGATGCTGAAAAAATCAAACGTAAAATACGTCGGAATGATTTTTATGCTGCTCAT
>Ga0172369_10000321_pt1 | contig 71483 bp, 66 predicted proteins | sample LakKiv25m_FD_114539 | JGI IMG/M metagenome (GOLD analysis project Ga0172369, IMG submission 114539) | Freshwater microbial communities from Kabuno Bay, South-Kivu, Congo - kab_022012_11.25m | ecosystem: Environmental > Aquatic > Freshwater > Lake | place: Democratic Republic of the Congo... | reverse complement strand
TTAGTTGAGTTTTAATGTCCATGGTTAAAATTATACCCTTTCAGTTTGTGAATTACGATTTGCGATTTTCGCCAATGCGCTTTTCCGCCAGACCCAAATACTCTGCGTTGACTTCATATCCAACATAACGTCTGCCCGCCTTCAGCGCCGCCAACGCGGCCTGTCCGCTTCCCATGAACGGATCGAGCACAATGTCGCCATCAAAGGTATATAACTGGATCAGGCGATACGGCAGCTCAACGGGGAACGGCGCGGGATGCCGATCTTACGTGCTGGCCAACCCTTCCCATTGAGCAGGCTGGCTACATTATTCGGTTCAAGCATCAATCCAAGAAATGGGCGCGCCCACTGTGCTGTCCAGAACGGAGTCATGACCAGCATCACAAGTGCGGTGCCCGCCATAAAAAGGGATGGAATATGCACTGACCAATTATGTGCAGATGGGGTTTGCATATGGGCGTACTGAAATTATAATCCACGCATGTCTTTTTACACACGAAAAGGGGATGACGGAATGACCGGCCTGCTCGGCGAAGGACGCATCGCAAAATATCACGCCCGCATGGAAGCCCTCGGAGCACTGGACGAATCATCCGCGACGCTGGGGCTGGCGCGTGCTTCGACGCGTGATCCACGCTGTGAGCCGCTTCTGCTCGAATTACAACGGGACCTATACCGGATCATGGCCGAAGTGGCGGCTCCACCCGAAAACGCGGACCAGTTCCACTTCGACGCGGGACGCGTGGCCTGGCTCGAAGAGCAAACCGACGCGTTGAGCAAGACCATCGAGATGCCTAAGGAATTCATCCTGCCCGGAGATTCTCAATCGGGCGCGGCGCTTTCGCTGGCACGCGCAGTTGTCCGCCGCGCCGAACGCCGCGTCGTCGAACTGTTCGACAGCGAAGAGATCAAAAATCCGGCCCTTCAAAAATATCTCAACCGATTATCTTCATTGTTATTTGTATTGGAATTGATCGAAAACCAGGCGGCGGGAAAAGAAACCACAAAAGCAAAAGAAAAGAAATAAGGAAAGGCCTGCATAATGAATCCTGAAGAATTTCGCCGCATCGGCCACGAATTGATCGATTGGGTCGCGGACTATCGCGCCCGCGTAGCTGAACTGCCAGTGAGATCGCCGCTCGAACCGGGAGCAGTGCGTGCACAACTCCCGGCCGCGCCGCCCGCAAAACCGGAAGCGTTCAATAATATCTTTCGCGACCTAGATCAAATTATCGTGCCGGGATTATCTCACTGGCAACATCCGAGCTTCTTTGGTTATTTCCCAGCTAATAGCGAGCTGGCCGCCGTGTTGGGCGATTATCTCAGCACAGGATTGGGCGTGCTCGGACTCTCTTGGCAATCCAGCCCGGCATTGACGGAACTCGAGGAAGTGGTCACCGATTGGATTCGACAGATGGTCGGCCTCTCGGAGGCATGGAGCGGAGTGATACAAGATACCGCCTCGACCAGCACACTGGTTGCGCTATTATGTGCCCGCGAGCGCGTCTCTAACTTTTCGCTGTCTCGCGGCGGTTTGCAGAGCGAAGCGCATCCGTTGATCGTTTACGCATCCGTACACAGCCATAGTTCAGTGGAAAAGGCCGCATTGCTGGCCGGCTTCGGACGCGAAAATATCCGTGTGATTGCAGTTGATGAGAAATATGCAATGCGTCCCGACGCGCTGGCCGAGGCGATCCGCGTTGACCGCGAGCGCGGCCTCATTCCATGCGCAGTAGTTGCCACCACGGGTACGACGACATCCACTGCGCTTGATCCGCTGGAAGCCATCGCAAAGATCGCACACCAAAATAATGTATGGTTCCATGTGGACGCTGCCATGGCAGGCTCAGCCATGATCCTGCCCGAATGCCGCTGGATGTGGAAAGGCATCGAGAGTGCGGACTCACTTGTGCTGAATGCGCACAAATGGCTTGGCGCATCATTCGATTGCTCACTTTACTTCGTGCGTGACCCGCAGCATCTGGTGCGTGTGATGAGCACCAATCCCAGTTACCTACAGAGCAGCATGGACAGCCAGGTCAAGAACCTGCGCGATTGGGGCATCCCTCTTGGCCGACGATTCCGCGCGCTGAAACTGTGGTGCCTGATCCGTGAACAAGGCGTGGAAGGATTGCAGGCCCGTTTGCGCCGCGACATTGCAAACGCTCAATGGTTAGCCGCTCAAGTGCAGGTCGCCCCATCCTGGAAAGTACTTGCTCCCGTTCCTCTTCAAACGATCTGCGTGCGGCATGAACCATCCGGACTGGAAGGTGAAGCGCTTGACAAGCACACATTGGATTGGGCTGAACGCGTGAACCTCTCAGGAGGAGCCTATCTCACTCCTGCGATCCTCGACGGACGCTGGATGGTCCGCATCTCCATCGGCGGAATTACAACCGAGCGCGAACACATCGAGTCGCTCTGGACACTGATGCAGCGCGAAGCCGAACGCGGTTGATACAAACCTCAAACTTAAAAAAGAAATGGACGGCAGATTTACTGCCGTCCATTTGATTCAACATAAATCACTGCGTGCCCGCGGCCGCCAGAGCCTTATCAAGCTCCTGTTGGAAAGTGCTAAACGGCTGCGCGCCATCGAGCGTGGCAATGACAGCCTGGGTCTGGCCTTTCGGTATATAGCTGATGACAAAGAAAGGTGTACCTTGAATCTTTGCAGCCAAAGCATCCTTATAATCTTGATTGACCTGATTCAAATATTTCTGGCTGGAATAGCATGAATTAAAAGCATTCATATCGAGGCCAACGCTCTGGGCAATTGCCTGCAAACGACGTTGCGTGAAAGAACCAGCATCCTCGCCAATCACATTGGTAAAGAGCGCATCGTGCATCTCCCAATACTTGTTCTGGTCAGTTGCACAATAAGCAGCCATCGCGGCATCCTGCGATTCAGTTCCGCCCTGCCCGATATTACCGCTCACCCAGTTGCCCGCTGATCGGTCAGTATAGAATACCTTGCCTGTTTTTACATAGGCATCAAGGATCTGAGCTTCCGTCTGCTGCCAGTACTGTTTGCAAAACGGGCACTGGAAATCAGAGAACTCAACCAACTTGACGGGCGCATTAGGATCGCCAGCCGAAGAACCGCTCGCATTCGGGCGCGCTACAGGTGTAACAGGCTGGACTGCCGCGATCGGCTTAAGTTGCGGGTAAACGAAGAAAAACACAACCAGCAATGCACCAATAATAATCAAACCGATCCAAAGCCATCGGTTGCGTTGTTCCTCACGGCGGCGCTTCTCGCGAAATTCCTGACGTTTGCTCAAGCCGCCTGCACGATCTTTTTTACTCATTGATTCACCTCATACGAATATATTTGCAAAATTTTCCCATGTTCAGGAACTTTTGTACAGAACGCGGGGAAAAGACTTATTTTTTACTTAAGCGTTTATCCATCCAGGTTGTCATGGTCTTCAACACTTCGGCTTTTTCAGGCTCGTTGTGAATCTCGTGATAAAAGCCATTCCATGCCCGCCAGGTGACATTCTTCCCGGCGCGTTCTGCGAACTCCTGGCTGGCTTGCCAGGAAGTCAAGCGGTCGGCAGTGCCGTGCATCAAGAGAAGCGGCAGAGGAAATTCGGCGGCGTGATCGAGCGCCCACAGCCCGGATTCATACAGACCAACAAAAAGACGAGCCGAGATCTTGTCGTGCACCAACGGATCATTCTCGTATGCGCGGACAACTTCGGGGTCACGCGAGAGTGCGGCAGTTTCCAACTCGGAGGCCTGCGTAAACGCTGGATAAATGTTATTCATCATGCGTCCCAGAATTACTTTGATCGCGGGCGGATCGAATGCCAGTTTCAGCCACGGATCGGTGGCGATCACGCCCACCAATCCAGGCTTGCGGCGCAACGCAAAATTGAGCACCTGATTGCCACCCATGCTATGACCGTATAAAAAGAGCGGCAAGCCAGGATAGCGCGCTTTCATTTGCGCCAGAAAATCTGCAATATCATTCATCAGCGCGTCATAAGACGGAACATGTCCGCGTGCTCCAGTGGTCTTGCCATGTCCGCGCTCATCGTAGCCGACCAAAACATAACCGGCCTTGCTGAACGCCTGACCGACATGCGCGTACCGCCCAACGTGTTCGCCATGTCCGTGCACGAGACACACTACGGCTTTAGGTTTCCTGTCCGGTTCCCAGCCCTGGACATAAAACTTTGTGCCGTCTTTATTTTCCCAGCTTGATTCAAAAGATTTCATTTCAGCCTCCTACGGTGATCTTGAATTCGCAGTTATTGTGCCCTGCGGCGCGGCAAGATGTCTCTTCAATATCAAACTCGCGGCTCACCGCCCAATACAGGGCCTCGCGAATTAATCCCTGTGTGACGTAACAGATCGGCGCGGAATCTTTTTGTCAGTGTGGTCGGGCTGACGTGGTCAACCAGCAGCAGGTCAAGGTCAAGCATGTGAACGGTAACATCACCGGGTTTGTCGCTCAACAAACGAGGTGAGAAAAAAACTTCCTGTATAGTCATAACCTATGCAGGTTCCACTTGGCATGTATATACCGGGAATTGCTCCCCTGTGCGTTGAAAGCCGAGCCTGTGATACAAAGCCAGCGATGACGCATTATTGTCCTGAGTATTGACCGTGATACGCGGCCGGCAATTACGCTCATCCGATCTCAAGATGAGATCGCGTACCAATGCCAGACCAAGTCCATGCCCCTGCGCCTCAGACCGGACGGCGAGGCGGGCGAGGTGTGCCCCAAGCGAATTCCCGGTTGACAGTTGATACCCGATAACGCCTGAAGCATTTTCCGCGACGGTTGCATACAGCGCCTGAGAAAAGGCTTTTGTCAACGCACCCAACGAATTATGCCAGAGTGGTTCAAAAGCTGCCGCGTCTATTTCGACAACGCGCTGCAGATCTTCTGTGGTCATTTCACGGATGATAAATCCCGCCGGAATGGAAACGGGCGAAACCGGTTGTTCCAGCCATTCGAGCAGGACAATGTGCTGATGAAGAATAAATCCGCTATCAATCAAAAGTTTCTCGAACCAGCGTTGCATGGCAATGGCCGCCACCGTCGCGCCGCCGCGCGCAGATAGTTCGCCACGCGCCGCGTCCAATAAAGGCACCCAGGCCAAAGATTCAGAAAGATGCGAGGTGCAAACGAAGAGTCGAATCCATGCAATGGAATCCGGATCAGGCGGACACGCCAAAGCGGCGATCACGCGTCCATTTTCTTCTGTGACAAAATAAGGGGAAGTTCCAAGCCATTCGAGCGGAGCACGCCAATCGAGGTGACGGTGAACGCGCGACTCGAGGAAGATGAGGTCAGCGATCTTTTGTTGATCCGCAGAGGCCGCTGGACGGACCTGCAGGCCTGCTTTGAGCGATGTCGAAGGATTGGCCGTGATCATCGTTGCAGGAAATGCAGGAAAAATTTTAGAATGCGCTCGAAGATGGATGGCTTGTCTTTGGCTTCGAGCGAGCCGATCATCTTGAAAGCGGACTCGGCAGCCCTGCCGCTTTTAAGTTTAATGGCCGCCGCGGATTTGAGTACGATTGAACGCATGTCACCTTCGCCCGCGTCCGCGAAGAGTTGGGCAGATCGTTCATAAGCGGCGAGGGCCTCATCATTGCGCTTAAGTGCTTCGAGCGCGGCGGCCTGGTTGCCAACAGCGATGCCTTGACGCTTGAGGTCCTGGATATTGGCAAAGACTTCGTCTGTGCCCAATGCGGCATCCAAAGCTTCCTGCGCTTTACCGGCCTGCAAGAGAGCGACGCTCATGTTGTTCTTCATCTCGGCCGCGTTGATCTGGTCGCCGAGTACTGCATAGCCTTTTATCGCGCTTTCAAATATGTTTGCGGCAGATTCATACCTGCCTGCTTCAAAGGACAGTTTCCCTGTTTGAGATAATTTCTGAAGTTCTTCCACGGTGGGCATTGTTATCAATTCTTCTTCTGTGCAGTAAATGTCACAACGTAATGTCGAGCAAGCCTTCGGCCACCGAACGCAGTTTGTCAGTGGACATGGAACTGAGCTTTAGCGCCAGTTCAAGATAGGGACGGTTGACTGGCTGGCAAACGAAAGTCTGCAATTCTCTGGGTAATTCGAGGAACTGTTGAACAGATTTTTGGTCCGTCATCCATTTGCCAACCGGGCCGCTCTGGTCGAAGAAAGTTTCGACGCGGCTTCCAAGGGCAGCCAGCAAGCTCTCCAGTTCAGGCAGAGGGATGGGACGCTCGCCAAGTTCATAGGCTTTGATACGCGCACCGCTAATACCAGTCTCCTGCGTCAGCGCCTTAATGGAAATGCTGGCGTGATTACGTTCCTGCCGGAGCAAGGCGCCGATCATGCGCTGGCGCAATTCAACAAGTTGCGGCAGGTCAATCGGGTCAGCAGGCGGCGCCTCGTTCGAAATGGACGACTTCCCCCAAAAATGATCAATGGGCAGGTTGAGATAATAAACAAGGTTCTCAAGTTCAGGCAAAGAAGGAGCGCGGCGGCCCTCTTCATAGGCGCGGAAGATGCCTTTGGTCACACCGATGGCTTTGGCGCATTCATCAATATTGCGCCGAGCCGCTATGCGTGCGTCACGGATCAAAACGCCAAGTTTTTTGGTGCGGAGAGTGATATGAGAGCGAGTATCCATGCAGTCCTCGTGGGCTGATTATAGCAGAGGAAGCTCCTCTACTTACCCATCCATCCCCAGGAATGATAAGGAATTAACGCTTTGGATGGCTGGCTAATCTATCGGCAAGAGCATTGCCAAAGAGTTCGGCGCCAAGCTTAAACCCGGCGGCTTCCAAACGCGGCGAAAAGGCCGGACGAATTCCGGTGGCTCTCAAATCGCCGAGCACTTTGCCACCTTCACCAATGCCGGTGATATCAAACTTAAAAACATCGGTCAGGACAATCGTATCGCCTTCCATGCCAGCGACTTCAGTAATAGCGGCCACTTTGCGTGTCCCATCTTTCAAACGAGATAGCTGAACGATGAGATCCACCGCGGAGGAAATTTGCTGGCGAACGACTTTGAGCGGCAAGTCCATGCCAGCCATTAACACCAGCGTCTCGAGACGCGAGAGGGCATCACGCGGAGTATTAGCATGCAAGGTGGTCAACGAACCATCGTGCCCCGTGTTCATGGCTTGAAGCATATCCAACGCTTCGCCGCCACGGCACTCGCCCACTACGATCCGGTCGGGCCGCATCCGCAATGAGTTACGGACAAGATCACGGATGGTGGTCTCACCACTGCCGTCCACACTGGCAGGCCTTGTTTCCAGCCGCAAGACGTGATCCTGTTGAAGCTGTAATTCGGCCGCGTCTTCGATGGTGATGATGCGTTCATTCTCCGGAATGAAGCCGGACAGCACGTTAAGAAGCGTTGTCTTGCCCGAACCTGTTCCACCCGAAATGACGATATTCAAACGCGCCAACACACAGGCTCTTAACAACTCGGCCATGTTTTGCGTGAGAGAGCTATATTCGACTAATTGCTCAATCGTAAGCTTATCTCTGCGAAACTTGCGGATGGTGATGGATGGCCCATCAATTGCAACCGGTGGCACGACCGCATTGACGCGTGAGCCATCCGGCAGGCGGGCATCAACGGTGGGGCTGTCCGGGTCCACGCGGCGGCCGAGGGGCAGAATGATCCGGTCAATAATCCGCATCACGTGGGCATCGTCGTCAAAGGTCACGTTGGAACGCTCAAGCTGCCCCTTTTTTTCAACGTAAACTTTTTTCGGGCCGTTGACCATGATCTCAGTGATTTCTTCGTCATCAAGCAAAGGCTGGATCGGTCCGAAGCCCATCATATCGTTCATCACATCTTGAAAGATGGATTTCTGCATATCAGCGGGCAGGCTGATATGTGCCTGTTCGTACACATCCTTCAAATGCAGTTGGATGAATTCACGGCGGCGGTCAAACGAAATACCTTCGCTTTCAATGCCGCGCGAAAGACTGTCAACCAAAAAGCGCTTGAGCTTTCCAAGATCGGAAGAGGATAAACGCGAGGCCCCAGGAGTTGCTGGCTGAGTCATAAGGGTTACTCGCCTGGTTCTTCTTCCTGATGCGGCAAAATCCAGACGATCTGGGAACGCTGCACAGCCAGGAAGGGAGCATCGAATTGAACCTGACCGTCCACACCCAAAATGGATGCGTTGGTCATTGCCAGAAAAGGTTCATCGCGATCTAATTCGTCTTTCAAACGTTCTCCTTTACGGACATGCACCTCGCCTCGGATCAATTGGCTGGTGGTCTGGATTGTAGCGGGCACGGAGATCTTGGCCACCACGTTGGTAAAGAACTTACCTTTTTCGTCGAATTCAATATCCATCTTTATCTCCCAAATTATTCGATGCGCAAACGCCGCGCCATACTGACCATTTGCTGCGCTGCTTCTTTCAAAACAATGGAAGCCGTGTCTTGTGGAAATTTCGATGCAATTGGTTGATGCTGATTGTTCGCCAAAGAAAAGTTACTGCCGAGGTATGGCATGGCCATCTTGATCTCAAGGCCGATGATTTTTTCGGCCTCAGTTTTGCTCAAGCCTTCCAAGCCGACCGCGCGATTCAAAATAGTATAGATGGATGATGCCTGAACACCTTTGGAGTGGATGTATTCCCACACCGTCTTTGTCAGCCTGACTGCGCTCAGGTCAGTGCTGACGACCATCACGATCAAGTCGGCATGTTCGATGAGGGGCAGGCTAAAGCGCGACAATGAGCGTCCCAGATCAAGCAAGACGAAATCGTAGGGGGCTTTAAGCGCGTTGGCGATATCGCCGATCCGCCCGACTTTGAGCTGGTTGCCATTTTCAGGGTCTGATGAACCGGCCAACAAGCGAAAAGGCCAGTTCGCCAGTGCGGTCAAGTGTTCACGGAAGAATTCAGGGGTTGTTTCTGAAGCAGGCATATCGGCAATCGTAATGATGTTCTGATCGCCTTCGTAGCCGACGATCTCCGCAATCGAGCCGATAGGCAGGACAATATCTGCCACAGCCACGCGCGCCTCGGGCTGATTGTGTGCGATGTTCGTGGCAATGTTGGCACATAGTGACGAAGTGCCAGTCCCACCTTTTGCGCTTAGAAAGACAATCAGCAATCCACCTTCTTTGATAGCGGCGGCAGTATCGCTGCATAACCGGCCTACGGTTTCGATCAGCGCGGGAATGGCCTGTGCGGTCTTGACCAGATATTCGTTGAAGCCCGCGTCCATGCAAGAGCGGATGCGGACAGACCGTGAGTCACTACTAAGGGCAATCAAAGGGACGCGGGCCGTACGCGCGTCAGAGCGCAGGCGCGTAGCAAATTCTTCCCCCTTCAGATCAGCCATAACCGGATCCATGATGATGACTTCCGGGCGGTCACGCCAGGCAAGGATCAGACCTCCTCTACCAGAGGCAGCCTGCAGAATATGATGGCCATCCTTTTGCAAGGCCGCCGCGACAAAATCGCGGCTGGCAATATCTGCATCAACGATGAGTATCTTATTCCCGGCCATACAAACCTCCCTAGGATTCGATGGGGGGCATGAGATAGCCCAGCCCCGAACGCGTCACGATGTGACGCGGATTGTGGGCATCGGCTTCCAGTTTCTGGCGCAAACGGGCAATGCTGACCCATAAAATTTCCTTATCATTTTTATATTCCGGCCCCCATACACTGGTAAGCAAATCTTCCGATGTGAGTATCTTGCCAATGTTGTGTGCGAACTGCAAGAGCAGGCGATATTCAGTGGCTGAGAGAGAAACCGGCTGTTCGTCACGCCACACTTCGGCGCGCGCAAAATCAATCTTAAGGTTTTCGTGGTTGAAGAAACGATCCTGTCCATGTTCGGTGGGAATCTGTGCGCGGCGCAACACCGCCCGAACGCGCGCCAAAAGTTCGGTGGCCGAAAAAGGCTTGACGAGGTAGTCGTCCGCCCCAAGGTCCAGGCCTTTGACGCGGTCTTGCTCCTCGCCTTTGGCAGTCAGGATGATGATCGGAACATTGGAAAATTCACGGATGCGCTGGCAGGTCCTAAATCCATCGAGACGCGGCATCATCACATCCAACAAAATGAGATCTACCGGCTGGGATGAAAAAACTTCAATGGCTTGCAAGCCGTCGGAGGCAGTGACCACACCATATCGCTCAGTTTTGAGGTTGGCTTCCAGCAAGCGCAGGTAGCGCGGCTCGTCGTCAACGATCAGAATGCGCTTGGACATAATGTCCTCCTTTATGAACAAAACGGATCAGGTGTTAGGATCAACGGGTAGTTCAATAAAGATAGTAGTGCCTTGGCCTAGAACAGACTCTGCCCAAATCTTACCATGATGCGCCAATATTATCTGCTTGCAAATATAAAGTCCAAGCCCGGTGCCAGTGACCGAACCCTCGCCTGGAACGCGATAAAAGCGCTCGAAAATGAACGGGATGAAATCTTCGGGGATTCCAGGGCCATGGTCGGCAAAACTAACGCGTATTTTTTCCCCAGTGCGCTTTAGTTTAATGGCCAGAGGGGAGCCGGGCGCATATTTCGTCGCATTACTGAAGAGATTCTCGAAGACCTGTGAGAGACGAACGCTGTCACCAAGGATGGGAGGCTCCGCATCAAATTCAATGTCGATTTCCAACTCGGGATGGTGTGTGCGAACACGCGTGGCGACATCACGCACTATCGCATCGAGACGCAAAGGTTGAAACTTAAACTGGAGCGTCTTGCTTTGCATGCGCGCCGATTCAAGCATGTTCTCGATCAAATGAGTTAAGCGGTCGGCCTCATCGTCAATAATAGCTAAAAACTCGCGCTGGGTTTTCTCGTCCCATTTAGTGTCTTCACGGAGCAGGCTGGTGCTGTAGCCTTTAATAAAGCCGAGCGGCGTACGGAGTTCATGTGAGATTGTAGAAACAACATCATCCTGTAATTGCATTTGCTTCTGTATCGATTCAAGGTCAGCGCGCGCCTCCTGCAAAGCCTTGTGTTCAAGCAAAGATACAGTTGATGAAGCGATCAGCGCGGCAAAATGTTGATGCGTTTCAGAGTAGAGCGGCCCACCGAATCGGATAAAGAGCATAGCGCCGCTTATTCGTCCAGCGATGGATAAAGGCAAACCGAGCAGGTGAGGCAAACCCAGCCGGTCGGTATTTGGGTATGAACCGGGTTCATGAGTAATTATTTTTCCCTGGGCGATGACGTCTCCCGCGATCCCCTCGCCCCAACTAACGTCGGCTTCGGATGATTTACCTCTCCCGGCTGCGCGTGCGTAGGTTACATCCAGGCCTCCGGTCTGTGGGTCAAGTATATAGACAGCTACGTTGTCGTACATAAAATCATCGCGCAAAGACGCAAGCAGGTTACCGAGCGAGGCTTTCCAATCAGCCTTCTGACTCAAGGGGGATAAAATCGAGTATAGATATTCCAGAGTCTCAGGGTCTACCGGCATAAGTCAGGCCTGTCGTTTTTTCTTCTTTTCCGCCTCAACAGCCAGCAGAGGGAACTTGAAAGTTGTGCCTTTGCCCTCGACCGAATTCACATCCAACAAAGAGCCGTGCGCCTCAACAATCTGGCGCACCAGCGAAAGCCCCAGCCCGGTGCCGCCTGCTCTGCGCGTGGACGAACCGTCCAACTGATGAAACGGCTCAAAAATTTCCTTCAGGCGGTGCGCCGGAATGCCGATGCCTGTATCGGTGACGGAGATCATCACCAGGTTGGTGCCCTCTTCTTTCAGGTTAATAATAACGCTCCCACCGGAGGGCGTAAATTTGACGGCATTGTCCAGAAGTTGATTCATCGCCCAACTGATCTTTTCCGGGTCGCCTTGGACGCGCGGCGTACTCTCGTCTCCCACAACATGCACCTGAACCCCGCGTTCCTCGGCTTTCTGCAGGGCTGTCTTGACCGCCAGATTCGCAATGCGGCGAATGTCAAAAGATTCCAGTTTCATGCTCATTTCGCCGCGCGAAGCCAGCGAGAACATGATCAAATCTTCGATCATATTTTCAAGGCGGCTGGAAGCTTTTTGACCGACCTGTAGAGCGTGGCGTTGTTCTTCCGTCAGCGGACCCAGTGAATCCGTGATCATTAATTCAATATAGCCCTTAATGTGTGTCAACGGCGTGCGCAATTCATGCGAAATGTTGGCGACGAAGTTGGCCTTCATCTGGCTAAGTTCTGAAAGCCGTTCGAGAGCCTCCTGTAGTTCCGCTGTCCGCTCCTGAACACGTTGTTCCAGGTTCCGGTTGGCAGCCTGCAAGGCCGAGCGCAATTGGATGATCTGTTCGGTGACAGCCCCATCCAGCGTTGGACGGTCAAGCAATTCCAAATCCAAGAGCGCCTGGCCCAGCAAATATGTTTTCCCTTGCGCGACTTGTTCCTGCTGATACGCCAGGGCTTTTTGTAAATCCAATTCGGTGACATGGCCGCTTCGAACCAGCGCTTCCCCCAATTTCGGCACAAGCATCTCAGGCGTTAGTTGTGGTTTCTGTTTTTCCATAAAAATATTCTCCAATCGAGATTGCCATCCACACCTTTAATGAATAGAGAAAGATCAACCTTCCAGTACCCAATCTCCACCTACCATTGTAGCCGAGGATTGAAAATTTTTCATGTCCTCAAAATTGCAGGTGAACGGATCATTATCCAAAACGATCAAATCTGCCAGAAAGCCGGGAGCCAATCGTCCGAGACGATTCTCAGCATAAGCCGCGTACGCCGCGCCGGTGGTGAAACCTTCCAGCGCCTCTTGCACGGACAAACGCTGTTCGGGCCTCCAACCTTCTTTTGACGGCGACCCGTCTCTCCGTCGACGTGTGACCGCGGCGTGCAGACCCCAAAACGGGTTCGGCGATTCCACCGGCGCATCCGAGCCGAAGGCCACGTGCGCGCCCGCGTCAAGTTGAGTCCGCCAGGCATAAGAAAGCGCGGCGCGCTCGCCCCAATAACGGTCGGCCATCAACATATCAGATGTTGCATGAATTGGCTGCATCGAAGCGATCACATCCAGTTGAGCAAGTCGCTGCGCATCGTCGGGATGCAGCACCTGAACATGTTCGATGCGATGGCGCAAATGCGGCAGGCCTTTTTCTTTTTCATAGGCACGCAATTGCTGGTACGCGTTCAGCACTTCATGATTGGCGCGGTCGCCGATGGCGTGAACCGTCATGCCGAGTCCAACATCGGCGGCGCGGCGGCCAAACTCAAAAAGTTCCTCGCCGTCCATGTTGAGGACGCCTTTATTTTCCGGCTCGCCTTCATACGGCTGGAACATGGCCGCTGTGCGCGGACCCAACGCGCCGTCCATAAAAGCCTTGACCGAGCCGATGCGAAGCCAGTCATCGCCGAAACCTGTGCGAAGTCCAAGCGCCGAGGCGTGATCGAGCAAATCGACCGGAATATTTTTCGTGACGCGCAAATGTAATTTTTCCTGTGCGTGCAATTGTTGCAACGCCATAAAACATTCACGGCGATCAAAATCATGCACGCCGGTCAGCCCCATCTTCCACAAAATCGGTTGGGCTTTTTCGATAGCGGACGAGATAATCTCGACATCTGATTCCGGATTCACGCGGCTGATTAATTCCATCGCCGTCTCAAGCAGGACCCCGGTCGGGGCGCCGTTTAATTGGCGTTGAATTTGCCCATTGGTTGGATCCGGACTTTCGGCGGTGATTCCTGCAATTTTCAACGCGACAGAATTTGCGAGCGCAGCGTGCAAAGATTTGGCTGTTAGATAAACAGGATTGTTTGGTGCGACCGAATCAAGATCGGATGCAGTCGGCCAGCCACCCTCACCCCCAACCCCTCTCCCAGAAGGCGAGGGGAACCAGACATTTTGATTCCAACCATGGCCGAGAACCCATTCGCCGGGCTTGGATTTTTTCACACGCTCAGAAACACGCTGCAAACATTTTTCGAGCGTGTCGGTTTCGCAATCGATCTTTTGCAAGCCAAGCGCATAATATTGAAGATGAAGGTGCGCGTCGGTCAAGCCAGGCAAGATTGTGCGGCCTTGCATATCTTGTTTTTCGGCGCCGTCGAATTCGCGCAAAAGTTCATCGCCGCCGGTGGCGAGGATCTGCTCACGGTCAATGACCAGCGCCGAGGCGAGCGGCCGCTTCGGGTCGAGGGTATGAATGCGGGCATTGTGCAAAAGTCTCATAATAATTTTTCCAACAAACCGTCCAACTCTTCGTCAGAATAATAATGGATGGTGACCGTGCCGCCTTTTTTGCCGTGCTTGAGCGCAACCTTCGTGCCGAGGCTGGCGCGCAGACGGCGTTCGATGTCACTCACGTCCGCATTGCGGCTGATCTTTTTCTTAGCTGTTGGTTTTACGCCGCCGAGTTTGCGCGCCAACTGCTCAGTCTGCCGAACGCTGAGATCAAGATTGACGACCGTGCGCAGCGCGGCTTCCTGACCTTTGACGGCGTTGATCGCCAGCAAGGCGCGCGCGTGGCCTTCAGTAATTTTCCCGTCGACGAGAGCTTGCTTTACGGCAGGCGCGGCATCCAGCAGACGTACCGTATTTGTAACGGCCACACGACTCTTTCCAACACGCACCGCGATGGCCTCGTGTGAAAGTCCAAATTCTTTGGCGAGATGTTGATAAGCATCGGCCTCCTCGATGGCGTTCAAGTCCGCGCGCTGGACATTTTCGATAAGGGCAAGTTCAAGCAATTGCTGGTCGCTGGCATTGCGGAGGACGACCGGGACAGTTTTTAGCCCGGCTTTGCGCGCGGCCTGCAAGCGGCGTTCGCCTGCAATGAGCGTATACATTCCACCACGTCCGGGTGTGACGATCAACGGCTGGATAACTCCATGCTCTCGAATCGATGCAGCCAGATCTTCGAGTTCATTTTCTCTGAAGGTCTGACGCGGCTGACGCGGATTACGCTGGATTTGATCAATGGAAATTTGCGTCATGCCGCCTTCGCCGCCCGACGAGGCAGATGAACCACCGGGGATAAGTGCGTCGAGTCCTTTTCCGAGACCGGAATGTTTGGGCATAAATGACTCCTTAATAATGAGACGTAGGGGCACAGCGCCGCTGTGCCCCTACAAATTAATGCGAGGCTTTTATTCCATCACCTTTGAGCAATTCTTTTGCCAGCGCTTCATACGCCTGTGCGCCAACCGAAGACGGCGCGTAGGCCGAGATGGGAAGTCCGTACGAGGGCGCTTCGGCGAGGCGGATACTGCGCGGGATGATCGCTTTAAAAACCTGGTTCGGAAAATGGCGATTGACTTCCGCAACCACATCGGTCGAAAGATTCGTGCGGGGGTCGAACATGGTCAGGACAACGCCGCGCACTTTCAGGTCCGGGAAAAGAGCCGAGCGCACGCGTTGAATGGTCAGCGTGAGTTGACCGAGTCCTTCCAGCGCAAGATATTCGCATTGCACCGGCACGATTACACCGTCACGCGCTGCAACCAGCCCATTGACCGTGAGCAGTCCAAGCGAGGGGGGACAATCAATCAGGATGTAATCGTAACGATCAATCAACGGTTCAAGTGCGCGCTTGAGGCACGTCTCGCGCGCCAGTTCGTCCACGAGTTCCACTTCGGCACCGGCCAGCGAGGGCGAAGAAGGCAAAAGCGCCAACTTGAGTTTTTCATTCAACAAGATAAAAGGCATGGCTGCGCCACCCAGCAATGACTCATAGGTGCCGCCCGCGACCGTTGATTTGTCCACACCGAGACAGGAAGTAGCGTTGGCCTGCGGATCGAGATCAACGACGAGCACGCGCTGTCCGGCGCTGGCGAGATATGAACCGAGATTGACGGCAGTCGTGGTTTTTCCCACGCCACCTTTTTGATTCGCGAATGTATAAATGCGAGCCACTAGAAAACCTCCATGAGGCACTCTTCGATTTCTTTTGATGTCGGGATCCCGTCCAGGCCCACGCGCGCCACCGAACGCGCCGCAAGTTGTGTCGCAAAACGGGCAGCTTCCCATGGATCGCGTGTGGAGAACAAGCGGATAAAAAAAGCGGCGGCATAAATATCACCTGCACCGGTCGCGTCCACTTCGGGAAATTGGGGAGCGCGGAAACGGCGGCGGTCACCATTCCAAAAAAGCACTGACCCCTCATCACCGTCGGTGACGGCCAGCACGCGTGTTTGATGCGCCATTGCTTCGATCAATTCCTCGTCACCACCCGCATCTTCGCGGCTGATGACGACCGCACCGGCGTGTGGCAAAAATGCTTCGGCTGATTCCCATTTGCAGGGCGAGACATGTCCATCGCCATTCCAAGTCCGCATCCAGCCTTGCGGCGTGATGCCAAGCAAAGACGGAGAGAATCGTCCCGGCAATTCGTCTTGTAATTCTTGAGCAACGGGTCCAAGGTGAATAATAGATGTCGTCCGCCAAACGTCGGGCACATTCTCAAATGAAATCTTAGCGGCTTGATGATGAAGAGTTTGTTTGCGTTCCCCGCCGATATAAATATTTTCAAAAGTTGTCGTATGTTCAGATGGAGTGGAAACCACCGTGGTTCCAGCCAGCGCACTAAGCGAAGTCTTCCCGCTCGCGGCGGTCACAATCCCCACGCGCAGACCAAGCGCGAGCGCCGTCAACGCAGAAAAGGTTGCAGTCCCTCCGAGGCGCGGCCCGCTGGAAGTCACATCCTCGGTCACATGACCGAGGACGAGATAATCCACAGATTCAAGCACAGCAAGTTCAGGCATGGATAGATTATACCGTGAGAAAATCGGGCTTTCTTCTTCCAGCTTTTCCCTATAAAAAAGAAAGACGAAAGACCGCATTGTCACGATCTTTCGTCTTTTTATCTTACGATCAAACCGGTTATGAATCTTTCAGCAGGATCACGATCTTGCGGTGCGGCTCTTCGCCGGTGCTTTGAGTCATCACCGCAGGATGCTCGCGCAACTCCATGTGAATAATGCGCCGTTCGGCGGCAGACATCGGCTCAAGCGTCAGCTTGCGGCCCGATTTGATGACCTGTTCGGCCATGCGCCGTGCCAGTTGGCGCAGTTGGCGTTCGCGCCGGTCACGGTGGCCTTCCACATCCACGATCAATTGAATAAACTCCTGGGTTTCCTTGCCAACCATCAACGAGGCAATATATTGAAACGCATTCAAGGTCTCACTGTGGCGGCCAATCAAAACGCCGAGATCGCTCCCATGAATGTCCACCATGATCGGATGACGGTCATCGCGCGACTCACCATAATGCGCCGAGACCTGCGCCTGCATGCCCATATGAAACAGCAATTTGGAAATAGTGGCTTCTGTCGCATCGAGTACAGGGTCATGACCTTCAACGGCGCCGATCCCAGACTCTGCTTTTGCTTTGGGTGCGGATTCAGCCTTTTTAACAGAAGCCGCTTCTTTATCCGGACCCTTCGACGTGCTCACCTGTGCCTGCGGCACTGGCGCAGGCAGGGCAACGCGTGAGGCAGGTTTCTCTGTTTTGGGCGGAGGCGCGGCTTTGGACTTTTCCGGCGCGGACGACGATGCAACTGATTCCGATCCAGGTGGCGGATTGACGGTCAAGCGCACGCGCACCTGGCGTCCGCCCAACCCAAACAAGCCTTTGTTGCCCGCGTCTAAGACTTCAACGGAAACCGCGTGAGCGGGCAATCCAAGTTGAGCCAGCCCTTTTGCGAGAGCTTCTTCCACGGTCGGAGAGATGATTTCCAGCGTTGTGCGTTCGGACATGTTGACCTCCCTATATGTTATTTTTTCTTGCCGGCAGGTAATGCAGGCTGCTTGGCGCCTGGCAAAAGATTGCGCCAGTTGACGCGGCCCATCATTGCATATTGTACGATGCCCAGCACGTTGCTGGTGACAAAATATACCGCCAGACCAGATGCAAAGTTGAGCGCAAAGTAGCCAAGCAAAAGCGGCATATAAATGCTCATCATGCCAGTCATGGCCGCAGTCTGGTCTTTCGGATTACTTGTCGAGGGGGGCGGCATGGTCAGCTTGGTCTGAAGATAAGTCGTGATCGCCACGATGATCGCCAGTGTCGGGAAGCCGAACGGGAGAAATGAAACCGTAAATCCGGCAGGGAAAGGAATTCCCTCAGGGCGGCCCAGGTCCATCCACAGGAAGTGGCTGTTAAGCGGAATGATCGCCGAAGTATTCAGCAAGCTGGGATAGATGCCGCGCGCCAATTGAAGCAGTCCCAAAGGCGTGGTTGCCAGTGCGCGCGTGATACTCTGGTATAGACCGATGATGATCGGGAATTGAATGAGAGTCGGCAGGCAGGATGCAAAGGGATTGATGCCGCGTTCCTTGTAAATGCGCATCTGCTCCTGCGCCAGCTTTTCCTTGTCCTTGGCGTACTTCTTTTGAATATCGAGCCACTCTTTATCGCTTTGCAGGTCTTGCATCACTTTGGCGCCCTTCAACTGTTGACCGTTGAGCGGCCAGGTAACGAGGCGAATCAGGATGGTGAAGAGGATGATCGCAACGCCATAATTATGGCCGAGGACATCATAGATCCATAACAACGCATTTGTAAACGGATTGATAAGAAGGAGATCCCACATAATGATGTCCTTATTTGCCTGTAAATTTCCAGACCACATTGCCGCCATTGTTCAACGCCGCCAGTAAAGAATCGGCGCCTAACGGTGCAACGAGGATAAGATCACCGGACACAACCGGTGTGGTGTAAATCTTTCCACCAATGTTCGTACCGACGCCCCAAGCCTTGCCGCTGACACGGTCAAACGCATAAGCCAGTCCTGATTCAGTCACGACTACCACCGTGCCATCCGAAAGAACCACCGGAGTTGCGGTGATCGGTCCATCGGGCTGATTATCGGGCCAGGCATTCTTACCGTTGGGCGCACCGAACGAATAAATATTACCACTGATATCCGCCGCATAAACAGTATCGCCATCCAGCGCGGGCGCATCCCATACCCAATCTTTTGTAGCGGCCGTCCAGCGCACAGAGCCATCGGCAGTACTGATCGCACTGACCTTTTTCGTAAATCCACCAACGTATAACGTTGAGCCATCTGCGCTGACGGCAGGCGAACCAGGCACCGAACCGCCCAGGTTCACTTTCCATGCAATCTTATGTGACTGAGGATCAATGGCATACAGGAAATGATCAAGCGATGTCACGAAAACCAATTTGCCATTGGAGACAGGAGTGCCCCACAACGAATGGCTGATTGGCAGAGACCATTGGAATTCACCTGTCGCAAGTTTGAGAACGTAAAGCGTGCCATCATTATTGGGGGCATAAATCATGTCTCCAACGACAAGCGGCGAAGCGATCCATTTATCTTTTGCGCCAGTGAAAGGAGCGACCCATTTCTCTTTACCTGTGGCCGGGTCGAGGCTAAGGAGAGCGTCATCCGTCCCGGCGCTTCCAACAAGCAACTGTCCATCGGGTGTGAGAACGGGAGTGGCGAAGAATTTAGGGGTGCCGGCTTTATCGGGATACTGCCAAACCTTGACGCCATCACTCAAGCGCACCGCATATACACTGTTGCCGTCGGCGAGATAGGCATTGGTAGAGTCAGCGGCAAGGCCCGGCCAACTGGTGACAGTGCCAGCGCCGCTGGCGCAAGCGCTCAACAATATTGCGCCGAGTAATACAAGCGAGATCAACTTCAAACTTTTCATTGGATAATTTCTAACTCCTAGGGAACCGGGTCATACCCACCGGGATTGAACGGGTTGCAACGAAAAACGCGCCAACTCGCCATCAACGAACCTTTCAAGGCACCATGCTTGTAAATCGCCTGATATCCGTAATGTGAGCAGGATGGATAGAAGCGGCAAGTGCCTTCGGGCAAGCCGCGCGAGATTGTCATTTGGTAGAAACGGATCAAAGCCAGCAACGGCAGGCGCACCCAGTTGTGCGGCGTGCGCGGCAAATCCCGCAAACGCGGCTCATCGGGATATTCATGCGGCAGATAAAATTCAGGTTGCATTGGTTGGGGAGAGCAATTCAGCGCGGCGTAAAACCGTCAACAGGGCTTCGCGGGTTTGGGCCAGGGAGGCAGATGAAAGCCCGGGGCGTGCGATCAGGATCAAGTCCCGGCCAGAGGCGAGTGATGGAATGAGAGGCCGCATCGCTTCACGCATCAGACGTTTGGCCCGATTCCGTTTCACAGCCGTTCCCACTGTTCGGCCAGCGGCTACACCCACGCGCACGTCCGTTTCTTCATTCGCCTGCACTACTAACACAACAAGCGGGTGGGCAAACGATTTGCCGAATCGCCGCACTCGCTTGAAATCTTCCGAGCGGGTCAGGCGGAATTTGCGCTGCACCCGCGCCTCATTGAAAGGGGAAGTATGTGTTTCTCATCACGCTGGCGAAGGTCTACCAGTGTATCCGCTTCACGTGCTCGTTGGCAGTGACAGTCAATTTGTAACGCCCGCGCGCGCGGCGTCGTTTAAGCACTGCCCGCCCATCGGCCGAGGCCATGCGCTGACGAAAACCGTGCACGCGCAAGCGGCGGCGGATCTTGGGTTGATATGTTCGTTTAGGCATTATTTACGTTCCTCACTTACTTATTGATGATTGCAAGTCCCATATTGGGAACTGGCCAGCTATTTGGAGAAGCAGGGTATTATACCGTAAAGATTTGGATTCGGTCAATTTCGTTTATTTAGCATCTTTCTTCAACTCACGCACAGGATAAACCGGATGAGCCAGCAACTCAGAAAGTTTTTGCGCGCCTTCGGTACTGGCAACTGCCAGAATCTCATCGCCTTCCCGGAATACACTATCGCCGCGCGGCAATGTCATTTTGCCATCTCGAATAATGGCCGAGATAACACATTGTTCTTCCAAACCCATATCTTTCAAGGCAATCCCAATTCCCTTCGCACCGGCTGGGACTTTTTCTTCCACGATAGAATAGCGTCCGCGGTGGAGCTTGAAGAGAGTCATCATATCGCCGAGGGACATCTCTTCCTGAATGAGACGCGACAGTACATCGGCCTGATTGAGCGAAACGTCCACGCCCATTTCAGGCGTAAACAGCCAAGCATTCCTGGGATTGTTAATACGAGCAATGACACGCGGCACGTTGAATTCAAAACGCGCCAGCGAGGTAACAACAAGATTTGTCTCGTCAGAACCAGTTACGCTTGCGAGAACATTCGCACGAGTCACACCAGCCTGTTCGAGGATAGCCGGTGAACTTCCATCACCTTCCATGATTGCTTCAGGAGGAAGTTCCTGTTTCAGTTTCTCCAGAAGAGAGGCGCGCTCTTCAATAACTTTAACTTCATATCCACTTCCAAGCAGGAGGGAGGCAAGATGCGAACCGGTATTGCCTCCACCGACAACAATAACGTACATGGCTACACCCTCCTTTCCAAACCAAACATTTCTTCCACGCGTTCCATCGCTGAAGAAAGAACGGCCAAATGGATTCTATCGCCTTCCTGAATCTCGGAGCCGGACAATGGCAGAAACGCCTGATCCTCTCGAGTGATTGAAACCACAACGACCTCGCCGGGGATGGAAATGTGATTGACAGTGCGCCCCGTCAATTGAGGCGAAGCTTCGATCACTATCAGCGAGGCTTCCCCTCGTCCGAATGTGTAAACCACATCCAGGTCCGTATGGGTAACGACCTCGCAGATGCGTTCCGCACCCCAGTTGGTGGTTGATATCGTCATCAGCCCGAGACGTTTATAAATTTCCGCCTGACGCGGATCATATAAACGGGCCACGACGCGCGGTACATGAAAAATATTACGGGCAATGCGCGCGGCAACGATGTTGGCGTTATCAGATGAACTGGCCGCCACAAAAGCATCCGCGCTTTCCACCCCAGCCTCGATCAGAACATTGCGATCAAAGCCAAGGCCGCGCACGACTTTGCCTTTGAAATCGGAACCAAGCCGCGCAATCGCATTTGCATCATGGTCAATCACGGTGACGGCATGATTCTGCTCTGCCAGGATCAAACTGACCTGAAAACCAACGCGGCCGCATCCCATAACGATAACTTTCATAGTAACATGCCTCCTTTCGTTCTCACAAGCCCGATTGACTATGACTGACACGCATCCGATTTAAACGACGGACGATCGTCTTGCGTATCCATTCCAGCGAGTATAGCACGGGTGCAAACAGACCAAGTCCAATCCAGAAAAATCCCGGAAGCGGTTCATGCTGGAATATTTGCGCCAAAGGCTTAATATAGATCAATGCCAAAATACCTGCAACTTCAAGTGCAATCGCGAATAATAAATTCCTGTTGCTCAGCCAGCCCAAATGGGTACTACGAATCCGTGCCGAACGACATGCAAAAACATTTCCAACCTGCGACATAACCACACCGGCATGAAAGACCGTGACTGCGGTTGCATAAACTTTTGTCGGGTCAAGTGATAATTTTAAACTCTCCGGAATAACGAGCGATCCCAGCAAAGGCAATTGTAACTGAGCGATATTTCCCGACAACAAGTACACCGCAAAAAAACCTGTATAACACAAAGCCGCTTCGATCAATCCCAGCCAGCCAAAGGCGCGGCTGAGCAGGCCACGATCCAGCAAAGGCCGGTTATGTGGACGCGGTGGATGGCGCATAATGTCCGGTTCGGGTTTTTCCATGCCCAATGCCAACGCAGGGAACAGATCAGTACCGAGGTCAATGGCCAGAATTTGTCTCACCGTCAACGCGAGAGGAATGGCCGGGAACGAGGCGGCCACTATAAAGGGCAGAATCTCCGGCACGTTACTCGAGAAAATATAGGTGATGAATTTGCGGATGTTATCGAACACCGCGCGGCCTTCTTCGATGGCGGCAACAATCGCTCCAAAATTATCGGTGGTCAGGATAATATCCGCGGCCTCCTTTGCCACATCCGTTCCGACAACGCCCATGGCAATGCCAACATCCGCTTTGCGAAGTGCAGGCGCATCGTTGACACCGTCACCGGTCACTGCCACCACATCGCCGCGTGCTTGAAAGGCCGCAACGAGACGTAATTTATGTTCAGGCGCCATACGCGAGAAGAGAACTTCCTTTTTGAGAATTTCCTGAAGCTCAGCGTCATTCATTGCATCCAATTCTGCGCCAGTCAGGATAACAGGATTAGGTGTGGTTATCATTCCCACGCGCCTTGCAATGGATTCGGCGGTCAGGCCATAATCACCGGTAATCATCGCGATCCGAATCCCCGCCTCGCGGCAAACCCGCACCGCCTTCTCCACTTCAGGCCGCGGCGGATCCATCATTGCCATCAGCCCGAGGAAGGTCAACTCTCGTTCGACGTTCTCAACCGTATAATGTCCGGCGCGAAGCGGAAGCTCACGTTGCGCAAAAGCCAGGACGCGCAAAGCACCGCGCGCATAATCGTCATTGGCCGCCAGGATTTCCGCTTTCAATTCGTTATCGAGCGGAACAACTTCTCCATTCACAAGAGCGCAGGTACAAAGCTGGAGAACTTCACGCGGCGCGCCTTTGACAAAAGCAACTTCTTTATCTGCCGTGCGATGAATCGTTGTCATGCGCTTGCGGCGGGCATCGAAGGGAATCTCATGCACACGTGGATAAATGACATTCAAAGATTCATCCGTCATGCCCGCCTTCAAAGCCGCAACTTTCAAAGCCGCCTCGGTTTGATCGCCCAGACTCGTCCAATACGGATGCTCCGGCGAAGGCAGATTGATACGCGAGTTATTGCATGCCTGGCCGGCATGTAAAAGAAGATTCAGATCTTTTTCGAACAACCTTCCCACAGGGGAAGGCGAAAATTCACCTTTCGGTTCATACCCGACGCCGGAAATTTTCAACCGCTGACGAGCCACCCAAACCTCGCGGACGGTCATCTGGTTTTGTGTGAGCGTGCCGCTTTTATCGGTGCATATAACGGAGACAGTTCCAAGCGTCTCCACAATGGAAAGTTTTTTCGCGAGCACATCGCGTTGCGCCAAACGCTGAACGGCCATCGCCAGCGAAAGAGTCAAAGTGGCTTGCAAACCTTCAGGGATAGCAGCAACAATGATGCCCAATGTCAATAAAGCCAGCTCGCCAGGCTTCATTCCCAAATCGAAGAAGCCAACCACTGCGACAATTGCTCCAACACCCAGCGCACTCCAGGTTGTTAGTTTGCTGAGATGCTTTAATTCGATTTGGAATCGTGTCGGCTCCTCGTTGACAGCCTGGGTCAATTGTGCGATCCGCCCGAATTGAGTCAACATGCCTGTGGCGTAGACCACAGCGCGGCCGGTTCCCGAAGCGACGGATGTTCCGGCAAAGATCAGATTGGAGCGTTCCAATTCGCTGACGGTGGATTGCAAAGACGCGTCCGCAGTTTTGCGAGCTGGGACGGCCTCGCCGGTCAAAGTCGAGTTATTGACGCGCAGTCCATATTCTTCCACCACGCGCGCATCCGCGGAAATGTTATCGCCTTCGGCCAGGATCAACACATCGCCCGGTACTAATTCGCTGGAAGGGATGTGAACATCCTCTCCGTCGCGAATGGCGCGGGCATAAGAAGGAAGCACCTGCCTGAGCTTTTCGATGGCTTGCTCGGCGCGATATTCCCGCCAAAACGAAAAAGCAGAGTTCACCAGAACCAGAGTCCAGATAACGAAACCCAGCACGGCATCCCTCTGCAAAAACATCGCCGCACCAACTCCAAGCAAAAGGAAAGCTTGTGGATGAGCGAACTGAACGATCCATCTTTTCCAAATTGGGGTTGTTTTTTGTTCAGAGAGGAGATTAGGCCCATACAACGAGCGGCGCGATTCTGCATCGGCAGATGCAATGCCATTTTGAGATGTCTCAAGAGCCTTGTAGACATCGGGCGGGCGCAAGCTGTAAATGGGTGTAGAACTCATAGATAGATAAAAACGGGAGACGGATCCGTCTCCCGTTCGCTATTAGTCTTCTTCTTCGCCGGGGGCGGTTTCTTTGGGAGCGCCACCCACGGTGGGTTTCTTTGGTTTGCTTTCGAGATATTGATCAAGCAGGGATGGCGCCTCCGGGTGATCAGAATGGAGTGCATGATCATAATCTCCAGCCAGGATCGGTTCTGGTTCAAAACGCACCGGCCGTCGCACACCAAACAATTCAAAAAAACGAGTCACGAAAACTAAAACGCGGCCTCGCAGGTCGTGGCGATATTCCTGCATTCTCAGCGATTGCCATTCGACAATGGACGCCATTGAGCCTTGCACGCGCGCTTTTTCGCGCACGATGCGATGGATTGTTTTTGCGTCACGATACCCGATGGGGGAAATCAACAAGGCATTAGCGGCCAACACCAGAACGCTGAAAGTGATCAGCACCACCCAACCGCCTTCACTCCACTTGCCTACGATCTGACCGATGAATACAACACCAGAGAGTATCGCGGCAAAGCCTGCTCCAAAACTACCCCAGAAGCGCGCTCGGCCTTTAGCCGTTACCAGGATATGCTTGCGGATGGCGAAGCCCATCACCATGATCGGCATGAAAACACCAATACCATAATAAGGAACGGCTGCGCCGGTATTGCCGCGTACCAGAAGTTGAATTACGACAGCGACAATAAAACCAGCAGTCACCGAGCGGGTAAAAGTCCCCTGCGGATTGCGGTACACGACAATCTCTGGAATTTCTCCGATGGCAACGTCGCGCCAGGCAGTTGCCTGTAAATCCTGAAAGGCGGTCATGGAAGCGGCGGCCAACAAAGCTACAGCTAAAATCTGGTAAGCCCAATAAAGTATGGTACCGCCGGGAATTTGACCAAAGCCGATAAAGGCCAGGTTGCCAACCAGCGAACGGCCCAGCGTGCCGTCAAAGACGTTGAAATGAAAAGCAAAATAAGCCAGGAAAGCGGTGGTGAAGCCGCCGTAAAACAAGAAGGATGTTTGCACCATGCGGCCAATACCGGACTTCCCACTATAGAAGTTCCACAAGCCGTTGAGTTTCGTCATGTGTTGCTTGCCCCACTTCACCAGGGCGAAATCTTCGTTGATGACGAACTGGATTCCATTAGACATGGCTTCCAACCCGGAGAGCGCCACCAAACCTTTCATGGAGGCGGTCAACATGTGATACGCGGCCTGCCAAAAAGAGGGTGTACTAATTTGTTCGGTAAAGGGTGCGGGGGGAATCCCTCTGCCTTTTGCAAGGAACAAACCTATCGCCATCACGATCGATAGACAACCAAAAATGCCCAACAAGCTAAAGACCACGCGCGACGATTCGCCACGTCCGCGAATGGTCAGCCACCACGTAACAGCCGCCATCGCCGCCCCCAAAGCGAAACGGATAGTCCAAACAATAGCATACGAATTAGTGAGGGAAAGTAATTGGTCGACGCCCGAAAGGGTTGATACCACGATGGTAAAGATGTAGTCCTGGATCAAGACCACCGCAACGACCAGACTCAGACCGGGAGCCAGATAACGCATCGCGGCTGTGTACGAACCACCGCCTTCATTAAAGATACCCAGCGAGTACATATACAAGCCGCCAAATATGATATTTGCAAACGCAATGACAAGCACAGCGATGAAGGCATATTTTTGCAACCCATAAGGATGGAGCGCGCTCATCATTTCGCCGGTGGCATAGAAATACGATGTGAAATAATCCACCCCAAAGAGCGCCAATGCTGCCAGCAGTCCGATCTGACCTGCGCCATGTACGGCGGCGTGTTCCTGCTTCTCAACCGGCGCAATACGGAAGGAAATGTAGATAATGGCCAACAATAGAACAATGGAGAACAGCATATTTTCTTACCTGCTTGAAAAGGGGAAATTACCCGCCAGCGATCTTAAAGGCATCTTCCAACATTTTTAATTCGCCAACAAGATGCCTGCGAGTGGACGAGTTAAACCGGGTATCCTGCATAACCTTAACCTCTTCATCGCGCGCAGCGCGCACGACAAATGCCGGCACGAACATGATCCGCCCGGCGGGAATAACCACAAAATTAAGATTCTCAAGGCGCAGATCCTGATCGTCGAAATATGGCAGACGCAGACTTAATCCGCGATTCAAACTTTGCGACGCGGCACGCTCTTTCACCGTGCGGATAATGTCACCGGTCATATAACGCGCCAGCGCCCGTCCCTGATTGATCAACTGACCCAACATGCCATAATGCTTGTTTTGATATTCTTCATCTGCAAGAATATAAGGAGCAAGCGAACGAGCCGCGAAGAGTACATTTAAAAAATTCTGCATCGAAGCGATATGCGCCTCAGCCTCAGCGACTGAATTGACCAGCAGTTTATCCTGATCGTCAAACGCCACCCATTGCGGTAAATAGAATCGACGCGCCGCCGGAACAAACGGAACCAGTAAATTACCGCGGCCATCTTCGGCCTTTCCTTCCTCTGCAATCGCGTCGGTATCGGCGGTAATGGCCGATTCAGGCTCCATGCCATCTTTGGCAGGGATCGTTGGAACATCCTCACCATCTGCGGGTACATAAGAGACACTCTTGCCGGACGGCAACATGTTGTGAACCATGTGAGTTGCGGCGGTAAAACGAATCAGCCCCACGCTCACCACGATTGCCTGATCGCTTGATTGCTCAAGTTCGGTCAGGCGCTGGCGCAGCGTGGTATGAACGTCGCGGCCTGCAAGCCGGTCCCGCAAATTGCCGACACGCTGTTCGCGTACTGCAGCTGCTACACTTCGCACCTCTTCCTTTTCATTCGGCGAACAGACCACGCGATCAGGGAGCGTAAAGCGAACGCTGTGAGCACGCCCGGCATAAGACTCTGCAATTTGCCGCGCCTGCGCTTCAAGAAAACGCTGGACAATAAGGGATTGAGCATTAAAGAGCGCCTGCTGGCGCTCAAACTCCTCATTCAATTGAACGGCAGGAGTCGCTTGTGGGTTTCGAGGTTTATCAGTCATAGTCGTTTCCTTCAGGCAAGTCGGCAATCATATCACAAATTATACTGCCATCTCCTCAAAGCCCTTCACGCAAAAATCGAAAGGGCCATTTGCAAACAGCAATGGTCTACACAGGCTCCGGTTTTCCTTCGGTTGTGTCAAAGGAATTTGCAGGAAGAAGGTACTTCCCTCCCCCAACCTGGATTCCACCCAAGCTTTGCCGCCGTGACTTTCCGCAATCGAACGGACGATGGCGAGTCCCAGCCCGGACCCATGCTGGGCGCGCGCTTCGCGTTATTTACCGCGATAGAATTTCTCAAACAGGCGCGGCAGATCATCGGGTTCGATGTCGATACCGGTATCTTCCACTTCAAAGATTATTGCATTGTCTTTCATTTTGAAGCGAACAGTGACGCTCCCTTTCTCAGGAGTATATTTCAGGGCGTTTTCAACGTACTGGTGATGTGTTCCAAAATATCCAGCACCGAGATGCTCTCCAACTGCAAGCAAACATAGCCAAATGCTCCGCCCCGCAAATGTAGGAAGAATCGAGAAAGGAGAAACAGTCAAAAGCGGAAAGGGAAAACTCTTGTGCTCGAGAATTTTAGTTGTTTTTTCAGCTGGGATTGATGGCAGAGTCGGCATAGACGCCGCGATACTCTGGAGGCAGGAGTCCGGCGATGTATTGCATGACAAGGTCAGCGTTGCGCTGGCGGGCGGCGTGGCGCTCTTCACCGCGGCCTTCAACGGGCGGCAATTGAATGGGCTTTCCAATCCTGATCTCAAGTAGCGGACGCCGAAAATGCAAAGCGGCTTTCGCAGCCTCCGCCGTCGTGCCGACAATGCCAACCGGCAGAATAGGCACGCGTGCTTCGTTGAGGATGTACCCGATGCCCGGCTTGGCGCGCCGCATGGCTGTGACGTGTGAGCGTCCGCCCTCGGGCGCGATCATTAGCGGATACCCGGAGCGCAGCACCGCCAGCATGGTTTCGATCAGCTCCCGGTCAACCTCGCCGCGGTGGACAGGGATCGTGCCATACAATTTAACCAATTGGCCCTGAAACGGTCTATCGAAAACATCCACCGCGCCGATGGCTTCAAGCATCTCCGGCCAAAAGGACAACGCCAGTGGCGGATCAAAGATTGAGACGTGATTGACTGCGACAACATAAGCTTGTCCGCGCGGGATGTTCTCAGGCCCCGTTATTCGGACGCGGCTAAAAAGATTCAGGATCAGCCGGACGCTGACCTTCAACATCGACCGTCTCACGCGCACGCCAAACGAGACGCGATATTCCTGTTTATTCACACAATCTCCACACCTGCTCAAAGACTTGGTCGGCGTTCAATTTATCAGAGTCGAGAATGACTGCATCGTCCGCGGCTTTCAACGGCGCGACATCGCGCGTGGAGTCGATATGGTCGCGCTCGATGACTTTGGCGAGGATGTTCTTATAATCGGATTGTGTGCCACGCGAAACATTCTCTTCGTGACGGCGACGAGCGCGTTCTTCTGCAGACGCGTCGAGATAAATCTTTAGATCCGCTTCGGGCAAAACGACCGTGCCAATGTCGCGTCCGACCATCACAACTTTACCGCGCTGGCCGATGCGGCGCTGTTGTTCGCTCATGGCCTGACGCACGCCCGCGTAAGCCGAGATGACCGAGACGTTCGCATCCACTTCGGGACGGCGCGTTTCCCACGTGATATCCTGGCCTCCGACGACAACATCGCAGGCGCGTCCATCAGCGTGCGAGGCGGGCAGCACATCTATTTGCGTTTCGTGCGCCAAAGCAGTAACCGCCTTCTCGTCGCGGACGTTAATGCCGCGTTGCAGGACCAACCATGTTAAAGCGCGATACATCACACCCGTGTCGAAGAACAGATAACCGAGCGCATCGGCCAACCGGCGTCCCAGCGTGGATTTACCGGACGCGGCCGGGCCGTCAATTGCGATGATGTCAGGTTTCTTTTTCATCGTTATTTTTTCCACAACTCAATCATAATAAAAAAATAACCGCAAAGTGCAAAGGTTTTTTAGCGCTTCACGGTTCATAAAAATCAACGGCATCAAGCCAGCACCATTAAGGTTTCGGCGCAGTAGAGTCGATGAACAGATCATTGCGCACCCAGACGATGATCGTCTCGGAAGTTTGCGGCATTTGATGAAATGCCACCCAGCGCATCCAATCGAGGGTCTGGGCATTGTCCCATAACGGCGACTGCTGCCAGACAAAACTCTGTCCGCGATATCCTGCCGCCAAACTTGGATTATCCTGTCCGGTCGTGATAACGATGGGCGGTGATGCCGAGGCGTCCGGCGAACTTACGACTTCAACTTTATGTTCATGCAAAAGCCATTCCAACGCAGGCGAGTCAATTCCCGCGATTGTCACCGGCTGAGCATTGACGTTGGTCTTGCTCCAATCTGACATTTGATCCACGGTCATCAGCAACAAGTCAGACTCCGCGGATGGCGTACCCGCATTCCACAACTCAACGCCAGGTGCAACCCGCAAGCCGCCTGCGCCCAACATCGCGCCGAGTGAATAAATGCCCAGAGCTGCGACCAGTCCCCACACTGCGCCGAGTCGCGCCGAGCGAATAGACCACCCAACCGCCACCAGCAAAATGCTCATCACAAGCAGGAACAACGAACCGAACAATAACCACGCCCGCAAAGTCGCCTGGTCAGAAGGCATTGCCGTTTGATTCAACGCCAAAAAATCAAGCCATGAAAAAGCCAAAATCAAAACGCTCAGGCCTATCACGCCCAGCACCTCGACGCGTTCTTCGCTGAAAACATTTAAATTGCGCGCTAACTCGAGTGCCGCCAGCGACCATAAGGGGATCAACATCCATGCCAGATCGCTCACCTGGCGCGCCGGATAAAACAATGCCAGCAACAGAGCGACCAGTGCCCACAGACTCAATAGCTTCAGGCGTCGGTTTTTGCTTTGCAATCCGCGCACGACCGCCATCAATCCCAATATCAGCGCCAGCGGCTGATAAGCAATCAGTGAGAACAATAACATTCCAAAAGAAATCCCCGAGGGATTCCGCCAGCCCGCCACATATTCAGGCAGGGACGACATCCACGCGCCCAAACCGTTCGGGGACAGGAAAAACAAAGTTCCACCGATGACGAGTGTTCCGAGGCCGAACCATAACGCGGATAACCACTCGCTACGCGCGGGACTTGAAACGGATTCCGTTTGTGAGCCGCGTTCCATTCCCTGACGAATAGCCCACGTCAACGCCAGGCCGAGCAACCCTGCCCACAAAGCTGAACCGGAGAGCAAAGCCAGCCCGGCAAAGACTCCCGCCCAGCGCGCGTTCTTCTGTCGCCAGAATCCCCAGGCGAGGAAAAGAAAAGTGATGGCAAGGATGGAACTGCCAGCTTGACGCGAGAGGGCAACCAGGCCGGGATCGAGCGCAAGGAAGAAGGCCAGGATCAGGCTGGGCCGGAGTCTGAGGCGATCCCGAAAAAGGATCGGAACAAATACCAGCGCGCTTCCAGTCAAAGCCGGGATAAGTCGCGCCAGGAAATTCGTCCCGCCGCCATAGAGAAAAAAGAAGATACTGGTGAGCAGAACATAGGCAGGTTGCGATCCCAGCGCGGGGTGAGTTCCCTGCGCCACGCCCAGAGCTTGCAAAGCCCATCTGGCTTCAAGATCGGTGAGAGGCGATGTGCCAAGCCTGATAAGCCGGACAGCCAGCGCCAAAACAAAGGCGAGTAGATAGAAAGCGGTTTCGCGGCGGCATAGTTTCATCGGATGTATTTTACTTGAATAATGGTTCACGGCACTTCATAGATTGTCACAGCGCCCAATTGATAGACCTGCTTGAGATGCTGTTTGAATTTATCTTCCTGAACATGATACGCGGAACGTTCCATCCCGCCGATGTAAACATAGCGGACACTGTAATTCCTGAGGAAGTCTTGCGCGGTCTGCCAATTGGATGTGGTGTAAAACGTTTTGATATCATCCTCGCGTGTTGCCAGCTCTGCTCCGCTGCGTCCCCACTGGGATTCGTGTCCGGGCCAGCCAAGCACTGCGGATAAACCCGTGTAAGTTGAGATGCGCGCGTAGCCGGTATAACTTCCGCCGACAGCTTCGACGATCACGCCGTCCGGCGCAGACTTGAGCCACCCAATGGCGGCGGCATCGTCAGGGTTATCACGCTGAACGCGGGTGAAGTCGTCGAGTGTCCAGCCAAACAGCGGCTTGAAATTATTGGTCTTGTTCGCAAGAGCCAGCACAGGATAGGTCAGCCCCATGAACAGCAAAACGACGAGGCCAATACGAAAGGCCCAGTCAGCGAGACCGCGTAAATTTTGCAGCAAGATCGCCGTGCCAAAAGCCGCGGCAATACTGAACAATAACCAGGCCTGATAATAAAATTTAAAAATGGTATTCATGCGCGAGCCGAATTGGTCACGCAAATAGACAAATTCGGGGGCAAGGATCAAAAGAGAAGCGATAAAGATCAGAATAAAAACAAAAGAAGATGGAGAATGGAAAATGGATGATGGAGCTTCATCATCGGCTTGCGGCTTGCGATCCGCGGTTAAAAATGCAACGACAGGAATGAGCAAAGCCAGCATTGTCAATAAACCACCGATGTAAGACAGTCGGCGTAAAGATGCGGCGGTGAATAATTCTCCGAGACTGGCAACACCTTGGGACGCAAGATATTGCTGGGCAAAACCAGAATCCTGCAAGTTGGCAAACCAACCACCCAGCCACGAGATTCCCCACAAAAGAAAAGTCAAGCCAATGACAGAAAAGAAAGCCAACTTCCAGTTTGCGTTTTGCTTTTTATTCCAAATAACGTAGGCCAAATAAACGAAGATGGGGATGAAGAGCGAGCCGAACATGACCCACAACTGCGCGCCACGCGTCGGGTTGACAAGGTTCGGAAGGATGCCGCCCGCTTGAGATGAAAAGCCGAAATAAAAGGGCAGGAAAATCAAAACGGCGGAGATAAGAAGCGGCAGTCCAAGAATGAACGCATCTTCGAGACGAGACCAACTCCAACCGCGTTCACGCACGCGGAATAAAACATAAGCCAGCACGATCAAAACCCCGGCGGCCAGGATGTCCCAAGTGTTGAGAAAAGCCAGTCCGCCTAACGTCAACGCAGCGAAGAGGAAACCGGTCTTGCTGACCTGCAAGCGGAAACCGAACAAATTGAATTCGCCGCGCCAACCGCCTAGGAATAGATTCAGCGCAACGGCAACCGCCAACAGGTTGAACGGGATCGCCAACACATGCGGATGAAGGTCACCGAGCAGGAAGGAGAAGAAAGGAAATTCATCGATGATCTCTATCGGGCGGCGCAAAAGATCGGTGTCCGCGATGACGCGTGAGGCGCGCCACCACCACAAATAGCGGATAGGAATCCAACCGAGAGGCTGAGTCGGCGCATCGCTCAACTCTTTGATGCCAAGCCAGGTCCAAAAATTGAAGGTCGAAGGTTGAAGGTTGAAAGGCCACAAAATGCCGCGCTGGTGCAGGACTTCGAGAAAGCCTGCCAGGTTGCCGACGAGGAGAAGAAAAAGAGGAGCGAGAAGAGCGGGACCGAGGACGGTAGACCGTGGACGGTCTTCGGTCAACGATCCACGGTCTAATAAAGCCAACAGGTTGTACAAAATTCCATACACGCCAATCGCGGCGAAGCCAAAAACGAGCGAGGTCATCAGGTTGTGTGCGATGGTGGCAGGGATATTTGCCAGCTTGGCGAGCATGGCAGTCAATACATAACCAAAATAATAATAAGAGATGGCATAACCCGAGAGCCACGAATCATGCGGAGGAAAAGATGGCGAGCGCAAAATGGAATTGATGAACATCAATTCCATCGGCCTTTCCGTGCCGTCCAATTCGGGGTTGCCCGCGCGAATAAAAGCGAGGAAGGCAAAGGTGATTAGGAATAAGATTTCAACCGAGAGAATATAGCGGAGATTGGATTGGAGCCAGGCCAGGGTTTCTGATTTTCGATTTTCGGTCTTTAAATCTGAGGGAAAGAAAAAAGAGGAAAGACTCAATCCCACCAACACAAGCAGGCCGAACAAGATTCCACCGATAGTATTTTGTGTCAGACCGAGTGAAGTGAACAGCCAGAAGATGTATCCCAAAATGAGAAGCCCCGCCACGCGCGAAAGGCTGTAACCGCGATCCGCCAGCGCGGGAAAGAGTCGATACGCCAACGGAAAAGTCAGCCAGCCGAGCAGGGTGAGCAGAAGATACCAGGAGATAAATGCGGTGATGGAATTCACGCCAAATCCTTGACCATGCGATGATAACCGGGAGCCTTGTTTTTCTCCTGAACGGTCAATACAATTTGATAACCGTTTCGTTCGTAAAGACGGCGGGCGCCTTCATTCTTCAAACTTACAAGCAGGGAACATTTCATCAGATGAGCGTTGCGGGCAATCTCATCTGCATATTCAAGCAAACGCGCGCCGATGCCGCGTCCTTGTGCAGAGGGCAGAACGCCGAGGTTGCTGATGTAATATTCATCCGCCTCGGCTTCCTTTCCGCCGGGGAGAGAAATGCCTCTCCGAAGAAAATCAAAGACACGCGGCAAACCCAGCGCAGAAAAAAGATGAGGCAATGTTTGCAGATCGAGGCCGGGAACTCTCTTCCCTGGATACGAAACGAGCAGGCCGACAGATTCGCCATCGGCTTCGGCGACAAATGCGTTCTTGAATCCAAAACGACCGGCATTGCGCGAGAATAACTTCGTCAAACTAATTTCCGCAAAACGAGAATCATTGTTGAAAAGATAATCGGCCAGACCGCCCATGGAAAGTTGAAACAACTGAGCGGCAAGAGACGCGTCCGCCGGGCGGGCGGGACGAATGTGGATCGAATTCATAACCCTGGAAGAGTCCACTTCCCATCCGCGTTGGGCTCGAACTTCACAACCTTTGTCACGGCATCCAGATTGATCGGGCCATAAACATGCGGGAACAGATCTGCGGCGGGAACTCCGGGCGGAGACGCGCCATCGAACGGCGGTTCCCACTTCACGTCGGAGGAAAGACGCGCTGGATCGATCACGAGCAGGACGAGTCCGGTCTGTCCCTTATAAAATTTTTCAGCAACCGGGACAGCTTGTGCAGAGGTCGAGCAGTGGATAAATCCTTCGTCTACCAGACTCGGCGCGATATATTTTCCGGCCTTTTGTGCAGCCAACCATTCTTTGCGTCCTGTGATGTGGAAGATCAAGATCAACTCCTTATGCATTACGAGTTACGTAATACGTGATGCGTAAAACGTAAAATCATGGCTGAACTTCATAGATGACTGTGTCGCCGTCGCGATAAACCGAGTTCCAGAATTGTCCGTTATATTGCTCGAATTTATTAATGCCGGGGGCGGGATACTCAAGACGTTCAAGCTGCCCGACTATTATATATTTGACATTGTACTTCTTGAGAAAATCACGCGCAGCCTGCGGATCTTCCGTGGTATAGAAAGAAGTGATCTCTGCGATTCTTTCCTCGACGAGTTGCGGCGTCAGCGTGCGTTGTTGACGTTGATGCCAGTTCCAGCCAACTACACCAGGCAGACCGGTATAGATCGTAAAACGCGTGCCCCATTTGTATTCGGTGGTGTTGGCTTCGACAATCACAGGCGAACCTTGAACGTTATCCTGCATCCAGCGGATAGCGCGATAATCATGGCTCAAATCCATTGTCGCGCCAAAATCCGCATACTGGGCATATTTCATATAAATGATGCTATCGAGAGTGAGCGGTACGCCTGGGGCCATACGGTCAGAGACTTTATCGACCGCCGACGAAATCGTGGTCAAAGCTGCGCCTGCCAAAACAAAAGTCACGCCGATCTGGAAGAAGTTACGCCAACCCGGCAGCCATTTGTGGATTTCGGACAGGACCCACGCGAAGGCGGCCGCGGCGGAGACGGACAGCAAAGCCCAGGCTTGAAGATAGAACTTGAAGACCGTGTTCATGCGGCCGATGTCGCCGCGCACCACAACCAACTCGACCACAATCGTGATAAGCATAGCAGTGCCAATCAAAAACAGAACAAAGCGTTTTACATCCGGCATGTTTGAGCGCAGGATAAGCAATCCGGCCCAGACCGCAATTGGCAACGCGACCCAGCCGACCCCCACACCGCGATATACAAAATACAGTAAAGACGCCAGCACAATCGCAATGCCCGCTTCGATTAAGAGTTGATACGGGCGCAATTTGTTCAGGGATGAGACCGGCGTGGTTGCCATCCACTCATGCGTCTCCCACATCATCCATGCCACGATGATGAACAGGAACACGCCCCAATGTGTGAGATAAGACCAGATCGGCGTTTGAGAAGCGGTCCATGGATCGAGCGCGCTATACCCTTGAAGGTATGAAGCGCGATAAGGTTCGTACAACACAAAAGATAGAACGGTCAGCAAAATGATACTGCCAACGATCAAAGCCAATTTCTTGATGGCAGTCGGGATGCCGGTTAGCCAGGCCCATGCTACATCCACGTAACGCCAGAGTGAATAGGCGAGCACAGCAAAACCAATTGGAAGATAAGTGTAAATATCAGAGAGGTTGGTCGGATACAACGCGCCGATGATCAACGCACCGATAGAAAGTGAAAGCCATGAAGTGCGGCGGCCTTTGATGATCGAAAGCGCCCAGGCCAAAGCCAGCAAAGCCAGCGACATCGCCATCATATGCGCGTGCAGATCACTGTAAACAAAAGTGAAGAATGGGAACTCGGTGATCTCATTGCCCGGTCCCGGCGGGATGAGACGGCTCGGATTCCAGTACCAGTCACCCCGTCCGTAAGGAAGCGGCTGGCCGGTAACAGATTTGCCGATTCCCTCGGCGGCCCAGATAAAGCGCTGCACGATGTTGGCATTATCAATGATTCCGCCCGGCGCGGCCATGCGTTCGAAGCCTTGATACAACATTCGCATCGTACCGAGATTGCCGAGAGCAACCATCAATAAGGCTGCCAGTAAACCTGCAACAAGTGAAAGGCTGAAAGGTGAAGGTTCAGAACTTTCAACCTTCGACCTTGAACCTTCAACCAAATTCCATCCGATCGAGAACGCGCATAAAGCCGTCGTTGCGAACAAGGTTGGCAAAATAAAATTATATGCAATAGTTGGTACGATGCCAAGCAGCTTTACCGGCATTGCCACCAGCACGAAACCATAATAATAATAGTTGATGTAACCGCCGCCGAACCACGGGTCATATGGCGGGAAGGTCGTGCTCTTCAAGACGGCATTGAAATATGAAAAATCCATCGGACGTTCGCCACCCTTGGCTGGATGCCACAAGTCAGGATTGCCGATGCGGATGAGCAAATCGAAGACGAAGAATGCGAGGAAGACTCCCTCGACCATCAGGAAATAATTTCGACGCGACTTCCACTCTTCGCACAATTCATCGCGGCGCATCCACCCCAGACCTAAACCGGTCGCCGCCAAAACAACAAACACCACGCTGACAGTTAATCGCGTGTTCGGCACGCCGACAGATCCGCTCAGCCACGCAAGGTAGCCGAAGATAACAAGTCCCAGCGCGCGTGAAAGCGGATAACCTTTATCACCCAGACCAGGGAATGCAATACGGATGATCGGATACGTGATCAGTCCAAGCACAAAGATAAACAGATACCAGATGATCAATCCAACAAACGGATATTTATTCTGAATCCAATCGTAGCTGAACAACTGCGACCACGTCCCACCCGTCTGCTCTTGAGCCGCACGACTCGGGGAGAGCATCAAATCTTTGTAACTGCTGGCTTGCTTGGGCGTAAGATGAACAACGTGACTTAAGTCAACAGCGCCGAGGATCAGCTGCACCTTTGCGGCGTTGAAGTCGGGAGTCTTCTGGAAGATCAAAACCTTCGGATGGTCATAAAAAGTGAAGGCCTCCTCGGCGGGCTGGTCATTGATTACCAACGATCCCAATGTTGGGTATGACTCGAAAGTCTTCACCAAATCGAATCCCAGATCGCCTTTGAACATACCCGGCTCAGCAACGCGGTAACACCAGATGATATCCTTGTCCGGCGGACAGCCGAGCAGTTCGCGATAATAAACCGTCGTCAGCGGATAGCGCTCCGGGATGCGTGTGATCTGCGCATACTGGTGATTAGTTGGGATAAAAATGTAATCGGTTTGATTGAGGACATTTTCAATGCGCGCCAGCTTATTGGCGTTGTCATCCCAATAGACTTGCAGATTCAGATCGCCGCGATACATACCACCGAAGGCATCGTAATTGTCAATGCGGAAGGGCAGACTCCAGTCATAGCTTGTTTCGTTGGCAACGCTCGAACCCGTCAATATCAACTCTCCTCCATCAGCTTGCAAACTCAAGGAATACGTCTTTCCTTGAGCTAACATAAGAGGTCGATCCAGCTTCAAGGTCACGGACTGACCGGACGAGTCCGTGGTTGCCGCGAAAGCGGAGGTGGCTTCAGCGTGAGCCAGTGGCACATCCGCCGTTGAATTTGGCTGACCGCCCACCGACAGAGTCAATGTCACGTTTGTGGCGACAGGATTTAGAACATGTTCCAGCAAAAACCCGGTCATGACTCCGTTACGCTGGGCTGTAAAATTGAACTCGGCTGGTATGCCCTGCGGAAGTGTGATACCGGTCGGCACGGATAACGGCTGGTTATATACCGAACCGTCTCCAATTTGGATTTCCAAATTGACCGCGCCTGGCACATTCTGGTAAATCCAGCGCGATGCGGCCATGCGCGTCTCGTCGTGCGTATAAACGCTTAAGAAAGCAAGAGCCCACACCGCAGTCGCGATCAGAACGATTCCGCCAGCGGCAAGAGAAAGATTACGGATTATGGAATATAAATTGCGTGACGCAAAAAGACTCGGCAATTCAAAGACCACCCAGGCGGCCATCATGCACAACAGCGGATAGATCGGCAGTTGATAACGCATAGTCGGGTTGAATTGCAATGACTGCCAGCCAAAGTAAAGCGCTGTCCAACCCCAGAGCAAAATATGCTGGCGCTCACCTTTGAAGATACGCCAGGCCATGCTTAGAAAACCTATCCAAGCCAGAACGCCCAGCGGCAATCCCAGCCCCCAGACAGTGAGATTTGTAAAGGAATACAAATGTGTGCGCCGCGCCCATTGCAAATTCCAGGGCAGATCAGCTGTGCCGGTAGCCTGGGCATATTGTTCTTTTAGATTAGCGATCCACTGCGTATTTGGAAGGAGACCGATGAAAGCATATGGTTGAAAGATGCGGAATATGAGCAGAGCTGCCAGGCCGCCAGCGATCAAGTAAACAGCCATCAACAACCAGCGCTCATCTTTGAGCGATTGATGTTCAGGGTCCGGTTCACTTAGCTGAGGTCCAAATGAAAAATGCCTGCCAAACCGCAAAGCCAGTGCTGCGGGCAAAGCCACATTCAGCACAATGGCATTGATCTTACTGGCCGCACCCAGGCCAAGAGCCAAGCCAAAGAAGATGGAATTCCAAAAAACAGAATCACGAATCAGAGATGCAAACGAAAATGCCGCGCGTGTCCCGCCTTCATTATTCTTTGGTTGGTCGTAAGCGATCCGAATCGCAAAATACAGCGCCAAATACATGAACGGATTCATGAACAGGTCAACCGTAAAGAAATGTGATTGCTGGATTTGCATGACTGCCAGTGAGGAGAATAACGTTGCCAGCAGAGCCGTTCGCCGACTGTAAAGCCGGGCAACGATGAAATACAAGATCAAAATGGAAAATAGATCGGCAAGCGCAGAGAACTCGCGGCCAAGGAATTTAATCGAGACTGCATTCGGGCCGAGCAATTCGTAGGTGTATCGCACAAGGAATAATGGCAAGGTCCCGTACACATAAAAGGGCGCGCCGCGATTGTTCGGGTTAAGAGTGGAAGTCGCCGTATTGAAAAATTCCGAAACAGTCAGCCAATGCTGGCGGTCAGGTGGACAGACATCAATTGATACACCCGCATCCATACAAGAATGAGCATGCAAATTTTCCGCCACACCACTCAGGAACAACTCGTCGGGATGCTGGTTCTGGAACTCGCCCCAATCCAAGCCTGTGACGCGCAACCAGGCCGCCAAAACCAGCACAAGGATCAAGAGCAGGTCATAAATCCAGAAATGTTTTTCGTTTGCCATAATGCGTTTCAATTTATCATCTAAGAATTAATGTGAAATGAAGAAGATTTTCATGTCATTGCGCTGGCACAAAGAAGACCCAGAAATCATGACCGACCACCGCTGACTGGTGAAGAGACAACGATCCTTGCGGATATAACTGCTTGAGCAGATCAAGATCTTTCTGATCGTTGGTATCAGGTTCATTCGTATTGGCTTTTAGGATAAAAAGTTTCGGGCCCGGCAATCGTACTGTGCCAGCCAGATTGGCAGGCCACATCGCGAAATCACGGTTCGGGATTCCCGCCCACACACCCGGCAGGCGCGTATCCACCCAATATGGGAACGGCACAACCCAAGCCGTGTCTGTTTCGTCGTATGTCACGCCAAACTGCTTTATGACGGCTCCCATCTCGGACGAGTTCCACGAACCAAGGCGATATTGAGTGTCGAATTGATTGAAGACCAGATCGTAATTTTGCGCAGCGGACATGAAGAACAGGACGCCGGTCAGGGCCCAGGCAAAAACCTTCCGCTTCTTATCGGACCCGAAAGCGGACACCAGACCATCGAGCGCCAGCGCCACGACAATGAACACGGGAACGAGCGCGCCGCCCGCGCGGTTCAACGCAGGATTCTCGTCCGGGTAGGTCAGAGAAAGGATAGATGGGAGTTGCAGGATCGGGATCGAGAGCAAAAGGAACAGGTCCAGCCAGTGGCGCTTTTGAATGTAGCGCGCCAGCAATAACACAATCCCGATCAGGAAGAGCGCGCCGGAAATAATATCCAGCGCAGGACGATGCGGCAATGAATTGACCCAGATGTTGCCATCGTCCAAATTGAACATGCGCAGGGCGTTCCATAAATTTGAGAAAAATATTTGATACCACGGACCATTCAGGGGAGTGTCAGCCAACCCAAGCCGCGAGAAGGCGCGATAGAAAAACATGTCCGGGTTGTCAATGGCATAACGCATGAGAGGCAGGAAGACAACCAACGAAACAAAGCCCAACATAATGAACCAGGCCAGCGCGTCGCGGCGAACGCCTTTGGATTGAACGTGAAGCACATAAAGCAGAAAGGCGGCGGCCACCAAAAACGGCATGATGCGCGACGAACTGTATCCATGCAGACTCACACCGAGGAAGATTCCTGAAAGAATAAAGTCATTGCGGTTGCGCGTCCGCAAGCCGCGGATGAGATAAAACAAAGTCGGCGCGGCGAACAGCGGGTAGAGTGGAAAACGCAAGCCGATGCGCGCGATCACGTTCGGCCAGTAGGCGACGCCCGCAAATGCAAACGCCAGCAAACCCACGCGCTCATTGGCAACTTCCTTGCCAAGAAAATATATGTAAGGAAGTGTAAACAACCCGAACAGAACCGTGCCAATTTTGAGACTCAGGAACGAAATGCCCGTGCCGAAGATCCACGACACGAACAGAGTCCAATACATCTGAATGGCTTCACGCCCTGTGTTACGTGGGAAGAAAATATGAGTCTGCCCCTGACTCACATCATAAACATCGAGAAGTTTCTCGGCATGATCGCTGAACGGCTCGCCGGGCGTCTGTTGAATGTGATAAACGCGGAAGAAAACGATCAGCAGGGAGAGCGCCACAACTAAAGCGATCCACTTCTTATTAACCGGAGCCGTGGAATTCGCAACACGTGGTTGTGGAACACGAAATGCAAGGACGATGAAAATAATCGCCAGCAACCATAAAGTCACATTAAGCAGCGTGAACAAATTTCCACCCAGCGAACCAAACGCCGCGATGGACAAAACAATTGCCAGTATCAAACCTGTGATACGCACAGTTTGTGGATCGCTGGTGGAAAAATCAGGCCGGAGCGATGCGAGCGTCCACTCGGATTCGATCACGGACCAAATCAACATCGCCAGCGCCAAAACATAAAAACCGATCGCTAAACCAGTGTTTACATTTGGCGGCTCGAACATGGACTGTGCGACCAAGGCCAATCCCAGCGCGAACAAAGATCGCCATGGAAAATGTCGGACCGCGGCGGAGATAACGGGTGCAGGCTGAGGCTCCAACTCAAGAGCTTCCTCGGCCAGCGCCTGATTTATTTCTTCGCGGCGACGCGCGTCCCACAGCGAACGGATGAAGTTCGAGAATGAATCCCAATCTTTAAAGATGGATTTTACAAAGTCAAGGACAGAGGGTTCCTGCATATCAATCCGGTTTATTTGTTTTTATCTGCGGCTGTTTTGCGCGCAATGACCAGAACACTTTCCCCCCAGTGTATCGGCAAAAAGATGAATCCCGTGATCGCCTGAATGCCTCCAAGCGAACCGAAAAATAATTTCTGAATCGAAGCGGGAATGAGCGGAATATAAGGCACATTCCAAAAGCCGTCGGCGAAAACTTTGAGCGGCTTCATGCCCGCATCTTTGATAAAGCTCAACCATTCAGCAGGGCGCTTGAGCGAAATGTGAGTCGGGTCTTGATAGCCGATCCACTTATCACCTTTGAGCGGCTTGAGCAGGCCATCCAAATTCGGTGTGGCAAGGATCAGGATTCCACCCGGTTCGAGAATCCGGCCAATTTCACGGATGGCCTGTTCCGGCTTGGGCAAATGTTCGACGATATGTTTGATAATGACCACGCCGAAGGCTGAATCGGCGTAAGGCAAATCCTGGGCGCTGGCTGTCTCCAGCAAAGTCCGCTTCACCACGGACCTTGACTGGGCCACCGCCCAATGATTTAAATCCAAACCGTAAGTTTTAAACGAATCTTCGAGCTGGCCGACGAGATGACCAAGCCCAAGCCCGATCTCAAGCAGGCGCGAATCGCGGCGTCCATAGCGGCGGGCCAGCGCAGCAAAGAATCGATTCGACCACCAGTACTGGCTATATTTCGCAAACGAGACGTCGGCGTATGTGTGCGTGGAAAAATATTTTTCATCGAAGGACATAGGCGTGGGGCGTTACGTAATACGTATTACGTACTACTTCTTTTTCGCAATATAAAACGTGAACGTTCCGTTCTCAATCGCTTCAGGCGAGGCGAATTTTTTTACATAAGCCTCCGTCAGCGCGAGATTCCATTTCGTGCGGGCGATGATCCAGCGTCCGGTCAACGCGCGCGCAACCACAGACGGAACGCCAAAATAATGTCCCCATTCTAACACGTGCATCGCGGCGGGCGAAAAGTAGCTCCAATATTTTTCAGGCACAAAACCTGCGCGCTCCAAACGTACCTTCCAAGCTTCCGGCTCATCGGCGTGAGCAACACGTGAAATCTTTCTGAACCATTCAGTATAGCTTTTTCCGAGCACGCGCGAGATCGAAAGTTCTGAAAGATAGCGCGGGTTCGGCACGCAGAAATAAAACGGCGCGCCGGGTTTCAAGACGCGCGCGGTCTCAGCCAGCACCGCGTCAATATGCGGAATATGTTCGAGCACCGAGTTGCTGAAGCCGCTGGCGAAATAATTGCTCGGAAAAGGAGTCTGCGCGCCATCGGCTTCGATCAAGGATTTATACGCGCCAAACTTTTTCGCCTCATGGATCGGCCCATGCCACGGGTCGAGACCCACGTCAATTTTTTGGTCGAAGGTCAGTGAAGCAAAATGTCCGTCGCCGCAACCGACATCATAAATCGGCGCGGGCATCGGCAGATCCTGATAATAAGAGCTTTCTATCGCGCGCAAAAAGGCGCGGAAGTAAGGCAGGTCACGCAATTGCAAAAAAAGAAAATCTTTTTGAGAGACCATCTACTTACTCTCGCCAACAGGTCGGACAATCCAATATGCCAGTGCGCCTAAAAAAGGAATAGCCAAATGACGAGCACCCAGATTGCCAATGTATCTCCGCTAATTTTTTATTTCCTCACCATCAACCCTTCAAATAATTTTTCATACTCAGCCGCAATGGTATCGGGGTCGTAGGATTTTTTGATGGACTCAATATCGCCGCGGAATTTTTCGGGTTCGTTCAGGACCTCGAGAACGGACTCCGCCAAACTAGCCGCATCGCCAATTTTAGCAACGCGTCCCATGCCGTGCATTTTGACCGGCATCCGCACACCCGGCAACGCCGACGCCACGCTCGGCACGCCGTTCATCATCGCCTCAATTTGGACGAGGCCAAAAGCCTCGGTTGAATTTAAAGATGGAATGACCAGCACATCCAGGTTTGGATAGAAGGCCGCCATTTGTTCAGGATTGAGGTTGCCGAGAAAAGTCCAGTGGCCTTGAGATTCAAATCCATGAATGCGCGGCATCAGACGTTCAGCGTAAGCCTGTTCGCCCATTACATTTTGATACGTGCCCGCGAAAAGAACCTGAGCCATCGGATATTTTTTCAAAATTATCGGCAACGCGTCGAGCAAAACCTCGACTCCTTTTTCAGCGGCGAAGCGGGCGGCCATGCCGATGACCGGTTTCCGGTCCGAGGTGTGATGCGTTTCGGCAAAAGCTTTGACTGCGCCCGGTTGAGGAGTCGGCAGTTCAACCGGCGGAAGGATCGTCCGCAATTTAAATTTATAGCGCGAGAGGTAGGATGAATGGTCGGCGTAATCCTGCGTGTACGTCACGATCTGGTTGGAAAGAATCCCCGCCATGTTGTTCTGCCACTTAACTACAAGATTGACGAAGCGGTTGAACAGGCCGGGCGGCAAAAGCAAATCGCAGTGATAGGTGAGAATGGCAGGCTTGCGAAAAAGCCGTCCGCGGAACGCCACACCGGGCGCGTCAAATTGCGGCAGGTGCATCTGGACTACGTCATGCTCGGCGACCAACTTTGTCGCCATCCAACCAAAGGTCGGTGCAATGACGCCCTTGCTCAGACGGAACATCACCGGCACACGGATCACTCTGACGCCATCCCTCATTTCTTCCCGCGGCAAGGATGGATCGTACTGCGTGGTCATCACCGTGACCTGATGTCCGCGTTTGACGAAGGCACTCGCAAGACGCTCGGCATAAATCGTCAGGCCGGAGGTGTGAGGGCGATAGTAAGTGAGAACGGTCAGGATTTTCATAAAGCGCAGGGATTATACCCCACTAAAATTCCGGTAGATGTTGGGTTTCAGAGTAACTTGGCGGATTATGGGTGTTTATTAATCATGTAGAGCAATTCAAATCCTTCATATTAGAAAGGAAAATGTAAAATGCCCACAAAGAAAGCAACATCTCAAAAGGCCGCGGCCCCCGCTCCCGCCATGTCTAATTCAAATGATTGGGCGAAGTGGGTGTATCTGATCGGCCTGATTGTCGCCGGTTTGCTCGGAGCGTTTGCTGGCGTGCTCAATCTGAGCGCCGACATCAGCAAGTATGTGTCGTGGGTGTTGATCCTGGCTGGCATATTGGCCGGAATCTTCTTCCTTGACTCGGGCGATGTTGTTAATTTCGCCATCCGCTTCCTTTTGCTCGGAGCTGTCTGGAAAGCGCTTGACGCTGTCCCAGGTGTCGGGCCATACTTGTCGGGCTTTTTCGGCGGCGTGTTTGGCTTCCTGACGCCGGTCGGCCTGACCTTGCTCTTCATGTACTTCTGGAAAAAATACTTTGCAAGCATGATGTAGTTTTACAGACAAAGAACCGCCGGGATCCCGGCGGTTCTTTGTCTGTACCATAATGGTCCGTCAATAATATTCAAGACACAAACATAAAAATGTGTTATCCACCCGTTGTTAGGCCAAACAAGAGTGTTTCAGGGGCGGCATGAGTTCCCTCTTTTTTGTTAAAAGTTAGAACAAGCTTTTATTTTTACTCACCCACTCAAACAACATCTTAATTCCCTGCTCCACGCCGATCTTTGGACTCCAGCCTAGCTCGCGTACAGCCTTGCTGACATCAGCGTAGAACACGCGCTGATCGCCGGGACGCCAGTCGCCGTGGCCGATTTCAATTTTATGATCAACTAATTTTTCAAGCATTGGTCCAAACTCGGCCCACACCGAAAGAACATTCTGCGGTCCGCCGCCCATATTGAAAACTTTCCCAGCAGTCATATCGATCTTCTCAATCGCCGCGTCATACGCGTTCAACAAATCGTCAACGTGCAAAACATCCCGCACCTGCTTGCCATCGCCGTAGATCGTGATCGGACGTCCGGTCACCGCCGCAATCACAAACCACGCCACCCAGCCCTGGTCTTCGATGCCAAACTGGCGTGGGCCATAAATACAAGATTGACGGAAGACGACAGACCGCAAGCCATAAATGCGATGATAGTCACGCACATATTGATCGCCTGTGCCTTTCGAGCAGCCATACGGCGAATGAAAATCAAGCGGCTGAGTTTCAGGGCAGCCGTTTTTCAAATCGGCATAACGCCAGCGGGTCGGGTCCTCAGTGAGTGCAACTTCTTCCATACCCCCATAGACTTTATTTGTTGATGCATAAACAAAAACCGGATCGCGCCCCGAGAGGCGCGCGGCTTCGAGAACATTGAATGTTCCAAATGCGTTGGCTTCAAAATCATCGCGCGGATTGGTGATGGACATAGTCACCGCAACCTGTCCGGCCAGATGCACGATCACATCGGACTCTTTAGCGGACTCCGCTATAAGCGAGGCATTGCGCACATCCCCAACAATCACGTTAAAAGACTCCCCGCCGTAAGTCCGCTTCAACCATTCGAGATTCCTCGGCGCACCAGCACGCGAAAAATTATCGTAGATCGTGACCTTTTCGCCGCGCTTCAAAAGACGATTGGCATAGTTCGCGCCGATAAACCCGGCTCCACCTGTGACAAGATAATTGCGAGACATGGTTTCTCCAATCCTTATTACTGTGAATAATATGTGCGCCGTCGCGGGAACAAGTTAACGGCCACAAAACCAAAAACAAATCCGCCGATGTGTGCCCACCATGCAACACCGCTTCCGCTTGCACCTTGCAGTGAAAGCCAGCCTGAGAACAATTGGGAAATGAACCAGAACAAAAGAAAGATCGTGACCGGGATTTCAATGATTGTAAAGATAAAAAAGATCGGAACCAGACTGGCAATGCGGGCGCGCGGGAAGGAAATCAAATATGCGCCCAACACACCGGCAATTGCACCGCTTGCACCGATCATAGGCTCGCTGCTGGTCTGCAGAATATAGACCTGCATCAACGCGGCAGCGACGCCGCTCAGTAAATAAAAGATCAAGTAACGCGTTGCACCCAAACGATCTTCGATGTTGTCGCCAAAAATGAACAGGAACCACATGTTGCTCAAAACGTGGAACCAGCCTCCGTGCAGGAACATGCTGGTAAAAATCGTCACCCATGCCACCTGCGGATGGGCGATCAAGCGGCTCGGAACCAGCGCCCAGGTGCGGATAAAACGTTCCAGCCCTGCACCTCCAAGTTGAACTTCATATAGGAAAGCTAAAATATTCAGGGCAATCAAAACCAGGTTGACCACCGGAAATCTTCGAGAACGAACTGTATCGTAAAGCGGGATCATGGTACCTCCATTGAAAACACTATCGATAAAAACTTATACAGGAGGAACAACCAGAAAATTCTATCCCTTAATCCCTGTCAGCGGTTTTTTCTTTGGAGCGGAGATTCATCAATTGCAGATACATGCCTGAAAGAGTCTGTCCTTCGCGCGAAAACGCGTACCCGCCAAGAACAAGGCTGGTCAAATAATTAAAAAAGCGCGAGGTCAAAGCAACAGCCAGCGAGGTGGACTGGTCATGCGTCAGCAGGGTTAAGGCTCCGCCGAGCGCGCCATCAAAGGTCCCGACCGCACCGGGCAGGGACGGAACCGCTCCGCCAAACGCGGCTGCACCAACTGCGAACATCCCCCACGTCAGTTGTGCCTGTGGGAAGAAAGCGCGAATGGTCAGATAATATGAAATGATGCCTATGCCCCAGTTGAGCGCCATCCAAAACAGGAAGCGGGCAAAGAGCCAGCCGTCGGTCAACACGGCCAGGCCGACCAAAAATGATTCAAGCAGACTGCCGCCGAAGCGTTGAATCTTTGGCCAGCGCGCGCTGAATTTATGGAAGATATCCAAAGCCCATGCGTCGTTGCGGGCAAGGATGTAAAGAAAAATCAAACCAGCTAGAACCACAACACCTAAAATGATGGCGATGCGATCTGCCCCTTGCGCGCCAACCACGAACGGAATCGCGCCGATGAAAATCGCGGCAGTGAATGCCAGGTCTATCGAACGCTCAATGATAATGGTCGGCAAAATCTCTGCAAACTGCAAGCCGGATTTTCGACTGAGTAAAAATGCGCGCCCGATCTCGCCGAGGCGGAAGGGCAGAAAATTATTGAGCAGATAACCTTCGTTCAACGAGGCGAACACATCGCGGAAGGAGGCACGGTCACGCAATAACGTGCGCCAGACAATGGCGCGCACCCACAACCAGACAAAAGACAGGATAAGTGCCAGCACAATGAAGCGATAATCCGCAGCGCGGATGGCGGCGATCGTCTTCGGGATGTCGACGAAATATAAAATGGCGGCGATCAGCAGGATGCTGACAAGCGCGCCGGGGAGCCAGCGTTTTACATCTTTCATATTTTTAACCACGACACTTGCACCTGCCGCAAGTGCAGGTGAGGACACGAAGGTCACTAAGGTTTAACGAACGATGAGCAAGTCGCCCTTCCGTAGATTTTCCTTCGTGTACTTGGTGTCTTTTGTGTTTAAGAATCATTCCTCTTCCAGTTTCAACACGGCCATGAACGCCTCCTGTGGGATTTCAACGTTGCCAACCATCTTGAGGCGTTTCTTGCCGCGCTTTTGTTTCTCAAGCAATTTCTTCTTGCGCGAAATATCGCCGCCGTAACATTTTGCCAGCACATCTTTGCGCGTGGCTTTGACATTTGCGCGGCTGATGATCCGTCCGCCCGCCGAGGCCTGGATGGCGACATCATATAACTGACGTGGGATCAATTCTTTGAGCTTCGTGATCAGCCGCTGACCTTTGTGGAATGCATCCTTCTCATGGACGATGGCCGCCAGCGCATCAACCGGTTCGCCATTGACGAGGATCTCCAGCTTCTGTAATACATCGGCGCGGTATTCGAGGAGCTGATAATCAAGCGAGGCGTACCCTTTGGTGTGCGATTTCAACATATCGAAGAAATCGATAATGATCTCGGAGAGCGGGATTTCAAAATCGAGTTGCACGCGGTGCGGCGCAGGATATTCCTGTTTTTTATAAATGCCGCGGCGCTTGGTGACCAGTTCCATGATCGGACCATAATATTCGGTCGGTGTGATGATCTCGATATTCATCCACGGTTCGCGGATTTCGGCCACGCCTTCGGTCGGAAGTTCGGCAGGCGAATCAACCGTGATGGTCTCACCCGTCAACTTAACGACTTCATATTCAACGGATGGGGCGGTGAACAAAACGTCGAGGTCATATTCACGCTCGATACGTTCCTGAATAATTTCCATGTGGAACAGACCGAGGAACCCGGCGCGGAATCCAAAGCCTAAAGCTTGAGAAGTTTCAGGCGTGAAAGTCAGCGAAGCATCGTTGAGTTGAAGTTTATCGAGCGACTCGCGCAGCTCGGGATAATCGTCAGCTTCGACGGGATAAATTCCAGCGAAGACCATCGGCTTGGGCGAACGGTAACCCGGCAGCGGGTCCGAGGCGGGAGACGAAGCGCTCGTGATCGTGTCGCCCACGCGGCATTCGTGTACCGTCTTGAATCCGGTGGCGATGTATCCGACTTCGCCTGATCCCAACCTTTGAACGGGTTTCATGCCCGGTGCAAAAATTCCGATCTCGACCGGCTTCATATCCATTTTGGTGATCATCATCCGCAGAACATCAGTGGCCTTGAACGAGCCTTCGATCACGCGGATGTAAGCGACGACGCCTTTGTAAGAGTCGTAATGCGAATCAAAAATGAGCGCACGCAGAGGCGAATCGTCCGCGTCTTTGGGCGGCGGCACGCGTTGGACGATCGCTTCGAGCACCTGATCCACGTTCAAGCCTTCTTTGGCCGAAATGCGGATCACGCTTCCGGCCTCGACCCCGATCAGGCTGGCGATATCTTCAGCCACTTCATCGGGCCGGGCGGATGGCAGATCGATCTTATTAATGACGGGAATGATGGTGAGATCGGCTTCGAGGGCCTGATACAAATTTGCGAGCGTCTGCGCTTCGATGCCCTGCGTGGCGTCCACAACCAGCACTGCGCCTTCACAGGCCTTGAGCGCGCGGCTGACTTCGTAACCGAAGTCGACGTGGCCGGGCGTATCAATTAAATTGATCTCGTATTTTTGATTATCTTTAGCGGTGTAATACATGCGCACAGCGGAGGCTTTGATGGTCACGCCTTTTTCGCGCTCGAGGTCCATCGTGTCGAGCATCTGCGCGGTCATATCACGATCGGAGATCGTGCCGGTGAGCTGGAGCAAACGGTCAGCAAGCGTGGACTTGCCATGGTCCACGTGCGCGATGATGCAAAAGTTACGGATATGGTCGGTCATACTACTTTCTGGAGGGTTCGATTGTGTTGGATGGACATGTACCTGCGAGGCGTTCTTCGCCAGAACGGCAATTTACCCGGATAAACATTTACGCAAGATGTCTATTAAAAACTGTTTAAGCGTCGAAAGTATAACCGATTTCAAAAGCAACAACGCGCCATGCCGGCGCGCCGTTGTTGCTTTTGATCGAGCCAAAAACTACATTTTTCTAACCACCTGACATTCTGTTATAAGAGCAATCCGTTGGTTGAGTAGGCGGTGTTCGTCCGCCGTATCGAAACCAACAGTAGGCAAAATGCCTGGAAATGTGGTCTCGACATGCCCCTCAAAGAGCGTTCGGGGCTACTCGACCACCACTTGATTCGAAAGTGTCAGGTGGTTACATTTTTTTCAGCAGTTCAGCCTTCTTGGCCTGGAACTCTGCTTCGGTGACAATGCCTTTCTTGCGCAACTCGTCCAACTCGGCAATCTGTGCAGGGATATCGTCGGCATGTTGAGCATGAGTGCCCGTCCCCTCATAGCCGAGCTTCTCCTTGGCGTTCAGCATGGCCGTCTTGAATTTGAGCGGGTCGCCGATGCGCTTGAACAGGTTGACCCCGATCTCGCTGGCGGTCAGGATCTCCACGTCACCGTAATCGAACAGCCTCCCCCAAAAAGATTGCGTCATCTTGACGTCGTTGACTTTTTCCAGCGATGAGTCCACCACATTCTTGTTGAAGATGCCAGAGATCTGGATCACGCGGCGGTTGGTCACAAGATATTCGTGGTTACTCCAGATCAGGATGTCGCGCAGCATACTGATCAGCGGCACAATCACCAGCACAAAGCCGAAGGCCGTCAGTGGAAAGAAAAAGGTCGCCACGCTGACGGCTGCGATCAACAGCAGGGTGATGGTGATTTCCGCCAGGATCGCGCTGAAGAGTACGAACCAGTGCTGACGCGTGACCAGGACGATGCGTTCATTTTCACCTAACATGCTCTGGACGTAATTCTTTGCCATTTTTTCTCCTTGCCTGAAAGTTGGTATGATTTTAGCATCGAAAGTGAAAACTACAACCGGCAAAATGGAATAATTTCAGTAGATCGCCTGGCAGCCATTTGCGGCGAAGAGGGTAAAATTATGAAGTTCCTTTGCACACAAGCAGATGCCCATGAAAAACTTCGATGCGCGGTACAACGACCTCCCAAAAACCGAGATTCATATCCATCTTGAAGGCGCCATCCGCACGCAGACTGTTATCGACTCCGCCAAAGAATACGGTTTGGAACTGCCTTCCTACGAGGCCAGCGAGCTGGATAAAACCGTCAAGGTTTATGACCAGATGCGCGATCTGCACGCCGTGCTGAAAGCCTTCGACATTTTCCAAAACAGCATCACCTCACCTGCCATCGTCGAGCGCATCGCGTGGGAACTGTTCGAGGACTCGGCCAGACAGAACATCAAACTCTTTGAGGTGCGCTTCTCGCCGGACTGGGCCTTTCACGGACACAACTTGAATTGGGATGCCTGCCTCGAGGGACTCCTACGAGCCAAAGGACGCGCCGAGCGCGAGTTCGACATGGCCATCGGCTATATCGCCATCACCACGCGCAGCATGGGAGCCGAATCCTGCGTCAAGACCGTGGACTGGGCCATCCGCAATAAACAACACATCCTCGGCGTTGACCTGGCCGACAGTGAGGTGCCATTTCCGATCAAGGATTTTGTCAAACCGATTCTGAAAGCGCATGATGCCGGACTCAAAGTGACGATCCACTCCGGCGAAGATACGCCAGCCTCCTACGTGGTGGATACGATCAATATGGTTGATCCAGACCGCATCGGGCATGGCATCCACATCATCGAAGATATGCAGGCAGTGGAGTTAGTGAAAAAGCGCGGCATTACGCTGGAGGTCAACCCGTGGAGCAACTACTTGACCAATTCCGTGCACAGGATTGAAGAACACCCGCTGAAAAAATTGTTCGATCTCGGCGTGCGCGTGACCATTAACTCCGACGACCCCGAAGTACTGGAAACAAACCTGAACAACGAATATCGCATCGCACACGAGGTGCTCGGTATGAGCATGGACAATATCGCGGCCTGTAACCGTTACGCATTCGAAGCATCCTTCATTCCCGAAGCAGACAAGAAAAGAATCTGGGACAAATATTTCGCATGACCAGGCAGCGCGCGACATTTCCGACCACCGTTCATCTTTTTTTCTTTCGCGAAGATCAAGTTCTATTGATACGCCGATTCAACACCGGCTTTCGGGATGGTGAATACAGCGTCCCTGCCGGACATTTAAACGGAGACGAGACCGTGATGGCCGCGGCTGCCCGCGAAGCGCAGGAAGAGGTCGGGGTCCAGATTGAAGCGGAGCATCTCATCTTCTCAAGTGTCATGCATCGTCGCGAAGGTGAAGAGCGCGTGGATTTCTTTGTCCGCGTCCCAACCTGGCCCGGCGAACCATTCAATAATGAGCCGGATAAATGCGATGATGTGCGCTGGGCGGCTATTAACTCTCTGCCCGAAAATACGATTCCTTACGTCAAGCGCGCGCTTCAAAATCACCTGGATGGAATCAAGTTTGACGAGTTCGGCTGGTAACCTTTTTGAAATTTCATCCACCCTGTCAAAAAAAGAACTCCGAGATTTAAAAATCTCGGAGTTCTGGTTATTTATCATTTTGGCGTCGTCTGTAATGATCACCTTTATCGTTATACATGGAATTGGGTAAAGCGATTTACAGCGACGGGAAAATTTTATTTGCTACATGGATAAGGACGGCAAATGCCGTCCCGTTTTTGCTTAACTTTATTTTGCTCGTATGGTCAACGTGACACCATTTTGAGACGGATCGTAAAGCAGAAATCCCTTCTCTGTATGGTTGGTGGAAATTCCGGCCTTGTCGATTCGCGCAACGACTTGTTCCAACGCGGCTTGATCCGGCAATTCGACCGAAAAGTAACTCAATCCGAGCGCATCCGGCGGCGGAGGCGGAGCGCCTTCGCCCTGCCAGGCGTTGAGTCCGAGGTGATGGTGATATCCGCCCGCAGAGACAAAGGCGGCCTTGAACGTTGATGAAAGTCCCATCACGTCGAAGCCGAGCACACCGTGATAAAAGTCAACGGCTTCCTGCACATTGCGCATGTATAAATGGACGTGTCCGAGGCGGGTTTCTTTTGGAGGAGAGACATCCAAACGGTCATCCTCTTTGAGATTGCTGAACAACGCGTCGATGTCCAATGGCTCACGGCCATCGCTCAATGAGCCGTCCGCGCGGCGCGTGACGAAATCATCGTTCTCGATCACGAACGTCCCGTCTTCAGGAGACTCGGCATACAACTCAATGCCATTGCCTTCGGGATCGTTGAGATAAGTAGTTTTCGTATTAATGTGGTCGGTGGGAGAGTTTGGATAGCGCAATGCAAACAAGCGGGCGATAGCACGCGCCAGTTCGCGCCGATTCGGGAACAGGATCGCAAAGTGATACAGTCCGGTTACGCGGCGATAGCGCTTGAAGTTCGGATACTCGGTCAGAATGAGCAGGTCCGCGCCGCCTGCGCCCAACGCGGCAGTGTTACCCTCGCGCCAGTGCAGGACAAATCCAAGCACCTGCTGATAAAACGCAACCTGATTATCAAGGCTGGCGACTTTGAGCGAAACATGTCCGAGCAAAGTAGCGGGATGGATCGAAAACTCTGTTTTGGTTTGCGGTTGTGAATTGGTCGTCATTTTAATTACGTATTTCTGCTCCTGTTTGAAGATAGACAATCCCGAAGTGTCGTTTCTTCCTTCAAATTAATTTTCGCCGCGACCGAGATTGTCGCGGTGGGAAATCGTGCCTTACGAATCTAGCTCAGGATTTTAACAGTGCTGCCCCAATTGGTACCGAGCGTGCCCTGTAACGTGATGTGAAGCAATTGCATGTGTTCGAGTTGGCGGGCACGGTGCAGTGGACCGGCGTCGATGGCGCGCATGCCGCCGTCTTTCACCAACTGCGAGACCTTGCTCTTCGCATCCGCGTCGTCACCGGCGATAAAGACGTCCAGCGGCTGACCGGCTACTTGTCCGGCAAGAAGCGTGCCCGCATACGTTGTGTTGAAAGCTTTGACGACTAGCGCGCCGGAGACAATCGCCTTGGCGAGGTCTTCCGCAGAAGATGAATCTGCCGCAGTGGCAAGTCCGTCATACGTGGCGTTGAGCGGATTGGCAATATCCACAACAACTTTGCCAGCAAGTTTGGAACCCAATTGCCTGGCGACCTCGATGTTCGTGCCATACGAAACGGCGAGCACGACCACGTCACCCAACATGGCATCGCTGAGGCTGGATGAAGAAACCTTCGCACCCTTTTGGCCGCGGCTTTCACATCCGCAACAGCCTTCTCAGCGACTTCAGGATTCGTATCCACAAAAGTGACCGAGTGACCACCAGCCACCATCCGCGTGCCGATGCCTTTGCCCATATTCCCTGCGCCAATAATTGTTACATTCATTTTTATTTCTCCTGTTTATGTTTTTTAGAATCCAAGTTGTTCTTTTACGATAATCATCGTAATGCGGCCCGGACGAATTTCCTTGTTGATGATCAGGAGCTTCCTGATCTCGGTGCCCACTTTATAAAGTTCCTGCATGTGCACTTCTTCGAGCGGACGGCAATATTCTTCGATGCGTCTCAAACCTTCATTTAAATCCTTGACGATCTTTTGCGCACCAACCACCCAGATAACTTTTCCTGCGCCAGAGGCATAAGGTCCAAGCTGGCTGCCAGTGTTTGATGCAATGATTACCTGCCCATCTTCCGTCACGGCCTGGACACTGCCAGCCGCGAAATCAGGTGTACCGCCCAGCTTGCGAATCTCGCGGCTTTGTGTTTCGCGGTTCATGGCAAACATCTTTGGCCGCAGGGCATCAAACCGTCCCGATTTATCAACTTCATCTTTGATCCCCAGTTTTTCAAGAGTTACAGAAGCGCCCATGAATATCTCGGCGCCATCCGGAACCAATTCGAAAAACATGCGTTTTGCTTCCGCACCGCTTTCAGCGATTAAGGCCGTAATGTTGTTTTGTTCAAGCGCCTTGGCCGTGCGTTGAATTCGTTCATTGCTTGCCAGCCCTGCGAATTCTTGGTTGGCAACTAAAGTTAAATTCTGTAACATGAGAAGTTTTTTCCTTTGTTTGAATGATTTATTTTTTACAAGAACAGCGTCCAACGGCCAACGACAACAAAAATCGAAAGTGCCAGCAAGACAACATTCATCGGAATAACCTGATATTCCTTCCTTGGCAAATGTTCAGTGAAGATTGCCAGAACTTGAATGATCGAAAGGCTAATGGCCGCAACTGTCGTCAACCAGGGCAGGATGCTGGTTAGAACGGGCAGCAGCATGGCAAGCGCACCGAGCAATTCAGAAATCCCAACGAAGCGAATAAAGGCATCCGAGCAGCTCCGTGCCCAAGGTATGGACTCTCTGGCTTTTGAGACTTGGAAAGTTTTCATGATTCCAGCCATGCCGTACATCGCCAACTTGACTCTCCTAGTAAGTTATGTTACCATACGGTTGTTGCCTAAGCAACAGATGTTGTTTAGTTTATCTTCCTTACCTTCTTGGGTCAACCATCAAATAAGTGAAACTGTCGGCTAAGCAACACTGGAGCAAAAATGTTGTCCATCGAAACAGAAGAAAAACTCGATCCCCGCGTGAAGCGAACGCGTCAGATGCTGGAACAGGCCTTTATGGAGTCCATCCATGAAAAAGGTTTTCAAGCTGTATCGGTGCAGGATATCACTGAACGAGCCGGTGTTAACCGCGCCACGTTCTATGCCCATTTCGAGGATAAATACGCCCTGCTCGACCACAGTATCCGTCAGGGCTTTCAGCAGGAACTTGAGAAACGGACATTGAGCGCCTGTCATTTCAGCGTGGATAATCTGCGCGCACTGATCAGCACGGTTTGCGAATTTACATCCAACATAGGCGGACACTGCAACCCGCCTCAGGGTCAATTCGAGTCGCTCATCGAGACACAAGTCAAGGCACAAATTTATGAACTGCTGCTGGCATGGCTTAAAGATACAAAGTCGGGCATCCCACCTGAAACTGCCGCCACTGCCGCCAGCTGGGCAATCTATGGACTGGCGCAACAATGGAGTCACAATAAGAATCATCCATCTGCCGAGGCCTTTGCAGATGAAGTACTGCCGATCGTGGCCGCAAATTTATCCATTGAATTAGCCTGACAAATTCGTGATTTCCATCATGTCAAAGACCGTTGCGATTTAGAGAGAAAGTGAGTAAGATTAAGTTGCCATGGAAAGAGTTCTGGCACTACACCTTCTAGGCATTGAAATGCCATAAGTCAATAAGCCTGACGGGTACAAACGTACCTGCCAGGCTTTTTTTATCCCCGTACCAAGGAGCATGAATGCAGACACCCTGGGAATATCGCTACGCCCACCGCACGCAAAAAATGGGAAGTTCGGTCATTCGAGAATTACTCAAGCTGACCGAACAGCCCGATATCATTTCCTTCGGAGGCGGACTTCCTGCACCGGAAGTCTTTCCGCTCAAGGAATTCAAAGACGCTTGTAATGTAGTTCTGGATACTGTCGGCGCGCAGGCCTTGCAATACAGCACCACCGAAGGCTATCGTCCTTTGCGCGAAATGATTGCACGCCATACCGGCCGCTACAGCGTGGATGTGAAACCGGAAAACATTTTGATCACTTCCGGCTCACAGCAAGCGCTGGATTTCATCGGACGTGTGTTCCTGAACCGTGGTGATTACATCGTGGTTGAATCGCCAACTTATCTGGGTGCATTGCAAGCCTGGAATGCCTATGGCGCGCAATATATTTCCGTCCCAACGGATGAGAATGGCATGATCGTAGATGAACTGGAAAAGGCGCTGCGGATTGGTCCAAAGTTTATCTATGTATTGCCGAACTTCCAGAACCCAAGCGGCGCCACTCTCAGCCTTGAACGCCGTCAAAAGATCGTTGAACTAGCCGACAAGTATGGCGTCCCGATCGTTGAAGATGACCCCTACGGCCAACTTCGCTACGAAGGCGAACACCTGCCCTCACTGGTCTACCTAGATAGCCAGTACCGCGGCGACGATGGTACCTATACCGGCAACGTGATTTACCTGAGCACCTTCTCCAAGATTCTGGCTCCCGGTATTCGCCTGGCATGGGTGATTGCGCCGGAACAAGTTATCTTAAAACTGGTTCATACCAAACAGGCCGCCGACCTGAATACTGCCGCATTCAACCAAATGGTGGCCTACGAAGTTGGCAAAGGCGGCTTCCTTGACGAACACGTTAAAGTGATCCGAGCTACTTATAAAGAGCGCCGCGATGTGATGCTCGAAATGATGGATGAAATGTTTCCGCCTGAAGTCACATGGACGCATCCTCAGGGCGGCATGTTCTTGTGGGGCATGATGCCTGAATGTGTTGACGCGGCTGAAGTCCTGAAAGTCGCAATTACTCGCAAGGTTGCTTTCGTACCCGGTGCCGCTTTCCATGCAAACGGCGGCGGAAAAAATACCATGCGCATCAACTTTTCGTATGCAGCGCCGGATATCATCCGCGAAGGAATCACAAGATTGTCAGTGACCTTGAAAGAAGCGATCCACAAAAACGGTCACACAGCATAACCCCAAATCATAAACAATAAGAAGGCCGCGCTTAAGCGCGGCCTTCTGTTTTCGTCATCTAATATTTCTCCTATTCTTCCACATACGGCACATACTCAGCGCGCGCGATTCCCTGCGCAATGGCTGTTGTTGCAACGGCACGCGCTACAGCGCGATGCACTTCTTTATCCAGTGGGCTGGGAACCAGTTCGCCAGGCGGAGTCATATCAGCAATCGTCTGTGCGGCGGCCATCAACATCTCATGCGTGATCTGTGAGGCGTTGGCATCCACCACACCGCGGAAAATGCCGGGAAAGCCTAGCACATTGTTAACCATTTTGCCATCCGCCGCAAAAGCCGCACCACGTTCCAGAGCCAGATCAGGATCGATCTCAGCGTTTGGATTCGATAGCGCCAAAATGACCTGACCTTTGCGTACCATCTCGGGTTTGATAAGTCCCGCTACGCCGGTCGTAGCAATCACAATATCGCACTTGTCCATGATCTCGTTCAAGTTGGACCCTTTGCCGCCCGCGGCCTCGAAATGCTTGATCGCCTCTGCTGACAAATCCGCACCCAACACCGCGTTGCCTGTGAGGCGCATCAACATCTTGGCAATTGCATAACCCGCCGCGCCCAGACCGATCTGTCCGATGACCGCCTTTTTTATATCAGTGTTGGTTTGACGACAGGCATTCGTCAATGCCGCCGTTGCGACCACTGCCGTGCCATGCTGGTCGTCGTGCATGACCGGAATATCCAGCATCTTCTGTAAACGCTCTTCAATTTCAAAACAACGCGGCGCGGAAATATCTTCAAGTTGGATCGCGGCAAACGTGGGCGCGATGTGGGCAACCGTCGCGATGATTTCTTCGGGATCTTTGGTATCCAGCAAGATCGGAATCCCCGAAAGCCCCACCAGCGATTCCATTAACATAGCTTTACCTTCCATCACTGGCATCCCCGCCAGCGGACCGATGTCACCGAGGCCGAGCACGGCTGTCCCGTCAGTTACGATGGCAACCATGTGACACGTACTGGTATACAAGCGTGCCATCGAAGGGTCCTTGGCAATCTTGAGGCATACTTCTGCCACGCCGGGTGTATAGACCAGCCGCAGAGTCGCCATTGAATCAATCGGGAAGCGCGAACGGATGGCGATCTTGCCTTTTTGATGCAGCTCCAGCACTTCGTCACGGACTTGCAGGATCTTGGTACCGGGATTGGCTGCCATCGCTTTGACGACCTTATCAATATGTTCGGTGTCGTCAGCATAGATCGTAATATCGCGGACTACAGAGCGGGATGTCTCGGTCATCAGATGGATATCACCGACTGTGCCTCCCGAATCCGAAATGGCTGTCAACAGACGCGCCAGCAAGCCGGTCGTCTGATCGTTGCGGACACGCACCGTGCGCATTATTTTTCGTTCCCAGGCCATAGGAAAATCCTTTCTAATTATTGGGCGAAGCGGCACTTCGCCATTACAAGATTCTACAAGGTTTTGATAACAGAAAGCAACTGGTCAAATGAAATGATGACCGGGCACTCAGCGTCGGGGAAGACTCGGCGCGGGTCGTAGAGAACCGGCTGGAGCCCCGCGCGCCGCGAGCCGACCACATCTGCAAAATAATTATCGCCGACGTATGCCGCCTCAGACGGTTTCACATCCATACGTTCGCAGGCGTGGATAAATATCTCGCGGTCGGGTTTGAATGAATTGACTTCGCCCGCCGCGAGTGAAAAAACAAAAAAGGATGACAGATCCAGGTTTTCGATTTCATGTTGATAGGGTTTCTCGCGGTTTGAAACAACTGCCATGATGAAACCAGCCTGGTGAAGATCAGCCAGTACGCGCAGAGCATCTTCAGTCAGGACTGTTTCGGGATGATAGGATTCTTCCATGTATTGGGAAACTTTAGGCGCAAGGACTTTTACCTGTTTACTCGATGCGCCCAGCGCAACCAATTGGCGATGGGTGTAGTGATTCCAAAAATCAGGTTCGGTTAAATATGTCTGCCTATCGTTTCTTAGATCAAGGGAATTAGCCCAGTAATAATTTTCCCAGCGGGAGGCGCGCAATCGATCTTCAGCGTTAATGGATAAGCCAAGCTGTGCGGTATAATCTGCAAAAACCTCCCCGCCAGAGGGGAGGTTATGACGAAGCGTTCCGTCGAGATCGAACAAGATGGACTTGATTTTGTTTTGGGAAAGCAAAGAATCCTCCATGTTGGATGATGGACCACAGACCATCATCCATCTTTCTCGATTTAGGATCTAACCGCCAATTTCATTCATGGCTCGATTAAGCGGGATGACACCATCGGCAAGGCCATGTCCCCACGGCTTATGCCACACGCCATCGAGGAGCAATTGCCGCAGTTCATCCAGCGAAGCGCCTGCGCGCAATGGAGTGAGCAAGTCTACTTCTTTTTCACGGAGCAGACACAAGCGCAGACGTCCGTCGGCCGTCAATCGGGCGCGCGTACAGGCGTCACAAAAAGGATGCGTGACTGAGGAAATAAAACCTACATCACCTTGTGCACCTGGTAAATGAAAGACCCGTGCTTCTCCATCAAGTTGGCCGCCATTGGCATTCTGCATATCTCCAAGCGAGTCTTCAATCCGTTCGCGGATCTCCGTCGCAGTGATGATCTGCGAGGTCTGCACATCGGTTACATCCGCGAAAGGCATCATTTCAATGAAACGAATCTGCCAGGGATGGTCGAGGGTCAGGCGCGCAAGGTCAACGACATCCTCTTCGTTATAACCCTTGACAACAACTGCATTCAATTTAATCGGTGTCAGGCCTGCTTTTTCGGCGGCCAGAACGCCTTCCCACACATCTTCGAGTTTTCCCCAGCGGGTGAGGCGGTGGAATTTTTCAGGATCTAAAGTATCAATACTGACATTGACGCGTTGCAGACCGGCGTCGGCCAGGGGCTGGGCCAGCTTCTTTAGCAGGACTCCGTTCGTGGTCATGGAAACGGAGCGGACGCCTTCCGTCGAAGTGATGCCCCGTACCAGGTCCACGACATGTGCGCGCACGGTTGGTTCGCCGCCCGTCAGCCGGATCTTGTCGAATCCCAAACTGGCGAACAGGCGCGTCAACAGGAGAATCTCGTCATCTTGCATCAATTCCGGGTTCGGACGGAAGGTCTGATCCTCGGTCATACAATAGATGCAGCGCAAGTTACAGTGGTCGGTAAGACTGATGCGCAAATAATGGATATTGCGCCCGAAACGGTCGATTGCCATAGGTCGATTATATAACCTTTTTGGACAATTGACGGGAGACACTAGCCATGCTATTATCTTTCCATATTATTTTTTATTCCGCACATTATTAAAGGAGCTATTATGAGCGCTGAATTTATTCTTCGCATTATTGGTTTGATCGTGCTCGGCATCGCAGGTGGTTATTGGGGCTACGAGCTGGCACAGACAAATCCTGCAGAAACTGTACGTTACATTTTGGTAATTGGATTGACCGGTGTGCTGACCGGCCTGATCCTGACGCCGTACATTACCACCCGCCCGGCCCGCTGGCTGCGTTCTCTTCTCGGACGGGTAGCGGCGGAAACCCTTTTTGCCGGACTCATGGGCCTGGTCATGGGACTCACTACGGCGGCGCTGTTGGCGTTTCCGCTTTCTCTCCTGCCCGATCCATTCGGGCGCACCCTGCCGTTCATCGGTGTTCTGATGTTCAGCTATTTTGGCGTGACGCTGTTCGTCATGCGCCAGGGCGACATCATGAGTCTGTTCAGCACGTTCAGCGGACGCACCGAAGGCGGCTCTGGTTCTTCCTGGACAAACCTTAACCGCACCATCTTACTTGACACCAGCGTCATCATTGACGGGCGCGTGGCCGACATCGCCCGCACAGGCTTCCTGCCTGGAACGCTCCTCATCCCACGCTTTGTCTTGAACGAACTGCAATACATCGCCGACTCACCCGACGGCCTGCGCCGCCAGCGTGGTCGCCGTGGTATGGAAGTATTATCTGAACTGCAAAAACTGCCGAACATCCTCGTCCGCATCAGCGATATTGACGTGGACGGTGTGCGTGAAGTGGACGATAAACTGGTTGTGCTCGGCAAGCAGCTAAAGAGTCCGGTGCTGACCAATGACTTCAACCTCAACCGCATCGCCGAACTGCAGGGCGTGACCGTGCTCAACATCAACGATCTGGCCAACGCAGTCAAATCTGTGGTTTTGCCAGGCGAAGCCTTGAACATCAACATCTTCCAGGAAGGCAAAGAGATCGGCCAGGGCGTCGGTTACATGGACGATGGCACAATGGTCGTCGTGGAAAATGGCAAGGAATACATCGGCGAATATATGGACGTTCATATCACCAAAGTCTTGCAGACCGCCGCAGGGCGCATGATCTTCGCCCGCGTGGAAGAGGACAAGAAGAACGGCAATGGGAAAAAGAAATAACCTATCGCGCTGAGTAGAGGGGCTCTTCCCGAAGTCGAAGCGCAGTTGGATACATGCCCTTTGACTTCGGTCTTGATATAGCGGCGATGGTCGAGCAGGCCGAAGGCCATATCGAGACCCGCCGCCTGCTCGACATCCGCTCAGAGCGGAACAGGAAATCCATGATCCGCCTCTACAACACTCTCACCCGCAAAAAAGAAGATTTCGAAACCATCGAGCCGAACAAAGTCCGCATGTACGTGTGCGGTGTCACGGTCTATAACGACGCGCACGTCGGGCACGCCATGTCGGCGCTGGTCTTTGATATCATCCGCCGTTACCTAGAATATCGCGGCTACACGGTCAGGCATGTCATGAACTACACCGACGTGGATGATAAGATCATCGCACGCGCCAACAAGCTCGGCGAAGATCCTTTCAAACTCTCGAAACGCTACATTGACGATTACTCCCAAAATCTCAAAGACCTCAACGTTCTGCCCGCCACCGTCAACCCGACCGTCAGCGGAACCATGCCGCAGATCATCACCCTCGTGCAAGGTCTGATCGAAAAAGGCTATGCCTACGCCGCGTCCAACGGCGACGTGTATTTCCGCGTCACCAAAGATGAAGATTACGGCAAACTCTCCGGCCGCAAACTGGACGACATGCAAGCCGGTGCGCGCATTGAAGTCGGTGAGGCCAAAGATCACCCAATGGACTTCGCCCTTTGGAAAGCCGCCAAGCCCGGCGAACCTTTCTGGAACAGCCCCTGGGGTCACGGTCGCCCTGGCTGGCATATCGAATGCTCGGCCATGAATCTCAAAGAACTTGGCGAACAGATCGACATTCACGGCGGCGGTAACGATCTGATCTTTCCCCACCACGAAAACGAGATCGCACAAAGTGAATCCTATACCGGCAAACAATTCTCCCGCTACTGGATCCATAACGGCATGCTGCAACTTGGCGGCGAGAAAATGTCCAAATCGCTCGGCAACATCGTCAGCATCAAGGAATTTTTATCCAAGCGCGATGCGGACGTGATGCGCATGCTCGTCTTGCATGGAACATATCGCGCGCCGCTGATGTTCAACGACGAGACGCTTGACGCCGCCGAGAAATCCGTTGACCGCCTCAAGTCCGGACTTCGACCGGCCGCCGCTTCCGCAAGTGGACTCGCCGCTGGCGATGCGTCCCAACTCATCACCGTGGTCGACTCTGCCAAAGAAAACTTTACCAACGCAATGGACGATGACTTCAACACCGCTGGCGCAGTCGCCGTGCTGTTCGAACTCGTCAAAGCCATCAACACCGCCCGCGACAACGGCGCGACTTCCGATGAACTCAAACCCGCTCAGGACAAATTGCGCGAATTGACCGGCGTGCTCGGCCTGCGCCTGCAAGATAAACAAGGCTCCGGTGAGGATGAAGCGAAGATCAATGCGCTCATTGCAGAACGCACTGAAGCCCGCAAACAAAAACAGTGGGCGCGTTCAGATGAGATCCGTGACCAACTCAAAGAAATGGGCGTGACCATCGAAGATAGCAAAGAGGGCACAACCTGGCGCTGGGGATGAGCTGGTAAATCACGCATAAAGAAACTTCCGAGATGTCAGGCCTCGGAAGTTTCTAATTTATCAACTTGTATCATTTTCCTTGTTCACGGCGAACATCTTTTACGAAATGGCTCATTGGACGAACATAGTCCTTCATACCAACATGCTGATGAACATGTTCAAGTTTACGACTATCATCTCGCAAATAAAAAACACGGTCAATACCACCGAGTAAAGTCAATTTATCGTCGGACAAATCTTCGTCATATGTAACCAGATGCCAAATTTGTTTTATTTTGAATTTACTCAGCACATTTCGATCTGCACTTGATACTTGCTTCCATCGCTCTCGCAATGTTCCTTTGTAAGAAATTCCTATCTACCATTCATGGCTGCATCGAGCGGAAATTTCTTGAGTGAATCCTGTTCAAGATAATCACACAGACCGCCCAAAAATTTAAATTCATACCACTGACTGCGTAAGAAAATTATCGTTTTTTCAAGAAGGTCAAAGGCCGAATGCACGTCAAGGCAATGTCGCCCCTGATATTACTTCCCCGATCGTCATCACTTTGACGTTTCCTTTGCTTTGTTGTTGGGCCAACCATGAGATGAAGCCATTCATAATATCCGGACTGACCGAAAAATAGTCACAAGAGTCGCACACGTGGTGAAAAATAAAAATGACCCAACCTCCACCTCTGTATCGAACTTCTCTAACATAACGCTCCAATTTACTGAGATTAGTATCGTCAACAATATAGGGAAAACCACTTAAAACATAAGGATCAACTGGAGGAATCGTTGGAGAAATGCCACGAACTGCGCGCGCGTTGGTATATCCACAATTTTTTACCATTCGCTTTGCATTTTCATCATAATTTCCAAATGGATAGGCAAAAGAAACCGCATTTAGACCATGATCTAATAAATTCGTGCGGCAATCACAAATTTGGTGTCTCAAATTTTTAGCATCCAATCCTTCCACCTTGATGTGATCAATAGTATGACCGCCGATTTCATTCCCATCCTTCTGCAGTGTTTGCAACTGTTCCCAGGTCATAAAGCCCTCGGAACCCACCCGTCCGCTTATTATATAAAAGGTGGCGTGCAATCCATTCTCTTTGAGGAGAGGATCAACAGCGAAATTATCAGCATCTCCATCGTCAAAAGTAAGAGAGACAACGGTGTCTTCCTGCGCTTTAGGCAAGACCGTTGCAGTGCCTGCTGGTTTCGGAGACGAAGCCAGGGAGTTGCACCCGTTAAGAATCAGTATGGCCGAGAGACAACAAAAGATTACGGAAGAGGCTCCTGGCATTTTATTCATATCTTTATTCTCATCCACAATTGTAGTTTGTTTTGCGAGAAAATTTAATATTGACCCTGAAAATATCTGCGCAAAATGTCAGAAAAATTGGTGTTCGTGTGTTCACGCATAACCGCGAAGAAGTCAGCTGTAGTGGCGTGGCCGTGAGAAAAGCGCGCAGCATAATCTTTCAGAAAGGCGAAGAAGACATCATCGCCTACGCGCGTCCGCAGCTCACTCAGGAAGTTTGCGCCGTTCAAATAAACAGCGCTGACATACAGGCGGAAAGTCGAACCATTATAAATGCTTGTGTCCACATAACCGGCTGGAGAAAAATAATTGACGCGGAAACCCCACCACCAATTGCCAAACTTTGGATAGTTATATTCGTAGAAAATTTCCTCGCTATATGTTGCCATTGCTTCATCGAGCCACGGCTCAGCAGCCTGGTCATCACCAATCAGACCAAACCACCATTGATGTGCGATCTCATGCGTCCCAATATCTATCAGGTTGCTCTTGGCCGTCCCGCTATATTCAGAATAAAATTTCTCAGCCAGGAAAACAAGCCCATCATATTCCTGACCGTCCGGCACTTCAGTCTCAACCACACTCAGACTCGGATATGGATAAGGCGCAAACTTCGCACCATACAAACCGAGGGACTGAGTCGCCATCCACAAGACAGACTGGCCCGCGTTTTCATCGTTTGCAAAATAATAAGAGCGTATCACCGCGGACCCGACAGCGGATTCCGCAACCTTGAACGCCGTGCTGGCTGACAGCACGAACGTGCGCGCCGCTGACAAGCGATAACGCGTCCAATCGCCATTGGTTTCAGCTAATCCGCTGGCCGCGACGATCACGCTCGAATCATTGACTTTGACATTTACATCATAATCCGCCGCGTCGTAGACAAGATGCTCGCCAAACGCCCACGGATCGTGAAGCACCCATCCGCCCGAATATGGCACGATGAACGGATACCAATCTGTAAGATTGACTTGATAACCAAGATAGCCGAACGTGCCCTCGAATTTTTTGGGAGGAAGTGTCAGGCTGTAGTTCAAAGCGAATGTTGTAACAGTTCCCGGCTGAAGCGGCCGGGTGAGATTGATTGTCAGGCGCTGACCGTCGAGGCTGTAATTCGTTACCGCCGCACCGTCCTGATTGAGCACATTCAAAGTAAAACAATTGCTCCAGAGATTTGGTTCAACCGCCAAAACGATATTTGAGAGACTCTGTCCGGTTGTGTTCGAATAAATAATGGTCTCATCCACGCCAGCGGTATGACCGGCATAATCAAGCGTAAGGTAAAGGGTATATTGAGTCCGCGCATTGGCGGGGACAGGTGTGGCGGGCAGGACGGTCGGTTGAGGGGTAAAGGTGTCGGTTGGATGTGAAGTCGCGGTCAGCGTATCTGTTGGAATGAGCGTATCCGTCGGCATAAACGTTGCTGATGGGATCAATGTGTCAATGGCAGGCCCGGGCTGGAAAGGCGTCGGCGTTGGCGAAGCATTGGGATTCGCGGTGACCAGCACAAAGTCCGGGACCTGAAGCGGTGACACACTTTGCTTCGGCGCGCAGGCCGATGTCAGCAAAATCAAAAGCAAAACGCTCAGTGTAAAACATGGAACCCAATTTGGTCGACGACGATGCATGGCTAATAATTGTTCTGGAAGTATTGTTTGACCAAATCAGAAAAATCAACTTGTGTGTGGAGTCTCAGGATGCGAAAGAAATCAGCGGAGGTTGCGATCTTACCATTCTCCTGTGCGAGATAATCTTTTAGAAAAGCGAAGAAGGCTTCATCGCCAATGCGAGCGCGCAGATCGTCGAGGAAATGCGCGCCACGCAAATAAACAGTATTCGTGTACGGAATAAAACCTCCAGCATCATAAATGCTGATATCAACCCAATTAAGCGCGTCGGTACCCTGAACGCGAGGGTACCAGTATGCCCACCACCATGAGATTGACTCAGGATAAAGAGTCTCGTAAAAGATATGCTCACTATAAGCGGCCATGGCTTCATCCAACCAGGGTTGAAGTGCCTGGTCGTCGGCGACCTGTTCAAACCACCATTGATGGGAAGTTTCATGAACAGAAACCGTGGTCAGCAGATTCTGTACGGTTCCATCATAGAGATTGTAAGCACCACGCGACATAAAAAACAGGCCAGAGAATTCCATACCATCATTGAAGTCCCCCATTACGATAGAAAGTGTCTTGTGTGGATAGGGTGCGCCGAAGCGCTGAGAATAAACCTGTAAGGCTTGAGCCGATGCCTTCGATGCCGCCTTGCCGGGAACATCATTAAGTGGGAAATAGTAACTGTAGATGATGACATCACCTACCTGGACACTATCCACTTTGTATTCCGTGCTGGCGGAGAGGGCGAACGTACGTCCCGCGGCGAGCGTGTAGCTCGTCCAATCTCCGTTTTGACCGGGCGCACCGCTGGACGCAATGACCAGACTCACGGTTGGGCCAGCAGGCTTTACATTGACCATATAATCTGCCGCTTCGTAGACGAGATGCTCGCCGTAATATCCTGGTTGATGCAAAATCCAATTGCTGTTGATGAACGGAACAACAAAGGGATACCAGTCCGTCAGGTTCATCTGCAACTGACTGTATCCAAAAATTTGCGGCCGGATACCGTGCGCCTGTTGAAGCAGAGGGATGACAAGACCAAATTGGATTTGAATCGTCGCGACAGATTCAGGAGCAAGAGGCGAGGACAAAGCAAACTCAAGTTTTTGTCCGTCCAATCTGTAGTTGGAAACTGTTGCGCCATTGAGGCTCAGACTATTTAGCGTAAAACAGTTCGGCCACAAATTGGGTTCAACCGCCAGCACGAGATTAGGCAATGCTTGCCCGGTGTGATTCGGATAGATGATGGTCTCATCCACGCTGACGGATTTCGCGGCGTAATCAAGCGCGACGTTCATTGTATATTGTGCGCGTGGCGGCGCAGAGACAAGTGTCGCGGTCGCCGTTGGATCAAGCGCAGATGTCGATGGGACAGTCGTTTGAGTAGGGGGAAGATTTGTCGAAGTGGGAAGTGCGGTTGAGGTCGAACAGGAAGCGAGAGAAACTACGAGTAATGCATAAAGCGCGATGCGTAAAAAGAAGAATGAATGGCGGGGCATGGGCAATATTGTAAACGAAAACCCTCCCGCTGATCAACGGGAGGGTTTGGTGATTGTTATCCACCGAGTGCCTTTTTGACGGCCGCAAGCCCCGTATCCATGCCTGCTTTGAGTTGCGGAACAACCATGCTTTCCGTGCCGGGCATGACGACGGCATCCATCGAAATGGATAACTTGGTCCCCGCGCCGTCTTTTTCAAGTGTGTATGTGCTGGTCACATCTGAGGCGGGCGGTGCGGCAATGGTCTTGATGGCGAAGGTTTTGTTTGGCTCAAGCGCCATGATTTCATTCACGGTATTGAATTCACGATTCCCATACTTGGATTTGATGGTGTATCGTGTGCCGACTGCGACTTTCCCGTCGACAACGACATCGGTAATGGCCGCGCTGAAGGCTTTTTGATTTCCAAGATTGGTGAGGAATTCAAAGACCTGTTCAACTGGTTTATTGATGCTGATGCTGGTTTCAATTTTTGCCATGGTTCATCTCCTTTTCCTATGCAGAGGATTGTAGCCGTTTCCACAAAAACGCTAATAGGAAAAAGGTCGTGGTTGTCAGCACGATGGCGGAGCCGGAAACGATGTTGAAATAATAGCTAACGTAGAGGCCGATGACCGATGAAAGTGCACCAAGCGTTGCAGATACGATCATCATCGGCGCGAGTCGGTGCGTGAGCAGATAAGCTGTCGCGGCGGGCGTAACCAACATGGCGGCGGCCAGCCCAACGCCGACCGTTTGAAGCGAGACGACAACTGTCAATGCCAACAGAACAAGCATAAGGTTTCGTAAGAGTTCTGCGGGTAATCGTAAAGTGGCTGCCAGGACAGGGTCGAAGGAAATGATAAGGAACGGTTTGTAGAGCAGGATCACTGTCAGCAGAATCAAAAGCCCGAGGCCAGCAGTCAGCCACAAGTCGAGGGATGAAACGCCGAGCACGTTTCCAAACAAAATGTGACTCAAATCCACAGCATAAGTCTGGATCGAACTGATCAATGCCACACCCAACGCAAGCGCAGCCGCAAATAAGATCCCGATGGCGGTATCTTCTTTAATTGCACCTTGACGCGAGAAGTAGCCGATGCTCAAAGCGATGATGACGGACGCGACCAGCGCGCCGACCAGCAGATTGCCATGCAAAAGATAAGCTATTGCTATGCCCGGCAAAATGGCATGTGCCATTGCGTCACCCAGAAAGGCCATGCCGCGCAGAACAACGTACGTGCCCATGATCGCACATAGAACGCCGACGATGACGGATGCGAGCAGTCCGCGTTGCATAAATTCGTAAGCAAGAGGCTGGAGAATGAAAGACATTTTATTTTCGATTTTGGATTTACGATTTACGATTAGGAAGACGGACGCGTAAAGTTTTTATGGATGCGACTGTAATGGCAAGAACTTCTTCAGCTTCTTTCATAATTTCATTTACTTCGCTGTATTGCAAACTTTTGCTTTCCAGAAGAAGTTCGAGCCAGTAAATGGTCTCATCGCTTTCTTCTTCAACGATCTTGAGTTTGATAATCATATCGGCAGTAGATTTTGCGCGGCAGGCTGCTCGATAATTTGCACCGACCGAAGTTGCAGAACGGATGATTTGTTTTGCGATCACATCAGCGGCTCGCGTATGAGGAAGTGTCTCCGTTAATTGAATCACGCGCAGAGCCAATTTCTTTGTTCTATCTTTAAAAATTTTCTCATTCATATCATCCTGCCTCTTCAATCGTCAATCGTTAATCTAAAATCGTCAATTGCTCTCCGGCGGGCAGCAATCATCCACCACAGCAGTGCCATCCGGCAGGATCAACAACTGCGGCCCGAAAGCTTTTGCCAGATTTTCCTGTTTCATTACTTCGTCGGGTTTGCCAAAAGCGATCAAACGATGATTGAGCAACAACATAAAATCAAAGCGGGTGGCGGCAAGATTTAGATCGTGAGTTGAGATCATGGCTGTAACTTGTGTGTTACGTAAATCATCCAGCAATTTCAGAGTAGCTTCCTGGGTCGGTGCATCGACTCCCGTGAACGGCTCATCCATCAGCAAGATATGTGGTTCCTGTGCCAATGCCCGGGCAAGAAAGACGCGTTGTTGCTGGCCGCCGGAAAGATCGCTGATGGGGCGTGTTGAAAAGTCAGCAATGCCCATTTGAGCGAGGCTTTTCTCAACAACCTGCTTATCGGTTTTCGAGGCGCCCTTGAACCAGCCTTGATAATCAAAACGTCCCATCATCACCACATCGCTGACAGTGACTGGAAAGCGCCAGTCCACCTCTTCGCGCTGAGGCACATAGGCCACACAATCCTTATGATGACCCAGCGAGAGTCCGTGAATGAGAATACGGCCTTTTTGTAGAGGCAATAATCCGACCATGGCTTTGAACAACGTGGATTTTCCCGCGCCGTTCGGTCCGACAACGGCCACGTGCGCGCCATGCGGAACGCTGAACGTAATATCGTGCAAAATAGTTTTGTCGCCGTAGCCAATGTCGGCGGATTCGATTTCAAGGCGGTGAGGAGTGTGGGTCATGCGATTTACGATTTTAGATTTATGATTTGCGATTAACGATTATTTCAACGCTTCAACAATTTGTGTAACGTCATATTTCATCATCGAAATATAATCCGGCGCGGGGCCATCTTTTGCAGATAAAGTTTCAAGATAAAGGTCCGAAACAACCTTCGCACCTGTATCAGATGCGATCTGCTCGGCCATGTTTGTATTCACACCGACCTCCACAAAAATGGCTGGCGCTTTTGTGGCCTTGATCTGCTCGATCAATGCGGCCATCTGTTGAGCCGACGGTGATGCCTCGGTGCTGAGACTGGGAACGATCGTCCCGGTGATCGTAAAGCCATAGCGCGCTGCAAAATAACCAAACGCTTCGTGGTTCGTCGCGAGCATGCGCTTCTCCGGCGGAACTTGATTCACCTGTTCAGCAATCCATGTGTCCAGCGACTTCAACTGCTCGATGTACGCGGCGGCATTGGCTACGTACACAGATGCACCAGCAGGATCTGCCTGAGTTAATCCATCACGGATATTTTCAACATACCGGATAACATTATTTGGGTCGAGCC
>Ga0172369_10000315_pt1 | contig 71864 bp, 60 predicted proteins | sample LakKiv25m_FD_114539 | JGI IMG/M metagenome (GOLD analysis project Ga0172369, IMG submission 114539) | Freshwater microbial communities from Kabuno Bay, South-Kivu, Congo - kab_022012_11.25m | ecosystem: Environmental > Aquatic > Freshwater > Lake | place: Democratic Republic of the Congo... | reverse complement strand
CAATCGCAGTGGCAGATTCTGCCCTTGAACCCAACGGATATTCTCTTGGGCAATTGTCCCTATAGCAGCAACTCTGCCTTTGCTAATAATATTCTTTTTATCAGCCCTGAAAAGCTTGTTGAAGAGGGCTTTCTTCCCTCTGACGCCTTAAAGAAAATTCCTTCTTTTCCCGAAGACCATGTCAGTTATCAATCTGTTATTTCTTACAAGACAGGGCTTTTGGATCATGCCTTTTTGTATTATCGCAATCATTTAGTCAAAGATGCTGATTTTAAGAACTTTTGCTTAAAAAATAAATTCTGGCTTGATGATTATAGTTTGTTCATTGCTTTGAAGCAGTATTTTCAAGGGGCGCCCTGGTATCGATGGCCCGAAGATATTCGCGCGAGGACGTCCGTTGCCCTTAAGAAATATGAGCAAGAATTGCAAGAGGCTATTTTAAGGCAAAAGTTTTTTCAATATGTTTTTATTGAGCAGTGGTTTGCGCTTAAAAAATATTGTAAAAGCAAAAGCGTAAGCCTTATCGGCGACCTTCCGATTTATGTTCAGCATGATAGCGCGGATGTCTGGGCGAACCCATCGATCTTTAAACTCGACGATGAAGGGGGGTTGGAATTTTTAGCTGGCGTTCCTCCGGATTATTTTAGCAAGACGGGCCAGCTGTGGGGCAATCCTGTCTATGATTGGGAGGCCCTTCAAGAAACAGGATATCAATGGTGGGCTGAGCGCCTAGCACAGAATTTAACTCTTTTTGATATTGTGCGCATTGATCATTTTCGAGGATTTGTCAATTTCTGGCAGGTGCCTAAGGGTGAAACAACGGCCGTCAATGGTTCCTGGGCGGAAGCCCCAGCCAAAGATTTCTTTAACAAGATGTTAAAGATGTTCAAAGATTTTCCGATCATTGCTGAAGACTTAGGATTTTTGACCGATGACGTGAAGGAGCTAATTAAAAAATATAAATTTCCCGGCATGAAAATTTTGCTTTTTGCTTTTGACAGTGATGATGAAAATCCTTATTTGCCGCATAATCATATTAAAAATTGTATTGTATATACAGGTACGCATGATAACAATACGGTCAAGGGCTGGTTCAAGCAAGAGGCGACGGACCACATAAAACAAAAAATGAGGGAAGTCTTAGGTGAAGAGCCTCTCTTGGAGAATGTTCATTGGCAGCTTATTACCCTGGCCTTAAGATCCGTGGCCGATACAGTTATTTTACCCATGCAAGATATTTTAGGCCTTGACGAAGCCTGCCGCATGAATATTCCAGGCACCGTTGACCATAACTGGCAGTGGCGCTTGCTGCCTAGTCAGATAACAACTTCTTTGACAAAGCAACTTGCAAAACTTGTCAAAGAAAATCAACGCTGATACACTACGCGAACATAGATAAGCTCGCGGCGAGTATTTTTTTGTTACATTACGCAAAAATATAAAAAATATGATTACCCTTGTCGATGCGTTAGTTAAAAAGAACCTTGTAACGCAAGAAAACGTTGATGATGCCAAGATCAAGCAGTTTGGCGCCAAAAAACCCCTGCACGAAGTTCTTGTGGAAATGGAGTTTTTAAGCGAAGAAGACCTGATCCAGACAGCGTCGGAAGTCTATAAGATGCCGATTGTGAATCTTTCAGCCGAAAGAATTGAAGATGCGGTCCTTAAAGGGATCCCTAGCGACAAGGCAAAACAATATGGTGTCTTCCCTTTGCGCTATGAAGAGGGTAGTTTACTTTTGGCCATGAGCAATCCGCAGGATATTATTGCCATGGATCACTTGAGCATGCTGGTCAGCGCTAAAATCAAGCCGGTATTAGCTCGCAAGAGTGAAATTTCCAGCTTCATTGAACGGTATTATCTTTTAGATGATACCGTTTATGATCTTATGAAAAATATTACCGATCAAGCGACCGTCGAAATTATCAAAGACGATGAGATCATTGATCAGAAAACCATGCACGACGTTTCTTCGAGCGTGGACAGCGATCGTTCGCCTGCCGTTAAGATCGGCAATGTGATTTTGTATGATGCGATCCGCGCGCGCAAGCGATATTCACTTAGAGCCTTTTGAGAAATTTGTCGAAGTTCGTTATCGCGTTGATGGCAATTTGCGTAGCATTATGAAGATTCCTGCTGATTTATATCCCAGCCTTGTTGTCAGGATAAAAATTTTAACCAATTTGGATATTTCAGAAACACGTAAGGCGCAAGATGGGCGCTGTAGTATTTTGATCAACGAGAGAAAGGTTGATTTAAGAATCTCGGTGATCCCGACGTTTTTTGGTGAGAAAATCGCTATAAGGCTTTTGGATAAAAAAGAAGCTCAGGTTGAATTAGAAAACTTGGGTTTTTATGACGATGATCTTAATATTATTAAGCAGGCAATTCATAAGCCCCAGGGGATGATTTTAATCACAGGCCCAACAGGGTCAGGAAAAACATCAACACTCTATGCAGCCCTTGGAAATATTAAGAGCGAAAGTAAAAATATTGTAACTATTGAAGATCCTGTTGAATATCTTATGCCAGGGATCAATCAAATTCAGGTCAATCCTTTTAAAGATGTTACTTTTGCTACAGGATTGCGAAGTATTTTGCGCCAGGATCCGAATGTCATTTTGGTAGGAGAAATCCGTGATTTGGAAACCGCGGAAATCGCGTTTCGCGCCTCTCTCACCGGACACCTTGTGCTGTCATCCGTGCATACCAATCATGCTTTGGCGACGATCGTTCGTTTGATGGATATTGGCCTTGAACCGTACTTGATTTCCTCATCCTTGATTTTGATTGTTGCCCAGCGCCTGGTGCGCACGATTTGTCCCTACTGTAAACATGAAGTAACAGATCCCAAGCAGTTACAAAGTTTACATGAAAAATTCGGCCTTTTTATACAAAAAAATAAGATTGAAAAATTCTTTTATGGCAAAGGGTGTGATCGATGCTGTTACACGGGATTTTTGGGGCGGACAGTCATTAGTGAAATAGTAAAGATTGATAACCAAATGAAAGAACTTATTTCGAATAAGGCGCATCAGGGAGAGATGCTCAAGGTGGCGCGCACGTTAGGTATGCGAACCCTTGCCGAATCTGGCATTCGGAAAGTTTTAGAAGGTCTGACGACGATCGAAGAAGTTGAATCGGTTTGTGATGTCCGCGATAGCGAAGGGAAGCCTGAGCACGGAGTAAATTTGTCAGCACCTACAAAAGAAGAAATCAAAGAGATATCTGCCGTGACCGCTGATTTGAGGCGTGCGGTCAATAAACGATTTATGATTCTCGTTGTTGATGATGAAGAAGACATCAGGCGCATCCTTAAGACAAGGCTTACGAAAGAAGGTTATGAGGTTGTTGAGGCCGTGGACGGGGAGCAAGGCGTGCAAGCGGCGTATCAGCGCAGGCCCAATTTGATCATTATGGACGTGATGATGCCTGAGCTAGACGGCGTTAGCGCAACAAAAAAGATCAAGAGCCACCTGGAGACAGCCTCCATTCCCGTTGTTATGTTAACGGCTAAAACCGATAGCGCAAGCGAAATTGAAGCCCTTGATGCCGGCGCGGATGACTATATTTGCAAACCGTTTGATCACGAGAAGCTCGTAGCAAGGATTCGCATGTTGCTGAAAAGACACTCGTAAAGGAATTTCTTCATGTTGGTTCATCAGCCCTCTAAAATAACAGAAGTCCTTTCTTCTCGGTCCATGTTTTCCTATGCCGTTATTCTTATTTTTGTTCTTTTGGGCGGTATTTTAGGAACGATATTCTTGACGGAGCACTCCAAAAAAGAAATTTATGAAAATTCAAAGACATCTTTATATGTTTTGACCCAGCTTGTGAATCGTGACATGGAAGAAATTGATAAAATTGCAAGAATTTTATCAACGTCTCCCGGGGTGATTGCGGGCTTGAGCCAAGAATCCTCCGGCATTGATTTGGCTAATAAAGTTTTGGATCGCTACGCGGAAGGACTTGTCTCAGCTGTTTGCTATGTCTTGGATTTAGAGGGCAGCGCGATCGCCTCTTCTAATCGTCACCAGCCAGATAGTTTTGTTGGTCAAAATTATAGTTTCCGATCCTATTTTCAAGAAGCTATTGCCGGCAAGCCGTCACGGTTATTTCTTATTGGTAAAACGTCAAGAAAGAAAGGGTATTATTCGTCTTGTCCGATTTATGATTCAGAGCGCGCGCTGATCGGCGTTGTTGTTGTTAAAAAAGATGCCGATGCCTTGATCGAGAATTTTCAGAAATTTCCTCATAGTTTTTTAATTGACCCCGAAGGAACCATCTTCTTTTCGGATACCAACAATTTAGATTTTTTACAGGAAGAGCCTGCAGTGAAACACCTTTTTAAAAGCCCAGGGCCGCAAGAGGCAGCAATAGGTCCAAAGACACTTGTATTTAATAAAGATGCCTTCAAGAATGGCCAGGAGATTACACTTCAACACAAGAAATATTTTATTTTTAAATCCTCTGTCAATCTTGCGCAATGGGATGTTGTCTTTCTTGCGTCGGCAAGTCAAATACGTTTTTATCAATTCTTCGGCATGATTGTAACGACGCTAGTATGCTGCTTGCTTTTTGTATCGATAGTTATTATTTATGGATCCAAAAAGGCAAGCCGTAGCGATCAGCTTCTGGCGTCTGTGGTTGAGTCCTCGGATGATGCGATCATTGTTAAGACGCTTGATAGCCAAATTTTAAGCTGGAACAAGGGAGCAGAAAAAATTTATGGATATGAATCTTGGGAAATGGTGGGCAAGTCGATCGCGCAGATCATTCCTCAAGAAAAAAGCCGTGAGATGACAGATATCTTTGCAAGAATAAAACGTGGAGATTCTGTTGATCATTTTGAAACCGTTCGCGTGAAAAAAGACGGAACGCCCATTGATGTTTCTTTAACTGTTTCACCGATTAAGGATTCTCATGGGAATGTGATCGGGGCTTCGACCATTGCGAGGGACATTACATCAGAGAAAAAAGCAGAGAAGGCGTTAGTCGAAGCACAGAAAGCTCTTCAGGCAAAAGCATTAGGCCTTGAGAAAACCAATGAAGCGATTAAAGCGCTGTATAAGGAGATCGCAGAAAAGACGGTTCGCCTGGAAGCTTCTCAAAAAGAGATCTTGAAAGGCAAAGATATCGCTGAGCGTATTTATAAAGTTGTTCCGAGCGCTATCTTTACCGTGGATAAAGAACGGCGTGTCACCAGCTGGAATAATAAAGCTGCTGAAATTACAGGGTATACGGAAAATGAAATTTTAGGTAAATCCTGTGAGGTCTTTTGTCATTGGCCCTGTAAAAATTATTGCGGATTATATGATGAGGATAAAGACAAGCCCCTTATTCAGACTCGAGCGACCATTTGCAGAAAAGATAAAGAGATGCGGACTATCTTGAAAAATGTAGATTATCTTAAGGACCTGGAAGGCAATGTTGTTGGTGGGATTGAAAGCTTTGAAGATATGACGGATCAATTTGCCGCCGAGGAGAAAATAAAAGAAAGTGAAGAAAAATATCGACATTTAGTTGAAAATGCAAACAGTATTATTTTGCGCCTCAATGCCAAGGGGAACATTATTTTCTTTAATGAATACGCAGAGAATTTTTTTGGATACAAAAAAGATGAAGTTCTGGGGAAGCCTGTGGCAGAGACAATCGTGCCATCGTTTAGCTCTTCGGGGCAGGATCTGGGTTCTTTAATTCAGCAAATTGTTGAGCGTCCTCAAGAACATGAAATTAACGAGAATGAAAATATTTGTAAAAATGGAAAGCGAGTTTGGGTTCGCTGGTCGAACAAAGTTGTTCTTAATGAAAAAACCAAGGAACAAGAAATTCTTTGTGTTGGTAATGACATTACGACAATTAAAAAGGCTCAAGAACAGCTTTTTAAGCTTTCTCGCGCCGTTGAACAAAGTCCGGCAACGGTTGTGATTACCGATACACAAGGTAATATTGAATATGTGAATCCGAAATTTTGTCACATTACAGGATATTCTATTCAAGAGGCTTTGGGACAAAACCCGCGTATTCTCAAGTCCGGTGATCAGCCAGTAGAGTTTTATAAAGATTTGTGGGATACAATTCTTAAAGGGGAAGTGTGGCGCGGACAATTCTCCAATAAAAAGAAAAATGGGGAAATTTTTTATGAGGAAGCTTCAATCTCTGCCGTTAAGGATGAGAAAGGGAGAATCATTAATTTTATTGCAGTCAAAGAAGATGTAACTGATAAGCGCGCAACAGAAGAAAAAGCCAAAGAAGCGATGCGCATGAAAAGTGAATTTATTTCGGTTGTGTCACATGAGTTACGAACACCGCTTACGGCAATCAAAGAAGGAATTTCGATTGTTGCCGATGGTGTCACGGGAGAGGTTAACAAAGATCAGCAGGAGTTCTTGGATGTGGCTAAGCGTAATGTGGATCGCTTGTCGCGCCTTATCAATGATGTTCTCGATTTTCAAAAGCTTGATGCCGAGCATATTAGCTTTGAACTTTCAATACAAAACCTGAACGACATTGTCGGTGAAGTTGTTGCTACCATGAGCAAGGTTGCGGAAAAAGAAGGCGTGAGCTTGAGCGAGAATATTACTCGGGATTTGCCGCTTATTAAAATGGATAAAGACCGCATCACGCAAGTTTTGACAAATTTGGTGAACAATGCGATTAAATATGCTCCGGGGAAGCCGGTTGTTATCAAAACATCAAAGCAAGCCAATACGGTGACGGTCTCTGTCGTTGATCACGGTGAGGGAATCAAAGAAGAAGATTTAGATAAGCTCTTTCAGACATTTAGTCAGCTTAAAAGGGGAAAAGAGCGCAAGACAGGAAGCACAGGGCTTGGATTAGCAATTTCCAAAAAGATTATTGAGCAGCATAATGGAAAGATTTGGGTTGAGTCAACGCCGGGCCAAGGAGCCGCCTTTTCTTTCCTTTTGCCTATTGCCGAACGAAGAAGACGTGGATAGCGCACCGCCGCAGGGAGAGAGTCATGACAAAAAGAATTTTGGTTGTTGATGATGAGCCCGACATTATCAAGGTGGTCACTTTTCGGCTTAAAAAAGAAGGCTACGATATTCAGATTGCTGTTGATGGCGAGCAAGGTTTGGCTTTAGCAGAAACAACCAAGCCTGACTTGATCTTGCTCGACATTACTCTTCCCAAGGTGAGCGGTTATGAAGTTTGTGAGCGGATTAAGAAAAACGAAGCGCTTAAGCAGATACCCATTATTTTTATGACGGCGAGCTTAGGGGCAGGACATTTTAAGGATATGTTTCCTAAAACGGGTGCGCAAGGATATGTCTTTAAACCATTTGAATTTCAAAACTTGTTAAATGAAATTCGTAAATTTTTAAATTAACAAAGGATGGATCGTATGGAGAAAAAAAAGGTTCTTATTATTGAAGATGAAGAATCAATTCAAAAGGTTTTGAAGGCGCGCCTTGAGAAGGCGGGCTATGATGTCCGGCTTGCTTCAAGCGGAGAGGAAGGCATCAAGGCGGTTGAAGAAATGCAGCCGCATGTCATTATTCTTGACGTGATGCTTCCCGATGCTAATGGATTTGATTTGTGTAAACAGATCAAGGATATGGATAACTTTTTTAAAGTGATTATTTATACGGGTAAGCTTGAAGCCGTTGATGCCCGCCGTGCGCGACAGGCCGGAGCTGATGATTTCACCGTGAAAACGGTGGATTTTAAGTACCTTTTAGAATCGATAGCAAGATTAACGGCTTAATTTATCTTATTAATTGGAAGGGCTCTTACAAGCTTGCGGTAGGGGCCCTTATTTTGTGTTAAAGAATATGCGATTTTGGATAGGAAAATTTATTATGATCCTTTTTTTTTGCACTCTTTTTGGGTGTGATTTTATTTATGGGATTTTGCAAAAAGAAGGCGCACAGGAGAAAAAAATCCTGGGGAGCGCGACGCCTTCAGTTTATAGCGCAGAAGTTGAACATGCGCAAAAGCTACTTTTGATTCACGGGTGTAATCCGGGGAAAATTGACGGAAAGCTAGGAGGAAAAATGAGGGAGGCTATTGCCAAATTTCAAACAGACAAAGGGCTTCCCGTCACACGATTTATCGACAATCGGACATGGGAGGAGTTAAATATTTTTTCAGCAACGGGGCTTGTGAAGGACGGGAAACTTGATCTCGTTGTTGTCCAGGAAACCTTGAAGGCGGGTGGATTTTATTTAGGAAAAGTTGACGGCAAGACAGGGCCAAAAACATTGAAGGCGCTGAAGGACTTTCAAGTGTCTAACGGCTTAAGCCCTGATGGAAGAATTGGCCCCAAGACAATGTCGAAGCTCAATGATTTTTTATTGAGTCAGTAATAGGGTAAGTGTTTTGACCTTGCGTATAAAATTTAAATTGCATATAATAAAAAAATAAGGAATCCGATTTGCCTTGTCAAAGGGAGCGGGGTAAATTCGACAATATGATTTACGTCGCGAAGCGTCCGTAAATCACAGTCTCATTTAACGTGGAGGAACTTTGAAAAATTATGACGGTGTTATTTTTGATTTAGACGGGGTTGTAACAAAAACAGCCATGGCACATGCGCTTTCCTGGAAAGAGATGTTCGATGAATATTTAAGGATGCGGGAGCAGCGAGACGGTACACCGTTCAAAGAATTTACCTTTGATCATGATTATCGGCTGTTTGTTGACGGTCGGCCTCGGTATCAGGGCGTCGAAAATTTTTTAAAATCTCGCGGAATTAATATTCCTTTTGGTGATAAAGATGATCTGGCGGGCAAGGAAACTCTTTGCGGTTTAGGGAATGAAAAAGACGCTCGGTTTAAAATGATTTTAGAAGAAAAAGGAATTGAGGTTTATCAATCCACCATTACCTTGATCAAAGATTTACGCATCAACCGTGTTCGCGTGGCTGTTGCATCTTCGAGCAAGAATTGTCATCCTATTTTGAAGAAAACAGGGCTCGAGGAACTTTTCGAGGCGCGCATTGACGGTATTGTGTCGGCTCAACTTGGCCTTAAAGGAAAACCAGAAGGTGATATTTTTGTCACGGCAGCCAAACATATTCACTGTCATCCTGATCGCGCGGTTGTCGTTGAAGATGCGGTGGCGGGCATTCAGGCGGGAAAAAAGGGAGGTTTTGCGCTTGTTATTGGCGTTGCCCGTCAGGAAAATGATCGAGACCTTAAGGAGGCGGGGGCGGATATCGTTGTTAATCATTTTCATGATGTGAGTGCCAAGAAAATTGATGAGTGGATGGAAGAAAAGGCAAAAAAGGATAGCCGATGAGCGCATGTAAACTTTATAAAGATATTTATATTATTGAAGCCCTCCGTACTCCTGTGGGAAGTAGCTTAAAAAGTTTAAAAAGTTTTTCCGCGGCTTACCTTGCTTCTGTTGTGATCAAAGAGTTAATCAGTCGACAAATATCTGTTAAAAATAACATCGATGAAGTTTTGTTGGGAAACACTGTGTCTGCCGGCACGGGACAAAATATTGCACGGCAGGCTGTTGTCTTGTCAGGGTTGCCGTATTCGACGCCGGGAGTTGTTGTTAATAGTGTTTGCGGTTCCGGGTTGGAGTCTGTGATTATGGGTTGCCGGGCTATTTTTTGCGATGGCATGGATCTTGTTTTGGCAGGGGGAACAGAAAGCGCATCACAGTGTCCGTCCCTTGTTTATGGAAGCGATCAAAAGCCTATCGATAGCCTTATCCAGGATGGACTTTGGTGCGTTATGAGTGATAAGCATATGGGGGAAATTGCTGAAGGCCTTGCAGAAAAACATCAGATTTCAAAAGAAGAACAAGATACGTTTTCTTATTATAGCCATGTGAAGGCCGTGAGCGCTCAAGAACAGGAGAAGTTTCAGCAAGAAATTGTTGGGGTGAAGAAAGATGACGGAAGCGTTGTCGACAAAGATGACCGTCCTCGTAAAAATGCCAGCTTGGAAAAAATGGGTAAAATGCCTTCGGCGTTCCAGGAAGACGGCACCATTACGGCCGCCAATGCTTCTGCCCCTGCGGATGGAGCGGCCATTCTCCTTTTGTCGTCTAGTGAAGCAATTAAGAAATATCAGTTATCAAAGCCAAAAGCAAAAATTTTAGGCTATGCCTCGATTGCCCTTGAGCCAGAGCGTTGTTTTGAAGGTGCGATCATTGCCATTGAAGAATCACTGAAGGCATGCAAGCTTTCACTAACGGATATTGATCTTTTTGAAGTGGGTGAATCGTTTGCCTCGCAAGTTGTTTGGACACAGAAACACCTCGGTATCCCTGATGAAAAACTTAATGTTTGCGGCGGAGATATTGCCTTAGGACATCCCTTAGGATCGACGGGAGCACGGCTTTTGGTGACCCTTATTCATTCCCTGGAACGCGAAAATAAAAAGCGTGGACTTGTATCAATTTGTTTCGGGTCCGGTGGCGCGATTAGTATGATTGTAGAACGTTTATAAGAACGTTCCAACAAGGCGGGCAATCGCCAAAGAGGCCGTCAAGCCCGGCGATTCAATTCCAATCAAATTAATAAAATTTTTAAAACCCTTTTCAGACTCTTCCTTAATAACAAAATCACTAAAATCAACTCCTGGGGCTTGAAGTTTTGCGCGGATACCGGCGGTGTCAGGGACAAGGTCATCAATTATAAGGTCTTTAAGAAATCGCGAAACAGAATCAACAAAATTTTGTTTGTCATTCTCATCAATCATATAATTAATTTCATTTGTATAATGGGCATCAGGCCCTAAGCGCAGACCGCCTGCCAAATCCGGCGTAATATGAATTCCTAAATCTGTTTTACTCGCCGGCGGATAAACCGGATGCGTGAGGGAAAATTTTTTAGGATTGCTAATGCGAAAATACTGCCCCTTATTGTAATGCAGCTTATAGCCAAGAGCGTCGATATCAAAGCCAGCCAATTGGGCGACGCGGTCCGCAGAGAGCCCGGAAGCATTGATAAGAATTTTTGTTTCAAAAGAAAAAAGATCTCCTTCGGGTTCTTTGACAGTGATCTCGTATCCGTGACCTTTTTTGGCGATGCCCACGACTTCAATACCAAAGCCAATTTCAGCACCCTGCTGTTGTGATTGTTCAAACAAGGACTTCATCAGCTGATGAGAGTCAATAATGCCCGTGTCGGGACACCACAGGCTTTCCTGTGCCTGAACATCGGGCTCAAGGGTTTTTAATTCGTCTTGGGTGAGAAAATGAAGATTGCTTACGCCGCAGAGGGCTGCATTATCTTTAATTTGACGAAGTTTTTCTGCCTCTTCATTATTGCAAGCGACAAGGATCTTGCCGATATTTTTATGAGGAATGTTATTTTTTACACAAAAATCATAGAGAAGTTTTTTACCTTCGATACAAAGTTTGGCTTTAAGCGAACCCTTGGAATAATAGAGCCCGGCATGAATGACTTCGGAATTTCGCGAAGAGGTTTCTCGGCCAAAAGAGTCATGTTTCTCGATAACAAGGATGTCTTCGTGTTTTTTGGACAGTTCATAAGCAACCGCCAGCCCGCAAACTCCAGCACCGATAATGGTGATATTTGTTTTTTCCATAGAATTTCTCGAGTCTAATATTCAGGTTATTGTACACATAGATTAAGAAAAAATCTACAGAGAATTCATCTTCGTATATTGCGTCTTTGTGATCCCGCTAAAAATTAGCGGGATCAATTCGGGCGCATACCTTGTGCACGTTCACGTTTTGTAAATTATGCCCTTATTTAAAATTAATCTATCAAAAATATCCTTTCCTGTGATAACATACAAAAATTATAGACGATAAACAAGGAGGGACAAATGATCTCTGAACAACAAAGTAATCACGAGACGCTTATCAGTGTTGGGAAGCAAATGATCCTCGCCGCACGCACGGCCCCTAAAGGCAAAGGGATGGACACCTTTACTTTTTGTTTGGCGCAAGAACAAGATATCCAAAGAATTTCGAAAGCCATGAAAGATATTGGGCAACGCCATGATGCTCCGGCTTTTTTGCGTGATGCGGAAAATATTTTATCAGCTTCTGTTGTTGTTCTTCTTGGGACAGCGGTCAAACCCATGGGCTTGAAAATATGTGGCATGTGTGGATTTAAAAATTGTGACGCCAAGCCAAAAGAAACCCCGTGCGTCCTAAATACCGGAGACCTGGGCATCGCTATCGGTTCAGCGGTCAGCGTTGCGGCGAATCATCGCGTTGATAATCGCGTGATGTATACGGCCGGACAAGCAGCGCTTGAGCTTGGACTTTTGGGAAAAGATGTTAAGATTGCCTATGCGATTCCTTTAACGGCTATGTCAAAAAATCCTTTTTTTGATAGAACAGCGTAAATTATTTTGTTGATTTTGCTAGGAGCTCTTTGATCTTTTCTAATAAGAGGGGGATGTCGAGCGGTTTAATCAGATAAACATCGGCGCCGACGTCATGGCCGATTTGTTTATCTTTTTCGCTGTCGCGCGAGGTCAGCATGATCACGGGGATGTACTTATGCTTAGGGTCATTTTTAAGTAGCTGGCAGAGGTTGTAGCCGTTGATGATCGGCATCATGACATCGAGGATAATCAAGTCAGGGTATTTTGTCATGGCCATCTGAAGGCCATCAGCAGCTTTCGTCGCCGTTAACACATGATAGCCATTTTCCGGAAGTCTTTTTTCAAGGGCTTTGATGTGGATAACGTCGTCGTCAACAACGAGGATTGTTTTTTGTTCGCTTTTTTTAAGCATAAAGATATTCTATAGTGTTTTAACGGCAATTTCAATAGAAGTTTAAACTGATGTTTGTTTAAAATAAAATATCTTTTTACTTCTGGTGTTTATGATAAGATAAAACCTTGTTTCAAGAACATACTAAAAAATAGATCATTATGAAAAATAAAAAGATTATAAAGCAAAAGGCTTTGAATCTTAGCCATGCGCAAGAGATTGCATCGCTACGTAAGATCGTTGACCTGACCTCTTCGGGGCTTGAGTTAAGTTCTATCCTGTCTGAAGTTGTTAACATTGTTAATGAGATCACCCAGGTAGATTCTGTCTTTATTTATCTTGCCGATGATCAAGAAAAACATCTTATTTTGACGGCCTCTAAAACCCCTCACTTGAAAGAACTGGGGAAGGTCATTTTAAAAATAGGCGAAGGGATCACGGGGTGGGTTGCCAAAGAAAGCAAGGTGGTCCATATTAAGGAAAGCGCCTACAAGGACAAACGGTTTAAAGGTTTTGATATTTTGCCTGAAGATAAATACGAGTCGTTTCTTTCTGTCCCTATTATTTATAAGAAAAAAGCCATTGGTGTTATTAACATCCAGCATAAAAAACCCTATCAACATAAGCCACAGACCGTTAATCTCATTGCCACTATCGCAAAACAAGTTGCCGGTGTCATTGAAAATGCACGGCTTTATGAAGAAACAAAGAAAAAGGCTGTTCAGTTTGACAAGTTGATTCAAGTAAGCCAGTCGATCACCTCCGAGAGCTATTTGGACGAGATTCTTAATCTCATCGTCGTTGTTACGGCAGAAATGCTGAATTCCAAGATCTGTTCAATTATGCTTTTAGATGATAAAGGAAAAGAGCTCGCGATCAAAGCCACGCAAAGTTTAAGCGAAGAATATAAGCGAAAACCCAATATCAAGGTTGAACAAAGCTTAAGCGGGCAAGTGGTTAAGACAAAAAAGCCTATGGTCGTTTTTGATGTGCGCCTGGAAGAGCGTTATGCGTATCGTGACCTTGCCATTAAAGAAAGTTTAAGCTCCATGATTTCTGTCCCAATGGTCGTTAAAGATAAGGTGATCGGTATCATCAATGTCTATACTCAGGATCCTCATGAGTTTACCCAAGAAGAGATTAATGTGTTACAAATGGTTGCCAATCAAGCCGCGATCGCTGTTGAAAATACAAAGCTGATGGAAGAAACGCTCAAAGCCAAAGAAGCTTTGGAGACACGAAAACTTATTGAGCGCGCTAAAGGTGTTTTGATGAGGATGCAAGGGCTGAGCGAAGAAGCAGCGCATAAATTGATCCATAAAAAAAGTATGGATTCGTGCAAAACGATGAAGGATGTCGCCGAGTCGATCATGCTGATGGATGAATTGCAAAAAAAGTAAAATATTTTTTCTTGACAAAATAAAAGACGGCGTGTATAGTTGAAATAGTTGCAGGGCAGTGAAGTCCTCTTAAATCCGTTGAAGGGTTTGAGAGGTTTTTCTTTTTATCGGGCACAGAAGTCCGACATCCCTTTGGAAGGGTTGTCGGTTTTTTTATTTTAAGCAAGGGCATTGAAGTCCTCTTGGCGCAGTGAATGCGTTAAGAGGACTTTTTGGTTTGGCCAGCGAAGCGAGCCAAGCCACTCCGAGGAAGCAAAGCGACCGAGGAGCTGTTTAGAGCATTGTCGCTCTTTGGCAACCAATGGCGGTTGAAACATTAACACACAGGAGGAAAAATGAGAAAACAATTTTTTTTAAGTGTTGCCGCCATTGTTCTGGGAACCGGGATAGGATCCTTGGCTTTTGCGGAGGAAACAAAGACTCTTTTTGGAGATGCCTTTAAAAAAGCAAATATTCAGGTGAGCGGTACGACATCGGTTTATTCCAAATACATGTGGCGCGGATTCCGTCTTTATGACGGATATGTAACCCAGCCGAGCTTGAATATCAATGCGTTTCAGGATTGGAATTTAAATGTTTGGGGCAGTTACGACGCCAGCCATTATGCGGATGCTCCGAACGCGAATGAAACAGATACGACGCTGACGTACACGCATAAGTTCGAGAATCTGAAGCTGGGCTCTCTGGCCCTCAAGCCGGTTTCGCTAACACTAGGATACATCTATTATGATTTTTCCGGTGCAGGCACATTTAGCAAAGAGTCTGTTTTAGGTGTAGGGTATGACACCTTTCTTTCGCCGACCTTGACCTGGTATCATGATCATGGCCGGGAAAGCCAAGGTGGAGGTGATGGGGATTACCTGGCTTTAACTTTGGCCAAAAGCCTGGATGTGATCAAAGCCTACGGAGTTACCTTAGATATGAGTGGGCACGTGGGATATAACAAACATCTTTATATCCGTGGTGAAGGAGGAGATGTTTTGCTGACAACTGGGTTCACGGTCCCCTTAACGAAAAGCCTGAAACTTTCTCCATCGGTCAACTGGAACGCGCCGTTTGGTGGAGTCAAGGATGATCATAATGACGACGGGGACATTAAAAGAAAATCAGAGTTTTTTTGGGGAACGACATTAACATATAACTTTTAACGAAAATTTTAAGGCAGAAAATTTCTGTCTTGGAGGATAAAAAGATGAACATGATTAATAGTGGAGATACCGCTTGGGTGCTGATGAGCGCAGCCCTTGTATTAATGATGACGCCGGCGCTGGCCTTTTTTTATGGCGGCATGGTAAGAAAGAAAAATGTTTTAAGCATCTTGATGCAATGCATGATCGTTGTTGGCTTGATCAGCGTTCAGTGGGTGCTGTATGGTTACAGCCTTTCGTTTCATCCAGGACATGGGTTTTGGGGCGGATTTGAATGGACTGGGCTAAACGGTGTCGGGTTAGAGCCTTATGCGGATTATGCAGGCACGATTCCCCATCAAGCCTTTATGATCTTTCAGGCGATGTTCGCGATTATCACGCCGGCGCTCATTTTAGGCGCGTTTGCCGAAAGGATGAAGTTTTCTGCTTTCTTGCTTTTTATGTTGTTGTGGGCAACCTTTGTCTATGCTCCGGTTTGCCATTGGGTTTGGGGGATCGGCGGTTGGTTGCGTGATAAAGGAGCGCTTGATTTTGCAGGCGGGACCGTTGTTCATATTAATGCAGGGATCGCTGCTTTAGCAACAGCCATTGCGATCGGAAGAAGGAAAAATCTAGATAAGGGGACTCCAACTCCGCATAATATGCCATTCGTTGTTTTAGGCACAGGACTTTTGTGGTTTGGCTGGTTTGGTTTTAATGCCGGTAGCGCCTTAGCTGCTAATGGGTTAGCGGTCAACGCATTTGTTGTCACGAATACGGCAGCCGCTGCCGCTGGTTTAACTTGGGCCATGATTGAATGGGGACGAAGCGGCAAACCAACGCTTTTTGGTTTCTGCTCAGGAGCCGTGGCCGGCCTAGTCGCCATTACTCCGGCAGCAGGGTTTGTGAATGTGGTCTCAGCAATTATTATTGGGATTATGGTCAGCGTTTTCTGTTTTACTGCTGTGAGTATCATAAAGCCAAAATTGGGTTATGATGATTCCTTGGATGCCTTTGGTGTTCACTGTGTCGGTGGGGTCTGGGGCGCTTTGGCGACGGGACTTTTTGCCTCGAAAGCGGTCAATGCCGCGGGAGCCGATGGGTTGTTTTATGGTAACCCCGGTCAATTTATGACCCAGCTTTTAGCCGTCGGTGTGACACTCGTTTATAGCTTTGTCATGACATTGGTTATTTATAAAGTGATTGACTTTGTTGTTGGCGTACGCGTTTCGGAAAAAGATGAAACAATTGGCCTGGATCTCACACAGCATCATGAGCGGGCCTATACGGTTTTAGAATAAATTAAAAATTTAAGGCGCCCCGCCGTCGGCGGGGCTCATTTAAAGGAGAATCTCATGAAACTCATTATTGCTATTATCCAGCCACACAAGCTTGAAGATGTGAAGGCTGAGTTATATGCGGCCAATGTGAATTTGATTACCGTCAATGAAGTTTTGGGCCATGGTCAGCAAAAAGGCGTGACAGAATTTTATCGCGGTGCCAAGGAAACGGGCAATCTTTTGCGCAAGGTTCGCTTGGAGATTGCGGTAAATGAAAACTTTGTAGAACCCACAATTAACGCTATAATGAAAGGTGCCCAAACGGGTGAAATCGGAGATGGAAAGATCTTTGTTTTAGACCTTCCGCGCTGTATCCGTATTCGTACCGGAGAAGAAGGAAAAGAGGCTATCGGTTAATTGAGGGAGAAATTTACAGGAGAATTAATTTAGTCATTAAAATCAGGAGGAATGAAAATGTCTGAGACGCAAGACAAGGGACGAGAAAAGGAAATCCAGGATCTTTACGGCGAGAATGTTTTTAGTTTAAAGGTGATGCGCAATTATCTTTCGGAAAACGCCTATAAATCTTTAAGCACGACTATTCGCACCGGAGGAGTTTTAGATCCTAGCATTGCCGATGAAGTTGCTGATGCCATGAAGACATGGGCAGTTTCCAAAGGAGCCACACATTTTACCCATTGGTTTCAACCCTTGACAGGTCTCACGGCAGAAAAGCACGATTCTTTTATTTCTCCTGATGGGGAGGGTGGACTTATTGTTAAATTTTCCGGTAAAGAGCTGACTCAAGGAGAGCCGGATGCCTCGAGCTTTCCATCGGGAGGTCTTCGCCCCACCTTTGAAGCGCGAGGGTATACCGGATGGGATCCCACCAGCCCTGCCTTTATCAAAGAAGGAGTTGTCAGTACGACGCTTTGCATTCCGACATATTTTATCGGTTGGCACGGCGAAGCGCTTGATAAAAAAACACCGCTTTTACGTTCCATGAAGGCCTTATCAAAACAAGTCTGTCGTCTGGCTGATTTGTTTGGTATTAACACCAAAGGTAAGCAAGCTTATGCAACTCTAGGCGGTGAACAGGAATATTTTTTGATTGACAGAACATATTATAATGAGCGCATTGATTTGATTCAAACAGGCCGTACGCTTTTTGGCAAGGAGCCTGCCAAGCATCAACAGATGGCAGATCATTATTTTGGAGCGATTAAAACTCGTGTTATCGGATTTATGGAAGAACTGGACAAGGAAATGTGGAAGCTAGGTGTCCCTACCAAGACGCGTCACAATGAAGTTGCTCCGGCGCAGTTTGAAGTCGCGCCTGTTTTTGAAAGCTTAAATTTAGCAGTTGATCACAATATGCTTTGTATGGAAGTCATGCAAAGGGTTGCGGAAAAGCATGGGCTCGCGTGCCTGTTGCACGAAAAACCTTTTGCCGGCGTGAACGGTTCCGGTAAACATAACAATTGGTCCATCGTTGGCCCAGATGACAAGAATTGGTTGTCTCCAGGCGAGAATCCGCATGAAAATGCAAAGTTTTTGGTTACGTTATGCGCGGTTATCAAGGCTGTCGATACGCACGCCGAACTTTTACGTGCTGCGGTTGCTTCTGCCGGTAATGATCATCGCCTTGGTTCTCATGAAGCACCGCCAGCGATCATCTCCATCTTTTTAGGCGATCAGCTCACTGACATCATTGAGCAGATTGAAAAAGGCGGCGCCAAGAGTTCTAAAAAAGGTGGTGTTCTCGAAATCGGCGTGGATTCTTTACCGAAGCTGCCTCGCGACGCAACGGATCGAAACCGTACATCGCCCTTTGCCTTTACAGGTGCCAAGTTTGAATTCAGGGCTGTTGGGTCAAACATGAGCTTGTCTGGCCCTAATATTGTTTTGAACACCATTTTTGCTGATGCCTTAGAAGAGATATGCACAATTCTCGAGGCAGATAAAAAAGCTAACAAGGATTTTAATGCTTCTGTGCAAAAATTACTTCAAAGCATCATTAAAAAACATAAAAAGGTTATTTTTAACGGTGATAATTATACCGAAGAGTGGATCAAAGAAGCCAAGAAGCGAGGGCTCGCAAATTTAAAAACAACGCCTGAAGCCCTTAAAAAACTTGCGACTCCGGAAGCGGTTAAGCTTTTTGAGAAACACGGTGTCTTGACCAAGGTAGAACTCCTTTCTCGATATGAGGTTTATCAAGAGATGTATAAAACCATTCTTGATTATGAAGGAAGATTAGCCGTTGACATGGCAAAGACCATGTTCTTGCCAGTCATCTTGGAGTATCAAGGACAGGTAGCCGAAACCATTAAGTCTGTTGAGAGTGTGAATAAGACAAAGGCGAAGGCTTCACGTGATTTGCTTAAGAATATTACGGATGAAACGCAGAAAGCTCTTGAGTTTGTTGGCAAGCTCGAAGAGGCTATTGCAAGAGGGGACACAGTCAAGATTAAAGAAGGCACAGCGAAATTGCGGGAACCGATCGATACGCTGGAAAGCTTGGTGCCATCAGCTTTTTGGCCGGTCCCTTCTTACGCTGAGATGTTGTTTAAGTTTTAATGTCAAAGAAAATACTTTTTTTAAAACATATAGCGATTGAAGGCCCTGGCAGCATGGAGCTGTTCTTTAAAAAAGTCGGTTTTGTGACAGAAACATTGGATTTATCGGCTGGAGATGAAGCCCCAAAGAGTGCGCGTTCCTTTGCCGCTGTTGTCAGCCTCGGCGGGCCTATGAATGTTTATGAAGAAGAGAAATATCCTTTTTTGAAAAAAGAAGATGTTTTTATCAAAAAAGTCCTTCAGGCAAACATTCCTTTTTTGGGTATTTGTTTAGGTTCGCAACTTTTGGCAAAGGCATCGGGGGCAAAGGTCGTTAAGTCTCCAGTGCCTGAAATCGGGCTTTTTGATATTTCTTTGATAGGGCATGGTTATCAAGACATTCTTTTTAAGAATATTTATTCGCCGTTCAAGGTTTTTCAGTGGCATGAAGACATGTCGGAAATAGCGCGCGATGCTTTGTGGTTATCAACATCTGTCGCGTGTCCGCATCAAGCGTTTCGCGTACAGGGCAAGGCTTATGGATTTCAATTTCACATTGAAATCGATCGCGCGATGATTATCGCGTGGATGAAAGAGTATTGGAAGTTAAATGATGTTTTGGATTGTGAAAAAGCTCGGAATATTTTATCGCAGTATGATCAGGCCCAGCCGCAACTCTGTCAGATTGCCGAGCAAATTTATAACAATTTTGCGTCACTTATAAACACAAAGAATTAATTTTTTTATTAAGAGATGCCTAACGATTAGGCAAAAATATGAAAATTTTGCGAGTTGCATTAGCCCAAATCAACACAACCGTTGGCGACTTGACCGGCAACGCAAGAAAAATTCTTGATTATGCGGCCAAGGCTCACCAACTGAATACGGATATTGTGATTTTCCCTGAGCTTGCCGTGACAGGATATCCGCCGGAAGACTTGTTGTTAAAAAAGTATTTCGTGGACGACAACCGGCGCATCCTCAAAGAACTTGCCGGGAAAATCAAGAATATTGTCGCCATTGTTGGGTTTGTTGACAAAGATAAAAATGGCTTGATTTATAATGCCGCAACGGTGATCTCTGCCGGTAAGATCCAAGGAGTTTATCGAAAAAACAGTTTGCCCAATTATGGCGTTTTCGACGAGAAGCGATATTTTATTCATGGTACGGACGCCCCTCTTTTTAATTACGGCGGTATTTATTTTGGCGTTAATATTTGTGAAGACATTTGGAACGTAAAAGGTCCTTGTATGCGCCAAGCAAAGGCAGGGGCATCAATTTTGTTTAATCTATCGTCCTCACCCTATCATTATGGAAAAACAAAAGAACGCGAAAGAATTCTTTCTTCCTGTGCACAGAGAAACAAGGTCTTTGTTTGTTATTGTAATCTAATTGGCGGACAAGACGATCTTGTGTTTGATGGCGCCAGTATGGTCTTGAATCCTCAGGGGAGCGTTCTGGCCAAGGCCAAAGCCTTCGAAGAAGATCTACTCGTTATGGACTTGAGGCTTGATGCAAAAAAGAAGCAAAGAAAAGGACGACAAAAAGTTATTGGCCTCAAGAGTTCTCTTTTGCCTGAGGAAAAGATTTTTATAGGAGGAAAAAAAGAAAAAAGTTTTTCTGTTTTTGAAGAAATTTATCAAGCCCTTGTGTTAGGCACGCGCGATTATGCAAAAAAGAATGGATTTAAAAAAGCTGTGATTGGTATTAGCGGAGGGATTGATTCAGCGCTTGTTGCTATGATTGCCTGTGATGCGATTGGCAAAGAAAACGTTTTAGGTGTTTCCATGCCGTCTGTCTACACATCGCAGGGGACAAGATCTGACGCAAAGCTTTTGGCAAAAAATTTAGGCATTAGCTTTGAAGAAATTTCTATTAAAGAACTTTTTGATAGTTATCTAAAAACATTGGAACCAGCCTTTAAGGGGCTCAAGGCCAATATTGCCGAAGAAAATCTTCAGGCAAGAATCCGAGGCAATATCTTAATGGCTCTTTCAAACAAGTTTGGCCATTTAGTGTTGACAACAGGGAACAAGAGCGAGATTTCCGTCGGGTATTGTACGCTTTACGGGGACATGGCCGGTGGATTTGCCGTGATCAAAGACGTCCCTAAAACAACTGTTTACAGGCTTGTTGATTTTGTTAATAGGAGAGCTAGATGGCCCTTAATCCCCAAGAGTATTATTAAACGCCCGCCAACAGCCGAACTTAGAAAGAATCAAAAAGATGAAGATTCCCTGCCGCCCTATGATGTTTTGGATTCTATTTTAGAGGCTTATATTGAAAAAGATCAAGGTTTGCAAAAAATAAAGAATAAAAAAGGTGGGGTTGATTTGGCCAAGCGTATCATGCAGCTTGTGGATGCCATGGAATACAAGCGCCGTCAAGCACCCATTGGCGTTAAAATTACCCCCAAGGCTTTTGGCAGGGATCGAAGGCTTCCACTGACAAATCACTATAAAGAATTTTAATATATCTATAAATTTTTATTGGATGGGTAAAGAAATACGATGAATTATATAGGCGAAAATAACTTTTTAGAGAAAAAAAGAGAAACGCTTTATCGTACGGTGATTCAGAAGGCGGAGAAAGAATTGATCGAACGCATGCTTTGCGAAACCCGCGGCAATCAAATCGTTGCCGCAAGAAATTTAGGCATTAACCGAAATACCATCAGAGCTAAGATTCGCCAGCTGAATATTCAGCTTTTGAAGTTTAAGAGATGAGCTATCCCAGCACAACTTCCCATCACGGATTATATAAGGCCGATTACGAGCATGATGCCTGCGGCGTAGGATTTCTTGTGAATATTGATGGCCGCAAATCGCACGATATTGTTGTTCGGGCGATCCAAGTCTTAGAAAAGCTTCTGCACCGCGGAGCCACGGGCGGGGACGATAAGACTGGCGATGGGGCAGGGATCTTAATCCAGATCCCTGATGCTTTTTTACGTCAAGAATGCACTCAATTAAAGATTGTCTTGCCTGCTGAAGGTTGTTATGGCGCTGCCATGATGTTCCTGCCTCAAAAACAAGATTTGCGTAAAGCGTGCCAGAAGATCATTGAAGAAATAACGCTTAAAACAGGGTTAGAGTTTTTAGGATGGAGAACTGTTCCCTGCGAGAGTTCGGCGCTTGGCAAAAAAGCTAAACAAGAGCAACCCTTCATCATGCAATGTTTTGTTTCTTGTGCGAACCTAACCGGTGAGGCATTGGAGCGAAAGTTGTATATTTTGCGTAAAGACATTGAACACCGCATTGAGGAAAAACTTTTAACAGGTGATCAATTCTATGTCCCCAGCTTTTCTTCTCAAACAATCGTTTATAAGGGCTTGATGATGGCGACCCAGGTGTCTGATTTCTATACGGATCTGAAAAATAGCAATTTGACAAGCGCCCTAGCTGTTATTCATCAGCGTTATAGCACAAATACTTTTCCGTCGTGGAAGCTGGCTCAACCGTTTCGTTATTTAGCCCATAACGGAGAAATTAATACGCTGCGCGGTAATTTGAATCAAATGCAGGCGAGAGAACAACTTTTAGCATCGGAGTTTTTTGGCGATGACATTAAAAAGATTCTTCCTGTGGTTGACCCTGAAGGGAGTGATTCAGCTTGCTTGGACAATGCCTTAGAGCTTGTGGCTAACGGTGGCCGAGACTTGCCGCATGCCATGATGATGCTTATTCCGCAAGCGTGGGGAGTCAAATATCCTATTGGCCCAGACTTGAGGGGATTCTTTGAATATCACGCAGGATTGATGGAGCCCTGGGATGGCCCTGCCGCTGTTGCGTTTAGCAATGGGCATACCGTTGGCGCGTTGCTTGACCGTAACGGTCTTCGGCCATGCCGCTATACCATTACCAAAGATAATTTTATGATTCTAGCGTCGGAAACCGGTGTTTTAGACATCGCGCCTCAAGACGTTGTGGAAAAAGGATCCTTGCGTCCCGGAGAAATTCTCCTCGTTGATTTAGAAAAAAAGCGCGTGTTAAGAAATAATGAAGTAAAAACTTTTTATGCGCGCAAACAGCCGTATCGACGATGGGTGGAGGAAAATAAGATTGAGCTTCACGGGCTTTTTAATGATGTTTCCCCCCTTTTAGTTGACAAGACGACACTTTTGTTACGTCAAAAGATGTTTGGTTATACCCGAGAAGATTTAAAAACAATTCTTGGCCCCATGGCTGTCAAAGGGGAAGAGCCTGTGGGTTCCATGGGATGCGACACGCCTTTGGCTGTTTTATCGGAGCGGCCGCAACTTCTTTATTATTATTTTAAACAGCTTTTCGCGCAAATTACAAATCCTCCGATCGACCCTATTCGCGAGGAGCTCGTGATGTCCTTAATGACTTTTATGGGAACGCCAGGAAATATTCTTACCGAAAGTCCACAGAATAGCCGTTTGATCAAATTAACACACCCTATTTTGTCAAATGAGGACCTTGAACGGTTGAATTCATTAAAACTGAAAGATTTTTGGGCCACAACATTAGAAATGGGATTCCCTTCCAGCGGCAGCGGCGAAGACCTGGGAGGGGCGCTGGATCAGTTGCGTCACGCGGCCGAAATATCCGTGCGCAATGGCTGTTCGCTTATTATTTTAAGTGACCGTAATCTCTCGAATACGCTGATGCCGATTCCTGCGTTGTTAGCGGTTTCTGCGGTTCATCAGCATTTGACGAGCATCGGGCTGCGTACGCATGTTGGCCTTATCGTGGAGACGGCAGAAGCCAGGGAAGTTCACCATATGGCGCTTTTGTTAGGTTTTGGTGCCACAGCCATTAATCCTTACTTAGCCTTTGAAATCGTTGCTGATATGGCACAGCAAAAAGTGCTTGATGTTGATATCAGTATCACCAAGGCTATTGAAAATTATATTCACGGGCTTCAAAAAGGGTTAATGAAGATCATGTCAAAGATGGGCATCTCAACGCTGCGCAGCTATCGCGGCGCTCAAGTGTTTGAAGCGGTAGGCTTAAATTGCGATATCATTGAAAAATATTTTACAGGGACCGCTTCGCGTATTGAAGGTATTGGCCTTGACGAGATTACGCGCGAGATCTCTCTTCGTTATCAGCAAGCCCTGGGGGCATCCCAAAAGACAGAGGAAGATCTTCCAAGCGGCGGCCAATATGCTTTTCGTCGAGACGGAGAAAGGCATTTGTGGACGCCGGAGGCGATTTATAAATTGCAAACAGCCACGCGTAACAATGATCTTAAAATATACAAAGAATATGCCGCACTTATTAATGATCAGGCAAAACAACAATACACCTTGAGGGGATTGTTCTGTTTCAAAAAAACAAATCCGATCCCCCTGGAAGAGGTGGAGCCGGTTTCAGAAATCGTCAAACGCTTTGTCACATCGGCGATGTCTTTTGGATCGATTAGCCGCGAGGCGCATGAAACATTAGCCATTGCCATGAATCGTATTGGCGCGCGGAGCAATAGCGGCGAAGGCGGCGAAGACCCCGCACGCTATACGATAGATGAAAATGGGGACAATCGTTGTAGCGCGATCAAGCAGGTTGCTAGCGGCCGTTTTGGCGTCACGGCGGAATATCTTGTTAGTGCAAAAGAGCTGCAAATCAAAATCGCGCAAGGCGCGAAGCCCGGAGAGGGCGGACAACTTCCGGGGCATAAGGTGAACGCTGAGATTGCGCGTGTTCGACACGCAACCCCGGGCGTAACGCTGATTTCCCCTCCGCCTCATCATGATATTTATTCGATCGAAGATATTAAGCAGCTGATATTTGATTTAAAGAATGTGAACGAGAAAGCGCGCGTTTCCGTCAAGTTAGTTTCCGAGGTTGGTGTTGGGACTATTGCCGCTGGGGTTGCCAAAGCGCATGCCGATATGGTTTTGATCAGCGGCTATGATGGCGGAACCGGGGCATCCCCTTTGTCGTCGATTAAACATGCTGGTGTTCCTTGGGAACTGGGCCTTGCCGAGACACAACAAACACTTGTGCTAAATCATTTGCGCAGTCGTATTCGTGTTCAGACCGACGGACAGATGAAAACAGGGCGTGATGTTGTAATTGCGGCCTTGCTTGGCGCAGAAGAATTTGGTTTTGCGACAGCGCCCTTGGTTGTCTGCGGATGCGTGATGATGCGTAAATGTCATTTGAATACTTGTTCGGTGGGGGTGGCGACGCAAGATCCACGCCTTCGAAAGAATTTTAGCGGCAAGCCAGAGTTTGTCGTGAATTTTTTCTCCATGATTGCTCAAGAAGTCCGTGAATATATGGCGCAACTTGGTTTTAAGACAATGGATGAGATGATTGGACGCAGTGACCTTCTTGAGGTCAACAACGCTATTGCCTTTTGGAAAGCCCGTGGATTAGATTTTTCAAAAGTTTTTTTTAGAAACCTTGAAGGGTTAAAAGGCCCTATGCGGTGTATTGAATCTCAAGATCACGGGATCGATCATGTGCTGGATCGCGAGTTGATCAAGCTCTCAAGCGAGGCTCTTCAAAAGAAAAAGCCTGTTGTCATCGAGAAGCCGATTGTGAATACCAATTTAACGCTTGGAGCCATGCTTTCCGGCGAGATCGCAAAACGTTATGGCCATGAAGGTTTGCCTGAGGATACGATTACGTGTCGATTTAAGGGAGCCGCAGGACAGAGCTTTGGTGCTTTTGCCTCTCATGGAACGACCTTGGTGCTAGAGGGCGAAGCCAATGATTATTTAGGTAAAGGCCTTTGCGGAGGCAAAATTATCGTTAAGCCTTATCGAGAAGCCCTTTACGATCCCTCAGCGAATATTATCTGCGGAAACGTTTTGCTTTATGGGGCAACAACGGGTGAGGTTTATATTTATGGCCGTGCGGGAGAACGCTTTGCGATTCGTAATAGCGGTGCTTGCGCTGTTGTTGAGGGGGTCGGTGATCATGGCTGTGAATACATGACCGGAGGACGGATTGTTGTGTTAGGAGAAACAGGAAACAATTTTGCCGCGGGGATGAGCGGCGGAATTGCGTATATTTATGATCCCGACAGCAAGCTGGATGGCCGATGTAATCTCGATATGGTCGATTTAGAGCTTATTAAAGACAACAAAGATGCTGTTGAATTAAAAAGGATGATCACGCAACATTTTGATTATACACAAAGCAAAAAAGCTAAATATATTTTAGATCACTGGGAGATGTGCCTTCCTTCATTTGTCAAAGTTTTCCCGATGGAATACCGACGGGTTTTAGGGGAAATGATGAAAGAAGACGAAGCCACCGAGCGCGAAGAACAGGTGTTTAAATAACATGGGCGACATTACAGGATTTCTAAAATATAACAAGCAAGACTTTAGCAAAGAGCCGGTTGAGGCGCGAAAAAAACACTGGAAGGAATTCGTTCAGCGTATTTCGAGTCAAGATTTGCAGCTTCAGGCGGCGCGTTGTATGGATTGCGGGACGCCGTTTTGCCACTGGGGTTGTCCTATCGCCAACGTTATCCCCGACTGGAATGATCTTGTTTATCGCAATCGATGGAAAGAAGCCTATCAACGATTAACAGAGACGAATAGCTTTCCTGAGTTTACGGGCCGCATTTGTCCTGCGCCTTGCGAGAATTCTTGCGTCTTGGGAATCAACCGTGATCCTGTGACCATTCGCAATGTGGAGCTTGCTATTATTGAAAAAGCGTTCAAAGAAGGATGGGTTGTTCCCAACCCTCCTTTAAAACGTAGCGGAAAAACAGTGGCAATTATTGGTTCAGGGCCGTCTGGTTTAGCCTGTGCCGATCAACTCAACAAGGCCGGCCATAGCGTTACGGTGTTTGAGAAAAATGAAGACATAGGCGGTATTTTGGCGCTAGGGATTCCAAATTTTAAACTGGAAAAAAATATTATTGAACGCCGCATTGATTTGATGCGCAAGGAAGGCGTTGTGTTTAAAACGCGATGCCACATCGGGGTTGACATTTCGATTCGTTATATTCAAAAAGAATTTGATGCTATTGTTTTAGCCTCTGGCGCGGAAGACGCGCGGGATATGAATATTCCAGGGCGAGAATTGCAAGGTATTTATCAAGCCATGGATTATCTGCGGCAGCAGAATCGCGTGAATAAAGGAATCCGCGTGGATACCGCAGAACGCATTACAGCAAAGGGTAAGCACGTTATTATTTTAGGCGGCGGCGATACAGGTTCTGATTGCGTTGGGACCGCGAATCGCCAAGGCGCAAAGAGTGTAAAACAATTTGAGCTTTTGCCGCGCCCTCCTTTGGAGCGGGCTAAAGATAACCCGTGGCCGCAATGGGCATTTATTTATCGGAAATCAAGTTCACAGGAAGAAGGCGTTGAACAAGATTATTGTATTTTGACAAAATATTTAAGCGGCGAAAAAGGCCATTTAAAAAAATTGCACGGGGTTAGGCTTGAGTATGGCCCTTGGGATCCGGTAACCTGCAGGGCAACATCAAAAGAAATTCCCGGGTCCGAGTTTGCCGTTGATTGCGATCTTTTGATTCTTGCCATGGGATTTTTGGGCCCCTCCAAAAAAGGTTTTGTGGAAAATTTAAATATTGAGCTCACTCCGCGCGGCAATATCAAGACTAATGCAAGTGACATGACAAACATTAAAGGCGTTTTTGCCTCTGGTGATGCGCATCGAGGACAATCGCTTGTTGTGTGGGCCATTTGCGAAGGGCGTCATACGGCAGAGGGTGTTCATCAATGGTTGTCTGCTTAAATGGCGTAAGAAGATTTAGATAAGGAACGTATGATGAAGAAAAAGAATTGTGCAAAAAAAGAGGAAAACCCGTGCCTTACGGGACTTCCCGGCCTAGATGTTGCCCTCAAAGGCGTTCGTTTAGGCGATAATGTTGTCTTCCAGGTCAGCACGATTGATGACTACGTTCGCTTTGTTCACCCTTTTTGCAAGAAAGCTTGTGAGGAAAATCGAAAGTTAATTTATTTTCGTTTTGCGGAACATCCAAGTCTTTTGCCTGCGGGCATTAAGGCGGATATTTATCAACTGCACCCGGAAATAGGATTTGAAGATTTTCTTTCTGAAATATTTGACATCATTGAAAAGTCCGGCAAAGGGGCTTTTTATGTTTTCGATTCTCTTTCTGAGCTTGCGGTGGATTGGCATAGCGATCGCATGCTCGGCAACTTTTTCATGCTGACCTGCCCATACCTTTTCGATCTTGATACCGTGGCGTATTTCGCTTTATTGCGGGATCATCATACCAATGTTGCCATTAAAGCCATTCATAAAACAGCTCAGGTTGTGATGGATATTTATAATCATAAAGAAGAGATTTATGTGCATCCTTTAAAGGTGGATGAACGACATTCTCAGACGATGTACATGCTCCATAAGTGGCAAGGGGAATGTTTTACACCTGTTGTCAAAAGTGCCATTACGGCTGAGATTTTAGGATCAATTCCTCAAGCATGGCTTGATTTTACCATGCAGCAGCGTGATATGTGGACGCGCAGTTTTTTGCAAGCTCAGGAGGTCGTTAATACGACACGACCCGACAGAAGAGAAACATGGAAAAGCAGTAAGCTTTTTGAACGTCTTTTGCGCATGGCGGTCACGCGCGATGAACGCTTATTAAAGCTTGCAGAAAAGTATTTTGATTTTGAAGACGTGGTCAACATTGGGAAGCGGATGATCGGCACGGGGTTGATTGGCGGAAAGTCTGTCGGCATGCTGTTGGCGCGGGCGATTTTGAAAAAGAACATCCCCCATCTGGTTGAAAAACTAGAACAACATGATTCGTTTTATTTGGGATCAGATGTTTTTTATACCTATTTGATTGAAAATAAATGCTGGTGGCTTCGCCGCAAGCTCAATAGTTTGGCGTCTGGTCTTGAATCTGCCGGTAAGGTGAAAACGTTGATCTTGAAAGGAAAATTTCCTAAAGATATTCAAGATCAATTCATGGAAATGCTTGAATATTTTGGCCAGTCGCCCATCATTGTGCGCTCATCGAGCCTTTTGGAAGATGCGTATGGAAATTCTTTTTCCGGAAAATATGAAAGCGTGTTTTGCGCTAACCAGGGAACCCCTGAGGATCGCCTAGAAAAGTTTATGGAAGCCGTACGCCATGTGTATGCGAGCACCATGAACGAAGAGGCGCTGGCATATCGAGGCCATTGGGGACTTTTAGACCGGGATGAGCAGATGGCGCTTTTGATCCAGCGGGTTTCCGGTGCTGTTTATGAGGATCAATATTTTCCACAGCTAGCAGGGGTCGGGTTTTCTTTTAATCCCTATGTTTGGAATAGTCAAATTGATCCCAAGGCGGGCATGCTACGGCTTGTTTTTGGTTTGGGGACACGTGCGGTGGACCGCACCGACGATGACTATACGCGTTTAGTCGCGTTGAACGCCCCAATGCTTTGGCCAGATGCGAGCTCAAGTGAAATACAAAAATATACACAGCGCAAAGTTGATGTTTTAGATTTAAGCGCCAACAAGCTTTGTTCGCGTTCTTTCGAAGATATCGCAAAGAAAGATTTAGACTTGCCAATCGACATTTTTGCATCACGGGATGAAGATCTTGAACGCCGGGCGTCTGACATGGGGCGTGAGGATATTTTTTCCCATGTTCTAACTTTTGATAAGCTTCTTTCGAAAACGTCCTTCATTGAGGATATGCGTCAGATGATGGACACCTTGCAATCATCTTATCAGCATGCGGTGGACATTGAATTTACGGCAAATTTTTTTGAAGAGGATGAATATAAAATTAATCTTTTACAATGCCGGCCATTTCAAGTAAAAGGAAATATTTTAAGCATTGAGACTCCGCAATCCATTGCACGCGATAAAGTAATCTTGGAAACGCGCGGCCCCGTGATTGGCAGCAGCATTGCAACGACGATCGATCGGTTAATTTATGTTGTGCCTGAAATTTATAGTCGAATGAACACAGCAGACCGTTATTCTGTCGCGCGGTTGATCGGGCAATTAAATCACATAAATCAAAAAGGAAAGAAACCAGCGGTGATGCTCATCGGGCCAGGACGCTGGGCCACCACAACGCCGGCGTTAGGCGTTCCGGTGTCTTTTGCTGAAATCAATAATGTCTCCGTGCTTTGCGAAATTGCGGAAATGCACGAAGGCTTGGTACCGGATGTATCGCTGGGGACCCATTTTTTTAATGACTTGGTTGAAATGGATATGTTGTATTTTGTTGTTTATCCGCAGAAATACGATAATATGCTCAATCGGGAATATTTTAAAGAAGCCCCTAATGATTTAACCAAGCTTATTTCTGATGCCGCCAAATGGGAGTCTGTTGTCAAGGTTGTTGATAGCCGTTACAGCGGAAAAAAGGCATCCGTGTGCTTAAGCGCGGATGTCTTAAAACAAAATGTGATTTGTTATTTAGAAGATAGCGTATCATCAAAGAAAAAATAAGAATGTGTTTATAAATTAGTGAAAGCTGTTATATGCCCAAAGCAATTATTTTTCTAGAAGACGGCGTTTGTTTTGAAGGACGCTCTGTCACGACGGTGAACGAAGCCGCAGGCGAGATGGTGTTTAACACCTCGATGACAGGTTATCAGGAAATTTTAACTGACCCTTCTTATGCTGGCCAAATTATTACCATGACCTATCCTTTAATTGGCAATTATGGCGTTAACGGCGAAGATGTTGAGTCCTCCAAGGTTCATGTCGCAGGCTTTGTTGTCAAAGAATTTGCCAAAACTTATTCTAATTTTCGTGCGACCAAAAGTCTTCTAGCCTATTTAGAAGAAAATCATATCTTAGCTGTCGAGAATATTGATACACGTGCCTTGACGCGCCATTTGAGAACGCGTGGCGCCATGCGTGGAATCATTTCAACACAGGATTTTGATCTCCGCAGCCTTGGCGAGAAAATGAAGAAAGTTCCGTCCATGGAAGGCGCCGACCTTGTCAAAGATGTCAGCGTCAGAGAGAAATATATTTGGAATAAAGAAGATGCGTTTACTTTTAAGGTTGCCGCCATTGATTGCGGGGTTAAATATAATATCCTGCGTATTTTAGCTAAGCTGGGTTGTCAAGTTCATGTTTTTCCCGCGGCTGCAACGATGCATGAAATTGAAGCCATTAAGCCCGATGGGCTTTTTATCTCTAACGGCCCCGGTGATCCATCTGCCGTGCCTTATGTTGTAGAAACCGTCAAGCAATTTTTAGGTAAGCTACCGATCTTTGGTATTTGCTTGGGTCATCAAATTTTAGGGTTGGCTTTAGGTGGAAAAACATACAAGCTCAAATTCGGTCATCGGGGAGCGAATCATCCCGTCCAAGACCTTATTGAAGATACCATCGCGATCACATCGCAAAACCACGGGTTTTGTGTTGATGCTAAAAGTTTAAATCAAAATGAAATTGAAATTACTCATATCAATTTAAATGATAAAACCGCAGAAGGCCTGCGTCATAAGACATATCCTTTATTTTGTGTTCAGTATCATCCGGAAGCGTCTCCGGGGCCTCATGATGCGATGTATTTATTCAAGAAATTTATTACCATGATGGAACAATCTCGTGCCTAAGCGAACTGATATTCATAAAATTCTTTTGATCGGGTCCGGGCCGATCATTATTGGCCAAGCCTGCGAATTTGATTATTCGGGAACACAGGCGTGCAAGGCCTTGAAAGAAGAGGGATACAAGGTTGTGTTGGTTAATTCCAACCCTGCCACGATCATGACTGACCCGGGTATTTGCGATGGGACATATATTGAGCCGTTGACTCCAGAATCTTTAGAGCGCGTGATTCAAAAAGAACGGCCGGATGCGCTGTTACCAACACTTGGCGGGCAAACAGGATTAAATTTAGCCATGAAACTTTATGAGCAAGGTATTTTAGAAAAATATCATGTGCAGTTGATTGGCGCCGGGTATGAAGTGATTAAAAAAGCGGAAGACCGAGAATGTTTTAAGAAAGCTGTTTTAAAAGTCGGACTTGATGTGCCTCAAAGCGCATTTGCTCATAATTTAGAGGAGGCTAAACAGGCGGCGAAAAAAATAGGTTTTCCTTTGATCATTCGTTCAAGTTATACCTTGGGCGGCACGGGTGGCGGTATTGTTTATACACCCAAAGATCTTGAACGTGCTGTTTTTCTTGGCCTTGAAAGCAGTATGATCAAAGAAATTCTTATCGAAGAATCCATTGCTGGATGGAAAGAGTATGAGCTTGAGGTTATGCGCGACAAGAAAGACAATGTTGTCATTATTTGTTCGATCGAAAATTTTGATCCCATGGGCGTGCATACAGGAGACAGTATCACGGTGGCTCCTGCGCAGACCTTGTCTGATAAAGAATATCAACAGATGCGCGATCAAACGCTTAAGCTGATCCGCGAAATTGGCGTCGAGACAGGGGGATGCAACGTGCAATTTGCCGTTAATCCCAAAGACGGCCGCATGGTGGTGATCGAAGTGAACCCGCGTGTTTCGCGCAGTTCTGCGCTTGCGTCCAAGGCGACAGGATTTCCGATTGCCAAATTTGCCGCGAAATTAGCGGTCGGCTATTCTTTGGATGAAATTCAAAACGACATTACGAAAGAAACGCCGGCATCTTTTGAGCCGACCATTGATTATTGTGTTACAAAAATTCCTCGATTTACTTTTGAAAAATTTCCTGAGGCTGGGGACATGCTTGGCATTTCCATGAAATCCGTGGGTGAAACCATGGCGATCGGACGAACATTTAAGGAGTCTTTACAAAAAGGGTTACGCGGCCTTGAAATAGGGCACGTCGGGCTGGACAACAAAATTGATTATCGAGAGATTGCTGATGAGAAGATCGAGCAGCGCTTGATCGAGCCAAATGCCTCACGCATTTTTTACGTTAAGTATGCGCTCCAAAAAGGATTTAGCGCTGATAAGATTCACGCACTCAGTAAAATCGACCTGTGGTTTATTGCTAATATCAAAGAGATTGTGGATTTTGAGACAACGCTCAAAGATGATTTTCTAAAGCAGCATGTTTTGAGCAAAGAAATTTTAAAACAAGCCAAGCAGCTTGGATTTAGCGATGCTCAAATTGCAAAGATTATTAAGTGCGACGAGGCCGATGTGCGCCAAGCAAGGATGGAGCAAGGGATCATCCCTGTGTTTAAACTTGTGGATACCTGTGCCGCTGAGTTTGAAGCCTATACGCCTTATTATTATTCAACATATGAAGATGAAAATGAAGGTGGAGTTGCTAAAGGGCAGCCGGTGAGCGGCAAAAAGAAAATCATGATCTTGGGAGGAGGGCCCAATCGTATTGGACAAGGAATCGAGTTTGATTATTGCTGCTGCCATGCCTCGTTTGCGCTAAAAGAGCTGGGATGCGAAACCATTATGGTCAATTCGAATCCTGAAACGGTTTCAACCGATTACGACACCTCGGATCGGCTGTATTTCGAACCGCTGACCTTTGAAGATGTCATGAATATTGTAGAGATTGAAAAGCCCAGCGGTGTGATCGTGCAATTTGGCGGCCAAACACCTCTTAATTTAGCGCGCAGACTTCGCGATGCAGGCGTTCCTATTATTGGGACAACGGTCGAATCGATTGACTTAGCGGAAAATCGAGAGAAATTTTCTTCCTTTATAACAAAATTAAATTTAATGCAACCGGCTAACGGTTCTGCGCTGTCGGTCAGCGAAGCCGTCGCTGTCGCGAAAAAAGTTGGTTATCCTGTTCTCGCGCGGCCGTCCTATGTTTTGGGCGGGCGGGCGATGAGAATTGTTTATGATGAAAAAGCTCTCCTTTCTTTCATCGAAGAAGCCAAGGAAGTTTCCGAAGGACATCCTTTTTTGATCGATGAATTCTTGGAAGATGCCATTGAGGTCGACGTGGATGCATTGTCTGATGGACAAGATGCCGTCGTTGCGGGCATTATGGAGCATATCGAAAATGCGGGTATTCATTCGGGCGATTCGGCGTGTGTTTTGCCGCCGCATACATTGAGCCAAGGCATTATCGATCAAATTAAAAAACAAACGTGTGCTATTGCCAAGGGGCTTCATGTCGTTGGGCTTTTAAATATTCAGTTTGCGATCAAGGGTGAATGTATTTATGTCCTGGAGGTTAATCCTCGTGCCTCAAGGACTGTTCCGTTTGTCAGTAAGGCCACGGGTGTTGCTTTGGCAAAGATTGCTGCGCAAATCATGGTAGGTAAGAAAATCGGTGATTTTCAATTTGTTGACATTGAAACCCTTGAGCATATCTCTGTCAAGGAGTCTGTCCTGCCGTTTTCTCGTTTTTCAGGCGTTGATATTGTCTTAGGTCCTGAGATGAAATCAACCGGTGAAGTCATGGGCATTGATTTTACCTTCGGAGCTGCTTTTGCTAAATCTCAAATATCCGCGAACCAAGCGCTTCCCAAAAAAGGAAAAGTTTTCTTAAGCGTGAACGATCAAGACAAGCGCAATATTGCCTTTTTAGCGAAAAAACTTTTTGACATGAGCTTTCACCTTGTTTCCACCAAAGGCACGGCACGGACACTTAAGGCTAGCGGGGTTAAGACTGAGGTTGTAGATAAAGTAGGTGAAGGAAGAAATAAACTTATTGAGATGATTAAGCGAAATGAAATTCATTTGATTATTAATACACCGTCTGGGCAAAAAAGCCAGACCGATATGCGTGTCTTGCGTTCAACAGCGAATTTGCAGGGAATTCCTTGTATCACGACGATTCAAGGGGCGTGGGCTGCCGTTAATGGTATTGAGGCAAGCCGCGAGCAGGAGTTTGTCGTGCAATCCCTGCAGGATTATTATCAGAAAAAAAGAGGGGAGCCATCATGTGCGGCATAGTCGGTATTTCAAATCATCCAGAAGCAGCCAAGCTTGCTTTTCTTGGTCTTTATGCGCTTCAGCATCGAGGGGAAGAGGCATGTGGTATTGTTTCTTACGATGGAAAGAAAATTTACGCTGAGAAATCAACAGGTCTTGTCGCTGATTTTTTTGACGAGAAAGCATTAGCTCAGCTCCACGGTTCTTTTGCCGTTGCGCATACGCGTTACTCGACAACAGGCTCTAGCAGCGCCAAAAATACTCAGCCTTTTTTAGCAACACATAAAGGGCGCCCGATTGCCATTGCGCATAATGGAAATTTGACTAACACAGAAGAACTGCATAAAGAGCTTGAAGATGCAGGATCTATTTTTCAAACAAGTATGGATTCTGAGGCCATTGTTCACTTGCTAGCAAAAACGAAGAATGGTGATCTAAAGAATTGGATGGCGCATGCGCTAAAACAGCTTCGAGGAGCTTTTTCGATTATTTGTTTAGTGGAAGATGTTTTGATCGCCGCGCGTGATTCTTATGGGTTTCGGCCGCTTTGTTTAGGCAAAAAGGATACAGCGTATGTTCTGGCCAGTGAAACGTGTGCCTTTGATTTGATTGGCGCGGAATTTATCCGAGAAATAGAGCCGGGAGAAATTGTTCTTATCAAGGATGGCAAGGTTGAGTCGTTGTTTTTTGTTGAGCAAGGTAAAGAGAAAAAAAGTCAGTGTATTTTTGAAAATATTTATTTTGCAAGGCCGGATAGCCATATTTTTAATGACAATGTTTATCTTGTGCGAAAAAGATTAGGGGCGCAGCTTGCGAAAGAACATCCAGTCAAAGCTGACTTTGTCATGTCTATTCCTGATTCTGGAAATTATGCCGCACTAGGATATGCGCAAGCTTCTGGCCTGCCGCTTGAAATCGCCATGATCCGTAATCACTATATTGGCCGGACCTTTATTCAGCCGGTTCAGTTTTTACGTGAATTTCGTGTGCGGGTGAAGCTCAATCCTATTCGTGATGTTTTAAAGGGAAAGAAGGTTGTGGTTGTTGAGGATTCTATCGTGCGAGGCACGACAAGCCGAAGCCGTGTTGAGGAATTGCGTAAAGCAGGGGCCAAAGAGATCCATTTTCGTGTGAGCTGTCCGCCGATTCGGCATCCTTGTTTTTACGGTATTGATTTTCCCAGCAAGGCCGAGCTGATTGCGTCGACAAAAAGTTTAAAAGAGGTGGCGGAATTTATTCGCGCGGATTCTTTAGAATATTTAAGTTTAAACGGGATGCTTTCTGTGATGCGTGATGGTGGACAGTTCTGCCATGCCTGTTTTGACGGGACTTATCCAGAGATGATCCCTCAAAATGCGAATAAATATTTGCTGGAAGGCGGAGCATAAACTAAGCATTTTTGTATCATAACCATTTTTTTGTTTTATAATATTATCGGTCTTTTCCTTTTCATGGGTAATATGGAAGACCGATACAACGACCTTTGTGTCCAGGGGAAAAGACCTTAATTGACTACCGAATTATCCTTGGTTGCACAAAGGTCAATAACAACGTCTTTGGACGGTCTGGAGTAATCACATGAGCAAGTTTATTTTTGTTACGGGTGGAGTTGTTTCCAGCCTCGGTAAAGGCCTTGCCTCGGCATCAATTGGGAAAATGTTAGAAGCCAGAGGCCTTACCACGACCACTATGAAGTGCGATCCCTACCTGAATGTCGACCCCGGAACCATGAATCCCTTTCAACACGGCGAGGTGTATGTTACCGACGACGGGGCGGAAACCGATCTGGACTTAGGTCATTATGAGCGATTTACTAATGCCAATGTCGGTAAGGACAGCAACATCACAACGGGAAAAGTTTATTATTCGGTTATCACCAAGGAGCGCAAAGGCGAATACTTAGGAAAAACCGTTCAGATCATTCCTCATATTACCGATGAAATCAAGAATGGTATCCGCAAAGTCGCCAAACAACAAGATGTGGATGTCACGATTGTTGAAATCGGAGGCACGGTTGGCGATATCGAGAGCCTTCCTTTTTTAGAAGCGATTCGTCAAATGCGATGGGAGCTGGGGACAGGGTATTGCATTTTTATTCATTTGACACTTTTACCTTTTATCAAATCCGCCGGAGAGCATAAAACAAAACCAACACAACATAGCGTCGGGCGTTTACGCGAGATCGGGATTACGCCGGATATCCTTTTGTGCCGCACAGAAAAAGCAATTACCAAAGAACAAAGAGAAAAGATCGCTCTTTTTTGCAGCGTTGACCGCGAGGCCGTTATTGAAGCCATTGACGTGAAATACATTTATGAAGTGCCGTTACTTTATCAAAAACAAGGCTTGGATGATTTGATTTTAAGAAAACTCAATATTTCGAAACCCGAAGGTGATTTGCACAAGTGGGAAGATTTTGTCATTAAGCGCTTGAAAAATCCACAAGATGAAGTCAAGATCAGCGTTGTCGGTAAATATATTACGCTTCCCGATGCCTATAAATCTATTTATGAGTCTTTGGTCCATGGCGGGATTGCCAATAATGCCAGGGTCGTTATTAATAAGGTTGATTCTGAAGAGATTGAAAAAGATAACGCCAAGAAATATTTGGAAGGTTCTGACGGTATCTTGATTCCCGGGGGTTTTGGGTCTCGCGGGATCGAAGGAAAAATTATGGCCGTGCAATATGCCAGGGAAAACAACATTCCCTTTTTTGGAATATGTTTAGGCATGCAAGTTGCTACCGTCGAGTTTGCACGCCATGTGTGTAAAATGAAAGGCGCCAATTCAACAGAGTTTGATACCGAGACAAAGTATCCCATCATTAGTCTTTTGGACGAACAAAAAGGGATTAAAGACAAGGGTGCGACAATGCGTTTGGGTGCGTATCCTTGTCATGTTGTGAAATCCACGAAGAGCTATAAAGCTTATAAAAAGGAACATATTTCCGAGCGTCATCGCCATCGTTATGAATTTAACAATGATTTTCGCAAGCTCCTTGAAAAGCAGGGCATGATGTTCGCTGGCATTAATACCGATAAAAAGCTTGTTGAAATTATTGAGTTGAAAAGTCATCCATGGTTTGTGGCATGTCAGTTTCACCCTGAGTTTAAATCCAAACCCGACAAGGCGCATCCTTTGTTCCAGGACTTTATTGGAGCATCGCTAAGCGTAAAACATCATCGTTGACGCATGGCTAAAAGATTCTTTCAATTGATCGTTTGTTTTTTAGCTATCTTCATCGCTTTATCTATTGCGTATTGGCCTGCCATTGTGAGTCAGTATTTGTATCATGATGACGTTGTTTATTTCATGACAACGCCGACCAGGCTTGAGCCTCCGGGAAGCCTTTTTAACGTCGCGATTGGCCGGTTTTTAGGCGGCAATATGCTGATCGCTTTAGGCCTGCTCGTTCACAAGATAGGTGATTTGAATATCATCAGATTCTTAAGCCTCCTTCAGCTGAGCCTTTGTGGTGTTTTTTTTGTGCGTTGGTCTCACAAACATTTTTTATCTCTCCGTGATTCATTGTTTATTTCGATAGCTGTTTTTACCTTGCCGCCTTTCCAAATCATGGTATCCCAGGCTGGTATGGGATTTCAGCCTGCAGGGATTTTGCTGGCTGTCCTGTCAGCCATCGTTGCTTACCGTATCCCAACGGAGGGTCCTTGGCTAAAACGGTTCTTGAATAAAAACGTTTTTGTCTCGATTTTATTGTTTATCTGCGCTATTGGCGTTTATCAGCCTGCCGCAATGTTTTTTTGGGCGATGCTGGGTTTTGTCCTTTTGTTTTCGAACCAATCCTTGAGAGATCTTATGCGGCGTGTTTTTCATTTTGTTTATGTCGGGTTTGTGAGCTTTGGCCTGTATGGCATCATCCTTCAGCAGACGAAGAAGGTTTTTATGAAATTTAATTTATGGGATTATGATCCGTATTCTTTAACAACCGACTATTTTGGAAAAATAAAGTGGTTTTTTACTGAGCCAGTGACAAGTGCTTTAAATTTGTGGAATATTTTCCCTCAGGCTGTTTATACCAATCTTGTGCTCATATTTATCGCGGCAGGGGTTTGCTTAAAAATCGTTCGCCTGCATCAAGCCAAGGCCCTTGAGGCCAGGAGATTATTGTTTATTTTTGGTGTTTTGTGTGTTCTTGCTTTCGCTTCCTTTTTGCCAAACCTTGCTTCCGTGAATAACCTCTTTTTTTACCGTTGCGTTCCAGGGCTGATGGCCCTTGTTTTGTTCTTTGTCTTGGCCTCTTGCCGAGAATATGTTGAGTCTTTTAAGAAAATAAATAAAGTTTTGTCCCTTTCGATTATTTTTATGGGATTTGCGTTGTGCGGCGTTGTCTCGGCTTACCAGACGATCGTTCAGCACCGTATTATTCCAAGCCAGAGGGAATGGAAGCTTTTTTTTGGCGCCATCGCTCAAAACAAGCTTAATCAATATAAACGTATTTATGTTATTGAGCCCCAGGAAGAACATTTAAGGCATAGAGCCGATGAGTACCGCAATTTGACAACGCGTTATTCGCACAATATGCCAGGGTTACTTTCCGGCGCCTTGCGCGAAATCGTTAAAAACAAGATGACCATTTTTCATATTGAGGCTGGCCCGGGTTCAAAAAATATATTATTTATTTTTCAAGATTTGAAAAATAAAGATGTGTATTATCGTTATGAAATAGCGATTGAATCAGGGCCTCCCTTAGAGTTCTTTGATGCAGAAACGCTTGTTATTGACATGCGCGTTCTCCATGATTTTTAATTAGTATTCGGATAGTCTTAAAATATGCAAAATGTCGGGATCTTTCGGATACGGTATATACGTTTACGTAAAACGATGTCGTTGTTGAAAATTTTTTTGAAATATATATAATAAGAACCTATGCGCAGGTGGCGGAATTGGTATACGCGCACGTTTGAGGGGCGTGTGGGGTAACCCGTGTGGGTTCAAGTCCCACTCTGCGCATTAAATTTAACAACTCCCAGGTGAAAAGGCTTGGGAGTTTTTTGTTAGATTTTGTTAGGCGTCTACACAAAAATGTTTTATAGTGAAAGCAACAAGGGGCCTATTTTATGCTAAGAAATAAGGTTTTTTATCAATGTGGAATTTTTGGCGGTTTACTTTTGCTGCTTTCGATAGCTTATTGGCCGGCCTTGACCATGCGTTATGCGTATCATGACAGCTTGGCCTTTTTTCTTGATACCGACGTGCGTTTTCTCCCTCCCGGCGTTGCTTTTTCTTTTGTTTCTGGCCGTTACCTCGCCGCTGTTTTTCTCACAATCGTTGGCCGGCTTGTTGGGCAGGCGCAAGACTTAGGGATCCTTCGCTTCCTAAGCGTTCTTCAGCTGAGCCTTTGCGGATTTCTTCTTGTTAATTTTCTTCGTAAGAATTTTTTAAAGCCTTTGGAATCTTTTTTGATCGTTGCGATTTTATTTACCCTTCCGCCTTTCCAGATTATCGTTTGCCAAGAGAGCATGTTTTTTTATCCCGTATCGCTTTTAGCGGCGATATTGTCCTTTCTTTTTTGCTTTGACCTTTTGTCCAGGAAGAATTTTTCAAAAGGTTTCTTTTCTAGCGGGTTAGCCGCGCTTTTTTTTATGATCGTTTCCTTATGTACGTATCAATCCGGAGCAATGTTTTTTTGGGCACTCGCGGCTATTTTTGTTATATTCGCACGGGAAGATTCTTCTACGGTATTCTGGAAAAAAATTCTCAAGATTTTCTTTTTTGGTTTTTTGGCCATGATTATTTACCGTGGCATGCTAGAAATAACAAAAGATTTGTATCTCGATCTAAATCCGGAAAGAAATTATGACCCGTATCATTTTGTTGTCGTTAACGTGATCGAAAAAATAAAATGGTTTTTAACGGAACCGACTGTCAAGGTACTCAACTTTTGGAATATTTTTCCAAAAAAAGAATATGCTGTTTTGTTTGCTGGTTTTATTCTGGGAGGCATTCTTTTGGCATGCCTTCAGAACAAGAAACAGGGTTTTTGCGGTGGTACGGGCAAAGAAAGTATTTTAAAAGGCCTTGTTTTGATTCCCTTGCTTTTTTTAACCTCGCTTCCTAACATCCTTTTTCCTGAAAATATTGCTTTTTATCGCTGTTATATGGCACTCGCTGCTTTTTTTATCTTTATTTTTTTGTGGGCATTATTGCGGTATGCAGATTTTTTCGCCGGGAAGGGCAGGGTGCTGCGAATTTGCATTCTTTGCTTGCTTGTGTGCGGCGGAGTGGCAGCGTCTTATCAGACGACCTTGCATTACCGCGCGCGTCCAAGCGCCGTAGAGTTAAAATTTTTGGAAGAAACACTCCAGAATAACGATCTAAATCGTTATTTGCGAATTCATTTCATTCAGCCTAACCAAGCCGCACTGCATGTGATGGATGATGAATATGGCAATTTAACAACAAGCTTTGGTAATGATATCATCGGTTTTCTTTCTTGCGGTATTAGGAATCTCATGAAGGATAGCTACAAGATTTATGGCATTGCCTATGATCCTGTTTCCGGAAAAACGATGTATATGTTTAGAAAAAAAGATAGCAAAGCGCCACATTCTTCTTATTGTATTATCCTTAGCTTTGGGCCTGAAACAAAAACACAAGCGGATTTTTTTGAGCCCACCTTGATTATTGACATGAACAAGGCTGTTGACCGGATCAGAGAGGAGTAGATTGCTATTATGGTAACGCTGGCAGGGAAAAAGAAAATGCGTTATACTATAGTTGTTCAAAGGCGATTCCTATTTCTTGTAAACATAAGGAGGCTCAGATGTCGTTAGCCAAGAAAAGCTTAGGGCAACTTCTTTGCGATACCTTTTTGCTCCTCAAAAGGAATTTATTTTCTTTATCCGGAGTCGTTTTTGCTACGTATTTTCCGTTAGGTTTTTTGTCTTTTTTATTTTTTTGGGTTACGTTTGTCTTCAAAGACAAGATTGATATTTTTTTCGCGCAGAAAAGCATCCTGGCGGTTATTGTCTTTATTGTTTTCTTTTCTGCTTTGATTGCGGTCGTTTTTTTAACGATGATGCTTTTTTCGATTGCTATTATCAAAAAGATCAAAGCCTGCGATGAAAAGAAGGGTCTTTCCGTGCAAGAAGCTTATCGGTGTTCTGTTGCCGCTCTCGGCCCTTTTTGTATTGTTTCTTTATGGGTACTCCTTAAAGTAAGCCTTTGGTCTTTGCTATTGATTATCCCCGGCATTGTTTTTGCTCTTTTTTATTCGTTTGCGCAGATCGTTTTTGTGCTAGAGGACAAGCGGGGCCTTGCTGCCCTCGTTCGCAGCCGTAATATTATTCAGCCATATTTTTGGGAATTTATAGGTAAGTCCCTTGTGGCCGGCTTGATCTTTTTTGTTATTTCTGGCCCTTGTCAGTTAATTGTTTATCTGGCTTTTCCTTCTAAGGTCGGATGGGATCCTATTATGGCAGCTGTGTTGGTAAATTTTATTAATGGGTTTTTAGGAGTTTTCCCCGTGGTGTTTGGTTATTTTCTTTATAAAGATTTAAAAGAAAGAGGCATCTAAGATGTCGAAAGCTATTTACGTGAGTGCAAGCATTCTTTGCGCAGACTTTATGAATCTCGCAGAGGAGGTTCATAAGTGCGAAGAGGCCGGAGTCGATATCTTGCACGTCGACGTGATGGATGGGCACTTTGTTCCTAATATTACCATTGGCCCTTTAATGGTCGAAGCGATCAAGTCGGTCACACAGCTTCCGGTCGATGCTCATTTAATGATTGAAAATCCCGGGATGTATATTGATCCTTTTTTGAAAGCAGGGGCTGACAGCATTTCCATCCATGCCGAGTGTTATGCGAAAGTAGGCTGTTTAATGAAAGAAGCCGATGGATATACGCGGAAAACAGATTCCATTGACATGAAAGAAGCCCTGAAGGATATGAAACGTATCAAGGATAATGGAAAAAAAGTTTTTATGGTCTTGAATCCCGGGACTCCCGTGTGCATTGAACCTCTTTTGGATAAACTCGACGGCGTTCTTGTGATGTCAGTGAATCCCGGCTTTGCCAAACAAAAATTTATGCCGGTTGCCTTGTCAAAGATTCAGCAGCTGCGTCGAATATTTGAAGGGGATATTGCCGTTGATGGCGGAGTGAACCACCTGACCGCTCCGGAAGCGGTTAAGGCCGGGGCAAATATTTTGGCAACCGCAAGTTATTTTTTTGGTTCGGAAAAACCAAAAGAAACCATTAGATATTTAAAATCCTTGGGGAGCGTCGAATGAAAATAAAAAAAGAAAGAAAATTTGTAGATCAAAAAGCGCAAACCGCTATCGAGTATCTGCTTCTTTTAACGATTGCTGCCTTGATCGTTTTCGCTTCCTTTAATACATTTTTTTCGCCTGGAGGACGAGTGCAAAACGGCCTAGACCTTTATTTTAACAAGGTCGGCAATGGCATAATGGGCAATGCGCCTGTTCTTTCAACAACGTCGACGGTTCGCTCTTGCGCTGAAAATACGACTTCAGCGGCATGTAATTTCTACGCAAGTCGATGTATTTGGGTAGACAGATACTTTAAACTCCCTTATGTGGGGGGTTGTCAAACGGCACCTTTTTGCGCGGATCGCAGCAGCAATGCGACTTGTGAAAACCAATCAAGCCCAGACTGTAAATGTAGGTGCACGAATACGTGCTCTTGTTATATTTATCAAGATAGGGAATCCTGCGCGGCTCAATCAAATTGCGCTTGGTTCGTAGAGATAAGACCAAAAGCTGCTATTCCTCCGTGCTCACAGGGTTTGCGCTGCATGTACCGCAGCGACTTAGCATACGGCGATTGCGACCTCACAAAACCTGATGGTTCTAATGAGCAGACATATAATTATTGCTGCACAAATAAGGTGGGGGGAGATTTATGCAATAAGGAGGAAGGGGGAGAATTGCATTATTGTCCTGCCATGCCGATATGCTGCTGGCAGTATAGTTATTAAAGGTAAGGGCTGTTAACGTTTTAAAAAATAGCTGAGAGAAAAAAGAATTTCAGATTTCTTTTCGCTTGTCCCGCACGAAAGAACTTCCTTCAATGCCTTTGGCAAAGTGTTTGAGTTCGGCGCCGATTTCCGCAATTTGAGCGACGTGTTTGATGGGCTGGTTGATGTTGCTCACGATTCCGATGGAGATGGACAAAAGGCCTATTCTGACATCTTCATTTTGACGATTTTTAGCGATAATGTAGCCGCGCTTGTTGTCTTCTTCGCTGTAGAGAGAAGGGGCCGCCGCGCCAAACTCTTTAATAATTTCTTTTGCAATATCATCAGCCAAGTTGTCATCGCAGACATAAACAAAGTCGTCGCCACCGATATGCCCCACGAAAGTATCCGCTGTGCCTCTTTTTTGAATGGCATTGATCAAAATATGAGCTGTCTTTTTGATGACTTCGTCGCCCCTTTCAAAACCGTAAGTATCATTGTAGGCTTTGAATTTGTCAAGATCCGCATAGCCGACGGCAAAGGGCTTGTTGCTTTGAATGCGGAATTGTAACTCATCCATGATGGAATTGTTTCCCGGCAGGCGTGTCAGGGGATTCGCGTCGAGGCTACGCTTGGTCCTCCGCAGGATCATGCTGATTCTTGCCAGGAGTTCATTGGGCTCAAAGGGTTTCACGACATAGTCATCAGCGCCGGCTTCTAGGCCGCTCACCTTGTCTTTGACTTCGCCTTTGCCGGTGAGCATGATCACGGGCGTGTGTTGCAAGAAAACATCTTTTTTAAGTGCCCTGCAAAATTCTCGACCGTCCATGATCGGCATTTTATAATCTGTAATAATAAGGTCAGGGCCATGGAGGCGTGCGAGCCTTAAACCCTCTTCCCCATTAGATCCCTGAAAAACAATATATTGCTCTGAGAGCGTCAATTCAAGGACGTCGAGAATGTCCGGGTCGTCATCAATTGTCAAAATTTTCAAATGACTCATTGTCATGGGGCCCTTCTTTTAGGAATTTACTGCCTTGTCTTTTTCCTTTGTATCTTGTTTTTGTGGTTCAAGAGGAAGCGTAAAGTGAAACGTTGTCCCGGCATTGAGCTTGCTCGTAACCCAAATTTTCCCTTGGTGGACATTGATAATATTGCGCACCAAGGCAAGCCCTAAACCTGTTCCTTTGATACTTTGATTCATTTCATTTTCAACGCGATAAAATTCCGTAAAAAGTTTTGTTAAATCTTCCTCTCGCATTCCGGCGCCAGTGTCTTGCACTTCGACCAAGATTTCTTTGTTGCTTGACGATGCGCGTAGGGTAATGGTCCCTTTGGGGGTGTATTTAACGGCATTACTTAAAAGGTTGATGAACACCCGCTCGATTTGTTTTTCATCGGCCATAATTTCTGGCAAGTCTGACGCGACATCAACAATAAAATTAAGGTTTTTTTCTTTCATTTGAGGCATCAAAAGGTCGCGCACGCTCTCAATTAATCCCTTAACATTGATTTTTTCAAACTTCATTTCAACGCGGCCCGATTCAATTCTTGAAATATCCAGAAGATCGTTAATGAATTCGACCAGGCTATCGGAGTGTTTATTGATCTTTTCTAAACGCTCCTTGACTTTTTCCGGGATTTCGCCCAGGCGTCCCGACATGAGGATAGCGGCATAGCCTTTGATGGATGTTAATGGTGTCCGCAGCTCATGCGAAACAGCAGAGACGAATTCAGATTTCGTTCGGCTGATTTTTTGCACTTTCTCCAAAGCGAATGCAAGTTCTCGCGTACGGTCTTGAATTTTTAGTTCTAATTCTTGGCGGGATTTGTAAACCTCCTCAAAGAGCTTCGCGTTTTCAAGAGATTGGCCAATTTGGTTGGTAAGAATCGAAATCATTTCTTCATCCGCCTCAGAGAGGAGGGCTGCCCCTGCTTGGTTGCCTACAAATATCAGTCCAATGGTCCCATCCTGTGTGAGGATCGGAGAAAGGATGAAATGATTAATGTTAAACAATTTTATAATTTTATCTTTTTTCTGTTGCGGAGCTGTCGCGGAAGAAAAGGTGGAACCTTCTTGAAAGAAAGAATGAAAGGCTGCATTTTTTTGGAATTCTTCACAAATTTCTTCTGTTTTTTCTATGGAAAAGCCGTGGCTTACTTTCACCCGAAGATCTTTTTTTTCGTTGCCTAGAGTTAAAACGAGAATTTTTTCAAATCCTAGCTGAAGCATGAGCGATTTGTCGAGCCTTTTAAAGATTTCTTCTTCATCGAGCGTTGTGCTGATAAGGCGGGACGTTCTTTGTAAGGCATCCAGATTAGCGAGACGTCGGTCAAGCTCTTCCTGGGCCCGGTTAAGATCGAGGTCTGTTTTTAAAATGAGTTTCGCTTGTTCATCGAGGCTGTTAAACGATAATTTAAGCTTTTTCAAAGCGTCTTGGAGCTCCTTGACCTGATCAATTTTATTAATCAGAAAATAAATCAGGGTCCCGAGCGCGCCGAGGACGATCACTCCAATGAGAGCGAAAATGGTTGTATCCATTGTTGAACTTGTAATATTGAGCATGATGTCTTATATGTTGTTGTACTATAAAAAGACTATCATCTTGGCTTTTCCTTTGCAAGATGAAAACCTTTTGGTCTTTTCCTTTTGTTTTTTAAGAAAAGAGACCTTATGTGATTTCCTTGTTATTTTTATCGCACAAAGATCGTTAATACGTTTTGTGTTGTCCTATGGCTAAAATGTTGATTGTTTCACTTTGCAAGAAGCATGGACTTCCTCGCTCGATACTGTTGAGCGGCGCAAACTCCCCATAGGTGTAGAGCCCAAACAAAGGAACGTTATCGCCAAAGACTTCTTTCACGGCTTGTATTTCTTGTACGATGCTGCGGCTCAATAATCGTTGGCGGGCCGCAGATTCAAAAATAAGGACAAGCTCAGGGGTTTTCCCCAAGAGGGCACCCTTGGCTTCTTTGGCCGCCTGCATGGCCGCTTGCCGGCAAGAATCTTTGTTGCCGATCATGATGTGGACTTCAGCCCCCTGAGGAATTTCACCTTGGCAGACCAAGCTTCCGTCATCAAGGACATTGATGACTTGCTGGATGAGATATTTTTTTTGATCTTCAATAAGAAGGCCTAAAGGATAAAAAAGACGGATACGATTTAACCGATTTAAAAAAAGGGAGGTTGACTGTTCCCCCAGGAATTCTTCATACAGAGAGATTGCTTTTTTACCGTTGATCTTGCGAATAATATTTTTTTCAGCCTTTTCAATAACGCGCGGCTTGCCTAACGGCTTCCACCCATGCTGGCTTGATAAGCCAACGGCGATCTGCCCGCCGAGCATTAAAGCACAGGCAGAATCTGTCATGACATCATGGTTAAAGAATTGATATGTTTTTGTAAAATGAAAGCTATCAAAACTTCCACCGCCGACAATAGAAGAAAACTGACCAAAAGATTCTTTGAAGCCCCTCAAGAGAAGCGGTCCTTTTTCAGAGAGGCCATCGAAGAAAATGATCGAAAATTGGCGAGGATTCATGCCAAAATCTTTTAATAATTTTTTCGAAAGATCTTTAGCGGCAATGTCAGGATTTTGGTCATTTAGGTTTTTGATGCAGGCTGATCCCGCTTGGATTTGTTTTGATGAGCTGACAGCTAAGACAGAGATGCCCGTTGTTTCAATGGCGCTGGATAAGATAAGGCCGCTGGTGGAGCAACCAATAATTTTAGCATCAGGAAAAAGTTCACTAACAATGGCCAGGGCTTCAAGGCGGGTATATTGAGGAGTTGCGTAGACTAGAACAAAATCTGCGGGCTCTTGATTGATCTTGATTTTAGCTTGGGCTGCCGCATCTTGAGCGGCGCGATAAGGATTTTCGTGCTTGCTGAAGCCAGTTCCGACGAGTAAGGGCATATAATATTTATATTTATATTTGTATGATAACTTGTGTTTATTCTAACGAGCTAACAGAGGAGTGTCAATAATTTTTGTTGACCGATGAAGTAGATGTGATATTATTTTATCTACTTTAAAGAATTTTGAGAAATGGATAGTAGAGAAGCGACCGCAATGGAATATGCAAGTAATTAAATCATTGCTTTATTGATCGATTGCTCCATTGTTCTGTAAATTTTTTAGATAAAAATTTATGGTCCCATCGTTAAATGAGGCCATAAGTTATGAAGTATAGCAACATAACTTATCTGGCTGAATTTATCCCGAAGCCTGCGAACGCAATTTTAGAAAATTGCAGAGCGATTAGGCAAGGGACTAAGGGGCTTGGAGCATGATAAGTTTTGGCAAGGCAGCTGTTTTGCCTTCAAGATAAAGCTTGGCCCCATCGTCTAGCCTGGTCCAGGACGCTAGGTTCTCAGCCTATAAACACCGGTTCAAATCCGGTTGGGGCTACCAAATTTTGGCCATGACCTCCAACCCTTTTTTCAAAGGGCATCCCGGCCTGCATTGTGAAGGTCATGGATATTGATATTCAGTTTGAAAACAAGCCGCTTTTCTTTACACATCCTCAAGCTATCATTTGTTGTCATCATCCTTGCAAGCTTCTAGAAGCTTTTTGCGCGATTGAATCTTGGTTGGCGCGAGGGTTTTATGTTGCGGGATTTCTTTCGTATGAAGCTGGATATTGTTTCGAACCATGTTTTCAGCAGAAAGATTCTTATGATTTTCCTCTTTTGTTGATGGGGGTTTACAAAAAGCCTCAAGCCCGACGACGTCCGCTGGTATCAAGCGCTGGTTTTTCGATCAAGAATTTACACCTTAGCACAACATTTACTGATTATGCTGAACATATTCGCAGCATTCGTCAATATATTGCGCAGGGGGATGTTTATCAAATAACGTATTGTATAAAACTTTTTTGTGATTTTTTTGGAGACGCTAAAAGCCTGTATGTCCAGCTTTTGAAAAATCAACCTGTTCCATATCCGGCATACCTTGAGACAGAACAATTCAAGATCCTTTCACTTTCGCCAGAGCGGTTTATCAAAAAAAACAACCAGATTCTTCTTGCGGAACCGATGAAGGGAACGTGGCCGAGAGAAAAAAATATTGTTTTAGATGTCTTGGCTCGATGGCGTCTTGGACATGACACAAAAAACAGAGCAGAGAATTTAATGATCACAGATTTATTGCGTAATGACTTAGGACGCGTCGCCAAGGACATCAGCGTTCCCAAGATTTTCACTGTTGCCAAATACAATACACTTTTCCAAATGACATCGACCGTAAGAGGTATTGTGCCATCGGCTGTTTTGATGCAGGATCTTTTTTCCTCTATTTTTCCGTCTGGCTCGGTCACAGGCGCTCCCAAGGTTCGGGCCATGCAAATCATTCAAGACCTTGAACCCTTTGAGCGGAAAATTTACACAGGGGCTATTGGATACATTGCGCCTGATCGGGGTTGCTATTTCAATATTCCGATTCGAACGATTCTCATTGAAGGCAGCAAGGCAGAGATGGGGATCGGCGGCGGAATCGTCTGGGATTCAACACCGCAAGGGGAGTGGGGGGAGGGGATGCTCAAGGCTAAATTTTTTTCCGATTTTTCTGATTAAAAAAAGGCAGAGGACAGGACAAGAAGCGCAAAGCATGCGACGAAAAATCCAAAATTTACTTTCGATGCAATTTTAAAAAGTAAATTTATGAAAAATAATCCCACCACAAAAGAGACAATGAGGCTGACAAGATTTTCAGGGGAGCATTGTGCCTTGCGCAGGTTAAAAAGGATATTTCCAGTAAAAATGATCGGGAGGCTCATGAGGAAACTGAGGCGCAGCGACACGGTTTTATCAAATCTTTTCATCAGAAGACAGGCAATGGTTGTCCCTGAGCGTGATAATCCTGGCAGAACAGCTAGCCCCTGAGCAACTCCTAGCATGATCCCATCCCCTGGTTTTAGGCTTTCAGCTTTTTTCTTTTCTTCATTTTTGGAACGAAGTTCACGCATTGCGGTCATAAGCAAAAGAATGGAAAGAAGGATCGAAAGGGTTTTCCCAGAGCCTTGAAAATAAATAGAAAAATGTTTTATACCCCAGATTATGGCAAGCCCGAGGATGCTGCTGATGAGCGTTGTTAGAAGGAGAAAAAGAAATGTGTTTTTTGTTTCCGCACTAGACTGTTTAAATGTAAAAATGGCTTTGATGAGCGCCGCGATGTCTTTTCGAAAATAAACCAACGCCGCAGAAAATGTTCCTAAATGCAAAAATAATGAGCGGAGAATGAGTTCCTGCATGTTGAGGGAGGAATGAAAAAGTTTGGCTTTGGCCAAGACGATCATCCCTTCTGAGCTGACAGGAATCCATGCTGTAATTCCTTGGATTATTCCTGAAATAATGGCTTCGATCATTTTTTTATTTTGTAAAATTAATTTTAATCATCATAACATAAAATTAAATTCTCAGCTTAAGAATTAAAATAAAAATTAAACATAATTCTTTTTCAACGAGGCCTATGCTATAATTTTTTATAGTTTTTTAAGGTAAGAAGTCGCAACCTATCAAGGAATATGATGCGTTATTCAAGACAAAGAATTTGCTTGTTCGTTGCTCTAAGTTTTGTTTTTTTCTTTTTTTTAGATGTTCAAGGTTGGGCGGCGAAGAAAACGAACAGTTATGTAAAAATTTCAGCGCGGGCTGTCATTCTTTCCGATAGTACAAAATCCAAACGTTTGTACGGAAAGAATGTCAGTACGCGTGTTCCTCCGGCAAGCACCGTGAAGGTGCTCACAGCCCTTCTTGTTTTAGAAAAGCTCCCTCTGGATAAAGTCGTGCCTGTTAGTCGTAATGCGCTTTATCCTCAACCGAGCAAGATCCATGTTAAAGAGGGAGAACGGTATGATGTCAAAAGCCTTCTTTATGCTGTTTTGCTTAATTCGGCAAATGATGCGGCTATTGTTTTAGCTGAGGCGGTTGCTGGTTCCGAAGGGCAGTTCGTTGCCCTGATGAATAAACGCGCAAAAGAGCTTGGGTGCAAGAATACAAAAGTTGCTAATGTCCATGGACTGCCGCATGCCACAAAACAATATACAACTGCGTATGATATGTATCTTATTTTCCGTGAAGCTTTGAAACATCCTTTTTTTCGGCAAGCCATTGCGTATCCACATCGGGTGATTTATTCTCAGGCCGGGCGCAAGATTGCGTTGACAAGTCATAACGATATCTTGTTTTCAAAATGGAAAAAAAAGCTTTATGGTAAAACCGGATACACCCGTTCCGCCAAGGCCTGTTTCGTAGGATATACAAAAAACGGTGAAGATGATTTGATCATTGCTATTTTTGGTTGTCAAAGCGGGCGGCGATGGAAAGAAATTAAATATCTCATGTCAGCCTACGGCGGCCTCGCCCTATAGCCGTCTTAAAAAGCGTTTGCTAAAAATTCATTTATACGCTAAAATCGTTTCTCTAAGCGAGAGGAAATTTTCATGAAACAGGGTACGACATTGCTTATCGTTTTCTTTATGATGTTAGTTTTTGGCACCATTATCTTTGTGCAGATTGATACTTGGGAGAAAAGAATCAAAAAAGAAGTTTTAGCCATCGCGGCACAGTCTTGCCATGATGCTAGCGTAAGTGAATCTCAATAATATCGAGGAAGATTTTACATAGGAGGAGTTTGAATGACAAAAAAAGTTCTTGTTGTCTGGGCGTGCGCAGCGTTTATTCTTGTTCTCACTGGGATTAAAATGCGAGAATACAAAAAAGATTTTATTTTTCAGAAAGATCTTTTAGAGAAATTAGCCAAAATTGAACAGAAGCAAGAGGCTATCCTGAGCCGATTAGGTGGATCAAGAAATATTGCTCAAAGACCAGAAGATCTGCCCAAGAGACCGGTAATTGATCCTAACAAAATTTACACTATCAGCGTTGGGCAGTCACCCGTTAAAGGCGATCCTCAAGCCAAGGTGACGATTGTTGAGTTTTCAGATTTTCAATGTCCCTTTTCACAAAAATTTCATCCGATTGCGGTTGAAACTGTTGATGCGTACTCAAGCGGAGTGAAATATGTTTTTAAAAGTTTTCCTTTAGACTATCATGCCCAGGCACGTCCTGCTACCAAGGCGCTTTGGGCTGCTAATGAACAAGGGAAATATTGGGAGATGATGGTGCTTTTATTTCAAAACACAAAAGGTGTCAGTGAAGGCAAGTTTAAAGAATTAGCCGGTCAGCTTGGTCTCGACGTGAATCGTTTTGAAAAAGATTTAAAAGAAAAAGATGCTCAGTGGGGAAAACTCATCGAAGCAGATCTCGCTGCCGGCAAAGAGGCAGAAGTGATGGGCACGCCTACTTTTTATATCAATGGCAAGCGAACAGACGCAAGAACTGTTGAAGAGTTTAAAAAAGAGATTGATCAATTATTGAAATAAAGGGTAACTCGTCCGTCGTTGATTCATCGGCGGACTCATTGCCTCGCAAGGATCGCGAGGTAAATTCATACAATTAAGTTATGTCGCCTAAAAAGGCTCCGTAATTTAAGCGTTCATTTAAGGAGGAAATTATGGGTGGTCGAGTTGGTGGTTTATCGCATATCAATTATAAAGAAACCCGCGGCATTAAAGTGAGCGGCGGAACACATGTGAAGGCCGGAACTGTTTTAACCCGCGAGGGAGGCAAGTGGAAGCCCGGGGCCAATGTCATCGGGCGGATGAACTTAACCGCTGGTTGCGACGGAGAAGTTTATTTTACTCATAAGACCGGAAAATATAAGAAGGCGATTACATTGATCAATGTTCGTTCTGTCGCAGAAAAAGCAAAAAAGAAAACAAGCAAAAAAGCTGTTTAATGTTTTCATCGCCGGTGGATAAGCCATGTGCGGAATTGTAGGATATGTTGGCAAAAAAGATGTTACCCCGATTCTTCTAGCCGCGTTGAAGCGGTTAGAGTATCGGGGATATGACTCTTGCGGGGTTGGCATCGTTTCCGATAAAGACGATCGTCTTTATGTTCAAAAAACTCCTGGAAAAATAAAAAATTTATCCGATATTCTTAAGGACAAGCCTTTGCCTTTGGGACATGTCGGTATCTCTCATACGCGCTGGGCTACGCATGGTCAACCGACCCGCGCTAATGCGCATCCTCACGTTAGCCAAAATGGCAAGATTCTCATTGTTCATAACGGTATTATTGAAAACTATCAAGATCTTAAAAAAGAACTGCAAACGCAAGGATATCGTTTTGTTTCCGAAACAGACTCCGAAGTGATCGCGCATCTCATTTCTTCTTTTTGCAAAGGTGATCTTTTGAAAGCTGTTCAGAAGGCGATCAAGAAGCTTCGAGGGTCATTTGCGCTAGCGATCATCTCAAGCGATTTTCCTGGCAGACTGATCGCGGCTCGGCTAGGATCGCCGCTTATCATTGGAGTTGGACAGGGCGAATATTTTGCGGCTTCTGATGTGTCGGCTGTTTTGGATCAGACACACAAGATTATTTATTTAAAAGATGGTGAAATTGCCGATATGCAGAAAGATCGTTTACATATTTTTGATGCGCAAGGCCGCAAAGTAACGCCGAAGATCCAAACAGTTTCGTTCAAACTGGATGCTATCCAAAGAGGCGGTTTCCCCCATTTTATGCTCAAAGAAATTCATGAGCAAGCGCATGTCTTGAATATGATGCTGTCGTTAAGATTAAAAAAAGGCCACATTCATTTTGAAGGCCTTGGCTTAAGCGAACACGAACTCAAATCAATTCAACAGATTATTATCATTGCCTGCGGAACAGCGTATCATGCCGGGCTCGTTGGTGAATATATTATTGAGCAGTTGGCCGGCGTGCCGGTCACCGTTGAGCTTTCAAGTGAGTTCCGCTATCGTTCGCCGATCGTAGGCAAGCACACTCTTGTGATTGCCATCAGCCAGTCTGGCGAGACAGCTGACACCTTAGCTGCGGCCCGGGAAGCCAAAGCCCGCGGAGGGAAAGTCGTTGCGATATGTAACGTTGTTGGATCGACACTGACCAGAGAGGCCGACGGCGTGCTTTATACCTATGCCGGGCCTGAAATTGGCGTTGCCTCGACCAAGGCGTATACGGCTCAGCTTTGCATGATGTATCTGTTTGGTCTGAAACTAAGTTTAATTAGAAAGAATCTCGCGCCTTCCAGGGCAAGAGAGATTGTTAAAAGTTTGAAGAAAATACCTTTGGCCATTTCCGCTATTTTAAAAATAAAAAATAATATCGCTAAAGTTGCCAAGGGTAATTCTCATTTTGGATCATTTCTTTTCTTGGGGCGAAACGTAAATTATCCATCGGCCTTAGAAGGCGCGCTAAAATTAAAGGAAATTTCTTACATTCCGGCGGAAGGGTATGCGGCCGGAGAAATGAAACATGGGCCGATCGCCTTGATTGATGAATATCGGGCGGTTGTCTGCTTGGCACCTGAATCTGATACCTATGAGAAGATGATCTCGAACATGCAGGAAATTCGTGCCCGCAAAGGAAAAATTATTGCCATTGCGACACAAGGGGATACGGGTATCAAACAACATGCGAGCAATGTTATTTATGTTCCATCGGTGCATCCTCTCTTGACGCCTCTTGTTGTTGTCATTCCTTTGCAGCTGCTTGCTTATTATATTGCCGTCCAAAAAGGCAATGATGTGGACCAGCCTAGAAATCTGGCAAAGTCAGTGACGGTTGAGTAGACTAATTCAAAATTTAAAAGTTAAAATTCAAAAGGGAAAGTAAAAATAGCAGAAATATTTATAAATTCTTGAGTAAAATAGTGTGGACGTAAAAGGTTTGTGTTTTTTGTTTTTCGGCCGTTGGTTTCAAGTTTTGATTTTTGAATTTTGAGCTTTAAATTTTATGTTATATATCGTCTCTACCCCTATCGGAAATCTCAAGGATATTACTTTTCGTGCTGTTGAAACATTAAAAAGTGTTGATGTGATCGCTGCGGAAGACACGCGACACACGCAGATTTTATTGAAGGCTTACGATATCCACACACCGCTTACAAGTTATTACGAGCACAATGAATTTTCCAAGGCTAAATATTTATTAGGCCTTTTGCAAGAAGGAAAAAATATCGCTGTCGTTACTGATGCCGGCACCCCAGGCATTAGCGATCCTGGCTATGCCCTGATCAAGCTTGCCAAAGAAAACAATATTCCGATGACCGTTATCCCTGGCCCGACGGCTTTGATTGCGGCGCTATCTTTGTCGGGGGCGCCAGCGCATAGTTTTATTTTTGAAGGCTTTCTTCCTGTCAAACCCGGCGCTCGTCAAAAAAAACTTGCAGAATTTAAAAATGAGAAACGAACGATTATTTTTTATGAAGCTCCGCATCGCGTGATGAAGAGCTTAGAAGATATTAAGGATGTCCTTAATGACCCTGTCGTTATTTGCGCACGCGAGATGACGAAAAAATTTGAAGAGATTCAAAAAGGAAAAGTGAGCGAGCTCATCGCTTATTTCTCCCAAAAGCCTCCCAAAGGAGAATTTGTCATAATCCTTAAGATGAGCGAGTCATTGGCCTAGGTAGATTCTTGGGCTTGACAAAAAAGTAGTTAAGTGTTATATTTTCCTCAATAGATTTAACCTTTAAGCCGAACCTGCGAGTTCGGTAAGGAGCAAAATGAAACATCATACAAAAAAAGTAAACTCGTCTCAAACAAGAGGCGGGTTTTTTTATGTCTTTAGCATTTCTTAACAAGGAGAAAAACGTGCCAAATGCAAAAATGATGGATCAAGAGACCGTGCGGCGCGCGCTCATGAGGCTTGCCCATGAAATCTTGGAAAAGAATAAAGGTGTTCAAAATATTTGCCTCGTGGGTATCCGCACCGGTGGCGCCGTCTTGGCGAAGCGTCTCCAGCAGTGTATTAAAGATATTGAAGGCGTCGAGGTTCCTCTAGGGATTTTAGATATCACGCTCTATCGCGACGATTTAACAACCGTCCACACGCAGCCGATTTTACGAGAGACGCTGATTAATTTTGATCTGACAGGGCAAAAGGTTATTTTGGTTGATGATGTCCTTTTTACGGGAAGAACCATTCGGGCGGCATTGGATGCCTTGATTGATTTTGGCCGGCCGGCCAATATTCAACTGGCGGTGTTGATTGACCGCGGGCACCGTGAGCTTCCTATCCGCGCGGATTATGTGGGGAAAAATATTCCAACAAGCCTGGAGGATGATGTGTGTGTCGTTTTAAAAGATGCCAACAACGGTGAAGATGAAGTCATTGTAAAAAAGCGAGGCGATAAATGATCGGATGGAAATATGGTGATTTATTAGAGCTTAGTGATCTATCCAGAGAAGATATCGAGAGCGTCCTTGAAACCGCCAAGGCCTTTAAGGAGGTTTCTACGCGAGATATCAAAAAAGTTCCAGCACTGCGAGGAAAAACCGTTGTCATGCTTTTTTCCGAGCCGTCAACGCGCACGCGGCTTTCTTTTGAACTTGCCGCTAAACGACTTTCTGCTGATACGCTAAACGTGACGGTGAGTTCGAGTTCTTTGCAAAAAGGCGAGACGCTTTTAGATATGGCCAAAAATATTGAAGCCATGAATGTGGACATGATTATCGTTCGGCACAAAAGCGCTGGTGTTCCGCAAATTTTAGCGCGAGAATTAAAACCCGGTGTGATCAACGCCGGTGACGGATGCCGCTCTCATCCGACCCAAGCCCTGCTAGATCTATTTACCATTCAAGAGCGCCTTGGCCGGATTGACGGACTTAAAGTTGGCATTATCGGCGACATCTTGCATTCACGTGTTGCGCGATCCAATATTTATGGGTTGATTAAGATGGGGGCCAAGGTCACTCTGTGCGGCCCGTCGACATTGATTCCGCCTGAGATTGAACGTCAAGGCGTGGATATTACCTATAAGCTTGATGAGGTCGTGGCAGATGCGGATGTTCTGATGTGTTTACGCCTTCAAAAAGAACGACAGGAAGAAAAATACCTTCCATCCATTCGTGAATACGTGAAAGTTTTCGGATTGACTAAGGAAAAAATTAAAAATGCCAAGCCGGATGTTTTAATTATGCATCCGGGCCCTGTGAATCGGGGCATTGAGCTTTCAGCGGAACTTGCTGATGGTGCGAATTCGGTTATTTTGGAGCAGGTGACCAACGGTGTCGCGGTCCGTATGGCCATTTTGTATTTATTATTTGGAAAAAAAGAAAAAGTTTCTTAAAAAAAAGCAAACAAGGAAAACAATATGGCGATTCTGATTAAAAAAGCAATTATTGTCAACAGCAAAGGCATGAGTAAAGAGCCTCAGGATATCCTCATTGAAAAAGGCGTTATTGCTAAAATAGGTAAGATTTCTGATCCCGATGCCAAAATCATTGAAGCCAATGGAAAATATCTTTTGCCAGGCTTGATTGATTTGCATTGTCATCTGCGCGAACCAGGGCAAGAACATAAAGAAACGATCGAGACCGGGTGTCGTTCCGCAGCCAAGGGAGGCTTTACATCCGTTGTTTGTATGCCCAACACAAACCCTGTGATTGATAATGCAAAAGTTGTCGAGGGTATTTTAAAAGAAGTCAAGCGCGTTGGCTTGGTTCATGTTTTTCCCGCCGGAGCAATTACCAAAGGACAAAAGGGCGAGGAGCTTTCTGACATGATGGAACTTAAAGAAGCAGGCTGCCTTGTCTTATCGGATGATGGGAAGAGTGTTCAAAATAGTCAGTTGATGCGTCATGCGCTTGAATACGCCAAGATGGCTGAACTGCTTTTGATGGAACATTGCGAAGATGCAACTGTCTCAAAAGGTGTGATAAACGAAGGGTTTTATTCAACGCTGTTGGGCCTGAAAGGCATTCCTGATATTGCGGAAACGATCATCGTGGCGCGAGATATTGAACTTGCGCGTTATTTAAAAACAAAAATTCATTTTTGCCATATCAGCTCAAGACGTTCTATTGATCTGATTCGCCAGGCTAAGGCGCAAGGCGTTCAAGTGACTGCCGAGGCTTGCCCGCATTATTTTTCGCTTACCGAAGCCGCTGTACAAGATTTTGATACCAACACAAAAGTCAATCCTCCTTTAAGGTCTAAGGAAGATGTTGAAGCGATCAAGCTTGCGCTCAAGGACGGGACGCTGGATTGCATATCGACAGACCATGCGCCTCATGCCTCAGAGGAAAAAGAATTAGAATTTGATGCCGCACCATCAGGGATGATTGGTTTTGAAACAGCGCTGGGACTTGCTGTGCGAGAACTTGTTGAGCCTAAGCATATTACTTGGAGTACATTGGTTGAAAAAATGTCAATGGCGCCGGCAAGCATTCTTGGTCTTGTCAATAAAGGGGAGATTGCCGAGGGTAAAGATGCGGACATTGTTTTAGTTGATCCTGACAAAGAATGGATTTTTGAAAAAGATCACATTGTTTCAAAGTCTAAGAATTCTCCTTTTGCTGGAGAGACATTAAAAGGGTTTATTGAGCTGACGATGTGTAACGGAAAGGTTGTGTATCAGGCGTAAGAAGATGAGAAATCAGAAAATAACAATTTCTGTGGTTGGAAGTCATGACGCTAAAGGAGAAGTTGCTAAATTAGCTTATAACGTTGGAGCGTTAGTCGCGCAACAAGGAGCTATTTTGGTCTGCGGCGGTTTGGGCGGCGTCATGGCCTGTTGCGCCAAAGGCGCCCAAGAACATGGCGGAACAACGATCGGCATCCTGCCTGGAAAGGAAAAAAGTGATGCCAATCCTTTTATTGATATCGCGCTTCCCACCTCCATGGGGTTTTCAAGAAATTGTATTGTTGCCTGCAGTGCTGATATTATCATTGCTTTGCCCGGTAGCCATGGAACCAATAGCGAGATTTGTTATGGACTTGTGTTTAAACGTCCTGTAATTGATTTAGGAAATTGGAATATTGATGGTATGATAAAAGTAAAGACGGTGTCTGAGGCAAAAATAAAGATAAAGCAACTTATGGGAGAAGCAAGGAAAAAACGGGGTTTAGCATGAAGCAGCGCATTAAAATTGACGGGACCATTATGGCGTCAACAGTTATCTTGACCGGAATATTCTATTTTTTCCCAAACCTATATACAAAAAATATTTTTTGGGACAATGTTTGCACTTTTTTAGGTGTGATTTGTCTTTTAAAGGGAACGTATTTGCGCATGGCGGCGCGTGGATACAAGAAAGAATTTTCCAATAAAGGACATGGCTTGGTGACTGACGGCTTATACACCTTGACGAGAAATCCGATGTATTTAGGTACTTTTTTGATTGGTTCAGGGTTTTTGCTGATTGTGTGGCCGTGGTGGTTTTGGGTGATTTTTTCCGTGTTTTTTTTCTTACGGTTTAACAAGCAGATCGTGGCAGAAGAAGCACATTTGAGCCAGTTGTTCGGTGAACAGTATAAAAAATACTGTCAAAAAACTCCACAGTTTTTTCCATCGGTCAAGGGCATGATTTATTTAAAAATGGCATATGTTTTTCCCTGGAAGATGTGCTGGAGCACAAAAGAGCGCTTAGGGTTATTGGGATGGCCGACGCTGGCCTTTGGCCTTAAAATTATTCAGCAATATGTTGTTTTTCAAGCGGTTGATGTTGTGCGCTTGATTTACATATTTCTTTTAGCGATCGCTGTGTTTGTGCTCGGACTTATTTTACGCTATCGATTTAATTTATGATGACCCTTCAACAAACATATAAGATTGTTGCTAATAAAAAAATTTCAGAGAAATTTTTTCAGCTTTCGCTGGACGCCTCGGCGATGGCGCGTCAAGCACGGCCCGGTCAGTTTATTCATATCCGCATTAACGATACGTTAAAGCCTTTTTTTAGACGCCCTTTTAGCATTTACCGCGCCCAGAAAACAATCGATATTCTTTATGATGCTGTTGGCTGCGGTACAAAGATGCTCTCTGAAAAGAAAAAAGGTGATTTTGTTGATTGTTTGGGGCCTTTGGGAACACCCTTTTCTTTGCCGCCAAAAAATATTGAACAGATTGTTTTAATTGCCGGAGGCGTAGGCGTCGCCCCGTTTCTTTTTTTAACAGATATTTTAAAGAAAAGAAATTACAAACTTGTTCTTTTGTATGGCGCCAGAAGCAAGGAGCAAATTTTTGCTATGAAGGATTTCAAAAAGAATGGTTGCGCCGTACATGTGTCAACCGACAACGGAAGTGGTGGAACAAAAGGGAAGGTCTCTGTTCTTTTTCCTCAGATCAATCTTGATGTGCCGACCTATCTTTATACCTGCGGGCCCAAGCCGATGATGGCGTGCGTTCAAGAATTTGCCAAAAAAAACAAAATAGAGGGCCAAGCATCCCTTGAAGAGGTCATGGCGTGCGGGGTCGGGACATGTTTAGGGTGTTCCATCAAAACAAGCGAAGGCTACAGGACGGTCTGCCACGACGGGCCGGTATTTGATCTAAAAGAAGTTATTTTTTAGCTGGAGGGGGCTTAAATGCAATATGTTATTTATATCTTGGTTGGCTTGATCGGAGGAATTTTTAGCGGACTTTTTGGCATTGGCGGCGGCGCGGTCATGATTCCGGCCTTGATGTATTTTATTGGAATGAGCCAGCACCAAGCGCAAGGAATGTGCCTGGCGATCCTTCTTCCGCCTATCGGTATCCTGGCGGTCCTCAGATATTATCAGGCGGGGCATGTGAATTTTATTGTTGCGCTTTTTGTGGCCCTTGGTTTTATTTTCGGGGCGTATCTGGGGGCTGATGCGGTCCAGGGCGTTACCGGGCAAACTTTAAGTCGGGGATTTGGAGCATTTTTAATCATTCTCGGGATGAAAATGGTATTTTTTCCATGATGAACCTTAACGTCAATATAGGAAAAGTCCAGTTCAAAAATCCGGTGACAGTGGCCTCCGGCACCTTGGGGTATGTCAAAAAATATATCAAGGTAAATGATTTCAAAAAGCTTGGCGCTTTTGTTCCAAAGACCATCACGCTTAACGCACGCGAGGGAAATCCGTCGCCTCGTATCGTTGAAACAGCCTCCGGCATGATCAACGCCATCGGCATTGAGAACGAAGGGCTGGACTATTTTCTTCAAAACAAACTTCCGCCCTTAGAAGCGCTTGGTGTTCCCTTGATCGTGAGCATTTCCGCTCCAAGCACTGATGAATTTAAGGTCTTGGCAAGGGCGTTGGACGCACGACCCGGCATAAGCGTGCTCGAGCTAAATCTTTCGTGTCCTAATCTGGCAAACAAGAAGTTGATCGCTCAAGAGGCCTCGGCGACCGAAGACCTGGTGCGTCAGATCAGAGCCGTTACGGCAAAGCCTGTCATTGCTAAGCTTTCGCCGAACGTAACGGATATTTCCGAGATTGCCGTTGCGGTTCAGAACGGCGGCGCGGATGCCGTGAGCCTCGTGAATACTTTTATGGCCATGGCGGTTGATATTAAAAAACGCAAACCCGTTCTCGGGAATATCACCGGCGGGCTAAGCGGTCCTGCCATAAAACCCATTGCGTTAAAGATGGTCTATGATGTGAAACGCCGGGTCAGCATGCCCATTATCGCTATGGGCGGGATCATGACGGCCGAAGATGCCATTGAATTTCTTATAACGGGAGCTACCCTGGTCGCCGTCGGAACAGCCAATTTCATTGATCCTAAGGCTCCTTTGAAAATATTAGCAGGTATCAAAACATATATGAAAGAAAACAAGATGAGCGACATTCATCAATTAATAGGGAGTTTAAAAATATAATATGACAGATCCTAAACCAAAACTCATCGTGGCCCTTGACGTGGAAACTTTCGAAGAGGCAAGGGCCTTGATCGACACGCTTGCCCCGGCTGTGGATATTTTTAAGGTCGGCAGCCAACTGTTTACTTCGTGCGGCCCGGTGGTCGTCCGTTTTATCGAGGCGCGCGGAAAAGAAGTCTTCTTAGACCTTAAATATCATGATATCCCTAATACCGTTGCCAACGCTGTTCAGGCGGCTGTGAAAGCACTGACGGCAGGACGCGTGGATGGCAAGGATGACAAAAGCATTCTCATGTATACCATGCATGTTGTCGGCGGAGAAGAAATGTTGCAGCGCGCTGTCGAGGCGGCACAAAAAACAGCGCAGGAAACGGGTTTGCGCCGGCCGTTGTCCCTGGGGATCACGGTGCTAACGAGCGAGGCAAGCGGCGACGATACGCAGGTGCTTGTTCTAAAGCGGGCATTGATAGCAAAAAAGGCAGGGCTGGACGGCGTTGTCGCTTCTGTTCAAGAAGCCGCCATGATACGAAAAGAATTCGGGAAAGATTTTATTATTGTGACCCCCGGGATCCGTCCTTTGGATGCGGATGTGGGTGATCAAAAACGCGTTGCGACCCCAAGCCTTGCTGTAAAAAACGGAAGTAATTTTCTTGTGGTTGGCCGTCCGATCGTGAAGGCCAAAGACCCTCTAAAGGCCGCGCAAGACATATTAAAAGAAATTGACCCCGCTTGAGGACCGCGCGCTGGCGGTTTTGAAATAAAGAAGCAGCACAATATTTACGCCAAAAGAGCATCATCAGAATTATTGGCATTTTTTTCTAACGGGGTTGACAGCCAATTTTTTTTATTGTAGTATAACGCTTCTGATCGGGCGATTAGCTCAGCTGGTTAGAGCATCTGACTTACATTCAGAGGGTCGGGGGTTCGAGTCCTCCATTGCCCACCATTTTTTACATGGAAGCGCCCGTAAAATTTTTGGACCGGTAGTGTAGCTTGGTTAACATGTCAGCTTGTCACGCTGAAGATCGCGAGTTCAAATCTCGTCCGGTCCGCCATATAAAAAAATACCTGCTCCTTTTGGGGCAGGTATTTTTTTATGTATGAGGATCCGGTTCGATTTGGACTTGCAAAGCGAAGCTGTAATCCAGATCTTTCGCTTTGCGAAAAATCTGCATAAATTCGGCCAAACAATTTACGCTCCTCGCCAGGCTCGTCCGTAAAATGTGGCCTCATTTAAGTGGTTGAGCGAAGCGAATACCATTCAAATTCTGTTATGTGCGAAGTAAATTCACTATAAGAAACTCGCACCTTTTATCCAGTTGACAAAATACAAATAAAAGCGTAATGTGAGATTAACAATTTATTTATCCCGCGTTTGAAGGGGGAATCCGGGACCTAAAAGAAATCAAACCTTCGCGGTCGAAAGACTGCGGAGGTTTTTGCTTTTTGGGAGCTCCGCGGAAGGTAGGGAGAAGGTTTTTCTTTGCGGGGTCACGCTAAGATGAAACAAAAATGATTCAGGAGGGGTGATTATGGACAAGCAATATGATGTATGCTTTGAAATAGCCGGGCCAACGGCTATGTTTACTCGGCCGGATTCAGGAGCTGCACAGGTCTCCTATCCAGTGCCGACATTTTCGGCGGCAAAAGGAATGTTTGATTCGATAGCTTTTTTAAAAGGCGACAAAACCAAAGATGGTAAGGGTGCTGCGGCGATAAGGCCGACAAAAGCGGAAATATGCGCGCCGATAAAATTCCATAAATATACCACTAATTATGGCGGCCCATTACGAAAAGGAAATCAAATAGCTAAGGGGACCGCATATCAGATTCCTGCAACAGTTTTAATTGATGTTTGTTATCGCATTTATGGTGTTGTTGAAGAGGTCAGCCAATCTCGGGACGGTACAAATCACCGGCATTTCTTGCAGGAGTTATTCTTTCGCCGACTGAAACAGGGAAAGTTTCACTATACACCGTGTCTTGGCTGGAAAGAATTTGTGCCATCGTACGTGGGGCAATTTCGTGATGATACGCAGGTGCAGACCGACATCGATATTAAAATTCCGGTCATGCTTTATGCGAGCTTTGACCGGTTATCTAACGGCAAAGCTAGCGCTTCATATATACACCCGGAATCAGATGAAGAATGCTTTATTAAAGAAGGCGTTCTTGATTACGATAAGTATTGGAGACAAGCGGGGGTGGCTATATGATAAACGAATTATATACATTGTATCAGTGTTTGAAGAAATGCGACATTCAGGTTGGCGATCCGCATCAGGATATTAAAATCCCAGGAAAAAGTGAAGGCTATATCGTTGGCATTAATAAAAACGGTATGCCTGAAACGTTGGAATATGTAAGCGCTGAGAAGATGGCAAAGCTTTGGACTATGCGTAAAGGAAAACATAACAGCTTCCCCTTTGTAAAATTAAAAAAACCGATATTGGCTATGACGGCTAAAAATCAAATATATAAGAACTACAAGGAAACAAAAAGCTTCAAAGATAAGAAAAATTTACTGGTCAACGGAAAGAATACTTTTCAATTAAACAAGCAGGATATTAATTTGGCTCAATGGACCAAAGAACAGATTGCTGCTGTTAAGGGTAAAGATACACGTTTGAAGGCTTTGGAAGATCTTGTTAAGATATTACCCGGTGATGCGCAAGCCACCGAAAAATTTTTTAGAAGCATAATCGTATTATTTTTGCGCAGTGTGGAGGAACACACGATTGACTTGGTAAAGACTGTTTTATTGGGAGATGTTAAAAAAGACAAGATTATATGCGATATTCCTTTGTTTTTTGATGTCAGCGATTGGCATAATTATCCGATTAGGGTAGCGTGTCCTGAAATGGGGATGCTGGTTAGTGAAAAATTGCCAAAATCTAATAACAGCGGTAGTCGTAATGGCCATTCTGCTTTTGGAAGTGATAGCGTTTGCACGGGTACGTGGCCTGACCCAAAATTACCCGCAATAGGCATTGCATATTTATTCTCCATGAACAAAGATGCGTTATGCCATAGGCGCTACGGAAGAATCGCCTCGGAAATTTTTCCGGCAAGCGCTAATGAGATTAAAGCCATGCATGGGGCGATTCGATGGTGTGTTGATGATAAGCGTAAGGGTAAAACGTGGCAGGGTATTCCTAATATTCATCGTAAGCAAGATTTGGTTATTTCGTATTTAGAAGAAAAACCCCAGGCTGAAATCGATTTGGCTGGTGCCTTCACGTCTTTTGATGCGTCAGAAAATGAAACCGCTGAGGCTACTTATGAATCAATGGCCGCAAAAGTGCACGATGCGCTTAAGGCGGAAAAAGGATTAACCAAAGATTCAAAGGTAAATATTCTGGTAATAACTAAAGTCGATGAAGGCCGGGCGCAAGTGGTTTTGAGCGACGCATATTCTATCGGCAATATAACGGATAGTTTAGAGGCGTGGCAGGAAGGGGCGAAGAACCGTCCGTATTTTGCATTGTTTTTGCCAGGCAAAAAGGAGGAGAAAGCAAAATTAATCGAACCGTTTTGTCCATCGCCGGTAGAGGTTATGCGCTGTTTGCAGAACCAATGGATTAAGGGCGGTCTTGACAAGCGGGATGTGACCGGGGTTGCTTTGAGGCATGTGTACGATTTATATTTGGGCGATAGTCGTATCATGCTGGAGTCCGCAAAAATGCTTTTACAGCTAACATTGCAACGGCTTAGCCCGCTTTTTATTGGTATTGCCAACGCTGATCATGGCGGTTACGTTGATGCCAAGGATTTTAATTTTGAGGCAAAAAGAACAACGTTGATCGGTATTTCTTTGCTGGCAATCATTTTGTACAAACTTGGAGTAAAAAAGGAGGAGTATATGAAAGAGGCCGCGTTTAATCTCGGCAGGCTACTGTCGCTTGCAGATAATTTGCACGCGCAGTATTGCAAGGCGCACATGAAAGGAAAAGGTAAGGATCTGCCGCCACAATTATTGGGCAATGCGCATTTACTCATAGCTTTTGATAACCCCGATAAAGCGTTGGCATTATTGGGTGAACGTTTACGGATTTATTATGGATGGGCGACCCAGGTACAGGGTGAGGAGTATAAATTAGTTAAATGGCTGAAAGGCCAGATGGGCGAAGTATCAAATAAATTAAAAGATGTGGTCTGGCCACAAATGGCAGATGATTCAATAAAGGCGCAAGTTTTGCTGGGGTATTTGGCGCGTACAAAATCGGAAGAATAATTAAAGGAGGATTGAGATGAGCAACGAAAAAGCGTTAATTGAAAGAAGAGCCACAGGGTTATTGATCATTGAGGTCAGGAATTCAAATCCCAATGGCGATCCGGACAGAGAAAGCGATCCACGTACACGACAAGACGGCAGAGGGGAAATATCGCCTGTTTCGTTTAAACGGAAATTACGTGATTTGGTTGAAGATAAAGATGGGCCTGTTTGGAAGAAATTAGTTGACGATTTCAAGCTTGAAAATAGTCGGTTTTTTATTCTTGAGCATCGAGGGCGCGATCGTAAGAAAATTGAGAAAGAGCTGGAAGGTGGTGGCCAGAAATTTAAGGATAAGTATTGGGATGGTCGTTTGTTTGGTAATACATTTCTAGAAGAAGGCAAGTCAACGAGTATTAAGACCGGCGTTGTGCAATTTGGCCTTGGTGTTTCAGTATGTCCGGTTGAAATTGAACGAATGACTAATACAAGCAAGGCAGGAGTTGAAGGAGACAAAGACCGGGGCATGGCACCGCTCGCTTACCGTATAATTAAGCACGGTGTATATTGTGTGTCCTTTTTTATTAATCCTACAGCGGCTAAAAAAACTGGTTGTGTGCGGGAGGATATTAATGTGATGGCGAAGCTTATACCGTTTGCTTATCCTCACACGGCTTCTTATATTAGGCCATCCGTAGAAATTCGTCACGCTTGGTATATGGAACACACTTCTGCTTTAGGTTCTTGTTCGGATTTTGCGTTAATTGATGCTTTGACGCCTAAGAGAAAGAATAAAGAAGATGCCGAGAAACCATCAGTATCTTGGGATGATTATGATGTGCCGACTGATTTACCGGAGGCATTGAAAGAAAAATTACAATCATTTAGGGACTTGATGAATGAATAGCCAGGAACCATTAGCGCATAGCGCTAAAAAAGACAGGGGCATTCCTGCTCAAGCATACGCCAAGCATATAGCCGGGGTTGCGAAACGCGCCCAAAAGAACATATCGGCTATGTTGGAGTATTTTAGCGGGGAGGCTTTGCCTTTGATAGGTAATCTGCATTGTGCGGCATATTTGCATGATTTAGGTAAGCTTGATCCAGCCAATCAGGAAGCGTTGAGGTGCGGTAACAAAAGAAGTTTGCCTATAAATCATGTTGATGCAGGAACGACAATGCTGCTTGACCAAGCAAAGAACAAAGAAGCCGCATTGTTGGTTTATGGACACCATATTGGTTTGTGTTCAATACCGCAAGAGGCGTCAAGGCGTGAACTGTTTTTCAGGGATGAAGAAATATACAAACATACAGATGCTCAACTTGCTAAGTATGTCGCAGAGCATCAGCAATGGTGCGGGACTACCGCTGGTTTGTCCGCAGTCGCAAAAACCGGATGGAATGCGTTAACCAGGCGATTGCTGTTTTCCTGTCTTGTTGATGCGGATCATGGTGATTCTGCGGAAAATGACGGGAAAGCAAGTCATTTACATAAAATTGAGCCGCGTTGGAACGAGAGATTGTCGCGGCTTGATGCATATGTGGATAATTTGGCGAAGGGTGATGCGGACAAGTCTCGTATTTTACAACGGAAGGAAGTCTACTGTGCTTGTAAAAATTCCGATGTTAAACCGTCAATATATGCCTGCGATAGTCCAGTTGGCACAGGTAAGACTACGGCGGTCATGGCGCATTTATTACGCACAGCACAAAAAAAGAATCTGCGTCATGTTTTTGTGATTCTGCCGTATACGAATATTATTAAGCAATCAGTAGATGTATACAGGAAAGCATTAGTGTTGCCCGGCGAGAACCCCGAAGAAATAGTTGCGGAATTACATCATCAGGCTGATTTTTCCAGTGAGGATTTGCGTCAGTATTCGGCTTTATGGACAGTTCCTATTATTGTAACAACTGCTGTCCAGTTTTTTGAAACGTTGGCTGGAAATCATCCGGGACAATTACGAAAACTGCACGAATTGCCGGGATCAGCAGTTTTTGTCGATGAAGCACATGCAGCCATTCCTTCTTTTATGTGGCCGCAGGCATGGCAATGGCTGGAAGATTTACGAAAGCGTTGGGCTTGCCACATTGTTTTAGCTTCGGGTTCGCTCCCGCGATTATGGGTGAATAATAAAATTGCCGCTCAGCTTGAAGAGGTGCCGTCATTGTTAAATGACAAAACACGGTATTCGGTTTACGGCGCTGAGCGAGAAAGAATTGCTTACCAGACAGCAGAATCACCCATGAATATTGAGGCGTTGATTGACTTTATAAGATCAAAGCCGGGTCCGCGGCTGGTGATTTTCAATACAGTGCAATCGGCCGCGGTTTTAGCGTACAAGATGAAAGAGCGAGATTTGCAGGTTATGCATTTATCTACCGCGCTGACGCCATTTGACAGGGCGAGGATTATAAAAAAGATCAAAAGATGCCTGACAAATAAACAAAAAACAGATTGGACACTAGTGGCAACAAGTTGTGTGGAAGCAGGCATGGATTTTTCTTTTGCCACAGCGTTTCGAGAAAGTTGTAGTGCGGCAAGCTTGATTCAGGTTGGAGGCCGCGTAAACAGGCATGGGGAAAGAGAAGGAGCAGAGGTTTGGGATTTTAAAGCCAATGATGTTATGATGTTGAATAATCCGCAAATTGCTACGTCACAGAAAGTGCTGGGGATATTATTTGAAGAAAAATACTTTGAAAAGAAAACTGCGACCGAGATCGTTACCAAGGCGCTGGACATGGAGTTAATGAGCGATTTCGGCGACTTCGCCGGTAAATCGCAAGAAATAATGAAGCAAGAAAGGCAAAACGACTATCCTTTAGTTGCCCAATTATGCAAAGTCATCGATTCTGATACACGTATGGTTATTGTTTCGAAAGATATCGCTGAAGCACTTAAGCAATATCAGAAAGTTAATTCGGCTGAATTGATTAAAAACAGCGTGCAAATTAGGTTTTATAAGATAAAATCAGCTCAATTTAAAGAGTTTTGCAAGCCGCTCAGGGAAAGCGAAGATCTGTATGTTTGGAGCGGACTGTATGACGATAAATTTTTAGGGTATATGGCGGCGATTGTGCCACTGTTGCAGATGGACGCGGCCAGTTTTAATATGGTTTGAGGGATGCAGATAATTTAACAAAAGGAAGGACCCATATGAACACCAAAATCGCCTTATTCAAAGGCAAAACGGTTCGAAGGATCATCCATAACAATGAATGGTGGTTTTCGGTCGTTGATGTGATCGAAGCCTTAACAGGCACGGACCGCGCTAGGAAGTATTGGTCTGATCTTAAGCAAAAGCTGATCAAGGAAGGATATGTTGAAGTGTCCGAAAAAATCGGACAGTTGAAAATACCTGCCCCTGATGGAAAAATGAGGGAAACAGACTGCGCCAACACAGAGACTGTGTTCCGCCTTGTTCAATCCATCCCATCACCAAAAGCCGAGCCGTTTAAGCGCTGGCTGGCCAATGTCGGTTTTGAGCGTGTCAAAGAAATAGAAGACCCAGAACTGGCCACCAAGCGGACCCGGTTGCTTTATAAATTAAAAGGATACAGCGATGGGTGGATCGAAAAACGCATGCGCGGCATCGCTATCCGCGAAGAGCTGACCGATGAATGGAAAGATCGCGGCGCGCGAGAAGAAAAGGATTATGAGATCCTGACCGCGGAAATATCTAAGGCGACTTTTGGAGTAACGCCGAGTGAATACAAAGGGCTTAAGGGGCTAAGGCGGGAAAATTTGCGCGATCATATGAATGATCTTGAGCTGATCTTTACGATGTTAGGCGAAAGGTCTACCACAGAGATCCATCGCGTGGAGGATTCAAAAGGCGTTTCTAAGCTTAAGGGGGATGCTGCCAGAGGAGGAAAAGTCGCGGGTGATGCTCGCCAGGCGCTGGAAAAACAGTTAGGCAAAAGGATCGTTTCAAAAGAAAATTATTTAAAGGAGCCGGAATCTTTCAAGAAGCTTAAATGATATATCGCGACGAAGACTTTATTCAGCTTTCAGCATTACAGCATTATTGTTTTTGCCCACGGCAATGCGCATTGTCCTATATCGAACAGGTATGGGAAGAAAATTTGCTTACGGCCGAAGGCGGGGTGATGCATGATCGTGCGCACGAGGAAGGATTTGAGGCACGTGATGGAGTTCGTATCGAGCGTGGTATGCCGCTAAGGTCAATAAAGCTTGGATTGATCGGCAAAGCGGATGTGGTGGAGTTTCACAGGGCGTCAGATAAAAAAACGTGGTTGCCGTTCCCGGTGGAGTATAAACATGGCAAGCCCAAGGAAAATAATTGCGATAAAATTCAGCTCTGCGCGCAAGCCATATGCCTAGAAGAAATGACGGGAGCGACAGTGCCTTGTGGCGCTATTTTTTATGGTAAAACACGGCATCGGCTGGACGTGAGCTTTGATGAGCGGTTGCGATCGGAAACAGAGGAAACTGTCCGGCAGGTGAGGACATTTTTAGCCGAGGGAAAGACGCCTTCTCCTCGGTATACAAAGAAATGTGAAGCTTGTTCACTGATCAATAGGTGCCTGCCAAAAGCTTTTGGGAAAAAAGATGCCGTGGCTGAGTATATAAAAGAGAACATGGATTTGGCATGAAAAAATATTTGAACATTTTATTTGTGACAACGCAAGGAGCATATCTTTTTAAGGAAGGAGAAACGATTGTTGTTTCCGTGGATAAAGAAATAAAACTGCAAGTGCCTGTGCACACGTTATGCGGTATTGTGTGTTTTGGGGCGGTCTCTATGAGCCCTTTCTTGATGGGCCATTGCGCTGAGAATAATGTATCAGTCAGTTTTTTAACGGAATACGGCCGTTTTTTGGCTAGTATAAGAGGCAAGGTCTCGGGCAATGTTCTTTTGCGTAGAGAGCAATACCGCTGGGCGGATGATGATAAAAAATGTGTCAATTTGGCAAAGGCGTTCTTGACGGGAAAATTTTATAATGGAAGGTCCGTGCTGGAAAGGGCCTTGCGCGATCATGGGGACAAGCTTAACGCCCAAGCGCTTCAGGAGGTGTCAGCACGGATGAAATATGCCTTGGGCCAGCTTGGTAGAGAATATTCGCTTGAACAGTTAAGGGGTTTGGAGGGAGATACCGCCTCTTCCTATTTTAGTGTTTTTGACCATTTGATCGTGGCGCAGAAAGACAGGTTTAAATTCGATGAGCGCAATCGAAGGCCGCCTTTGGACAACGTGAATTGTTTACTGTCGTTTTTGTACACGCTTTTAGTTCATGACGCGCGCTCTGCGCTTGAAACCATGGGATTAGATCCAGCCGTCGGATTTTTGCACGTTGATAGGCCTGGCCGGATGAGCCTGGCACTGGATATGGTTGAAGAGTTCAGGCCTTTTCTCGCTGACCGCCTTGTTTTATCACTGATCAACCGTGAACAGGTGAGCGATAAAGGATTTAAGCGCTCGGAGACAGGCGCGGTGTTGATGGACGAGGAAACACGAAAAACTGTTTTAACGGCGTATCAGAAGCGCAAGCAGGAAGAAATAGAGCATCCTTTCATTAAAGAATCTTTTCCCGTCGGCCTTATGTTTTTTATACAGGCCTTGCTTTTAGCGCGGTATATTCGTAAAGATATCGATGGATATCCAGTTTTTTTGTGGCGATAGGAGATCAGCGCGATGGTGGTTTTGGTGAGTTATGATGTTATGACCTCTGATAAAGGAGGCCAGCGGCGGTTGCGGCTGGTTGCCAAGGCGTGTAAAAATTATGGGCAGAGAGTTCAGTTCTCGGTCTTTGAATGTCATGTTGATCCCGCGCAGTGGACCAGGTTGAAGCAGGTCCTTGTAAGCGCGATCGACCAAGAAAAGGACAGTTTGCGGTTTTATTTTTTGGGATCAAACTGGCGTAGACGCGTGGAGCATGTTGGGGCTAAGGCAGTGGTTGATCTTGAGGAGCCGTTGATCATTTAATTTTTTTGCCCGAAGAAGAGGCGAACCTGATGGTGGGAGACAGTAAAGAGAGGTTTCGCCAGTGGTGTAATGTGTTGGGATCAGCAGATTTGGAGGATTAGAATAAAGATGGCTCTTTTTTAGAGAAGGACAGCAAGAAATATTCGCCCGCAGAGGATAATAAGCCATCTGTTTACAAAGAGTTGAGAAGCTATAGTCGCGCGCCGCGTGCGCGCGTGGATTGAAACGCGTTAGCACTTGCCTGGCCGCTCTTTCTTTCATTGACCTTACCCGCCCAGAATAGTATTATGGGGCAGAAGAGTATTTTCGGATAAATTT
>Ga0172369_10000312_pt1 | contig 72062 bp, 50 predicted proteins | sample LakKiv25m_FD_114539 | JGI IMG/M metagenome (GOLD analysis project Ga0172369, IMG submission 114539) | Freshwater microbial communities from Kabuno Bay, South-Kivu, Congo - kab_022012_11.25m | ecosystem: Environmental > Aquatic > Freshwater > Lake | place: Democratic Republic of the Congo... | reverse complement strand
TAGGCCTGCCGGCCCTCGGTGGTCTCGGGCGCGGGCTGGTCGGCCAGGGCCTCGACGATGGCGGCCATGGGGCGCACCGCGTTCACCATCTTGTCCTTGGCGTAGCCGGGGTGCACGTTGGCGCCGGTCACCGTGAAGGTGGCCAGCCAGGCGGTGAAGGTCTCGTTCTCGACCTCGCCGACCTCGCCGCCGTCGAGAGTGTAGGCGGCCTGCACGCCGAACTTCGCGAGATCGAAGTGCGCGGTGCCCATGCCCACTTCTTCGTCGGGGGTGAAGCCCACGCGGATGGTGGGGCGCGGCACGTCGGGGGTCGCCAGCAACACCTCGAGCGCGGTCATGATCTCGGCCAGCCCGGCCTTGTCGTCGGCGCCCAGCAGCGTGGTGCCGTCGCTGGTGATGAGGTCCTGGCCCACGTAGCGCGCGAGCGCCGGCACGTCGGCCTGGCGCAGCACCTGGGTCGGATCGCCCGGCAGGGCCAGGTCGCGACCGTCCCACGCGCGCCAGATCTGGGGCTTCACGTCGGCGCCGCTGGTCTCGGGGCTCGTGTCGACGTGCGACAGGAAGCCGATGGCGGGCAGCGTGGCGGCCTTGGCCGGCGACAGGTTCGACGGCAGCGTGGCGAACACGTAGCCGTGCTCGTCCATGGCGGCGTCGGCGAGCCCCAGCGCGTGTAACTCGTCGACCAGCAGCCGCAGCAGGTCCTTCTGCTTCTCGGTCGACGGGTAGCACTCGGCCCCCTCGACGGACTGGGTGTCGATGCGCACGTAGCGCAGGAAGCGCTCGAGGAGCCGTTCGCGGGGAATGTGCATGCCGCGCCTCGCGGTCGATTCAACCGCCAGAGAGGACCACAAACGGCGCGGGAGGTCAAGGCTACCGGCGCGGCCGCGGCCGGTCGAGGCCATGGCGGATCTTGCGCCGGGCCCGACCCTCTCTACACTAGGTGGGAACCGCGGAGGGACACCGTGCGCCCGATCCGATCGCTGATGGCCCTGCTCCTGCTCGTGGTCGCGTGCTCCGGCGCCTCGTCGGAGTGCGACGAAGGCTACCGGCGCTGGCAGGGGAAGTGTGTGCTCGTCTCGGACAAGGACCTCGGCGGCGAGGACTGGAAGGGCTCCGACACGTCCGGGCCCGAGCCCGTGGAGCCCGGCGAGCCCGCCGCCGTCGAGGAGGGGGTCGAGGTCGCCGAGATCGACGTGCCCCGGGACCTGGGGCCGGAGATCCCCGGCTCCGATTTCGTGGCCACGGGCCAGGTGGGGTCGCCCTGCTCCAGCCCCAACGACTGCGACGTGGGCCTGTCGTGCCTGGGCGGCTGGCCGGGCGGTTACTGCACGCGCAAGGAGTGCGGCGGTGACGATGACTGCCCCGCCGGGAGCGCCTGCTTCGCGCTGGCCGACGGCTTCAAGGCGTGCGTCGACGTCTGTACCGGAAGCGGGCAGTGCCGCACCGACGAGGGGTACCGCTGCAAGACCTTCGACGACGGCACGGGGCAGCCGCTCTCCATGTGCTACTCGACCACCGACGCGGCGGGCGCCACCGGTGCGCCCTGCGAGAAGCACGAGGACTGCGCCGACGCGGGCCAGTGCCTGTTCAGCTTCCCCTATGGGTACTGCGCCAAGGCCTTCTGCTCGGGCGAGCAGCCCTGCACCGAGGGCGAGTGCGTGCGCCTGAACGGCGTGCCCACCTGCCTGAAGGGCTGCGCCTCGACCGACGACTGCAAGGTGGCGGGCGTCGACTACGAGCGCGTGTGCAAGTCGGCGCGCACCATCGACAACGTGCAGGTCAAGGTGTGCCTGACCAACGTGTCGGGCAAGCCCATCGGCGAGGCGTGCAAGACCGACTTCGAGTGCGACACCGGCCTCACGTGCACCATCGTGTCGCGCGGACGGTGCGCGCTCGGCTCCGAGACCTGCCTGGCCGACGCCGACTGCCCGGCCGCCAACGACTTCTGCGCGATGAGCGAGCCCGCGCTGGCCGGGCTCTGCACCAAGAGCTGCTCGGCGGGCCAGAAGTGCCCGCCCGGGACGACCCAGTGCGTCACGCGCGACGGCACCTCGGGTACGTGCCTGCCCTCGTGCTTCACGGCCGCCCTCTGCCCCGGCGCGGGCGCCATGAGCTGCGTGTACGGCGATCCCCTGTCGTCGACCACCGGCGCTGCGGTCAGCGTGTGCTCCGTCGTGTACCTGGGCGATCCCGGCGCGCCCTGCGCGGCCGACGTGGAGTGTGAGTCGGGCTCGTGCCTCCTGGGGACCGGCGGCGGGGGCTACTGCACGTCGGCGTGCCCGGTCCAGCTGCTGTCCGTGTGCCCGTTCCCCATGGGCTGCGCCACGTACAACGGTCAGAAACGCTGCCACCTGCGCTGCGACAGCACCGCCAACGACTGCCCGGCGGGCTTCAGCTGCCAGCAGCCGACGGGGGCTCCCTGGGTGTGCCTGCCGAAGTAGGGGGGGTCAGGCGGCCCCGTCGTGGGGCTTCTGCCGGTGGGCCGTGGCCAGCCAGACCGCGCGCGCGTCGGCCAGCGCTTCGTCCTTCAGGCGCGCGTACTGGCGACGGGTCTCGCGCAGGTCGAGGTAGGCCGTGGCGGTCAGCCACACGAGCCCCGACAGGGTGGCGAGGGCCAGCAGCAGCGCGGTGAGCGGCCGCGTACCGCTGCGGGAGACCCCGAGCGTCAGCGCGAGCAGCGCGGCCTCGACGATCAGCACCAGCGACACCTTCAGGCGGCGCCACAGGCGCTCGGGCGGGTAGGGGAAGGGCGGCGTGGGATTGCGGTACGTGGCCACGAACAGGGCGTACTCGCGCAGGCCGTACCCGATCGCCGCGACCACCACCAGGAGCAGCAGGAGCACTTCGGAGAGCGTCATCGCCACGCCTCGTCACGGAAAGCGGTTCGGAGCTTCTCCCAGGTCGCCTCGAGGGCTTCGGAGACGACCTTGGTGTCGCCCAGCACCGGCATGAAGTTCGTGTCGCCGTTCCAGCGCGGCACGATGTGCACGTGCAGGTGGTCCTCGATGCCGGCGCCCGCCACGCGGCCGAGGTTCATGCCCACGTTGGTGCCGTGCGCCTTCAGCGTGCGCGAGACGACCAGCGTGCTGCGGCGCACGAGGTCGAACAGGCTGGCCCATTCGCCGGCGGGCAGGTCGGCCGGGGAGCCCACGTGGCGGCGCGGGATGACCATGACGTGGCCCCCGTTGTACGGGAAGCGGTTCATGAGCACGAACGCGTCGGGCTCGCGGTGCACGAGCAGCGAGAGGTCGTCGCGGTCGGCGGCGAGGGCGTTGCAGAAAACGCAGCCGGGCGTGGGCTCGGAGACCACGTACGCCATGCGCCAGGGGGCCCACAACTGCTGCATGAAAGGCTCCACAGGCCCGGATCGTGCGCCTGCGCGCAGCGTCGGGGCGACGTCAAACCGATTGACAGTGTAGGCACGAGGAGGGTAGAAATCAAATCTGGCGCTCTGGTGCGGCACCCTGAAGGAAGGCATGCGACTCCGACGGCGGGAGGACCACCTCTACCGAGTTGATCTACTGAGGGTCGGCCTGCTCGGCGCGCTCCTCGTGGTCAACTACTGGCTCTTCCTGGCGCCGTCGGCCAGCCCTGTTCCGCCCCTCGATGCGCGCCTGCGCGTGCTGCACGAAGCCTCCGCGGCGGCGCCGGTCGCGCCCGCCGTGCCCGTCGACGAGAACGACGGCAGCGCGGTGGCGGGCACGTTCTCCCGCGGCGACACCATCACCTCGGTGCTGAAGGACTCTGGCGCCAGCCGCGCCGACGTCAAACGTTTCGTGTCGGCCCTGGGGACGGTGCTCGACTTCCGCTCGTTGAAGGCCGGCGACCGCTTCCAGCTGGAGTTCGCCGACGGCGTGCTGCACGGCGTCGAGGTCGCTACGTCGCCGCTCGACGTCTTCGTGGCGCGCCTTCCCGACGAGGGGCCCCAGGGCGCCGACGCCGCGCTCGAGGTCATGAAGAAGAAAGTCGACGCCGTGCGCAAGGTGGCCCGGCTCGGCTGCGTCATCACCGACAGCCTGTACGCCAGCATCGCGCGCTGCGGCGGCGACGACAAGCTGGCGGGGCGCGTCATCGACCTGCTCGGCCCCAGCATCGACTTCTACACCGACCTGCGCTACGGCGACGAGCTGCGCATCCTGGCCGAGAAGCTCTACATCGGCGACCAGTTCGTCGACTACGACCGCCTGCTGGCCGTCGAGTACGCGGGCCAGGTGCGGCACCAGGTCGCCTACAACTACCAGTCCCCGTCCGGCGACTGGGAGTTCTACGACGAGGACGGCGAGTCCGTGGCGCGCACGTTCCTGCGCTCGCCCCTGAAGTTCCGTCGCATCTCGTCGGGCTTCGACCCCAAGCGCTTCCATCCCATCCTGCACAAGGAGAAGGCCCACCTGGCCGTCGACTACGCCGCGCCGCGCGGGACGCCGGTGTGGGCCTACGCCGGGGGCGTGGTCACCTACGCCGCGCAGGCGGGCGCCGCGGGCAACCTCGTGAAGCTCAAGCACCCCAACGGCTACGTCTCGCTGTACGGCCACCTCAAGGGCTTCAAGAAGAACCTGAAGGTGGGCGATCGCGTGAACCAGGGCGACGTCATCGGCTTCGTGGGCTCCACGGGCCGTTCCACCGGGCCGCACCTGCACTTCGCGCTGCAGCAGAAGGGCCGCGCGGTGAACCCCTTCAAGATCGACAACCCGCCGCTGCACAAGCTGCCCGTGGCGCACCGCAAGCACTTCGACGACGCGGTCCGCAAGTTGAAGGAGCAGCTGAAGCAGATCCCGGTCGAGCCGCAGCAGCAGGCGCGGCGCACGTCCTGACCTCACCCCTCGCCTACGGCGTAATCGTCAGCGGAATCTGGCCCGGGGTTCCGGAGCCGGGGATGGGCACCTCGAGCTGGTAGAGCCGCGGGTGCGAGAGCAGCACCTGCACGTGCCAGGCGCCGAGGGGCAGCGGTTGCGGCAGCGTGGGGCGGCAAGCCAGCAGGATGCGGCGCTCGCGGCCGTGCTGGCGGCTCTGGGAGCAGAGGCCGAGCTCGGCGCCGTCGGGGCCCCGCCACGTGGTGTCGAGTACGAACGAGGCGTCGGCCAGCAGATCCTCGATCTCGACCACGACCGTGAGGCCGCCGGCGGCCTGGGCACGCGTAAACGTGGTGGCCAGCCTGGCGCCGGCGGGGTCCGCGGCGGTGGTGAAGCCCGCGCGCGTCACGACCGGCACGGGGGTGCCGAGCTCGTAGAGGAAGAGGCATCCGAGGATGGCGCCCGCGACGGCGACGACGCCCAGCCAGCGCTGGAAGCGCTTGCGGTGGCGGGCTTCGCTGGCTTCGTAGAGCAGGCGGGCCTGCTCGAGGTGCCGCGGCTCGAGGCTGTCGACGTCGGCCGTGGTGTCGCCGCGCTCGCGGGCGGCGACCTCGAGGGCCAGCTTGAGCAGGTCGTCGTCGCTCCCGCGCGCCACGCCTACCCTCCCACGCCGCAGACGCGGTTGCGACCGGTCTCCTTGGCGCGGTAGAGCTCGGTGTCGGCGGCCGAGACGAGCTCGTCGACGTCGCCGAAGCGCAGGCCCAGGGCCGCGATGCCGAGGCTGACGGTGACCACGAGGCCCGGCTGGCGGAAGGTGGCGCGCTCCACGGCCTGCCGCAGGCGTTCGGCCACGAGCTCGGCCACGTGCAGCGGCGCGCCGCGGAGGAGCACGATGAACTCCTCGCCGCCGTAGCGCGCCACGATGTCGCGATCGCGTACGCCCTGGCGCATCACGTGCGCCACGGTGGCCAGCACGTCGTCGCCCGTCGCGTGCCCGTAGGTGTCGTTCACGTTCTTGAAGTGGTCGATGTCGGCCATGACCACCGACAGCGACATCTCGTTGAGGCGCGCGCGGCGGTACTCGGCCTGCAGCTCGTTCATGAAGTACGTGCGGTTGTAGAGGCCGGTGAGGCCGTCGGTGACCGCGAGCTCCTGCACGCGCGTGTGCAGCCGCGCGTTCTGGATGGCGATGGCCACCTGGTTCGCGAGCAGCGTCAGCAGGTTCAGGTCGCCCGCCGAGAAGATGTCGTCGTCCTTCTTGTTGTTCACGTTGAGCACGCCGATGGTGGCGCCGCGGTACACCAGCGGCACCGACAGCAGCGAGCGCGTACGGTAATGGCCGCGGTTGCGCGGGGCGTCGGCGAGCTCCTTGTCGATGTCGCGGATGAGGACGGCCTTGCCGCTGGAGGCCACGCGGCCCGCGATGCCGGCGCCCAGGGGGATGCGCACGGTCTCGGCCACGCCCTCGGGCAGGCCGATGGCCTTGTGGATGGTCAGGTGCTTCTGCTCGTCGTCGATCAGCATGAGGGAGCACGTGCCGCAGCCTAGCAGGTGCGTGGCCTGCTCCAGGGCCAGGTTCAGCACGCTGTCGGTGTTCAGCGTCGAGACGATCTCCTTGCCGATCTCGACGACGGCGGTCAGCTCGTTGAGGCGCTTCTGCAGGTCCTGGAACAGGTTCACGTGGCGCAGCGACCAGCCGCACAGGCGCGCGCCGAGCTCGGCCGCGTCGCGCGCGCTGGCCTCGTTGGCCGAGGCGCCGCCGCCCAGCAGGGCCACCACGCCGACCTCCTGCCCGTCGCTCCAGACCGCGGTCACCAGGGCGCCCCCCGAGAGCAGCGCGCGCTCCGTCTCGATGAGCGTGGCCGGGTCGACGTCGGCCGGGATGTGTCGCAGGCCGATCGCGCCGTCGAGGGCGCCGAGGTAGCCCCGGCCCACCTGGAGCTCGGTGTGCTGCACGATGGAGTCGTCGAGCCCCGTGGCCGCGATCAGGCGGATGACGCGGCGCTCCTCGTTGACCAGCCCGACCAGGACGGCGTCGCAGTCGGCCTCGTTCTTCATGAACGCCAGCACCGAGGTGAAGGCGGCCATCACGGAGTCGGGCTTGGAGAGGGCCTCGATCAAATGCGAAACGCGGCCGAGGAGGCTCGCTTTCATTCCCCACCCACGATCGATTGTCGGTGCGCTCGGCGAGCGCGCGGGACAACGGTACCCGAGCCCCTGCCCGGTGTCAAAGCGCCAACAGGCGCCGAGCGGTCGTCGCGCCGGCCGCGAATGGACCGAGGCGCGCCCGTGCGGCTTCGGCCAGGGCCCGCAGGCCCGGCAACGGGTCGGTGCCCGGCGCCCCCAGGTGCGTGCGCGCGGCCAGCGCGGCGTCGAGGTCGATGGCCGAAGCCCCTCGACCGGGCTCGGGGCTGGCGGCCTCGGTCTTGGCGGCCCGGTAGGCGTCGCGGAAGGGCGTGCCGGCGACCACGCGGGCCAGCGCGGCGTCGGTGGCCAGCAGCTCGGGCGTGCAGGCGGCGCGGCAGGCGGCCTCGTCGACGGCCAGGCGGGCGGCGGCCGCGGTCATGACCTGCAGCCCGGAGCGCACCTGTGCCAGGCCGGCGAGCAGCGGGCCCTTGGTGCGCTGCAGGTCGCGCTGGTAGCCGGCGGGCAGCCCGTGCAGGGTGGACGTGACCTCGACGTAGCGCGCGAGCAGCGCCGCCGGAAGGGCGCGTACCAGCTCGAACACGTCGGGGTTGCGCTTCTGCGGCATGATCGACGAGCCCGTGGTCAGCTCGACGGGGAGCTTGAAGAAGCCGAAGCCCTCGGACGACAGCCACACGAGGTCGGTGGCCAGGCGGCCGAGCGTGAGCGCGAGCTGGTGCAGCCCGAAGAGGACCTGGCTCTCGAGGCGGCCGCGCGTGTTCTGCACGTGGATCGTGTTCTGGTCGACCGTGTCGCAGCCGAGCAGCCGCGCGGTGAGCTCGCGGTCCAGCGGCAGGGGCACGCCGTAGCCCGCGGCCGAGCCGAGCGCCCCGCGGCTGGCCGCCTGCAGCGCGGGCTCGAGCGCTTCGAGGTCACGGAGCAAGCCCTCGGCGGCCGACGCCAGCAGGTGGCCCGCCGTCGACGGCATGGCCCGCCGGGTGTGCGTGAAGCCGGGCATGGGCGTCCGGTGGTGGGTGTGGGCCAGCGCGGCCAGGCCGTCGGCCAGCTCGAGCACCAGGTCGGCCACCTCGAGCAGGCGCTCGCGTGCCAGCAGCCGGAGCGCCGCGATGACCTGGTCGTTCCTGGAACGTCCCGTATGGATGCGCCGGCCCGCCTCGCCGCAGCGCGCGGTCAGGAACTCCTCGAGGGCGGTGTGCGCGTCCTCCTGCTCGGGGCGGATCTCGAAGCGCCCGGTGCTCGCCTTGGCGTAGGCCTCGCGCAGGGCCGCCTTCAACGCCGAGAGGTCGTCGGCGGGCAGCAGGCCGATGGCCGCGAGCATCTCGGCGTGGGCCGCCGAGGCCAGGCAGTCGAAGGGTACGAGCTCGAGGTCGAGGCGCGGGTCGTCGCCCGCCGTGAAGGCGAGGATGGCCGCGTCGACCGGGGTGGCCGAGGTCTCCCAGAGGCGCATGGGGCCCCCTTTCGGTGAGGCGCGCGGGCGGCTCAGACGCCGTGGCGGGTGATGATGCGATGAGCCTTCAGGCGTAGCGCGTTGATGCGGATGAAGCCGGCCGAGTCGGTCTGATCGAAGCCGCCTTCGATGTCCATGCTGGACAGCTTGCGGTCGTAGAGCGAGCTGCTCGACGTGCGGCCGATGCAGATGACGTTGCCCTTGTAGAGCGCCACGCGCACCACGCCGTCGATGAGCTCCTGGCTCTTGTCGATGGCGGCGGTCAGGAACTCCATCTCGGGGCTGAACCACAGGCCGTTGTAGATGACCTCGGCGTACTTGGGCGAGAGCATGTCGCGGAGGTGCATGACCTCTTTGTCCATGGCGATGCCCTCGAGGTCGCGGTGCGCGGCCATCAGGATGGTGCCGCCGGGGGTCTCGTAGACGCCGCGCGACTTGATGCCCACGAAACGATTCTCGACCATGTCGACGCGACCCACGCCGTTGGCGCGGCCCAGGTCGTTCAGGCGCAGCATCATGTCGAGGGGCGTCGTGACGGTCACGCCGTCGGCGGGCGTGGTCACGCGCACGGGCGTGCCGTCCCTGAACTCGATCTCGACCACGGTCTCGGCGTCGGGCGCGTCCTTGGGGTCGACGCACACCGTGAACATGTCCTTCTCGGGGCGGCGCATGGGGTCTTCGAGGATGCCGGACTCGTAGCTCTTGTGGAACAGGTTCTCGTCGGTCGAGTAGGGCTTCTCGAGGGTCACGGGGATATCGATGCCCTGCTCGTGCGCGAACCGGATGAGGTCGGGGCGGCCCTTGAAGCGATCGAGGAACTCGCGGTCCTTCCAGGGGGCGATGATGCCGATGTGGGGCGCGAGGGCCCAGAAGGCCAGCTCGAAGCGCACCTGGTCGTTGCCCTTGCCCGTGGCGCCGTGGGCGACCCAGCCGGCGTTCTCCTGGAGCGCGATCTCGACCTGGCGCTTGGCGATGATGGGGCGCGCGAGCGACGTGCCGAGCAGGTACCGGCCCTCGTAGATGGCGTTGGCGCGCACCGCCGGGAAGACGTAGTCGCTGACGAGCTCGGCGCGCAGGTCTTCGATGACGACCTTGTCGGCGCCGGTGATCTCGGCGTTCCGCCGAACCTGGTCGAAGTCGTCGCGCTGGCCCACGTCGCCGACGAAGGCGATGACGCGGAAGCCCTTCAGCTTCAGCCACTTCAAGATGCAGCTGGTGTCGAGGCCGCCCGAGTAGGCCAGCACCACCGTGTTCTTGTCGAGCTTGCGGCGGGCCTCGGCGATGGCATCGGGGCTGCTGGCGGCCAGGTACTTGTCGTCCATGGTGGGGCTTCCTTGGTGGAGCGCGAAAACCGGATTAGTTTGGCGGTCGGAGCGGGAAAGTCAACCGACACGAACGCCCGTGAGCCGAAACCGACCCTCGCCGCCACTGAGGTTCACAGGGACGGTGCGAACGACAACAATCTGGTGGGACGGAGGCGACGATGTCGGGTTGGCGCAGGATGACGAAGGGTTCCTGGGTGGTGGCTGCCGTGCTCGCGTTCTTTTCTGCCGGCTGCGAGAGCGGTGGCAAGGCGGGCGACGAGGGCGGTACGGCGGGGCAGAGCTTCGCGCTGACGGCGTGCGAGGACGGCTCCGTGTGCGACACGAGCTTCGAGTGCGCGGCGTTCCCGTGCCCGGCCGACTGTGCGGCCGACGCGTCGGGAGCGTGCGACGCGTGCCAGGTGGGCACCATCTGCCTGCCGCGACCCCCGGCCGACTGTGACCCCGAGGCCTGCGGCGCGGGCATGGTGTGCGAGCGGTCGTGCTCCGGTGGGTGCGACCTCGCGAACGGTTGGTGCGACGGCGTGGCGTGTGCGATCACCTGCGTGCCCGTGGTCGTCGATCCGGCGCCGACGCCCGATCAGGGCTGCATCTCCGACTTCACCGACGCCTGCCTGCCGCCCAACTACCCGGTGGCGGCTCGCCTCGACGAGGTGTGCGCCGCGCAGGGCATGCAGCTCACCGATACGTGGGTGGCCGCGGAGTGTTGGCCCGGTGCCGTGCAGTACGCGTGGACCTGCTGCCGCTACGACGGCATCGATCCGAACGAGCCGAGGTGTTACCCGGAGTGCGACCCGACCGGCCAGTGCACCGACGTGTGCTGCGATCCCATGACCGGCGAGTGCTGGGGGGGCGAGCCCCAGGAGCCGACCTGCTACCAGGACTGCGACCCTGACGGCCAGTGCCGGGAGACGTGCTGCGATCCCATGACCGGCGAGTGCTGGGGCAACGATCCGGGCCAGCCGGCCTGCGAGACGTCGTGCGACGAGGACGGCTTCTGCTACGAGAAGTGCTGTGACTGGACCACGGGCGAGTGCTGGGGCACCGATCCGAACCAGCCGCCGACCGAGGTCTGCGTGCAGGGTGGCTTCGACCTGTGCCTGCCCGAGGGCGTCGACGTCACGGAGCACGCCCTGGCGGACTGCTCGTCGCAGAACCTCGAGCTCAGGGACATCCAGATGGCCGGGCAGTGCGACGACGGCTCCTTCTGGTACACCTGGACGTGCTGCGGCGGGGCCACGACCGAGCCGCCGTCGACTCCGATCTGCGAGAAGACGTGCGACGCCACGGATCCGAACGGCGCCTGCACCGAGGTCTGCTGCGATCCTGTCACCGGCGCGTGCTGGGAGAACGGCCCCAACGAGCCCCAGCCCCCCGAGTGCCGGACGGAATGCCCGCCCAACGACGCCTGCATCGAGACGTGCTGCGACGCCAGCGGCTGCTGGCCGGTGCCGGACAAGGGAGCGGCCTGCAAGGAAGACGCGGACTGCCCCGAGGGCCAGGCCTGCGTGGTGACCGGTCCCTGCATCAGCGCCGACGGCGTCCCGATGGGCTGCCCCGGCGTCTGCCAGTAGCGGCCTCGATCGCGCGGCGGGCCTTGCGCTCGCCGCGCGATTTCGCTCGAATGAGCGGGTGACCATGAGCCCACGCTCCCATCCCCACCTTCAGCCGGTGCCGTCGTCGACCGGGGCGGCGGTCGCCGAGTCCCTCGATCTCGACGAGGCGTTTCGCCGCTACTCGGGGTACGTCGCGACCATCGCCTGGCGCATCCTCGGCTCCGACGACGACGTCGACGACGTGGTGCAGGACGTGTTCCTCGACGCGTTGCGGGGCCTCGATCGCCTGCGCAGCCCCGAGGCGCTGAAGGGCTGGCTGGCGACCGTCACCGTGCGCGTCGCGACCCGGCGGCTGCGGCGGCGCAAGGTGTGGCGGTTCCTGGGGTTGGAGGGAGCGTCGGGCGACGCCGAGCCGGTCGCGACCGGCGCGAGCCCGGAGCAGCAGGCGGTGCTGGCCGCCGTGTTTCGGGCGCTGGACGAGGCGGCGGTGCCCGATCGCGTCGCCTGGTCGCTGCGCTGCCTGGAAGGGCGCGGGCTGGACGAGGTGGCGACGCTGTGCGGCTGCTCGCTGGCGACCGCCAAGCGCCGGGTGGCCGCGGCCCAGGCGCTCCTGGAGAGGAGGTTCGCCCATGACTGACTTGTCGCGCGAGCTCGACGCGCTAAGACCCCACGCCCGACCCGCCTGGTCGGACGAGCGGGAGCGCGCGGTGCTCGCCGGGTTGCAGGCCCGTCGTCGGCGGCGGGGCCGGGCGCGCGTCGTCACGGGCGCCGCCCTGGTCCTGGCTGTCGTGGTGGCCGGTGCGGCGCTCGTGCGCGATCGTGCGGCCGAGCCTTCGGCGGCCATCGCGGCGCGGGGGACCGCGGCCGTCCTGCAGCAGGCCGGTCCCGGCGAGGTCCGCTTCCTCGACGGGTCGCTGGCCGAGGTGCTCGGCCCCGAGAGCCGCCTGGAGGTCCTGGAGGAGAAGGACGACGGCTCCGCGCGCCTGCGCCTGGCCTCGGGGCGGGCGCGCTTCGAGGTCACGCCCAACCCCCGGCGCAGCTTTCGCGTTGACGCCGGCCCCGTGAGCATCGAGGTCGTAGGGACCGCCTTCGTCGTCGAGCGGACCGGCGACGCGGTGACGGTGGCGGTGAGCCACGGTCGGGTGCGCGTGCGGGAGGGTCGTCGCGTGACCGAGTTGACGGACGGCCAGCGCCAGGTCTTCGCGGGGGTGGCTCCCTCTCGGGCGCAGCGACCCGAGCCCCCTTCCCCGCCCGCGGTATCCCGTGAGCTCCCCCCCGCGCCCCCACCCGCCGTCGAGCCACCGCCGCCCGCTCCGCTGCGGATGGCGATGCAGGACGTCCCGCCTCCGCCGCTGCCCTTCCAGCGTCCGCCGCCGCTCGCGTCCCCGCGCCGCGAGGCCCCGGCGGCCCAACGCCTCCCTGGCCTTCCTGCGCCCACGTGGCGCGAGCTGGCGCGCGACGGCCTGTTCGACCAGGCCTACGCCCTGCTCGAGCAGCTCCCGGAGTCCGAGCTCCGCGCCGACACCAGCGAGCTGCTGCTGGCCGCCGACGTGTTCCGGCTGGCGGCACATCCGCAGGCCGCGCTGTCTCCGCTCCGGCGTGTCCTCGACGAGAGCCCGACCGATCCGCGGGCGCCCCTGGCCGCCTTCACCCTGGGACGGGTCCTGCTGGACGAGCTCGGCAACCCGCGCGAGGCGGCGGTGGCGTTCCGGCGGGCCGAGGAGCTCGACCCCCGGGGCTCGCTCGCCGAGGACGCCCTGGCCCGCGAGGTCGAGGCCTGGTCGCGGGCCGGAGAGGCGACCCTGGCTCGGGAGAGCGCCGCGCGCTACGCCGAAGCGTACCCCCGGGGGCGCCGCCTGGGGTCGGTCAAGCGCTTCGGAGGCCTGGAGTGATCGGCCTGCGCCTGCTGGCCGTGCTGGTGGTCGCGGTCGTCGGGAGCGCCCGCACGGCGGCGTCCGAGCCCGCTACGCCCGCGGCCGACGCGCGCTCCCCGGTGTCCGCGGGCCCCCCCGTGCAGCTGCTGGTCGACGAGTGCTTGCGCGCCCACCAGGCCGAGATCCGGCGCCTCTTCGCGCTCGAGCTGCGCGCCCAGCCCATCGAGGAGGCCACGGTCGAGGAGCCCTCGGCGACCCGCGCGCGCGTCACCTGTACGCCCGACGGCGAGGTCGAGCTGCGGGTGGACGACCCGTTGACCGGCAAACGCCTGGCGCGTGCCATCGGCGTGACGTCCACCCCCGACGACCAGCGGCCGCGGCTGGTGGCGCTGGCCCTGGTCGAGCTCGTCTACGCGGCCTGGTCCGAGTTGGTGCTGACGTTGCTGCCCTCCAACAAGGCGGCGCGCGCCGACGACGGCGGGGCGCGCGAGGCCGCGGCCCAGGTCGTGCGCGAGAAGCTCGAGAAGCCGGCCACGCCCGTCGATCTGCGCCTGGCCGCCGTGGGATCCCTCCGACGGTTCGGCGGGGGCTCGACCCCGCTCTTCGGCGGCGGCCTGCGCTTCGGCGCCGAGCACGGGTCCTGGCTCGGCTGGCACCTCGACGTGCTGCTGGAGCACGGCCAGCGGGGGACCTCGTCCGGGACGATCACGTGTACGGCGTTCAGCAGCGCCGCGTGGCTCACGGCGCGCCTGCCCTGGTCGTTCGTCGACCCGTACGCCGGCATCGGCGTGCGCGGCGGCGTCGGGTGGCTCCGCGGGAAGCCCGCCGACCCGACCGTGATGGAGGGCCGCTCGGTCACCGGCGCCTTCGTCGGGCCGGCCGGGGTGGCGGGCGTGACGGTTCGCCTGCCGGCACGGCTGCTCCTCGACCTGCGCGTCGAGACCGGCTGGGTGGCGCGGCCGGTGACCGGCGCGATCGACGGCGAGGACGTCGAGGGCCTCCGCGGCGCGTGGGTGGCGGGCCTGCTGGGTGTGGGGTGGCGGCCATGAGGCGGGTGGAGCGATCGGCGATCCGTGTCCTGCTCCTGCTGCTTGGCCTGTGCGCCCAGGTGGCGTGCGATGGCGCCGGGGGAGACCTGCTCCGCACGCTCCCGACGGAGGTGGCCCCCGGCAACGACTACTGCGTGACGCGCCTCTCGATCGAGCAGACCGACCCGCCGCTCTGCTACACGACGCCCACCTGGAGCGCCATCGCGAGCGCCGACTGCGACGCCAGCGGCCTCGTGCTCCAGGTCGAGTCGCTGGTGACCGGGACGACCTGCGAGCCGGACGCGGCGGGCCGGCCCCGCTACGCCGACGCCAAGTACGCGTGCTGCCTGGCCGACACCTGCCGGCTCGAGCGCCAGGGCGACGGCGTCACCTGCGCCGACGTCGGGACTTGGGTGACCGCAGCCGAGCGCGCCTGTGCTCTCTCGAACCTGGTCCTGCGGGGGCCGCTGGCGTGGGAGGCGTGCTTCGACGGCGTCTCGTTCTCGGCCGTCACGTACGGGTGCTGCGCCGAGTAGCTCGCACCCTCACCACAGGTACTTCTTCACCTCTTTCCGCCGGGCCCGCCCGTCGAGGATGTGCACGGTGCGCAGCTTCTTCAGGCGCTCGGGATCGAGGCGACCGAGCGGCACGTGGACCAGGCGGCGCCCCAGGCGCTTCGCGACCGCCTGCATGCGCGCCGAGGGCGGCTTGGCGGCCACGTGCAGCACGTTGCGACGCTTGGCGTAGTCGAGGGCGGCCAGCGTCAGGATCTCGCCGGGGGCGTCGGTCAACTGGCGGTACTCCTGGATGCGCCACACGTCGTACAGCTGCATGGGCGGCGTCAGCATCATGAGCCCGCCGTACTCGGCCCGGAAGATGCCGGGGCCGACCACGTTTGCGTCGGGCGCCGTCGAGTAGAACGCCATGTCGGACTCGTTCTGGTGCTCGCCGAGCCAGGTCATGCGGAAGGGGTAGCGGTGCGCCGCGTCGTCGAGGTCGAAGACGATCACGATGGCGTCGGCGTCGCCGGGCGACGTGCGTACCTCGCGCACCCACAGGCGGCCGTCGTCGACGCGGCGCAGCGTCTCGCGCAGGTCGAGCCCGTCGAGCAGGCTGGCCGTGAAGGGTTCGCTGCGCCACAGGTCCCCCTCGAGGAAGCCGGGTCCGCGCGTCTTCAGGGCGTTCGCGAAGCGCTCGATCTCGATGTCCTCGGGTGGGTACGAGACGATCGTGGCGTCGTCGAGGGTGCCGTTCCACTCCCCCGGATCGCCAACGGTGGGCCGGCGGCGCACGGGGAAGCGGTGCAGGCGACGCAGGGTGCGGGGCACGTGCCGGTTCAGGCGGATCGAGCGGGAGCCCAGGCGCAGCTCGGCCGCCGAGAGGTGCGTGGAGGGCAGGTCGGTGACCTCCTGCTGCCACGGGTAATAGGTGGCGAGGCGCATGACCTCGAAGGCGTAGTTGTCGTCGACGGCGCCACGGGCGGTCGCCAGCAGCTGGTAGAGGTCGGGCAGCAGGCGTCCTTCGGCGCGCGTGTACTTGGCCAGGAAGTGGTCGAGGCCCCTGCGCTGCCAGGGGAGCACCTCGAGGTCGGTGGTGCGCCGGTACAGCCCCTCGGCCTCGCGCAGCAGGGCCGTGAGCGCCTGCCAGCGGTCGAGCCCGTCGTACAGGTCGGTGACCACGCGCGCCTCGGCCGCCACGTCGACGAAGGCGCGGCGCACGGCCTGGGCCTCGGTCTCGGGGGCCTCGCCGTCGATCACCCGCAGCCGGCCCGGGACGCGGGGGTCGTGCGCCGCCGGCCGGGTGCCCGCGTCCGGTTGGGTCGCCGCGTCGGGCAGGGGAGGGGGCAGGGTGCGACGGGCCTCGACCAGCGCGTCGAAGACGGGCGCGTGCGGCACGACCTCGGGCAGCGACTCGGGGTGCAGGTTGAAGAGCACGGGGTGGTGTACGCGATCGCGGTGCATCGGCAGTGGCGCCTCGTCGGCCAGCGCCTGTTCGATCCCCGCCACGTGCACGAGGCCGACCACCGCGACCGCCGAGCCCGCCTTCTGGACCAGCGCGCGCAGCCGGTGGGCCATGACGATCTCGCGCAGCCGATCGGTCGGCGACAGGGCCTCGGCGTGTGCGGGCCCGCTCTCGGTGCGCCACAGCTCGTAGAAGCGCGCGAGCCCCAGGTGGCGCAGGGCGTAGGGATCGGGCAGCGCGTCGTCGAAGGCCTCGGACAGCGGGACGTTGGCGTCGATCGCCGTCCAGGCCAGCCCCAGGTCGTCGGCCGTGCGCGCGGCCTCGACGATGGGTTCGGCCGGGTGGATCACGTGGGCGTACGTCTGCTTCTCGTCGTCGTCGTGGACCAGCACGCTCCACTCGGGCAGGCGGGCCAGGGCGCGCGCGAACTCGTCGACCACCGCCGGCGCCAGCTCGAGGGCCACCACGCCCGGGCGCGCCTCGCGCAGCAGCCGCGCCACCGCCAGGGCCGCCTCGGGGGCGTGGTGCACGATGGGGGCGTAGACCAGGCCGGGCAGCGCCCGGCTGGGGACACCCAGGGTGGCGGCGGGGTTCTCCATGGGGTGGGGCTCTACCGCTGTTCGGGGTCCACGTCGAGGATACGGCGGAACGCGAGCTTCAACGCGTCGCGCTGCTCCATGCCCCGGGCCATGAGCTTGGCCGCATAGCGCCCCAGGTTGATGCCGTCGCGCACGGACCAGGGCAGGTCGTCGGCGTGGCCTTGCTGCAGGCGCTGGACCACGTAGCGGGCGACCTCGTCGGTGGTGAAGGGCACCTCGGCCTTCAGGATGCGCAGCTCGTCGTCCGCGTCGGGGAAGTCGACGAAGATGCGCGGCTGGATGCGCGAGTGGATGTACTCGGGCAGGTCGAAGGTGCTGGCGTCCTCGTTCATGGTGGTGACGAAGCGGAAGTCGGGGTGCGCGTGCAGCCGTACGCCCGCCACGATGGACTCGACGTAGCGCCGGCGGTCGAGCAGCGGCACCAGCGACGCCCACGAGCGCTCGCTCATGCGGTTGCCCTCGTCGAGCACGAGCACGCCGCCCGTGAGCATGGCCGAGACCACGCTGGAGGCCATGTAGCGGATGGAGCTGCCCTGGCCGATGACCGGGGTGACCACCAGGTCCTCGGGGCGGGTGTCCATGGTGACCTGGAACAGGTACACGGGGCGTCCGAGCAGGCGCGCCGCGGCGCAGGCCAGGGTGGTCTTGCCGGAGCCCGGCTGGCCGACGAGGCGGGGGTTCAGCGGGTAGTCGCGCTCGTCGACGGTGCTCCAGGCCGCCACCAACTGGTGCAGCGGCTCGGGCTGGCCGATCCACTCGAAGGCCAGATCGACGGGGCGCGTGAGGTGCAACTCGACGCCCGAGACCGTGACGGTCGCGGGGGGGGACGCGGGGGCGGGCTCGCGCACGGTGGTCCTCGACGGCTTGGCTATCCCGCGGAGCCTACTCGCTTCGCCACGATCCCATCAATGAACTTCTCGGCGAAGTCGAGCGAGAGCAGGAACTTGTCGTAGTCGACGTTCTCGGGCGTGTCGGTGGGCCAGTGGTAGTGCCGCGGCGCGCCGATCTTCGGGTCGACGCACGTCAGGCACAGGCCGTCCCAGCCGTGAGCCAGGAAGGCGGCCACGTCGGAGCCACCCACGGGCACGGCGAAGCCCGTGACCTCGGCGAAGCGCGGCTCCGAGGCCGCCACGTCGCGGGCGACCTGGCACAGCCACTCGGGGGCGTGCAGGCGGCGGACCTCGCCCTCCCACTCCAGGAACTGCAGGTCGCCGTTCGAGATCGTGTCGAGGCCGACGATGACGGTCTTCTTCGGGTCCCACGTGCCCTTGAAGTCACGGGCCATGGCGTCGCCGCCGCCGAGCGAGGCCTCTTCGCAGCCGGCGGCCGCGAACACGATCTCGACGTTCGGGGGCTTCTTGGCGGCCAGGCGGCGGGCCAGCAGGGGCTGGGCCACGCAGGCGGTCAGGTTGTCGGCCGCGCCCGGCACGACCTGGTTCTTGATCACCACCTGCAGGTTGACCAGCAACGCGATGAGCGCCGGCGCCGTGAGGGCCCACTCGAGGGGCCGGAGCGGCCACGACAGCGGCCCCGTGACCATCTTCACGAGGTCGAGGCCGGCCAGCGCCAGCTGCGCGTGGGTGGCCATGGCCAGCGAGCGCGTGAAGTACTCGACGCCGAAGGGCGCCTTGCCCGTGAAGGCCTTGATGAACGCGGGATCGAACAGCCAGCCCGTGAAGGCGGCGTCGACGTGCGACAGGACGACGAGGCGCAGCTCGGGCTCCCCCTCCGCCGGCAGGGTGCCGAGCAGGTTCTGCGAGGGCTTCCAGGGGAAGAGGCGGCGCAGCAGGTAGGCCTTGCGCGTCGACTCGAGCCAGTACGAGCCGCCCGCGGCCAGGTGCATGAGGAAGCCCGCCGCGGGCGCCACCTGCGACACGACCGTGCCGAGCGTGCCCAGGCCGAAGTGCAGCGCGAGGTTCGCGTAGAGGTTGTCGTTGAACGTGAAGTCGTGTCGGGAGAGGGCCAGGCCCGCTTTCTGGAACTCGACGCCCAGGATCTCCTGGGCCCGGCGCTCGTCGGCGCTGGTGGGCTGACGGCGCGGGCACTCGGCCACGATGCGCATCATCAGCTCGCGGGCGTAGGCCTGCTCCTCCTCGGGCTTCAGGACCGCCACGGGAATCGCCATCGTCGTCTCCGTCATGCAGGCACCCCGCGCGCATCGTATCGAACGGTCGGGGGCGATGCATGGAAATTCGTCGGACGATTGAGCCGCCCCGGGGGCGTCAGAAAACTGACGCTGTGCGTCGCGGGGGGAATCGTTTCGAAACCATCGGTCGTGGCTTCGTATTCCCGCGTTTCGAGCGCGCCGTGGGCCGCGCGCGGCGTTCTTTGGTTTGAGCTTCGCGGGCGAATCCCGTAAGGTGCGACCCTGTTGCCCTGGCCGAAGGGAGGGTCCCCTGGACACTCGAAAGTTCACCCCGACGTTGTTGCTGGCGAGCTCGCTGTTCGCGCTGGTGGTCCTGGCGGGCGTTCGCCCCGCCGCGGCCGAGGAGGCGTCGGTGACGACCGGCGTGACCGCCTCGACCTCCGAGGTCGCCGGCTCGCAGCTCCCCAAGGCGCCCTGGCGCGGCTCAATGCTCCTGCTGCGCAACGAGGTGAGCCTGCTCACCTTCGACAAGGGCGCCGAGCTCACCTACAACCCCTACGATGCGCTGGCCTTCACGGCCTGGCCCCGTTGGTGGTTCAACGACATCTTCTTCGTGCAGGGCCGCGTGATGCTGACGCACGAGTTGACCAACGCCGACGACACCACGAACCGCGGCGAGACCGTGGTGAGCGACGTCAGCCTGGGCGGCGGCGCGTCGCGCTTCTGGACGATCCCCGTCGTGGGCATCGACCTGAGCGCCGACGCGGGCGTGGTCTTCCCGTCCAGCAAGGAGTCCCAGGCGCGCACGCTGGCCGTGGGCGTGTCGGGACGCGTGATGCTGGGGAGGCACTTCGATCTCGTCGAGGGCTTCGACGTCGTGTACTCGCTGCAGGCCAGCAAGGGCTTCTACCGCTACACGACCGGCGAGCTCGAGTCCCCGCTCATCTCCGGGTGCAGCGGCGACGGCTCGTGCGAGCGTTTTTCGAACACCGGCGTGCGCAATCCGCGCTTCGGCCTGGTCAATCGCCTGGACGTCTCGTTCGACTTCCTGACGTGGATGGGCCTCGAGCTGTCGGCCATCCACCGCATGTCGTTCCTGCACCCCGCCCAGGACGACGATCCGCGCGTGTCGTACGTGCCGCAGAAGCCCTCGAACGATCGCCAGACGATCGAGTTCGAGGGCAACCTGCGCGTGCGCCCCATGAAGAGCCTCGAGCTGGCCCTGGGCGTCAGCTCGCTGGCTCCCATCCAGTCGCCCGACTCGTCGCTCTACACGCCGTTCATCAATCGGTACACGATGGGCTTCGTCGAGGTTCGCGTCCTGATCGACGGTCTCGTCGCGCAAATCGTCCCCGGTACGTACGCGGAATAGGAGGAAGAGGATGAAGAAGCTGCTCACCCTGTCGGTCCTGGTCCTGGTGTTGGCCGCCGCCTGCGGCAAGGAGCGCGCGCCCATCGATCGCGTGCAGCCGTTCGCCCTGCAGAAGTCGTTCTTCGTGGGCGAAGACTTCCAGGATCCCTCGGACGATCCGGAGTTCTGGTTCCAGGCCACGCTGGTCGACGTCGGCTACGGCGCGTCGCAGGACGGCCTGTTCACGTCGACCTACGCGCAGCCCGTGTCGCGCATCCGCTGGGAGATCACCGAGGACTACCTGGTGGGTCGCCTGGCGTACGAGCGCATCCAGGGCTCGGACGGCAAGGGCGTCGGCGGCCCGGTGCAGGATGGCGTGATCGTCGCCACGTTCCGCATCGACAGCCAGTTCGACATCGCCAACGGCTACAACCCGACCACCGGCGAGCAGCTGAACGTCGTCGAGGAGAACACGACCGACCGGCCGTGGAACGAGCGCCAGTACATGCGCGTCGACTTCTCGCGCAACGAGAACACCGACTCGTACGACTTCGACATGCTGTCGATGCTCGGCATCTACGGCGGCGTCACGTACGAGCCGCTGGCGTACTACGTCGACGATCCGACCAGCCCCGACGCGCCGCGCTTCGACCTCGAGACCGGCTACTTCGACGTCACCAACAAGGCCTTCGCGCAGCCGGGCGTCGTCGATCTCAGCCACCTGGGCTGGGGCATCGACTCGTTCCCGGCCTGCTTCCTCGACGCCGACTTCTTCGGCGGCTCGGGCCCGGCCGGCAACTGCAACCCCGTCGAGCTCACGATCCGCATGTCCTTCCGCAAGGTCGAGGACCACGACTACGAGCCCGTCGAGTGGGACGGCTACCGCTTCCAGGCGTACGGCGGCTTCACCACCGACCGCTCGGGCTACGCGCGGAACTACGGCATGACCGACGCGCTGTGGCACCGCTTCCTGAACCGCTACCAGATCTGGGATCGCTCGCACTACTACAAGGATCCCGAGGCCATGACCGGCGAGGTCGCGTGCTTCACGCCCGACACCACGCCCTACGGCTCCGATCCGCACCGGGACGAGAACGGCGACGGCACCGAGGACGAGTGCGCTTCCGTGGGCAAGGGCTCGCGCTGCGACACGTTCCGCCAGCGCTGCACGCTGCCCTTCGCCGCGCGCAAGCCCGTCGCCACGCCCTGGTACTACACGAGCGGCTCCGACCCGAGCTACTTCGACTCGACCGAAGCCGCCGCCCACGAGTGGGACGTGGCGCTCCGCACCGCCGTCCGCACCGCGCAGTACGCCGAGTGCGTGGGCCAGAAGGGCGCCGACTGCGACGCGAAGTTCCCGATGTACCAGGGCCAGCAGGACGAGAACGACGACGCGATCGCCTTGGCGCGTGAGGTCGACGACTGCCGCCACGGGGTGAGCCACAAGGACCTGAAGGGCGACGAGGCCAAGTGCAAGGCCGTGGCCGTCGACGTGGCCAAGAAGCGCGGCTATTCGGCCGGCGTCGTGTCGATCGCCCAGATGAAGGAGATGATCGTCCTGTGCCACAGCCCGGTCGAAGCCGGCGATCCCGAGGTCTGCGGCTCGCCCCGCCTGCCCGACGGCATGAGCTCCAAGGACTGCTACGAGGCCTGGAACGCGGGCGACCGCGGCACCCTGGCCACCTGCGACGAGGCCCTGACCGTACGCCGCGGCGACCTGCGCTACCACCAGGTCAACGTCATCCCCGAGCCGCAGGTGCCGAGCCCCTGGGGCATCATGGTCGACACCAAGGACCCGCTCACGGGCGAGACCATCGCGTCGAGCATCAACGTGTGGTCGTACGTGAACGACCTGTGGGCGCGCGGCACCATCGACCGCCTGCGCTACATCAAGGGCGAGATCCCCGTCGAGTCGCTGACCGAGGGCAAGGACGTGGGCGACTGGTCGCAGGCCGCCGAGGCCGCGTCCGGCGGCGGCACGCTGCCGATGCTGACGGCCGCCGAGCGCACCCGCATGCTCGAGGAGTTCTCGCGCGCGTCGGTCGACGACGCCTCGGCCGTGCCCGCGACGCCGCTCGTGCTCGACCCCGCCACCCTGAAGGCAGTCAACAAGCTGAACGACCAGTTCAAGGGCGTGATGGCCTCGTCCGACGCGGCCTCGACGATGAGCCCCGTCTACATGGCGCGCGCCGAGCGTGCCCGTGGCAGCGACATGGAAGCGCAGCTGCTGACCCCCGCCGTGCGCCAGTTGACCGGCACCGAGTCCCTGCCCCTGTCGGGCACGGCCCTCGAGGTCGCGTCGCCGCTGCGTGCCGGCAACCCGACCTTCCTGCGCGAGATGCGCCGCCTGCAGGAGAACGCGTTGGCCGAGCGCGGCGCGTGCATCCTGCGCGAAGCCGACGCCCCGCTGGGCCTCGCTCCGCTGGCCGACATCCTCGAGGCCAAGTTCGGCGCCTTCAACCCCAACGATCCCCTACCCGTGCAGGAGGCCCGCGCCCGGAAGATGCAGACGTTCGTCGCGCAGCGCGCGCAGACGTCGGTCATCGCCCACGAGATGGGGCACTCGGTGGGCCTGCGCCACAACTTCGTGAGCTCGTCCGACGCCTGGAACTTCCGCGCCCAGTACTGGCAGCTGCGTACGCGCAACGGCCTGGTGACCGAGCCCTGCGCCAACCTGGTGGCCGACGGCTCGACGTGCGTGGGTCCGCGCTACTTCGACCCCGTCACGACGAACGAGAAGAACAACCTGATCTGGATGTGGATGGACTCGTCGATCATGGAGTACGCGGGCGAGACGACGCAGGACTTCATGGGCATCGGCGCCTGGGACTTCGGCGCGACCCGCATGTTCTACGGCGACGCCGTGGCCGTGTACCGCGACGACGCGTACAAGCTGGGCACCAATCGCGCGAGCCTCGCGCTCTCGAAGATGGACAACTTCGGTGGCATCCTCGGCATCTCGTACCGCGACGGCGAGGAGGACCTGCACTACTCGCAGCTGCAGAACAAGGTCGAGCTGATCAAGGACTGCGCCGAGGTCGATCCCAACGCCTTCAAGCCCGCCGGCTACGACGAGGCCACCTACGGCGCGTGGCACCCCGTGCTCGACGGGCAGCTCGTGCAGGTCGACGGTCGCTGGACCCGCTGCAAGCAGCCCACGGTCGACTACGTGCGCTGGAACGACCTGTCGATGCCCGCCGGCACCACCGAGTACTTCCGCGGCGACCGCGCCGTCGACGCCAACCTGCGCGTGCGCGTGCCGTACGGCTTCGCCACCGACCGGTGGGCCGACCTCGGCAACCTGTCGGTCTACCGCCACGACAACGGCGCCGACGCGTACGAGATCTTCGACTTCCTGGTCACGCAGCAGGAGGTGAACCACATCTTCGACAACTACCGCCGCGGCCGGCACACGTTCAGCGTGAGCAGCGCCTCGAACCGCACGCTGACCCGCTACAACGAGAAGATGCGCGACGGCGCCAAGGGCCTGACCCTGATGCGCAACGTGTACAAGGACTTCGCCCTGGCCCAGGGCTACAACTTCGACCAGTTCTGGCCGTCGATCGCCCCGCTGTTCTTCAAGGACAACATCCTGGCGTCGTCGATGGTGTTCGATCACTTCACGCGCACCCTGACCCGTCCGCAGGCCGGCGCGCACTTCAAGATCTACGGCACGGCCTACCTGCACTCGGCCGACGACTACACCGGCACCGCCGGCGCGACGCTCGTGACCATCCCGAACGGCGCCACCGGCAAGTTCGGCACCATCCAGCCCGGCGGCCGTCCCATCGAGAACCGCCTGGCCGAGACCATGGGCGAGTACGACAGCGAGTACACCGTCAACTGCGGCTCGTACTACGACAAGATGTGGGCGCCCATGCTCTTCTCGGAGTCGGCCGACAACTTCATCTCCGACTCGCGCATGGACTTCGTCGACCCGCGCTACCGCTCGTGCTCGCTGGCCGACCTGTTCCCCGAGGGCTACCGCCGCCTGCTCGGCAACATGCTGACCGGCGACAACTTCATCAAGGGGCCGCGCGTGGTGGCCGACTCGGCCGGCAAGCCGCAGGTCGACGAGAAGTACGGCTTCCCGACCGAGGGCCTGGCCTGGACGTCGTGGTGGGGCGATGCGCCCAAGGTGTGCTTCCCGAACGACGGCAGCCCGATCTGCACGTCGTACGGCGAGGACGACGCCCAGTTCGGCGGCGCCCAGGCGCCGAACACCGCCGTCATCGACCCGCAGGTGGGCTGGGAGCAGCAGAAGTTCCTGATCGCCATGACGCTCCTGTACCTGCCCGAGAACCAGAAGCAGACCTGGATCAACCAGCTGAGCATCTGGGAGCTGGGCCAGGACGCGGATCCGGGCTTCCAGAACCGCATCGAGTTCCACCACCCGAACGGCCGCGTGTACGTGGCCCAGACGTCCGGCAAGGAGACCCTGTTCGGCCGGTCGGTGCAGAAGGGCATCGCGGCGCGCATGCTCGAGTACGCCAACGAACTGCTGTCGCAGGCCTACGTGACCGAGGACGGCCCTGACCTCGACAACGACGGCAAGCCCGACTGGTACCTGCCGTACCTGAACCCGACCACGGGGCAGCCGGCCGTGAAGTTCGACCCGACCGTCGCGGGCATCGAGGACGGCTACGTGAAGCCGAGCGGCGTCGAGGGCTGCAACCCGCAGGACAGCTCGGCCTGCACCTGCGCCGCGAACCGCAAGTGTCTCGAGCTCGAAGACTACGTGTCGGTGCCCTTCTTCCTGCGCCAGGCGCTCCAGGCGTACGGCATCGGCGTGAGCCCCAAGGGCATCTACAACTAGCCCGGCACGTCAGGTTCTGGCCCTCCTCCCCGCTTCCCGATACCATCTCGTTCGACGGTCCGTTCCGGAAGGTCCATGCCGACGTCCCAGCGCGCCCTGCTCGTCGAGTTCGTGAACGCCGACCAGCACCCCGGCCGCGTGGCGTTCTCCTTCCCGGTGTTGAAGGGCTTCCTGGCCCGCGAGGGCGTGCCCACGCGCTGGGTGCGTTTCGGGCTCAGCACGACCAACCTGCTGGTCAACGATCGCGACGAGGTCACCCTCGGCGACGCCGAGTTCGCGACGCTGTCCGAGCTCGTCCGCGACCACCGTCCGAACCTGGTCCTCTTGACCGATCGCCTCTACGAGGCGCAGCTCGACGCGTTGCGGCCGTTGGTCCCCGACCTTGCGGCGGTGGTCGTCGGCTCGGACGAGCCCGTACTGCCCGGCCTGCCCCCCTACCGCGGGCTGCGCGAGCTGGACGACCCCGCCTTCGTCCCCGGCTACGACTGGGAGCCCGGCAACGCCGCGGCGCGGGCCAAGGAGATCGACAACACCTACCTGCTCACCCGTGAAACCTGCGGGTACAACGCGCGCGTGGCCGCCAACCCCGTCTACGCCGGCTGCGACGACGTGCGGGTGCTCGAACGGCGCGGCTGCGCGTTCTGCTCCAATCGCTCCGAGTCCGGCGCCGCCGAGGGGCGCGCCGATCCCGACTGGCTGGTGCGCCAGATCCGGGCCGCGGCGCTGCGGTCGAGCCCCGACGCCCACCCCGGCGGCTTCCTCCTGCCGCGCGTCGAGCGCCCGGCCGTGCTCGAGGCCTGCGCCGAGGCGCTGGCCGACACGGGGCTGATCGCGACCACCGAGCTGCTGCTGGCGGTGCGCGCCGACCACGTCGACGGGCTGGCCGCTTTCCTCCGCGGATGGTTCTCGCGCTTCCCCGCCTCGCCGCTCCGCGTGGGCGTCTACGCCTGCGGCATCGAGAGCTTCGTCGACGAGGATCTGCTGCGCTTCAACAAGGGCCTGACCGCGGCCCACGGCCTGCACGCCGTCGAGACGCTGCGGGCCCTGGCGGCCGAGCTGCCCGGCCGCTTCTGGTACTCGGGCCTCACGTTCATCCTGTTCACGCCCTGGACCACCCTGGCGACGCTGCGGGTCAACGTGGAAGCCTTCGTACAGCTCGGCTTCGTCGAGGCGCGCAACGTCTTCGAGTCGCGCCTGCGTCTCCACCCGGGACTGGCCATCACGGCGCTCGCCGAACGTGATGGTCTGCTGGTCGACGACGAGCCCGATCCGCTGCTGGTCATGAACCGCCGCAAGCTCTTCGAGAGCGAGCGTCCCTGGCGTTTCCTCGATCCGCGCGTGCGACCGGTGTGCCAGGTGGCGTTGCGCTTCGACGTGCGCGAGGGCGTGGCCGACGATCCGCTCACCCTCGAGGTGCGCGCCGCGCTGGCCGACCGGCGCCGGTTCACGTCGCAGCTGGATCGCCTGCGCTTCCTCCTCGACCTGGTCGAGGTCGCCGCCCTGCGCGACGAGCCGTTCGAACCCTCCGAGCTGCTGGCGGCCGCGCTCGCGCGCTACCGGCAGCACCACGCCGAGGTCCTGCCCACGCCGTCGCCCGCCGCGGCCGAGCTCCAGCGCCTGCGCCGGCTGGTCGACGCGCTGGTGGGCGTGGTACGGGCGCGCCCCGAGTCCTTCCCCACGCTCGCGCTCGAGCCCAAGGGCGTCGGGACCGACGGCGCCGTTCGGCTCCGTGCCCGCCTGGGCGAGCGTACGTACGACCTGGCCGTGACCGCGCCCCGCGCGGGGCAGCCCTGCCTGTTCCAGACGCACCTGTTCGCGGTGTCGCACGCGGCCGACACGCCGGTGCCCGCCGTCGATCAGCGGCGCCTGCGCCAGGTGTTCGAGGTGGTGGAGCGGGCGCTCCTGAAGCGAGCGGCCCGGGAGTAGCGCGGACGGAGCGCCGAGCGGCTACCTGGCCGCGTAGAGCGCCTCGAGCCCGGCCCCGAAGCGCTTCATCACCTCGCGGCGCTTCAGCTTCAGGGTCTGCGTCAGCATGCCGTTCTGCAGCGTGAAGTCCTCGTCGACCAGCAGCACCTTGCCGGGGATCTCGTAGCCGCCGAAGCGTCCCTTGAGGTGGGCCTTGAACGCGTCCTCGAAGAATCGGGCGGCCTCGGCGCTGGCGGCCAGCCCGGGCAGGTCCGCGGGCAGCGCCTTGCCCTTCTCGTCGTGGGCCAGCCCCTCGAGGTTCGGCACCACCAGCGCCACGTTGAAGGGCTTGCCCTCGCCGTGGATCATCACGTTGGCCACGATGGGGAGCAGCTTCAGCTCTTCCTCGATGGCGGCCGGGAACACGTACTTGCCGTTCTCGAGCTTGTACTGCTCCTTGATACGGCCGGTGATGAACAGGTAGCCGTCGTCGTCGAGGCGGCCGCGGTCGCCGGTGCGGAAGCCGCCGTCGGGGGTCATGACCGCCGCCGTGGCCTCGGGCTTGTTGTGGTAGCCCTGCATCACGTTGGGGCCGTACACGACGATCTCGCCGTCGCCCAGGGCCGGGTCGCCGTACTGCGTGTCGATCACCACCTTGCACTGGTCGATGGGGCGCCCGACGCTGCCGAACTTGAAGCCCAGCGGGCCGTTCATGGTGACGGCCGGCGTGGTCTCGGTCAGGCCGTAGCAGTCGTACACGTAGATGCCCATGTCGGCGAAGAACGCGGCGATCTCTGGGTTCATGGCCGCGCTGCCGCTCATCGAGCTGGCCAGCCGGCCGCCGAAGCGCGCGCGCACCTTGGACAGTACGATCTTGTCGAGCACCCTGAACGCCACCTCGAGCCCCAGGTTGGACTCGCCCTTGGCCCGGCCCAGGCGGCGCTTGCGGGCCACCTTCATCGCGGTGTCGAACAGCACCTTCTTGGCCCCGCCCTCGTGCTCGACCTTGGTGCGAATCCCCGCATGGATGCGGTTGAACACGCGCGGCACCGAGATCAGGAAGTTCGGGCGCACCTTGCCGATGTCGTCGAGGATGGTCTGCGGGCTGCCCATGAAGCCCGTGGCGCCGCCCAGGTGGATGCCGCAGTACAGCTCGGCCGTCTGCCCGTACGAGTGCGCCCAGGGCAGGATCGAGAGCCCGACGGTCGACTCGTCGAGTTGGCTCATCATCTTGACGCCCGCGTGCACGTTCGAGGTGAAGTTGCCGTGGCTGAGCAGCACGCCCTTGGGGTCGCCGGTGGTGCCCGACGTGTAGATGAGGCAGGCGGTCTCCTGGGGCGTGGGCTTCTGTGACGGGACGGGCGCGGCGCGGCCGGCGGCCTCGAGGGCCTCGAGCGAGCCCTCGCCCTGGCCGTCGATCAGCACGAGGTGCTGCAGGCGCGGCAGCTCGGCCTGGAAGGGCTTCACTTTCTCGAGGATCTCGGGCTTCGACACGAACAGCACGCGCACGTCGGCGTCGCCCAGCACGTAGCGCCACACGTGCGGCAGCTCGGCCTCGTACATGGGCACGAAGCGTGCGCGCAGCCCGTACGTGGCGAAGGCGGCCACGGCCCACTCGACGCGGTTGTTGGCGATCAGGCCCACGGCGTCGCCCGGCCCCACGCCCAGCTTCGCGAGGCCCGCGCGCACGGCGTCGACGCGCGCCGCCACGTCACCGAACGTGATCCAGTGGTAGTCGCCCGAGCCGTTCCGGGTGCCGAACAGCGGGCGATCCCCGTTGCGGCCGACGCTCTCCTCGAACAGATCGACCAGGTTGTCGGGCTTGGTGTACGTGAAGGTGGCCTTGCCATAGGACGTGAGCGCCATGGATGCCTCCGGCGAGGGGTGGTTTCTGGAGCGCGGTCGATTGGTTGTAGCGCACGAGGCACTTGTCCGACAAGAGGCGAAGCGCGTCTACGAGACGGTCGCGTCGGATTTTTTTCGGGGTAGGGCGTAGGGGCGCCGCTTGCCGCGCCCGGGGGCCGGAACGTACGGCGGGCTAGAACGTCCAGGTCGCGGAGGCCTGCAGGAACATCGGCGCGCCGGCGCCCGACAGCACGTACGGCCCGCGGGCCAGGTAGCCGGGGTCCAGCTCGAAGTCGAGGAAGAAGTGCTGGAACGTGAGGCCCATGCCCAGCGTGTAGTAGTAGGCGGCCTGCGGGGTCTGGTTGCCGATCTTCGGGACCAGGCTGTACTCGGTGGTCACGACGGTCTTGCCGTCGGGATCGTCGTGCACGACCTTGGTGGTCTTGTCCTCGATGAGCTTCACGAACGCCGCGCGCAGCACCATCCAGTCGAGGATCTGGTACTCGATGCCCGAGCGGATGGAGGGCAGCGCGAACGTCGAGACGGTGGTCTTGTCCATGACCTCGTCGACCGTGGTCTTCTCGTCCATCTTCGAGTACTCGATGGCCGGCGCGATGTAGACGGTCATGCCCGCCATGGGGGTCAGCATGACGGCCACGCCGAACTCGAGGTTCATCATCGAGGCGGCGCGGTGCACCTCGAACTCGGGGTCGAGGCTCGAGGCATCCGAGGACGCGCGGGTCTGCGTGCCGCTGATGGAGCCCGAGTTGACGTAGAACATCGGCACGATGGCCCAACGGGCCGAGAGCACCCAGTTGGCGCGCGTGACGAACTCGATCTCGTTGCCGGTGCCGAGGCTGCCGGGGAAGCTGACCATGTCGGGCTTGAACGCGTAGCCGTGCGCGCCGTACTTCAGGGCGGCGTCGACGGTGATGCGCGAGAACTTCAGCGAGCCGCCGAACTGCAGGCCGAGCTCGTGCACCTTGAAGGCGTCACTCTCACGGTCGATGTCGGCGTCGAAGGGGCTGACCTCGGTCCAGGCCGGCGAGCGGTCATAGGTGGCCGAGCCGTACAGGATGTGCAGGCCGACCGAGCCCCAGTCGAAGGCGCGGCCCAGGAAGATGTCCCACGAGCGGTTGGCGGCGGAGCCGGCCGGGTCGAAGGGGATCTTGCCGGTGGCCAGGTCGAAGCCCTCGGCGAACAGCGAGGCCAGCGTGTCGTTGTAGTCGCTGGCCCACACGCCGAGCACGATACCCCAGTACGTGTTCAGGTGCAGGTGGCCGGAGATCTCGGACAGCACGGGATCGAGCGGCTTCACGAACGTCTTGTTGGTGGCCTTGCACACGTCGAGGCCGAACTGGTCGGCGAACTCGGCGACGAGCTGCGGGTACAGGCGGACGCTCGACTCGTCCTTGAAGTACCGGCCGCCCTCGCCCAGGGTGTGGACGCGGGTGAACGAGGCCAGCGCCGTCGAGGCGAACCCGCCGACGACGATGGCCACTACGATCAACTTGACGAAACGCTGCATGAAAGACCCCCCAAAAGTCTGGTCGAACTCGGGCGGAGTCTGTCCACGACAACGTGCGTTGTCAACGATTTTTGAACGCGAGCCCGCGGCGTTACCGCCCTTCGAAGAGGCGCTTGGCGAACTCGGGGTCGAGGGGCGTTTGCAGGATCTTCTCGGCGGCCGCCTTGACGTCGTACTCGAAGCGCCGGAACTCGACCGAGCCCACGTCGGCGTCGTAGATGACGTAGCAGCCGCGGGGGTCGCGATCGCGCGGTTGCCCGACGCTGCCCACGTTCACGACGACCTTGGTGCCGTCGTCGTCGTCGGGCAGGCGCTCGCCCTTGAACTCCACGGCCTTCTTGGCGTTGAACTGGAACATGCGCGTCATGTGGGCGTGGCCGATGAACGTGACGCGCTGGAGCTTCGCGAAGAAGTCTTGCGAGCCGAGCGTCTGCGCGTGCTGGCGCGTGATGACGTAGTAGAAGTTGGACGGCAGGAACGGCGCGCCGTGGAAGAACGAGGCCTGGGCCTCGGGGACGGCGAACGAGTAGGGCAGGCGCGCCAGCCAGTGCAGGTTGTCCTCGGACAGCTGGTTGCGCGTCCAGTCGATGGCGAACTGCGCGGTCTCGTAATAGTACTCGGTGCTCATGAGGCCGAGCACTGCCGTGTCGTGGTTGCCGAGCAGCGTGACCTCGGCGAGCTCGCGCACCAGATCGCAACACTCGTTGGGGTTCGCCCCGTAGCCCACCACGTCGCCGAGGCACAGCACGCGGTCGACCTTCTGGTGCGACAGGTCGTCGCGGAAGCGCTGCAGGGCCTCGATGTTGGAGTGGATGTCGGAAAACACGGCGATGCGCATGCGGCCAATTATTCCGCTCGTGACCGGCGGGTCAAGCGTTTCCGCGCGGGCCGCGCGCGGGATCCGGGGCGGACCCGTCAATTTCCTGACGAATCCCCGTCGCGGCGTTGCCTTCGGCCCCCGATTTCCCTACGATCACATTTGTATGTTCGGGGGATCCATGCCCGCGCTCCAGCCCAGCCTCTCGCACCTCGTCGACGTGCTCCCCGCGAGCCCGTTCGCCTGGATCGAAGGCGAGGCGCGGCTCGACGATGGTGTGGCGGGCCTGGTGACGCTCTCCGACGAGCTGCGCGCGCTGCCGCTGGGGCTGGCGTTCGAGCGCCTGTCGGGCGCCATCGTGCTGGTCGAGCTCGCGGGGCCGCCCGAGCGCGCGCTGGCCCGCTGGCTCGGCGACTGGGTGCGAACCTGGAGCGACCTGGCCGACCTCCTGCAGCCCGACGAGATCACCGATTTTCCGCGCTTCGCCGTGCACGGGGTGGGCCTGGGCGATCCGCTGCCCGGGTTCACGCGGTTGTCGCTCGAGCGCCTGGCCGCGCCGACGGCGACCCCCCTGCGGGCCGAGCCGCTGCCCGAGCCGCTGCCCTTCGAGCACCTCCACCCCGACCTGCAGGCCCGCCTGGCTTGGCTGGCCGCGGTCGAGGGGCCGCTCACGACCGACGAGCTCGCGCGGCTCTCGAGGTCCGAGCACGCCACGTTGCAGCGCGAGCACGCCACGCTCGAGCGCGTGGGCTACCTCGAGGCCGGGCGCTCCGACTGGAGCCTCCGCCCCGACGCGCCGGTGCCCGCCGACGTAGTGGCCGCGGTCGGCGAGTCCGTGCGGCCGGTGCTCGAGGCTCGCTACGCCGAGACCCGGTCCCCGCTGGTCGCCGCCCGGCTGCTGCAGCTCGACCTGCGGCGCGGCCAGTCCGGCGACCCGGCGCTCGCCTTCGCGGTGTTGACCGACCTGCTGGCCGCCGGTCGCGCGGGGCAGGCCGCCGACCTGGCGCAGCGCCTGCTGACGGTCACGCCGTCCGAGCCGCGCCTGGCCGCGCTGGCCGCCCGGGCCCTGCGCGAGTCCGGCGACCTGGCCCGAGCGGCGCGGGTGCTGGCCGACGCACCGGCGTCCGACGCCGTCCGGCTCGAATTCGGCCGCCTGCGGCTGGCCGAGGGCGACGTCTCTGCCGCGCTCGCGAGCCTGGCCGACGCCAAGGGCCTCGACGCGCGCCTGCTCGAAGCCTCCACGCTGCTCGAGGCCGGTCGCGGCGTCGACGCGAATCGGGTGATGGCCACGCTGGGGCCCCTGCCTGCGGGCACCTCCGACGAGCAGCGGGCCGAGGCCGACAACCTGAACGGCAAGATCGCGCTGCACCTGGGCGAGCGCCAGGTCGCGCTGGCCGCCTTCGACCGGTTGTGCACGTCGCCGCTGCCCGTCATGCGCGCGCGCGGCTTCCACAACAAGGCGCTCATCCGCCTGGCCGAGAGCGATCACCGGCGCGCCATCGACCTGTGGCAGCGTACGCACGCCATCGCCTCCGAGGCCGGCCAGTGGTACGGCGCAGCACTCTCGCTGTACAACGTCGGCGTCGCCTACGAGTACCTCGGCAACTACGGCGTGGCCCTGCGCTTCCTGCGCGACGCGCTGGCCACCTTCCGCCGCGGCGGCTACCGCTCCGAGCTGGCGCTGGCGCTGACCGCCATCGCCGACCTATACCTGACGCTGGGGCGGCTGCGCGGCGCGCGTGGCCTGCTGCGGGCCGCGGCGGGCCTGGCTTCGGCTCACGGCCAGCAGCTGCAAGGCCTGCGCGTCCGGCTCCGCGAGGCCCGCCTCGACATCGAGTGCGGCGACCCGGCCTCCGCCCTGCAGCGCCTCGACGCGGTCGAGCCCTTCCTGCTCGAGAACGGCACGCCCTCCGATCGCGCCAACGCCCTGCTGGTGCGCGCCGAGGCGCGCCTGCGTCAGGGGGGCGGCGCCGAGTTGAAGGGCGCGCTCGCCGAGCTGCTGGCGCGCTACCGCGCGGTGCTCGACGCCGAGCAGGCGGGGCTGCTCACGCTGGTCGGTGGCGTGCTGCGACGCGACGCGGGCGCGGCCGAGGCCGGCTTCCAGGCCGTCGAGCGCACGGGCAATCCCTGGGAGGCCTTCCGCGCCGCAGGGTCCGTGGCCGACCTGTACCGCACGCTCAGCGACGAGGGCCGGCACGCGCGCTGGCGCGAGATCGCCGAGGACTGGCTGGGCCGATTCCGGCGCCGCGTACCCTCCGAGTTCGTCGGCGCCATCGAGGCGCGACCCGACGTGCTGCGCCACCGCAACCTGCGCGTGGGGTGCCTGCTGGCCGACCCCAAGCGCCTCGAGGCCCGGCGGGCCTCGCTGGCGCGATCGCGCTACCCGTGGCTGGTGGGCCAGTCGCCCGTGTTCCTCGACACGCTCGCGCGCGTCGAAGAGGTGGCGCGGCTCGATCCCTCGCCCGTGCTGCTGCGGGGCCCCGAGGGCGCCGGCAAGCTGGCCCTGGCGCGGGCGCTGCACGCGACGTCGCCCCGGGCGGCCGGTCCCTTCGTCGTCCTGCCGCGGGGCGGCGAGGCGCGCGTGCTGTCCACGGCGCTGGTCGCCGAGGCCGACGGCGGCACGCTGGTCGTGCGGGACGCCGCCGACCTGTCGGGCGTGGCCCGCGACCTCGTGACGCGGCTCGTGTCCGGCCGGTCCCACGACCGCGCGGTCGGCGGCCATCGCGGGCCCGACGTGCGGGTGGTGTTCTCGGTCGACGACGGCGCCGCCGGCGCTTCCGCTGGGCTGCACCCGGCCCTCGAAGCGGCGTCCGGGGCCATCGAGATCCGTGTGCCCGGGCTCGCCGACCGCCGCGCCGACGTGCCGTTGCTGATCGCCGCCTTCCTGGCCGAGTTGAACGCCGAGCATCGCACCTCGCGGAGCCTGTCCGCGCCCGTGCTGGCCGAGCTCGCCAAGCGCGAGGGCGCCGGCCAGGTGCGCGCCCTGCGCGACGAGGTCCACCGCGCCTACTGGGCGGGCGACGCCCCCGCCCCGCACGGCGGCGCGCGCGTGGCCGACGGCGATCCGTTCCCCATCGATCTGCACCAACTGAAGACCGACATGGAGGTCCGCTACATCCGCGAGGCGCTGGTCCGCACCGACGCCAACATCGCGGCGGCGGCCCGCCTGCTCGGGATGAAGCGACCGCGACTCTCGCAGAAGATCCGCGAGCTCGAGATCGATCTCGAGCGCTTGAGGAGGCAGCCATGAGAAGCCTGACGATCACCTTCGCCCTGGCGTGCGCGCTGGCGCTGGCCGTGTCGGGGTGCGATTACGGGGTCGCGGACGGCGAGGATCCCTCGCTGCTCGACGAGTCGTGGGGCACGGAGGAATACGGCCTGCGCGTCGACGACGAAGGCGCCGAGGGCGTCGAGGGCGTCGACGCCGATCGCTACGAGCAGGGCGTGCTCCCCGCGACCGGCGTGGTGCTGCCCGTCGGCTACGTGCAGGGGCCGAGCCCGGCGTCGTCGTCCGGTCTGCCCGTGCAGCACCCCGATCCGAAGCCCTGGAAGAAGTAACCCCCATCCCCCCGGTGGCGTCCTCCCCCGCTCCCCGTCACGTTCCCGTCGCTCTTCTCCCCCGTGCCGGAATTTGACACCTCCCGCCCGCGCCGGGATAATCCACCGCGGGGTTCCCTGCTCCGACGGAGGCCCATGAATACGTCACCGACTCCGGGCAAGCACGACGCTGGCCCCGGCCCTCGCGTTCCCGTCCTCGCTCCGCTGGCCGTCCTGGGGCTCTCGGCGCTGATCCTGGCGCTGGTCGTGCTGTCGGCCTGTTCCGGCAGCGACGGCGGTCACGACGCCGACGCCGCTGTTCCCGACGTGCACGAGATCGCCGACGTGCCGGACACCGCCGAGGTCGACGTCGACGTCGGCCCCGCGGCGTGCGAAAAGCCGACCGTGGTCCTCCAGAGCCCCGAAAAGGGCCTGATCTACAAGGGCAAGACCCGCATCAAGATCCAGGCCTCGCACCCCTGCGGCATCAGCCAGGTGCGCGTGAGGTACGACTTCACGGGCTCCGGCGCCAAGAGCGCCGACGGCGCCGATCTCGGCCTGGTCGACCTCTGCACGATCGAGAACACCGATCCCACCAAGACCCAGTTCGAGGACTGCAAGCTGGCGACGGTCTTCCCCGAGGGCTCGCGCGACAAGGAGCAGCACGACATCTCGGGAGACGACGTGCCCGACGGCCCGGTCAAGCTGCGCGTCTCGGCCACCGCCACCTGCGAGGACTGCGGCGCGACCACCGGCGTCACGGTCCCGATCCTGCTGGACAACCACGGCCCCACGGTCACGTTGGTGGCGCCCAAGCCCGACCAGGCCGAGTGCGTCAAGGACGAGCTGTACATCGAGCTGTGGGTCGAGGACACGATCAGCGGCATGGATCCCAAGGGAGTGATCGACGTCGCGGTCGACGGCAGCTCCATCGCCAGCCCCGACACCGCCGAGGCGACCAAGGCTCGTCCCTACATCATCCACCACCACCTCGAGGGCGTCACGGACGGCTCGTCGACCGTGACGGTCACCGCCGAGGACGTGCAGGGCAACAAGAGCAAGCTCGAGGTCGACGTGTGCGTGACGCGCGTGCCCACCTTCCGCATCGTGCAGAAGGTCGGGCCCCGCAACGCCTCGAACGAGTTCCTGAGCACCGAGACGCGCTGGATCGACTACGGGAAGTTCGAGATCGACGGCGAGTTGACGCCGGTCGTGCTGCTCGCGACGCGCTCGGGTGTCTACGGCTCGCTGCTCACGCCCCACGGACTGCCCCTGAACTTCAAGCAGCTCACGAACCGCAGCACCGAGTTCGTGCGCGCCGTGCCCAGCAAGATGGGCTACCCGTTCGCGATGGTCCTGGTCGAGCTCGCCGACAGCGACCAGTGGCGCTTGGCGGTCTACGAGGATCCGTTCAGCAAGGACGGGCACCCGGAGCCTCCGCCCGAGCACGCCGAGACGGCCGAGGTCGTCGAGGCGGCCGCCGATGCCGAGGTGATCGACGAGACGACCCCGGTGGCCGACGTGAAGCCGGGCGATGTCGCGACCGACGGTGCCGACGCCGCCTCGGGTCCGCCCACCTATGACTGGGCGCGCCTGATCGAGGAGCACGCCATCAGCGGCACCGTCACCGCGGCGTGGATGGGCGAGCTGATCGACCTCCCCGACGACGGCATCACGGCCGCCGACGTCGTGATCGGCACGCTCGACACCACGACCGGCCTGCAGATCTTCCGTGGCGACGAGAGCGGCAGCGGCGAGGGGTTGTTCGAGGGCACTCCCATCGAGGTGACCAGCGTCGAAGCGACCGAGTCCATCGTGGTGGCCGACGTCGACGGCGACGGTCTGCGCGACATCACGGTGGGCCGCGCGAGCGGCGAGAGCTTCCGCGGCTTCAAGCAGACGCGCCAGTACGAGGTGGGCAAGTTCTCGTGGACGCAGAACTACGTGCCGACCTGCCCGGGCGACGCCGAGGAGTTCTTCCGCGTCGCCGACATGCCGGGCCTCGACGTGGCGTCGCTGGTCGACGAGGAGCCCGGCAGCCCCGACGTGCCCGAGATCGTGGCGGTCAGCAGCGGCTTGAACACCGTGACCGTACTGCGGCGCAAGGTGTCGGGCCTGCCGATGTCGCACAACTACACGTGCCTGCCCACCACGTTCTCCCGCGAGGGGTCGTTCTACCCGATGTTGCTGGTCGGCAGCCAGCCGTCCAAGGTCATGATCCTCGATCTGAACCACGACGACCGGAAGGACCTCGTGATTGTCAACCGGGGCTCGGGCAACCTGGTCGTGCTCCCCTCGTTCGTGAACGGCGAGGCGTTCCAGGTGGCCGAGAGCGAGGGTATCTACTACAACCTGGGGGCCAACCCCTTCCGGGTGTGGAGCTTCGACCTGGACCAGGACGACTGCCCCGACCTGGTGGTGGCCCACGAGGGCACCTCGGCGTATTCGTGGCTGCGGAACCCGGCCTGCGACGGCAACCTGGTCGCCGCCGTCGACTCGCCCATGCCGATCCCGCCGGGGTTCCAGTACGCGCGCCTCGAGGGCCTCAAGTTCGGGATCGCCGACGTCGATCTCAAGCCCGACCAGTTCGACGACGTGGTGCTGCTCACCGAGCGCATCGGCGTCCCCGAGGCGCGGCCCGACGGGACCGAGACCTCCGTGAGCCACTACCCGCTGTGGTTCTTCCAGTCGCGCGGCGCCGCGGGGGACGGCGTGCAGTCGGCGGCCAAGCTGTCGGGGCTGGTGCCCAGCCTCTACGCGGGCGCCGTCACCGACTTCGCGCTCGGCAACGTCGCCAAGACCAGCCACCCCGACGTGCTGATCGCCTTCGATACGCCCGGCGGCGAGACCTCCGAGGCCGGCGTGGCCTCGATCTCGCGCGTCGCGCTGGCCGCCATGGCCTGGGCGCAGACGGGAGCGACCGGGCAGTTCGAGTCCCTCTTCGACCCGGCGCCCGCGACGACCGGAGAGCCGGGCGAGCCCGTGGAACCTGAGCCGCCCATCGTGCCGTTCTACGCCAACCCGATCTCGATCGCGCTCGGGCACGTCAGCTCGCTGACCCCCGTCAACATGGTCGACTTCGTGACCGTGCACAGCGGGAAGGGCACGCCGGGCTCCGACGGGTATACCGAGCCCATGCTGGTCTCGTACCAGGTCAACCCGAGCAGCACGGGCGCCCCGTTCACGCAGCGCGACATGAAGGTGGGCCTCGCCGATGGCGTGGGCGACGGCCCGGTCGACGCCACCATGGGCAGCGTGCTCAGCTACGAGAACCAGCTCGACGACGTGCTGGTGGCCAACCGCGGCAACCAGGACATCAGCATCTTCACGGGCTTGAACGGCGGCAACTTCTCCGACGCCATCCCGGCCTTCGGCCTGGGCGCGGATCCCCTCGCCGTCACCACCCTGTTCTGGAACGACGACTGCTTCCTCGACATCGCGGTCCTGACCAGCGAGAACCTGGCCATCGCCTATTGGAACGAGGACGCGCTGGTGTACGAGCCCGCGGCGTACTTCTACGGCGAAGACGCCTCGATCTCGCTGACCGAGGGCCAGGAGCTGATCCGTGGTGCGGTCGATTTCCTCGTGAGCGACACGAACCACGACTGCCGCGACGACCTGGTGGTCCTGAACAAGTCCACCAGCGAGGTCCTGATCTTCACGTCGACGGGGCTGAACGCGCCGGGCGACCTCCCGCCCGTCTCGCCGGTCGTCTTCCCCACCGGCGCGGGGCCGATCCAACTGGCCAAGGGCAACTTCAACGCCGACGACTGCGAGGACCTGGCCGTGCTGAACGGGCAGGGCAAGTCCATCACGACACTCATCGGCACCGCCTGCACGGAGTGTACGCGCCCCGTGCAGTGTCCGTAGGCGCGCGCGCCGCTCACTTCGCGGGCGGTGGCTTCAGCTCGACGCTCAGCACGCGCCGCTTGCCGGCCTCGATCTCGACGGGGTGGTTCCACTCGCCGTGGCGCTGGCTGTACACGCGCACGCGGTGCCGCCCGGCGGGCAGCTTCAGATCGATGACCGGCACTCCGCCCACCTCGCGCCCGTCGACCGTGACGTAGCCGAAGGGCCGCGAGTTGATGGTGAGCAGGCCGGTGCGACGGGCGGCGCGGGTCGAGGCGGCCTTCACGGCCTCGGAGACAGCCGCCACGGGCTGGTCGAAGCGCGCGGGCGGGAGCTCGCGCTCGGGGCGGCGGCGGGGCCGGGGGACGGGCTCGACCTGGGGCGGTACGCGCCACGCCAGGGCCAACTGCACGGCGCCGAACACGTCGGGGAAGCGCGGCCCCTGGTGGCCTCGCGGGCGCTCGTGGCGGGGCACGAGCACGGCGGCCGCGATGCCCCCGGCCAGGAGCGCCAGCCCCACGACCAGGGCCACGCGGGTGGCGTGTCGCTGCAGCCCCGGCAGGTTGCGGATCAGGTAGGTGGAGCGCTCGGAGAACGACTGGGTGTCCTTCAGCAGCCGGCGCACGTCGGAGGCACTCCCCAGGCGGGCCTTCGGGTCCTTCTCGAGCATGCGCGCGACCACGGTGGCCAGGTTCCGCGACACCTGGATGCGCGGATCGAGCGTCCCGAGGTTCCGCGGCACGTGGTGCAGGTGGCGGAAGACGGTCTCCTTCAGGTCGGGCGTGCGGAACGGGTTCTGCCCCGCGAGCATCTCGTAGGCCATGACGCCCAGGGCGTACACGTCGGTCCAGGGCCCCACGCCCTTGGCCTGGATCTGCTCGGGCGCCATGTAGGTGGGCGTGCCGAGCAGCAGCCCCTCGGCGGTCAGCGACTCGTCGCCCTGGATCTGCTTCAGGAGGCCGAAGTCGATGAGCACCGCGCGGCGGTCTTCGCCGTGGCCCACCAGCAGCACGTTCGAGGGCTTCAGGTCGCGGTGCACGATGCCGGCCGCGTGGCTGGCCTCGAGGGCGCGGCACAGGTCGGTGAGCAGCGGCACGACCTCGTCGGCGGGCAGGCGACCGCGCTCCTTCAGCACCTCGGTGAGGGTCTGCCCCTCCAGGTACTCCATGACGATGTACAGGTTTCCGGCGTCGTCCTCGTGGAAGTCGTGGTAGGTGACCACGTTCGGGTGCCGAAGCGCGGCGACCACCAGGGCCTCCTTGCGGAAGCGCGCACGGGCGGTCTCGTCGGAGGACAGGGCCGCGCGGATGGTCTTGATGACCACCTTGCGACCCAGCGAGACCTGCTCGGCCAGCAGCACCTCGCCGAAGCCGCCGCGGCCGAGCGTCTTCAGGATCTTGTAGCTGTCCTCGAGCTGGAATCCGCCCCCGGGCATGGCCCTACTCGAGCGGACTGCACACGAGTTGGAACCCGTCGACGAACTTGCCGGCTCCGCCGCGCACGCCCGTGGCCACGTAGCCCTTGGGGCAGTTGGCCGCGAAGGGCGTGCCGCCGTAGCCGCCCACGTGATCGGCGTAGGCCTCGCCGTCGCCGAGCTTCGGCTTGGTGCGCTCGCGCAGGGCGCGCTCGACCTCCTTCAAGGTCATGTTCTCGAGGCGGTCGGCGTTCCGAGCGTGCTCGGCTTCGTAGGCGAGGCCGGCCTTCTCGGCGTAGGACGAGCTGCCTCCCGCGGCCGTGGGGACGGCCTTGTTGGCCAGCGGCGAGGGGTTGACGACCGTGACGTTGGCCTCGGCGCCCTCGCGCAGGGACGAGAACTCGGCGGTGGTGACCACGCGCAGCGGCTTCAGCGGCTCGCGGAAGAACTCGGGCCCCTTGGGCACCGACAGGGCCACCTGGACGCCGTCGAGCGGCACGTCGTCGGGGATGGCATTGTGCGCGCCGAGCACGACCACGAACGAGCCCTCTTCGACGAACAGGAACTGGGTCTCGCTCCACAGGGGCTTGCCGCCCTTGGCTTCGCGGTGCAACCCGAAGGTGAGCCGGACCATGCCGAAGAAGGGGTGCCCGTCGGATCCCATCAGCTGGCCGCGGTAGTGGGCGGTCTTGGCCTCGGCGGCCGTGGGAGCGAGGAGCAGCGCGATCAGCCCGGCCAGGGCCAGCCGGCGCAGCAGGGAACGGTCGGTCGTCATGTCGGATCCTCCGCCAAACCGGGTAAAGGTACGATGGGCTGCCTGGGCTGTCAACCGCGCGAGACCACCGGCGGTTGACGCTGGGAGGCCGGGGGAGGTATCCTCTGCCCGACCCAGACCTGGTGGCCCGATGAAGAAAGACAACCTGGTTCGCCTCTTCCGTCGACAGGCGTGGAAGCAGCGCGAGGCGGTGGCGATCCGGCACCGGCGCGACGGCCTGTGGCAGTCCATCTCGTGGAAGCGCTGGGAGGACGAAGCCACGGCGGTCGCCTCCGGGCTGCTGGCGCTCGGCCTGAAGCCCGGCGAGACGGTCGGCCTGCTCTCGCACAACTGTGGCGCGTGGCTCGTCTCCGAGGTGGGCGTCCTGATGGCCGGCGGCGTGCCCGTCCCCATCCCGATCGGCCTGACCGAAGCCGAGCTCGGCCACGTGATGACCGACAGCCACGCGCGCATGGTCCTGGTCGACGCGCCCCATAACCTGGTGCGGCTGCAGCGCGCCGTGGCGGGCGCCGAGCTGCCCTTCGACAAGGTGGTGGTGTTCGACGACGAGGGCATCGTCCCGGCGGGCGAGCGCAAGGGCGACACCTACGGCCTGACCGAGCTCTTCCCGGTCGGTGACCCCGCCTGGCTGGTGCGTTACGACGAGTTCCTCGAGTACGGCCGCGAGCAGCTGCCCCGCTTCCAGGACGAGATCGATCGCCTGCGCGAGGCGACGCTGACGCCCGAGACCCCCGCTCTGGTCATCTACACGTCGGGCACGACCGGCGTGCCGCGCGGCGTGGTGTTGACGCACGGCAACCTGCTGTTCGAGGTCGAGCGGCTGGCCGAGGCCGTGCCCATCGACGAGAGCGACGAGCAGCTCCTGTTCCTGCCGCTGTCGCACATCCTCGGCAACGTGGTGTGCAAATCGGCGTTCCTGACCGGCAGCCGCATCGCCATCGGCGAGGGCTTCCCGCACCTGCTCGAGAACATCCGCGAGGTGAACCCCACCTACATGACCACGGTGCCGCTGTTCTGCGAGAAGCTGGTCGAGCGCATCTCGGCCGTGGCGCGCGAGCGCGGCCTGCTGGGCGGCGTGACCTTCGACTGGGCGCGCTCGGTCTCCGACACGGGGCGGCGGCGGCGCGAGACCAAGGGCCTCGGCGCCATCTTCGACAAGGTGCAGGGCGCGGTGGCCGAGCAGCTGGTCTTGAAGGATCTGCGGCGCATCATGGGCTCGCGCCTGCGCTTCCTGATCTCGGGCGGCGCGCACCTGTCCCCGGCCGTGGGGGAGTTCCTCGGCTCCATCGGCATCCCGGTGCTCGAGGGCTACGGCCTGACCGAGACCACCGCGGCCACCCACGTGAACCGCCCCGACGCGCCCGAGTACGGCAGCGTGGGCCTGCCCCTGCGCGGCGTCGAGTGCCGCATCGCGGCCGACGGGGAGATCCAGGTGCGCGGTGGCAACGTGATGCAGGGCTACTTCCACGACGAGGGCGCCACCGCCGAGGTCTTCACCCCCGACGGCTGGTTCCGCACCGGCGACGTGGGCGTGATGGACGAGCACGGGCGCCTGACCGTCACCGGCAAGGCCAAAGACCTGCTGGTCACGAGCAACGGCCGCAACATCGCGCCCTCGAAGGTCGAGAGCGCGTTGCGGAACAGCGCGTACATCCGGCACGCCATCGTGTACGGCGACAACCGCCCCTTCCTGGTGGCGCTGATCGTGCTCGACGAAGAGGCCGCGCGCGAGTACGCCCGCACGCGCGCCATCGACGCCACCGATCTGCCGTCGCTGGCCCGCAACCCCGACATCTACCGGCTCATCGAGCAGGAGATCGACGGGCGCTGCCGTGACCTGCCGGCGTTCGAGCGCGTGCGCAAGTTCGCGATCCTGCCGCGCGACCTGTCCGGCGAGTCCGGCGAGATCACGCAGACCATGAAGCTGCGCCGCGACGTGATCGGCAAGACGTATGCCTCGCTCATCGAGTCGTTCTACGCGTGAGGTGCCTGTGTCCGACGTCCTGATCGTGATGCCCACGTACAACGAGTCCGACAACCTGCCGCGTATCGTGCCGGCCCTCCACGAGGTGTTGCCCGAGGCGCACGTGCTGGTGGTCGACGACGGCTCGCCCGACGGGACGGGGCGCCTCGCCGACGAGATGGCGGCGCGGGATGCCCGGATCCACGTGCTGCACCGCACGGCCAAGGAGGGCCTGGGGCGCGCCTACGTGGCGGGGTTCCGCTGGGCGTTGGCGCGCGAGTACCGCTTCGTGTTCGAGATGGACGCCGACTTCAGCCACCAGCCGAAGTACCTGGCCCCCATGCTGCAGGCCGCGCGCGATGGCGCCGACGTGGTGATCGCCTCGCGCTACCGCCGGGGCGGCGGCACCGAGGGCTGGACGTTGAAGCGCAAGCTCATCTCGCGCTGCGGCGGGCTCTACGCGCGGGCCGTGCTCTGGCTCCCCGTCACCGATCCGACCGGGGGCTTCAAGTGCTTCCGCCGCGAAGTCCTCGAAGCGCTTCCGTTCGACGAGATCCTCTCGACCGGCTTCGGCTTCCAGATCGAGCTGAACTACCGCTGCCACCGCCTGGGCTTCCGCTTCGCCGAGGTGCCCATCGTCTTCCCCGATCGCAAGGCCGGTGCGTCCAAGATGAGCGGCGCCATCTTCCAGGAGGCGCTGGTGAACGTGTGGAAGCTGCGGTTCGACCGGGGCATCCGAAGCTCGTCGCGTGCGCGTCCGACCTAGGGATTCGATGCCATTGACGTCGCTGTCGGTCGCGGCGACAATTCGAGCGTAGCTGGAGTCCAAGGATGACCGCAGAAGTCCGAGACATCCTCAGCGACCTGCGCGCCTACTTGGCGTCGATCTATGGCGCGAGGCTCAAGGGCTTGGTGCTCTATGGCTCCGAGGCTCGCGGTGATGCCGACGAGGGGTCGGACGTCGACGTATTGGTCGTGCTCGACGGACCGGTCGACATCGGTCTCGAGATCCGGCGCACGGGAGTCGGCGTGTCCGAGTTGTCGCTGAAGCACGGTCGGACGGTCAGTCGGTTGTTCATCGACGCCGAATCGTTCCGTGACCGCCAGGGGCCGTTCCTCCGGAATGTTCGCCGGGAAGGAATAGCGGCATGACCGAGGCACGAGCCGCTCTCCTAGCCAAGGCGCACGACAGCCTCGACGCCGCTCGGCTCCTGTTGACCTCGGGCTACGCGGACTTCGCGGTGTCGCGAGTGTACTACGCCATGTTCTATGCGGCCGAGGCGCTCCTCGACCAGCGTGGCCTGTCATTCTCGCGGCACTCGGCGGTCATCGCCGCGTTCGGCAAGGAGTTCTGCCTGAGCGGGGAGGTTCCGGTCGACTTCCATCGCCGCCTCATCGACGCAGAAGACGCTCGGCACGCCGGCGATTACGGTAGTCCTCACTCCATTTCGGCGGAAGAGTGCCGCCTTCACCTGGACGGCGCGGTCGAGTTCGTGGCAGTCCTGGAGCGACGGCTGGCCGCTTCCGACTGCGACGAGAGGTAATCGGGCTTTCCACACCCGCGGTACAGTTCGCGACACGGATAGAGGGGCGTGGTCACGCGCGCCGGAGCTTACGCTCGATCGGTGCTTCCGGCGTGACTCTCGGGCGATATCTGCTCGATGGTTCGTGCGCGATCGGCGCTGGACGGCGCCCCCGGCCCGCGATACCATCCATTTTCGGAGCCAGGAAATGTAAGGACTTTTCGATGCGAATCGAGCGATGGCTCACGGTACTGTTGGTCGGCGTTCTTGCGTTGCCAGCGACGTTGCGTGCGCAATGCCTGGACTGCGACGGCAGCGTCGCCACGTTGGCCGGCTCGATCTCGACCACGAAATTTCGGCACGAGGGAACCGGTCAAGTCATCGACTGCATCACGTTGAAGCTGGACGCACCCGTTTGCATGGCGTGCGACTTCGTCGGGCGGGAACAGGTCTCCGAGGTGCAGTTGGCCGACCCAAGCGGCACGGTCAAGCTGCCGACGAGCGGTCGCGTCCAGGTTCAGGGCCAACTCGTGCCGGGCGAGACCGCGTGGTACTGCCGGAACGTCGGAGTCCTCGTCACCAAGGTCGGGCTGCCATCGTTGGCGGTCGCGATCGCGGGTAGGCCCTCGAAAGATGCGTACCCCGTCACGGTGGGCGGCGGCCCTCTCGGCTACGGCGCCCCCGACAAGGTCGTCAGCGATGTAGCGTCGTGGACGCACGCGATCAAGAGTGTCCTGGCAGCGTTTGGCTACCGCGTCACCAGGGTCGAGTTCTACAAGTCCGGCGCCTATCCGGCGTTCTACGTGGCCGAATCGGATGCGAATACGCCACTACGTACCTTGCAGTTGCACCAGACGAGCGTGGCCGACAATCAAGCCAAGGCGATTCTCAAGGCCAACGGCGGTTGGGCCTTCGAGGTCGTGACGGCGACTGGCGATCGACTGCGGTACAACGCGCTGCGTTCGGCGGCCAATGCGGGCTTCGACCTTGTCGACTGAGCGCTGCGGAAAGGAATCGGTGCGAAAACGGACTGATTGAGAGGGGGAAGGATGAAGTACGTCGCGGGAATCGTATTCTTCTTCTCGTGCCTGTGCGTTCTGGCGTGTTCGAAGGGTGCCGGCGCCGCGGGCGGCTACTGCAAGGGCGATAAGGACTTCTGCCCGACCGCGTGCATCGACGAGAAGGGGTGCCCGACGGGACAGGCCTGCTGCACCGAGAAGTTCCTCGGTCGCGAAATCAAGGTCTGCTCCGAGCCTGCCAAGTGCACGAAGTACTGCTCTGCCGACTCCGAATGCTCGGACGGAGCGGTCTGCTGCATGGGCGACGACGTTTTCGATTGGGAGAAGGCATGCCGGAAGCCAACGGATTGCACCAAGGGATGTTCTGCCGATAGCGACTGCGGTAGCGACATCTGCTGCACGACCCTGCATACGCCGATCTGCCAGGCGGCAGAAGATTGTCCGAGGGCCTGCGCGGCCGACCAAGACTGCGCTTCGATGGGACAGACGTGCTGCTCGACGCTGCCGGAGTTCTTCAGTCGTGCCCACTGCCGGGCCAAAGCCAATTGTCCGCGCGTGTGCAAGGCCGCGACCGACTGCGACACTGCGGCTAGCGAGTCATGCTGCAACGGCATTTGCGCCAAGACCTGCCCGAAAGACTGCCAGCAGTCGGTCGACTGCAATACGTCGGTGGGAGAGACGTGCTGCCGGTCGGCCGTCAACTTCACGACGATCCTCAAGGCGTACTACGCGACCCAGGAGTGAGCCTGGCTCTCGCCTCTCATGAGAGGCGCGTTTGCTCCAAGCCCCCCTTTACCCGATACCGGCAGCAGTGTAGGCTTCGCCCATCCCCGCGAGCACGGGCAAGAATCGGGTTCCCATGCGCTTCTTGGCCGACCTGCACATCCACTCGCACTACAGCCGCGCCACGGCGCGCGACATGGACCTGGAGGCGCTGTACGTGGCCTCGCGGCGGAAGGGGCTCACGGTCCTGGGCACCGGCGACTGCACGCACGGGGCGTGGCTGGCCGAGTGTCGCGAGAAGCTGGTCGAGGCCGAGCCCGGGCTGTATCGCCTGAAGCCCGAGCTCGAGCGCGCCCTCGACGAGCGCGTGCCGGCGGCGTGCCGGGGGCCGGTGCGCTTCGTGCTGTCCGGCGAGATCTCGACCATCTACAGCGCCGGCGGGCAGGTGCGCAAGGTCCACCACGTGGTGCTCTTGCCTTCGCTCGAGGCCGCCTCGGCGTACCGTTCGCGGCTGCTCCGGGTCGGCAACCTCGACTCCGACGGGCGGCCCATCCTGGGGCTCGACTCGCACGACCTGCTCGAGATGCTGCTGGAGCAGGACAGCGGCGGTACGCTGATCCCCGCGCACATCTGGACGCCGTGGTTCTCGGTGCTCGGCTCGAAGTCCGGCTTCGATCGCATCGAGGAGTGCTACCGCGAGCTGACGCGCTACATCTACGCCGTCGAGACCGGGCTGTCGTCCGATCCCGAGATGAACTGGAGCTGCTCGTTCCTCGATCCCTTCGTGCTGGTGTCGAACAGTGACGCGCACTCGCCGGACAAGCTGGGGCGCGAGGCCACCATGTTCGACTGCGAGCTCAGCTACTACGCCGTGCGCGACGCGCTCATGAACAAGCGCGAGGGGCGCTTCCTCGGCACCCTCGAGTTCTTCCCCGAAGAGGGCAAGTACCACCTGGACGGGCACCGCAAGTGCAACGTGGTGCTGGACCCCGCCGAGACCGTGAAGCGCAACGGCGTGTGCCCGGTGTGCGGCAAGATCCTGACCATCGGCGTCATGAGCCGCGTGTACGAGCTGTCGGATCGCGAGCCCGGCGAGAAGCCGGCGGCGGCGTTCCCCTTCCAGCGGCTGGTGCCCCTGGCCGAGGTGCTGGGGCAGCGGCTGCAGGTGGGCGCGGGGTCGCAGCGGGTGGGCCAGGCGCAGGAGCGCCTGCTCGCGAAGCTGGGCCCCGAGGTGGGCATCCTGGCCGACGTGCCGGTCGACGAGATCGCGCGGCACGACCCAGTGCTGGCGACCGGCATCGCGCGCATGCGTCGTGGCGAGGTGCGGGTGCGACCGGGGTACGACGGCGAGTACGGTGTGATCGACGTGTTCGACGCGGCCGAGCTGGCGGGGTTGGCGGGCCAGGCCGAGTTGCTGGGGGGCGCGCCGCAGCGTCCCCGTGGGCAGCGCACGGCGCAGCCCCGACCTGAGCCCACGCTGCCCCTGGGCCTCGACCTGGGCGCCGGGCCGGCGTCGAGCCCCGCTCCCTTCGGCGAGCCAGCGCAGATCGGGCTGCGGCTGACCGAGAAGCCCACACGCGTGAGCACGACGCTCGACAGCGCGCAGAAGCGCGCCGTCACGCACGCCGGGGGGCCGCTGCTGCTGCACGCCGGCCCCGGGTCGGGCAAGACGCACACGCTGGTCGAGCGCGTGGTGCACCTGGTCGACAAACGTGGCGTGGCACCGACCCACGTGCTGGCCGTGACCTTCACCCAGCGCGCGGCCGAAGAGCTGCGCGCGCGCCTCGCGAAGCGGCTGGGGCCGCGCGCCGAGGGCGTGACCGTCGAGACCTTCCACGCGTTCGCGCTCAAGCTGGTGGTCGAGGAGACCGGCGAGACGCCACAGCTGCTCGACGAAGAAGAGGTGATCGTCCTGCTGCGCGAGTCGCTGGGCCGGCGCGACGCGGCCGTCGTGCGGCGGGCCTTGAGCCTCCTGAAGCAGCAGTTGGCCGATCCGCTGCTGGGCCTGCCGGAGCTCGGCGTGCAGGGCGGCCCCGAGCTCGCGGCGGTCGCGGCGGCCTATGCGACGGCGCTCGCCGAGCGCAAGCTGTTGGACCTCGACGACCTGCTGCCGAAGGCGCTGCAGCTGCTCGACGCCGATCCGGCCGTGGCGGCCCGCTGGGTCGCGCGCTTCCCGCACGTGCTGGTCGACGAGTTCCAGGACGTGAACCGCGCGCAGTACGAGCTGGTCAGGCGCCTGGCTCCGGCCCCCCTGCCCGGGCAGGGCACGAGCCGGTCCGAGGTGGTGGCCATCGGCGACCCCGACCAGGCCATCTACCGCTTCCGCGGCGCCGACCCCGCCTTCTTCGAGCGCTTCGCGACCGACTGGCCGGGCTGCAAGCGCGTTCGGTTGAAGAAGAACTACCGCTCGGCGGCCGAGGTGGTCGAGGCGGCGAGTTGGGTGCTGCACGGCGCCGGGACCGACCCCTCGGCAGAGCTCGGAGCCGGGCCCTCCGACCCCTCGACGGCGCTCGGGGTAGAGGCGGTGGCGGGGCCGTCGAACGTGCCGGTGTCGGTGGTCACGTGCGCCAGCGACAAGGCCGAGGCCGAGTTCGTGGCCCACACCATCGAGCAGCTGCTCGGCGGCGTGGCGCACTTCTCGCTCGACTCGGGCCGCGCCGCCGTCGAAGCCGCGCCCACGATCCGCAGCTTCGCCGACGTGGCCGTGCTGGCCCGCACGCACGACCAGGCCGCGCCCGTGGCCGAGGCGCTCGGGCGGCTCGGGCTGCCCGTGCGGCGCGGCGGCGAGGCGCGTGCGTGGCGCTCGTCCGACCCCGTGCGCCAGTTCCTGTCGTTCGTGCGCATCCTGCGCGGCGAGGGGCGGCCCTTCGACTTCCGCACGCTGGTGCCCCCGCTGGGGTTGCCCGGCGGCGCGGTCGAGGACCTGCCGCGCATCGACCGTGCCGCGCTGGTAGCGCTCGTGCGCACCCACGCCCCGGCGCGCCTGTCGCCCCTGCTCGAAGCCGAGGGCGCCGACGTGGCGGGCCGCCCGGCGACCGAGCTGCTGGCCGCCTTCCTGCGACTGACCGAGTACCACCCGAGCGACCCCTCGACTCGGCTCGGGGCGGGCGAGGCCGACGATCCGGTCCGCCTGCTGGTCGAGCAGCTCGAGGGGCGTCCGTGGACGGGCGCCGACGTGGCCGGGCGCCTGCGCACGCTGTCCGACGGCGACCTGGTGGGCACTCGCGGCGACCGCATCCAGTTGCTCACCCTGCACGCCGCCAAGGGCCTCGAGTGGCCGGTGGTCTTCGTGCTGGGGTGCGACGAAGGCTGGCTGCCGTACCGTCGCGCAGGTCAGCCCGAGGCCGAGGTCGACGTGGCCGAAGAGCGGCGCCTGCTCTACGTGGGCATGACGCGCGCCCGCCGCCAGCTGTACCTGCTGCGGGCGCGCCGTCGCCCCCGCGGCGCCGAGGTCGTCCTGACCGAGCCCAGTCGCTTCCTGGCGCCGCTGGCCGACCTCCCGGCGGCCGTCGTCGTGCCGATTGAGCCCGAGGGCCCGAAGCGGGCCAAGGTCCAGCAGCTCACGTTGTTCTGACCCGGGGTTCCACGTTGGCGTATCTGCTCGCGCTGCTGCTCGCGCTACCATCGGCGGGGATCCTCGCGGTCGTCCTGCGGCGCGCGGTCGGTGTGGGCCTGCGCTGGCGCCTCCGTCCCGGCTGGCGGCGCCTGACCCGCCACGCCGCCATGGAGCGTTTCGCCGATGTCGACGCCGCGGGGCGCCGGCTGGTCTTCGAGGCTCTGCCCGAGCACCGCTTCCAGGTGCGCGTGCGCGACCTCTCCACGGGTGTCGAGCGCGTGCTGTCGTCCCCCGACGTCGACGCGCGCCACCCGCGCCTGTCGGCCGACGGGCGCGTGGCGGTGTGGGAACGCCTCGACGCCCGGTCCCCCGCGCGCCGGAGCCGGTTCGTGCGCTGCGCGCTCGACGGGGGAGAGCCGACCCCGGTCGACGTACCCTTCGAGCACGTGCTGTCTGTGGCCCTCGACGGGAGCGGGCGGCGTATGGCCGTCGCGGGAGCGCGCGGCGGCGTGCGCGGGGTCGTGCTGCTCGACCCCGGGGGCGCGGCGGCTCGCGACCTGTTGCCGGGGCCGGCCGAGACCTCGGACCCCTGCCTGTCGGTCGACGGCGGGCGCGTAGCCGTGCTCACTACGTGGCGCCACCACCCCCGGCGCCGCTTCGAACCGTGCGTGCTCGACGGGAGCGGACGCCCCCCACGCCTGGCGGTGCAGGCCCGCGACTGCCGGGCGCTCACCGCCACGGCCGACGGTTCCCGGTTGGCCTGGGCAGCGGTGGGCAACGGACCGTCGACGGTCGTCGTGCTCGACGTCGACGCCGCCCGGCAGGCCGAGGTGGGCCCGGGGTTCGCGCCCGCGCTCTCGCCCGACGGGCGCTGGCTGGCCTTCGACACGGTCGTCGACGCCTTCGACCTGGTGGTCGTCGACCTCCGTGAGGGGCGCCGGACCGTGGTCTCGCGCGGGAACCCCTATCCCCACCAACCCCGCTTGGTGGGCGCGCGGGCGTCCGTCGTGCTCTGCGCGGGGCACCTGAACCCGCTGTCCCGCACCGGCGACTGCGATCTGTACGAGGTGGCGCTCCTCGACCTGCCGCCGCAGGCCTGGCAACCGCTCGCGCTCGCGTGGACGCCCGCCACGTTCACGCCCCTCGAGGCCTTCCCGACGCCACCGGCGGTCGGGCCCGAGCCCGCGGCCGTTCCCCGCGCTTCGCTGTGGGTGGCCGACTGGTACCGGCGCCCCGACGGCACGCTGGCCCCCATGGACGCGCAGGACGCCGACGGCATCGAGCTCTACGGCCAGCGCCTGGCGGCCATGCTGGCCCGCGTGCGGGCCGTGACCGGAGCGCCCCGCGTGAACGTGGTGTGCCACTGCATGGGCGGGCTGGTGGCGCGCGCGGCGCTGCAGTACTGGCACGGGGGCCGCTTCGGCTTCGACGGGACCGACGGGCTGCCCACCCATGTGGGGGTTCAGCGTCTCGTGACCATGGCCACGCCCGCCCGCGGCACCTCGTTCCTGGGCCTCCTGCGCCTGGCACGCGCCCTGCGCCTGCCCCTGTACCGCCACGGCTTCACGCGCCAGTCGCACGACATGACGCGCGGCAGCGAATTGCTCTGCCGGCTGAACCAGGGCCCGCGCTGGCGCGAGCACGTGCGGGGCGAGCCCGCCGCCTGCCTGAAGCTGGCCGGCCGCGCCGCGCCGCCCTTCCACCACGCCCTGACCGGCGACGGCTACTTCGTGATGGACGGGGCCGTGCCCACCCGCGCCACGCGGATCCGGGGCCTGGTGGGCAGCGACCGCCTGCTGGCCGCCGACGAGCACGCCATCCTGTACGAGGGCGCCGACGGGCGCTGCGCGACGCAGCCGGGGCGCCGGCTCGTGCACGTGCCCGAGGACGAATGGGGCGGCGCCGTGACGGAGGACAAGAGCCAGGCCCTCACCGACTGGATCCTCACGCACCTGGAGCCCGACCTGCCCATCGTGTTCGTGCACGGCAGCTACCTGTACCGCGGCTCGGCCGACCTGTCGTGGCGCGTGCTGATGCACCGGCTCTGCGGCGAGGTGCCGGGCTGGCCCGGTCGTTACGTTCGCCCCGACACGGCGCCCGACGGCTCCGACGATTTCTGGCTCGTGGATGCGAACTGGGGTTGAAACGCCGCCGTCCGTTGACGCAGAGTAGCGCCATGCAGACCCGCCTTGCCACTGTGGTCGCCGGCGCCTTCGTCCTCCTGATGATCGCGGGCCCCGCGGCCCGCGCCGGAGGTTTCTCGAACCTCGACTTCGGCCTGCGGCGCCAGGGCATGTTCGCCGTGGTCGCGCGCCCCGACGACGGCACCGCCATCTTCCACAACCCCGCCGGCATGGTGCTGACGAAGGGCACGGTGTTCTCGCACCACCAGTCGTGGCTGATCGGCGACGTGCGCCTGCGCTTCTACGACAGCCAGGGCGTGCTGCGCCCTGACCACGAGATCTCGCCCGACTGGAACCTGGGGCTCATCCCCTTCCTGGGCGTGGTCTCCGACCTCGGCACCGAGCGCTGGCGCGCCGGCCTCGCCGTGTACGCCCCCAACGCCTACGGGGCCGCGCTGCCCTCGGACGAGCCCACGCGCTACCACGCCACGCGCGTGCTCTTCCTCGGCAGCCGCCTGACCGCCGCCGTGGCGTTCCAGGCCACGCCGCGCCTGGCCCTGGGGGCGAGCCTGAGCCTGGTGCACGTGTACCTGACGGCCAAGCGCGTCCTGAACCCGCTGGTGCTCTCCGATCCCGATCAGCGCTTCGCCGACCCGGCCTCGCTCGCCGACACCGACTTCGACCTGGCCCTCGACGGCATGGACTTCACCTTTGCCGCCGACGCCGGCGTGCTGTTCGAGCCCTTCGACGGCTTCCGGCTCGGGGCGTCCTTCGCCAGCGGCTCTCCCGTACACCTGACCGGCGACGTCACGCTCACCGACCCCTCGGGCGTGAAGACGCGCTCGACGCACCACACCGACATGACCATCCCGTTCACGCTGCGCGCCGGGCTCAACTGGGAGTTCGCGCCGGACTTCGAGGTGGGGCTCGACGTGACCTACTGGCACTACCAGGTGCTGCAGGAGCAGCGCAGCGTGCTGTCGACGCCCATGCTCGGCATCTCCGAGTTCCGCGACCCCAAGAACAACGGCAACTCGTGGAACTGGTGCGTGGGGCTCTTGTACCGCGTGATCGCCCCGCTCGACGTGATGTTCGGCTTCCAGGAAGACTTCACGCCCTCGCCCGACGCGGCCTACACCCTCGACAACCTCTCCCGCGACCAGTTCGGCGTGTCCGGGGGCGTGCGCTGGCGCATCGACGAGCACTGGCGCGTCGGCCTCGCGCTGGTCCACAACTGGATGAACCTCACGAACGTGCAGACCAGCATCTCGACCCCGCCCACCAATGTGAAGGGCCACGCCGGGGGCTCCGAGGTGGGGCTGGGGGTCGACTATACGCTATAGGCGCTTGCGTTTTCGACCAGCCGTCGATATCCTGCCCCATGAATATCCAAATTGAGTCCAAGATTGGATTTTGCGCCGCGCTTTTTCAAGGATCCCGGCGAGAGCTTCTTCCTGTTCGGGCCGCGCGGCACGGGGAAGTCCACGTGGCTCCGGACCGAACTCCCCGGCGCCCTTCGCGTCGACCTGCTGGACCCCGAGACGTTCCGCCAGTTCAACGCGCGTCCCGAGCGCCTGATGGAGCTCGTTCGAGGCGAGGCGTCTCGGCGGGTCGTCGTCCTCGATGAGGTCCAGCGCGTGCCCGAACTGCTCCCGGCCGTGCACCTGCTGATGGAAGAAGACAAGCAGCGCCGCTTCGTGCTCACGGGGTCCAGCGCGCGCAAGCTGAAGCGCGTGGGCACTGATCTGCTGGCTGGGCGAGCCCTGCTCACGACGATGCACCCCTTCCTGGCAGCTGAACTGGGCGCGGGCTTCGACCTCGACGTCGCGCTCCGGCTGGGCTTGCTGCCGGTCGTGCTCGGCTCGCCGAACCCCGCCGAGACCCTGCGCACCTACGCGGCCCTCTACGTGCGCGAAGAGGTGCAGGCCGAGGGCCTGGTACGCAACCTGGGGGCCTTCAGTCGTTTCCTCGAGGTGGCCGCGTTCTCCCACGCCTCGACCTTGAACGTCTTGAACGTGGCGCGCGAGTGCGGCGTCGAACGCAAGGCCGCCGAGAGCTACTTCCAGATCCTCGATGACCTGTTGTTGGCTTTTCGCCTGCCGGTCTTCACGAAGCGCGCGGCGCGAGCCCTGGTGGCGCACTCCAAGTGGTACTACGTCGACGCCGGGGTGTTCCGCTCGCTGCGCCCTGCGGGCCCCCTCGATCGTCCCTCCGAGATCGACGGCGCCGCTCTCGAAGGCCTGGTGGCCGAGCACCTGCGCGCCTGGACCGCATACAGCGGGGCACGTCACACCCTGGCGTACTGGCGCACCCGCAGCGGCGTCGAGGTCGACTTCGTGGTCTACGGCCCCGACACGTTCGTGGCCGTCGAGGTGAAGAACACGGCCACGGTGCGGTCCGAGGACCTGAAGGGGTTGACCACCTTCCTCGAGGACTACCCCGAAGCGAGCGGTGTGTTTCTTTACCGTGGCAAGCAGCGCCTGAAAAAGGGCCCGGTCACGTGCGTACCGGTCGACCTGTGGCTCAGGGGGCTGGCGCCGGGGCGGTCGCTCGGGTGAGCCACGTGGCGCCTACGCCCCCAGGTCGAACACCTTCACGTCGTCGAAGCGCAGCTGCGACAGCCAGTTGTTGAACCCGAACGCGCCCCCCCTCAAGACCTGGGGGTCGTCGAACTGCAGGTAGAGCTCGCCGTCGAGGTACCAGCGCAGCGAGCCGTCGCGCCGGACGAGGGCCCAGTGCACCACCTGGTCGGCGGGGACGGGGCGGCCGGGCTTTTCGAGGCGGTCCTTGGCGTGCTCGCCGTGCTTCGCCAGCACCGACAGGCGGTTCTCCCAGCCCCCCATGATGAAGCTGTAGCCGGACTCGTGGGCGCGGGTGTCGCCGAAGGCCTCGCACTTCACGTCGCCGCGGAACTTGGTGCCGTCCTTGGGGGTGAGGCTCCAGGCGTCGAACTCTACGCGCACGTCGGCGGGCAGGTCGCGGTTCAGCCAGAGCCCGGCGTTTTTCGCGCCGCTGTCGGCCAGGCGTCCCGAGACGATCGACCAGGTGGGCCCGTCGGCTTTCCAGGCGTGGCCGAGGTCGGCGCGCTCGAAGTCGTCGGAGAAGACCAGCGTACCCGCCGTGAGGTCGTCGGCGCCCGGGGGCGGGGCGGCCTGCTTCGGCGCGTGGCAGGCGAGGGCCAGGACCAGGGTGGCGAGGAGCGTGGCGCGGGTCGGCATGGCGGTGCTCAGGCGGTGGGGTCGGTCTTCTTCAGCTCGTCGGGCGAGACGGCCGGCATGTTCAGGAACGTGGGCGTGTTCGGCAGGGGCGGGGGCTCGACGCCGGGGGCCGTCGCCTCGGGGGTCGCGCCGGCCTCGGACGCCGGGCGCTGGCGCAGCAGCTCGCGCGCCATCGACAGCTCGTCGGTGGTCTCGCGCAGGCGCGTCGACAGCACCTTCACGAAGCTCCACAGCACCTTGACCGCCAGGTTCGGCAGGTCGCGCAAGAGGTCGTAGAAGTCGACGCGGTCGATGACCAGGCACACCGTGTCGCGCAGCGCCCGCACGGTGGCCGAGCGCGCGCCCTTCTCGAGCAGCGCCATCTCGCCGAAGTGCGCCCCGTCGCCGAGGCGCGCGAGCTCGTGCGCGCCCTTCCGCACCTCGACCTCGCCCTTCAGGATGATGAACAGCGCCTCGCCCTCGTCGCCCTCGCTGAAGACGGCGGCGCCCGCGTCGAAGCGCTCGGCGTGCGCCAGGTTCATGAGGTGCAGCACCTCGGTGAAGGTGAGGTACCGGAACAGGCTGAGCTGCTGGATGATCTCGAGCTTGCGCCGCGCGATCTGGTACTCGCGCAGGCTGGGGTCGTCGTCGACGTAGAGCAGCACGCCCGTGATGTTGTCGCGCCCGCCGCGCTCGAGCGCGCCGTCGATGAGGGTGCGCAGCACCTGCTCGGTGTTGCCCACGCCGTTCTCGGCGAACACCTCGCGCAGCTTGCGGGGCGTGTAGTACGAGTACAGGCCGTCGGAGCAGAGCAGCACGGCGTCGCCGGGGAAGAGGTCGAACGACAGCACGTCGGGCTCGACCGAGTCGTGTACGCCCAGGGCGCGGGTCAGCGCCGAGCGGTACTCGCGGGGCAGGCTGGTCTTCTTCTGCACCTCGGAGCCGATGGAGTGGTCCTCGGTGAGGGGGTGCACCGTGTCCTCGCGGTAGAGGTACACGCGGCTGTCGCCCACGTGGCCGAGGAAGGCGTGGTGCCCGACGACCAGCACGACCACCGCCGTGGTCCCCATACCCTCGAGCGACGCGTCGGAGGCCACCATCTCGCGCAGCTTGGCGTTGGCGGCCTCGAGCACGGACTTCAGGAGCGCGCGCACCTCCTTGGTCGTGGTCTCGCCTGCACGGAAGCGCTGGAGCTCGGCCGCCTGCTCGGCCAGCCCCTCGCGGATGAACCCCGTGGCGTTGGCCGACGCGATCTCGCCGTACTGGTGCCCGCCCATGCCGTCGCACACGACGTACAGGCCCAGCGCCTCGTCGACCAGGTAGGCGTCCTCGTTGTTGCTGCGCTCCTTGCCGACGTCGGTGCCGGAGGTGCAGATGATCTTCATGCGGGAGACTCCATGCTGCCGGGGGTTGTGCTCAGAAGGTCACCAGGCCTTGCAGGTACGCCCAATGGGCGGGGTTGGTGCTGTCGAGGCCCTTGTAGTTGCGCGCGCCCTTGGCGGGCAGGAACAGGCCGTAGCCCAGGTCGGCCGTGAGCCAGGGCCAGGGCTTCAGCGTGAACACCAGGTCGAGCTCGCCGCCCATGTGCTTGCCCATGGCCTTGAGCGGAGCGCTGCCGTTGCCGAGGATGGGGAAGGGCGCGCGGTCGTCGACCGCGAAGTACTCGTGGTACTGGAGCGCCACGGTGAGCGGGTCGAGGGGCTTCACCTGCGCCTCGGCGCCGAAGTCCATCAGGTTGGTCCAGGACACGAGGTCCATGAGGCCCCACCAGCCGTGCGACGCCGGGAAGAGCGGGATGTACGAGACCGAGCGCTTGTTGCCGGGGACGTCGCGGGGCTCGGCGTCGCCCGACGCGCCGGACGCGAACGCCCCGATCTTGAACGGCATTCCGTCGGTCTTCACGTAGCCGATGCCCGCGTAGCCCGCCGTGGCCAGGTGGCTGTTCGTCGTGGCGGACAGGGCTTCGGTGACCCGCCCCACCTGCACGGCGGCCTCGACGTCGAGGTACAGGTGATCGAAGAGCGTGCCGTAGAGCAGCACGCCGAGGGTCGCGAAGTTCTTGTACGTCGCGGCCAGCCCGTCGTAGAGGTGCAGGCAGTAGGCGTCGAGCGTCAGGCCCTTGAAGGGGCCCTGCTGGAAGGCGTAGCTGCCGTAGAGCCCGCTGAAGGTGCTGTCGCGGCCGGTGGTGGTCGCGTTGCGCTCCTTGAGGATGGTGGCGAACAGGTCGAGGGTCAGGCCCTCGAGCGGCTTGACCTGTACGCGCGCGCCGTCGAAGGCGCGTCCGCGGTTCGTCCACTCGGACAGGCCGACCTGGCGGCCCTTGCCGTAGTGCAGCGTGAGGCGGCCGGCGTCGAGGGTCAGCCCGTCGACGAGGCCCTTCAGGGTGACGAAGGCGCGGTACAGCTGGAGCTCGTTGCCCGCTTCGCCCAGGCCGACGGGCTCGCCGCCGTAGCCCCACACTCGTGCGTCCTGCAACTCGGCCGTGACGGTCACCTGGCTGACGGGGTGGAAGGCGATCCCGAGGCGAACGCGCTGCTGGACGTAGACGTCGCGGTCGCGGGCGTGGCTGGTCAGGTCGGTGCGGTTCATCTCGAACAGCGAGCGCAGCCGGTACGAGCCGAACAGGTCGAAGCGCGACAGGCGGGCCTTCACCTCGTCGGCCAGGGAGTCGACCCGCTGGGCCTGCTCGGCCTGCTCGACGCTCTTGCGGTCGAGCTGGAGCTGGAGGTCTCTCAGGCGCTTCGTGAGGTCGTCGAGGCGCGCGGCGAACGCGGCGTGGTCGGCCTTACCCCGCTCGGCCTCGTCGAAGGTGGCGTCCATGGTGGCCTTCAGGAGCTCGATCTCCTGGTTGACCAGCAGGATGGACCGCTGCAACTCGTCCTGGGTCTGGGCGCCGAGCAGGGACGGGAGCAACAACCCGACGAGCACCAGGAGGATGCGGGAGCGCATGGACACGACCTCGGGGGCGAGTGTACGATCGTTCGCGAGTATCCGGCCATCCCGGAGCCTTGTCAACGGCGGGTAAATGCCAGGAATTCACGATGGAAAAGGCGGCGCGTACGTCGCCGTGCGGTTGAAGCCGGGGGCGAAACGCGACGCGGCGCTCGGCTGGCACGACGGGGCCTTGCGCGTCGAGGTGAAGGCGCCGCCGGTCGAAGGCAAGGCCAACGCGGCCCTCGAGGCCTTCCTGGCCGGCCTGCTGGGCGTGCCAAGGTCGGCCGTGCAGGTGGCCCGGGGCGGCAAGAGTCGGCTGAAGAGCGTGTTCGTCGCGGGGGTGGATGCCGCCACGGCCGAGGCCCGGCTCGGTAGCGCGTGATCCGTGCGGCGTCGCGGGGGACCCGCCCCGTGGGAGCTTGCGGCGCGGCCGGGTTCGCGCTAAGGTGTCGATATGCTTCGGTTTGCTCGGAACATCGGCGTGTGGGGAGCCCTGGCGACCGTGGCGCTGGCCTGCTCCAGCGGCTCGCGAACCGAGGCGGACGGCGTGCCCGTCGATGCGCGCGTGCTCGACGCAGCGGGCGATGCCCCCGGGGCCGACGCGGGCCCCGAGATCGGCACGGGTGACGTCCCCGGCACCGACGCACCGGCCGACACGTCCCTCGCGTCCGACGTCGACGCGCCCCCGACGTGGGCGCTGCCCCCCTGCTACCGCGCCTGCGATCGCGTCACGGCCTGCGGCGTGGCCGCCTGCCTGGGCTTCGACTGGGGGAGCGCCGGCATCCTGTTCGAGGCGTGCTTCGCGGTGTGCGACGAGCCCTGGGCCCTGTCCGTGCTGGCCGCGCCCGCCTGCGCCGACGTCGAGGCCGCGGCCGCCGGCGCCATCGCCGACTACGCCCCGAGCTGCACGACCAACCCCTGCGACCCCGCCTGCGCGTCGTTCGCGGCGTGCGTGGTGGGCGCCTGCGAGGCCCTCGCGCCGTCGCTCGAGGCGGGCATCGCGTCCGATTGCCACGCCTGGTGTACGCCCGCCTCCAGCGTGTGGATGTTCGAGACCCCCTGCGCCGACCTGGTGACCGCCCTCGGGCAGGGCGATCCCACCTTCGCGACGGCGTGCCACGGCGCGGCCACGACGTGCGCGGGCGCCGAGTTGTGCGAACCCTGGGCGGCCAAGGTGGCGGGCTGCATCGTGGCCCACTGCGCCGGAAACGTCGATCCCTACCGGGACGGGCTCGAGCTGCTGCTCGGCAACCTGTGCCAGCACGACCCCAAGTGTCCGAGCGTGGCCGACGTGCAGGGGGGCCTGTCCCCGGCGGCGACCTGCGACTCGCCCGGCTTCGATACCCTGGGCCACGACGAGCCCTTCACGGCGCTCTGCGACGGTACGGTGGGCGTGACCCCCGCGCAGGTGACCGGGGCGTGCGAGCTGCTCTCGACCTGCCCCGGGGCCGAGTGGCTGGGCGGCCTGGCGGGCTGCTCGGCCTTCCTGGTGCTCACCCCGGGCGCCGCCCAACGCACGCAGTGCCTCGAGGACGCCGTCGACTGCACGGGCGCCTACGCCTGCCTGGAGGGGCTGTGAACGCCGTGCTCCTGACCCTCGTGGCGCTGACGCTCGGCGCCGATCCCGGCCACGACCGGGGCAGCGCGTACGTGTACGACGATGACGCGGCGCCGAAGATCTACCGCCTCGAGGTGGCGCCGGCGGACTGGGAGTGGCTGAAGGCGCACGCCATGGAAGAGACCTGGGTGCCCGCCCGCGTGGTCTTCGAGGGGCAGACCTGGGAGGGCGCCTCGGTGCGCTTCAAGGGCTCGTACGGGTCGCTGTACTCGTACTTCGACGCCACCGGGAACCGGACCTGCCCCAAGCTGTCCATGAAGGTCAGCTTCAACGAGACCGACCAGGACGGGCGCTTCTTCGGCCTGCGCAAGCTGGTCTTCAACTCGAACAACCGTGATCCGTCGGCCCTGCACGAGCGGATGGCCTACGCGCTGTTCCGGGCGGCCGGCCTGCCGGCCCCGCGCGCGGTGCACGCGCTGGTGCAGGTCAACGACGAGCCGCCGGGGCTGTACCTGTCGGTCGAGAACATCGACAAGGAGTTCCTGCAGGCGCGCTTCGCCGAACCGGGCGGCAACCTGTACAAGGAGGCCTGGCCCTACTTCCCCGACCCGACAGCCTACGTCGCGGCGCTCGAAACCAACGAGAGTCAGACCGATGTCTCGCACCTGGTCGACTTCGCGTCGCAATTGCAGGCGGCGGAGCCCGACACCTTCGCGGCGCGGGTCGACCCCTACCTCGACCGTGCGGCCATGACGCGCTACCTGGCCGTCGACCTGTTCGTGAACGACTGGGACGGCATCACCAAGTTCTACTGCGGCCTCGACGCGGCCGATCGCTCGCAGTGCGGGAACCACAACTTCTACCTGTACGACGACCCGCTGACGGGGCGCTTCGTGGTGATCCCCTGGGACCAGGACCAGTCGCTCGGTGAGCCGAACGCCGACCTGGGGCGCGGCTGGTGGGACACCGATCCCGAGGCGTGTCGGCCCGACCCGGCCGGGGGCTGGTTCGCGGTGCTGGCTCCCCAGTGCGATCCGCTGCTCGGCGGCCTGCTGACGGGCGACTGGGAAGCCTACACGGCCACCCTGGCGGCGGCGACCGCGCCGGGGGCCTACCTCTCGCTGGCAAGCCTTCAGGCGCGCCTCGACACGTACCGTGCGCAGATCCTGGCGGCCGTCGAGGCCGACCCCGCCGGGCCCTCCCCGGCCGAGTGGCGGCGCGCGGCGTCGCGGCTGCGCGAGCTCCTGGCGGCGCAGGTCGCCGAAGCGCAGGCGCTGCTCACGTGGACGCCTCCGTGAAGATTGACCGCACCTCGCGATGCCTGTAGCATACGCGCGGGCGAACCGTCTCGGATCTCCTTCGAATGAAACGACTTTCCCGGCTCCTCTCGACCTCGGTCCTGCTCTTCGCGGCGCTGGCCTGCGGAGGCGGTGGCGTCGGCAACGGCGACGACGACGTGCTGGCCACCATCGACTGGGGCACGGACAAGAACGAGAAGGACAACGGGGGGTTCGACCTTCCCGCCGACACGAGCGGCGGCACCGATCCGGGCACGCCCGACGACGGCCCGGGCTTCGATCTGCCCGAGCTCGAGGCCACGGGCGACACCGGCCTCGCCTGCCCGACCGAGAAGGGTTGCCCGGACGAGAACGCCCGCGAGTGCGTCGACGACGCTTCGTACAACGTGTGCAAGATGACGGCGTCCGACTGCCTCGAGTGGAAGGGCCCGCTGTCGTGCGGCTTCGGCAAGACCTGCGTGGCGGGCGCCTGCACCTGCGCCTTCGAGCCCTGCGGGATCACGTGTTGCGAAGAGGGCCAGGCGTGCTTCAACGGCTACTGCTGCACCCCGGCGTGTGGCGGCAAGGAGTGCGGCCCCGACGGCTGTGGTGGCGAGTGCGGCGCGTGCGAGGGTGGTGCGGTGTGCCAGAACGGCTCGTGCTCGTGCACGCCGTCCTGTGCCGGCAAGACGTGCGGCAACGACGGCTGCGGCGGCTCCTGCGGCTCGTGCCAGGAGGGCTACTCGTGCTGGGACGACGGCCAGTGCCACGTGGGCGGCTGCGTGCCCCAGTGCGCGGGCAAGATGTGCGGCGACGACGGCTGCGGCGCCCAGTGCGGCCCGTGCTACGGTTGCCAGGGCCAGGTGCTGCCGCCCACGTCGTGCGTCGACGGCAAGTGTCCCACCGACTGCTGCCCGCAGTGCGCGGGCAAGGAGTGCGGCGACGACGGCTGTGGCGGCGTGTGCGGCATCTGCGCCGGCAACGAAACCTGCACGGGCTCGACCTGCGTGTGCGTGCCGGCGTGCACCGGTAAGGTGTGCGGCAGCGACGGCTGCGGCGGCCTGTGCGGCACGTGCTACGGGTGCGGCGGCATCCCGCTGCCGGACTCGAAGTGCCAGAACGGGCAGTGCCCGCCCGTGTGCTGCGCGGCGTGCAAGAACCCCGACAACTCGCTGCGCGAGTGCGGCCCCGACGGCTGCGGCGACGTGTGCGGCGTGTGCACCGACTGCCAGGGTGCGCCTCTGCCGGCCGACCAGTGCAACGACGGCACGTGTCCCGTGCTCTGCTGCCCCGAGTGCCTGAACCGCGAGTGCGGCCCCGACGGCTGCGGCGGCACCTGCGGGCCGCTCGCCGGCGCCTGCCCCGGCGCCCTCGACCAGTGCGTCAACGGCAAGTGCCAGTGCGTGCCCGCCTGTGACGGCAAGACCTGCGGCCCCAACGGCTGCGGCGGCTATTGCGGCAGCTTTCCCTTGGGCCAGTGCGGGCTGCCGAACGAGACCTGCGTCGACGGCGTGTGCCACTGCGCCCAGCAGTGCGTCGGCAAGGTGTGCGGCCCCGACGGCTGCGGCGGCACCTGCGGCACCTGCCCCAACGCGGCCGACGTGTGCACGGTCGGCAAGTGCGTGTGCCAGCCCAACTGCATCGGGCGCGAGTGCGGCAGCGACGGCTGCACCGGCTCGTGCGGCGACTGCCCCTCCGAACTGTTCGAGTGCAGCCCGATGGGCACCTGCACGCCCACCTGCGGCAACACCGCCTGCGACGGCATCGAGACGTGCGAGACGTGCCCCGGTGACTGCGGCGTGTGCTCGTACGTGCCCGACCACGTGTACCTGGTCGACCGCACCAAGCTGACCGACGCCGAGGCGGTCATGCTCTCGACCTTGCAGGGGCTGCTGGCCAAGAAGAAGCCCCGCATCTACTTCACGAACGCCGGCAACGCCTCGAGCTGGGTCACCGACCTCGTGCTCCATCGCGGCGTGAACGTCGAGCAGCAGGACACCGCGTCGCTGTACCTCGACACGTACAAGAGCGAGATCGCCGGCTACATCCTGTACGACCTGGGGACCGACTCCGAAGCGGTGGCCACCAGCCTGGCCGGCCACCTGTGCGGCGCCGCCGGCGAGCTGTGCCAGGACGCGAGCCAACCCGGCGACTTCAAGCTGGGCAGCGTGGCCATCACGGCCGACCTGGAGCCCACGCTGGTCGCCAAGGGCTACGCGAAGATCCTCGACGTGCGCGGCAAGGACGACGCCTGGTGTCGCAGCACCTACTTCAGCGGCCTGGCGCACGACCTGGCCGTCGAGCTCGACGAGTCGAGCGCGTCGCACCACCCGCTGCGCGACCTGGCGGTGCAGCACCGCGCGTTCGTGTACTCGAAGGGCGACGACATCTTCCGCGCCCAGGCGGTGGCGGCGCTCGACGACGGCGCGTGGCTGCTCGGCGGCCCGGCTCCGGGCTCGTTCCTGACCTGGATCGGCACGGTGCTGCAGAACAAGGCGGTCCCCGTGCCCTCCGCGCAGGCGGCGAACCTCAGCCTGCTCTCGAAGATCGTCGTTCCCACGCTGGTGCAGAAGAACCGCATCCAGGGCTCGCCGATCACCGCCGACGGCGTACACTACGTGGCGCTGGTCATGGGCGGCGGGCACCGCGTCGACTGGATCCTGAACGACTTCACGAAGCAGAACTGGTGGGGCAACCCCAACCGTGGCTCCTTCACGGTGAACTGGGAGGTCCCGCCCGCGCTCGGCACCTTCGCGCCGTCCGTGCTGGCCACGCTGTACGACAAGGCCGCGACGGGCGCCGCGGCCGACTACTTCGTGTCGGGCACGGCGGGGCAGGGATTCGGGCTGCTCTCGTCGATCGGCGACGTGGCCGGCTGGGCCGCCTCGCTCTACGACCACGTCGAGCGCACCGACCTGCGGGTCATCTCGCTGGCCACCCAGACGGGGGCCATGAGCCAGGCCACGCCCATCCTCGAGCTGCCCAACGTGTTCGGCGTGATGGTCCGACACTGGGACGTGCCCGAGGCCGAGGCCGGCGCGTTGCTGTGGCACCAGGGCAAGCCCGCCCTGGCCATGCGCTACACGCTGACCGACGACGGCGACATCACGCACACCGGCGCCGCCATCGCCGAAGCGGTCAACGCCCTGCCGCGCCAGCCGCGCGAAGATCCCTCCTCGTACACCCTCGTCTACCTCGACCCCGAGGCGTACTGGGGCGGCACGGTGAACGATCCTGCCTGCATGAACACCGTGGCGCAGATGGTCGAGGGCTTCGCCGACGGCGTGCGCGTGGTCACGGTCGAGGAGCTCTTCTACCACCTGCGCAAGAACTTCGGCGTGCCCTTGCAGACCCCCGACGACGCGCAGCTGATCTACGACGACCTGCCCACACAGCTGGCCCCGGGCGAGGCGCGCGAGGTCCACGTGACGGTGGTGAACACCGGCACCCACGTGTGGAAGAACGAGACCGGGTACGCCCTGGGCGCGGTCGACGACAGCGATCCGTTCGCGCCCGTGCGCGTCGAGCTGCCGGGCGACGTGACCGTCAGCCCGGGGTACGAGCACACCTTCACCTTCACGCTCACGGCGCCGGCCACGGCGGGCACCTACCTGACCGACTGGCGCATGGTGCGCGAGGGCGTGGGCTTCTTCGGCGAGCAGCTGTTCAAGGCCGTGGGCGTCGGGGGACCGCCGACCTGGGTGTACGAGGCCGAGACGCAGCTGTGGCACGGCCAGGGCAAGCTGGAGGGCGACGGGTGGGCCTGCAACCCGCTGCAGCACACCGCGAACACCATGTTGTCGGGGCCCGACGAGACGCGCATCCCCGCCGGCAGCCACCAGGCGGTGTTCCGCGTGCAGAGCAAGACGGGGGCCTTCGCCGAGGTGGCCACCCTCGAGGTCTACGACGCCGACACGGCCACGGTGCTGGTCTCCAAGAAGCTCTACCGCTCCAGCTTCAGCTTCGACCTGCAGTACCAGGACTTCGCGCTGGCGTTCACCAACGTGGCCGGGCACCGCCTGCAGTTCCGGGTGCAGTTCTTGGACACCGAGGTCGTGAAGGTCGACAAGGTCACCGTGAAGTAGGCGGCGCCGCGCTACGCAGGCGCTGCGTCAGGTTCCACAGCCGACCCTTCCAGGTGCGGCCGGCCCACTCGAGGCGCCCCACATCCTCGTAGCGATCGGCCCACTGCGTCTTCCAGCCGAGCACCTCGCCCCCCAGCTCGAACAGGCGCTCGCCGCGGGCGTGGCCGTGCTCGATCACCTCGTGCAGCAGCAGGCGGCCGGGTCCGTGCGCGCGGAAGGCCGGGTCGTAGCCGGCCCGCACCACCCACGTGCGCCCTTCGCCCCCGACGGTGACCGCCAGCGCCGCGTCGCGTTCCCGGCCGGTCTCGTCGGGCAGGGTGAGGACGTGCAGCTCGAGGCGACCCTGCCGACGCCACAGCTCGAGACTGGCGCGCTCGAACGCGCGCGTGAGGTCGAGATCGACGCGCTCGCTCGCGGCCTCCCAGGCACGCTGCCACGTCGTCGCAGCGAGCGCGCCGAGTCGGGCGCAGGTGGCCTGCCAGGCGGCTTCGTCGAGCTCGCTCGCGACGAGGTGCAGGGCGCGGGGCGGCGGCAGGCCGGCGTGCTGCAGCTTGCGGAGCGTGCGCTCGCGGCTCCGCACCAGGCTCGCGCGGCTCCGGGCCAGGTGGCCGGCCAGGTCGTCGGGGAGCACGATCTGCGCGGCGCGGGTCCACAGGCCCTCGCGCACGTGCACGCCGTGGGCGGTGAGGGCCCGGGTCAGGGGCCGGGCGGTGGCGTCGTCCTGGCGGTACAGGGTCACGAGGTCGGCGCGTGCGTCGCGGCAGGCCTGCACGAAGGCGGGAGCCAGCGCCAGTGCCGCTACTTCTTCCGTGCCCCGCGGCGCCAGGAAGGTGGGCACGCGCATGAACGACGCCTGGTCGAAGGCGCGCAGGGTGCGGAGGCGCAGGCCGCCGCGCGTCACGGTCTCCTGGCGCAGGACCGCGGCCGCCAGCAACGGGCCGCCCCGCGACTCCGCTGCCTCCAGGGCCCAGCAGCCGCCGTGGCCGAGCACGCGGGCCGAGAGCTCCCAGGACTCCCACCCGGCCCAGGGGTTCGCGGGGCAGGCGGGCTCCAGCGCCTCGACGCGCGCGCGCCAGGCGTGCCAGTCGGCGGGGCCCTGAAGGCGGCGGGCGGTGGCGACGGGGCGGGGCGCGCTCACGGGACCTCGGGACTGCGCGTCACGCGCGAGACGAAGTCGCGATCGCCGAGCTGAACTCGCGTGCCCAGGGGCGAGCGCGAGGCGTGCATCGTCACGCCGACCAGCGACGCGTAGGCCACGGTCTCGAGCCACGTGGCGCCGATGCGCGCGTGGACGCGCAGCGACACGGCGTTTCCGGCGGCCACGGTCGACAGGAAGCGCCGCGCCCCCAGGGTGGCCAGGCCCCGCTGGGTGACGGCCACCAGCGGCTCGAACAGGCCGCGGTGCCTCGCGCCGGGCGTGAGCCACGCGTCGAAGACGTAAGCGTCGGAGGGGCCGAGATCCATGCGGTAGCGGTCGGCGTCTTCGGCCACGTAGCCGCCCACGCGGCCCCAGCAGTAGCCGAGCAAGTCCTCGCCCTCCTCGAGCCCGAACGCGACGGCGCCGGCCTCGAAGCGGCGGGCCAGGCGGCGCGCGCCCTCGGAGGGATCGACCATGGCGCGGCAAGCGGCCAGGCGCGGCAGGTCGGCGGGCCCGAGCGCGACCCCGCGCACGCCGGGGGCCGGCTCGGCGGCGACGGCCGGGACGCGGAACACGAAGAAGCGCCCGCCGTCGGCCAGGCGTGCCGGGATGAGCGGCCGCAGGCGCCGCGCCAGGCCGTGACCGGCGTGCCGGAGGGCGGAGCTCATGTTTGCCGCTCCAGGAGCGCCTTCAGGCGTCCGCGCAGGGTTCGGCCGAACAGCCGCAGGTGGTAGCTCGGCAGGGTCTCGGTGGCCCAGTGCTCCTTGTATTCGAGGAAGTCGCCCCCGAACTCGAGCACGCGATCCCCGCGCGCCAGGCTATCGGCCGCCCAGCGCGCGAAGAGCTGCGACCCGGGGCTGAAGCGGGCCCACGCGGGGTCGTAGGCCCCCACCAGCATGGAGACCACGTCGCGCTCGACCAGGTTCAGGTCGAAGGCCACGAAGCGGCCGCCGGCGCGGAGCAGGCACACGTCGAGCATCCCGCGGGGCGCGAAGGCGTCGCTCACGTCGGTGAAGAACGCGCGACGGACGGCCAGGTCCGCTGGATCGCCGCCCTGGCCCTGCCAGCTGCGGCCCGCCAGCTCGAACAGGGTGTCGCGGAGCGCCGCGAGCCCGAAGCGGGCCAGCTGGTCCGGCGTGCGCAGGCGCACCAGCTCGAGCGGACCGAGCTGCTCCTCGAGCCGATTGCAGCCCCAGCGCAGCTTCTTGCGGCTGACCTTGTTGCGCAGGTGCAGCAGGTCGTTGACCGACGCCGGCAGCGTCAGGCGCGGTTGTTGATTGAAGGGTACGAGGCGCGCGCGGATCCCGCTCGACCGGAGCTGCCCGACCAGCGCCGGCAGGCCGCCGTCGAGCCCGTCGAGCTTGAAGAAGTCGAGGACGTCGTAGGCTCCGCCGAGGTCGCTCCAGAGCGCCTGCAACGCCGCGCCCATGCTCGGGACGTCGGCGGCCACGACGGGCGGGATGCGTTGCGAGTTGAGCTCGATGGTACGCAGCGTGTGCAGGCGCCCCATCCGGCTCGGGAGCGGTGCCTCCCGCAGCAGCGCCAGGGCGGCCGTCGCGCCGCCGGCGTCGAGGAAGCGCAGGGCCACCGGTCGCTGCGTGGCGGGCAGGGAGGTCCGGATGCCGGCCTCGATCCAGTCGAGGTCGGTGAACACCGAGTCGCCGGGCGTGCTCGTGCGCAGCGCCTGCCAGTCGCGCCGGAAGGTCTCGGGGAGCGGGTAGGGCTCGCGGCGGGTGCTGAGCACGGAGCGGCTCCGTTCGCGGGTCGGAAGACCTCGCAGGCCAGGATATGTCCGCGCCCCGGGGAGGGCAAGTTCACGAGGGACGACGCACGGGGGGCCCCGTAGTTTGACGGGGGTAGCCGCGAGCATTACCTTTGTCCGGGCTTCCACCCGAAACCACGGGGACGGCGGACTTCTGCCGATCCCGAAGGAGATCCGAGGATGGCCCTGCCAAGAGTCCTGCCGATCCTGTTCTTTCTGACCGCCGCTCCGCTCCTGGCGCGGGACCTGTCGCTCGACGAGGCCGTGCGCCTGGGCGAGGCCAACGTGGCCAGCCTGCGCTCGCGCCAGGCCGACCTGGAGCGTGCCGAGAACCTGCACAAGAGCCTGCTCGCGACCTTCGGCCCGCGCCTGGTGGCGTCGGCCGGCTACCAGCACTGGGACCGCGTGCTCGGCTTCGAGACGGCGCTGCTCGACGCCAACGGCGCCCCCACCGGCGAGGTCGTGAACAACGTCGTGCGGCGGCAGGACACGTGGTCGATGGGCGTCAGCGTACTGCAGCCGATCACCCCGCTGATCACCACCTGGCTGTCCTCGCGCATCTCGAGCCTGGGCGTCGATCAGGCCACGTTGAGCGCGCTGCGCGACCGCACCTGGGTCCGGCACCGCGTGGTCGAGGCGTACTACCTGGCCATCGCGGCCGAGCGCAACCTGGCCAACTTCACGACCATGGAGCGCGCGGTGGCGGCGCAACTGGCGCAGGTGCAGGAGTTCGTCGACCTGCGCATCCTGAAGCGTGACGACCTGCTGCGCACGCAGGTGCAGTTGACGACCGTGCAGCGCGAGCGGACGGCCTCGGAGATGGGCTCGAAGCTGGCCCAGGCCAGCCTGGCCGTGCTGATCGGCGATCCGCTCACGTCCAGCTACACCCTGTCGATGGAGCCTCCGCCCGAGGCCAGCGATTCGCCCGAAGCGTGCGAAGAGACCGCCCTGCGCGAGCGCGCCGATCTGAAGGCCGCGCGCCTCGCCGTGGCCTCTGCCCGCAACACGCGCGATGTGCGCTACATGGACTGGGTGCCGCAGGTCGGGGCGCTGTTCGCCTACAACCGTTCGTCCGAGACCACGCTGGCCAGCGCCGCCTCGTGGTACATCGGGGTGAACCTCGACTGGACCCTGTGGGAGTGGGGTCGCAGCTTCTACGCCCTGAAGGCCGCCAACGCCGAGGTGCGCCGGGCCGAGGAGGGCGTGCGCGAGGCGGAGAACGGCGTGCGCCTCGAGGTGCGCCAGGCCTGGCTCGCGATGTGGCGGGCCTCGGCCGACATCGAGCGGACGCAGCAGGCGGCGGCCCTGGCGCGTGAGAACCTCCAGATCCAGGAAGCCATGTTCCGCGAAAAGCTGACGACCACGACGGCCGTCATCGACGCGCAGTCGCTCGTGATGACGGCCGAGACCCAGCAGGTCGTGGCCGAGACCACGCTGCGCATCGCGTCACACCAACTGGCGACGGCCATGGGGCGGTGACCGGATGGACGAACCGAAACGTCGCCACCACCTGATGACGGTCGTGGTCGAGGACTACTATCAGCACGCGGGCTTCACGCGCGTGGTGCAACCCGACCGCTGGCGTCGCTTCGAGACCCGCGTCGAGGCCAACACCCGCCGCGCGCTCGACCTGCTGCGCGAGCACGGCGTGCAGGCCACCTTCTTCGTGCTCGGCTGGATCGCCGAGCAGATGCCCGAGGTCGTCCGGGCCATCGTGGCCGAGGGGCACGAGGTGGCCACCAAGGGTCACCTGCACCGGCCGCTCCAGCAGATGTCGCGTGACGAGTTCCGCGCCGACGCGCTGCGCTCGCGGAGGGCCATCGAGAATGCCGGCGGCGTGCGCGTGCACGGCTACCGCGTGGCCCAGGGGACCTTCACGCCCGCCGATACCTGGGCGCTCGACGTGCTGGCCGAGGAGGGGTTCGCGTACGACTCCAGCTTCTACCCGCGCCTCGCCAACATCGCGGGCCAGCCGTGGCGTCGCTACATCCACACGCACCGCTCGGCCGGGCGCGAGATCGTCGAGGTCCCGCTGGCCAGCATCGGGCTGCCCTGGCTGAGCCTGCCCGCCGCGGGCGGCAACTACTTCCGCCAGATGCCCGACGTCGTGACCCGCCACGTGATCGCGGGCTGGGACCACCACCAGGCGTCACCCTTCACCACGTACTTCCACGTCTGGGAGCTCGACCCCGACCTGCCGCGCATCGAGGCGGTGGGCGCCTTCACGCGTATGCGCCAGTACCGCAACCTCGACAAGATGGAGGGCTTGCTGCGCGAGCTGATGGGCACCTACCGCTTCACGTCGATCGCCCGGCACCTGGGCCTCGACCCCGCGCTGCCCGTGCAGCCCGTGCCCGAAGCCGTGCCGGCGCCCTACCGGGCGGGGAAGGGTCACGTGCAGTGCGAGCACGGCGAGCGTCGGCCCTTCACCATCGTGATCCCGGCGTTCAACGAGGAGAAGGCGCTGCCCTACCTGAAGAATACGCTCGGCGAGGTGCTACCGGCGTTCGACGAGTGCTACGACGTGCGCCTGGTCTTCGTCGACGACTGCAGCACCGACGGCACCTGGGCGCTCCTCGGCGAGCTGTTCGGGTCGCGCCCCGACACGAAGCTCGTGAAGCTGCCCGAGAACCGCGGGGTGGCGGGCGCCATCCTGGCCGGCGTGCGCGAGGCCGAGACCGAGCTGGTCGGCTCCATCGACTGCGACTGTACCTACGATCCGCGCCAGCTGCTCCCCATGATCCCGCTGCTCACCGATCGCGTGGCCATGGTCACGGCGTCGCCGTACCACCCCGAGGGCCGCGTGCTGAACGTGCCCGCGTGGCGCCTGTCGCTGTCGAAGGGCCTGTCGTTCCTCTACCGCCGCGTGCTCCGCAACCAACTGGCCACCTACACGGCGTGCTTCCGCGTCTACCGGCGCTCGGCCGTGAAGGACGTCCTGTTGAAGAACGGGGGCTACCTCGGCGTGATCGAGCTGCTGGCGCGCCTGGACCTGAAGGGCGAGACCGTGGTCGAGTGCCCGGCCGTGCTCGAGGTGCGCCTGATGGGCCACTCGAAGATGAAGCTGGCGCGTACCGTGTGGGGCCACGCCAAGCTGTTGGCGCGCGTCGCGGTGGCCGAGGCCGGCGGGCCGATGCCATGAGCGCGCCCACCACCAGCTGGGGCATCGTCGGCGGCGGCATGCTGGGGCTCACGCTGGCCGCGCGGTTGGCGGCCCAGGGCAAGCAGGTCACGCTCTTCGAGGCCGCCCCCGAGATCGGCGGCCTGACGTCTGCCTGGCGGCTGGGCGACGTCACGTGGGACCGCTTCTACCACGTGGTGCTGCTGTCGGACTCCCGTACCCGGCGCGTGCTGCAGGAGCTGGGGCTCGACGCCGACGTGAACTGGGTCACGACGCGTACCGGCGTGCTGGCGCGCGGGCGGCTGCATTCCATCTCGAGCTCGCTCGACCTGGCGTTGCTGCCCGTGCTGGGCCTGGTCGATAAGGCGCGCCTGGCGGCCACCGTCCTCATGGCCGCGCGTCGCACCGACTGGCAGGCGCTCGAGCAGATCACGGTCGAGGAGTGGCTGGTGCGCTGGTCCGGCCGCGCCGCCTGGGAGCGCTGGTGGCTGCCGCTGCTCCGCTCCAAGCTGGGCGAGGCGTGGCGCGACACGTCGGCGGCCTTCATCTGGGCCACCATCCAGCGCCTGTACGCGGCGCGGCGCACGGGCCTGAAGCGCGAGCTGTTCGGCTACGTGCCGGGGGGCTACGCGCGCGTGCTCGACGCCTACGGGAAGGCGCTGGCGCTCGCGGGCGTGACGGTGCGTACCGGCGTGGCCGTGCAGGCCGTGCGCAAGGTCGGCGACCACTTCGACGTGGCCCTGGCCCACGGCGAGGCGCTTCGATTCGATCGCGCCGTGGTCACCTCCGCGCCGCCGGTGGCCGCGAAGCTGTGCCCCGATCTGACCGAGGCCGAGCGCCACCGTCTCGAGGGCGTGCGCTACCTGGGCGTGGTGTGCGCCTCGGTGCTCCTGAAGCGCCCGCTGGCCGGCTGCTACGTGACGAACCTGCTGGATCCCGCGCCCTTCACGGGCGTCATCGAGATGTCGGCGTTGGTCGACCGCAAGGAGTTCGGCGGGCGGCACCTGGTGTACCTGCCGCGCTACGTGGCCTCGGACGACCCCTTCCTCGCCGAGCCCGACGAGGCCGTGAAGGCGGCCTTCCTGCCCGCGCTGAAGGCGAGCTTCCCCACCCTCCGCGACGACGACGTGCTGGCCTTCCAGGTGGCGCGCGCCCGGAACGTGATGGCCCTGCCCGTGCTCGGCTACTCGCGCATCGTGCCCCGCGTGCGCACCTCGATCCCCGGGCTCTACCTTGTCAGCTCGGCGGGCATCGTGAACGGCACCTTGAACGTGAACGAGACCGTCACGCTGGCCGAACGGGCGGCGATCGCTTTCCGGGACGAGCGCTTCGGCGACGAGCTGCCGGCCCCTCCGTGATCCCCTCCGATGTTGGTAATGGGTAGTACCTCATTGCTCCCATGGAGGCCGCCATGTCGTCCGTCTCACGCCTGACGCG